>JAABUZ0100001265.1_pt1 | contig 49585 bp, 47 predicted proteins | sample 5562091 | NCBI WGS metagenome assembly JAABUZ01 (sample SAMN12813069, study PRJNA571459) | rock metagenome | isolation source: Antarctica rocks | place: Antarctica: Victoria Land, Linnaeus Terrace sud | collected 2015-12-21 | reverse complement strand
CTGTCCTCGGGCAGGTCCACTCTGTCCATCGGTACCCTCCTCGGGCACGCTAAGGGCGTCTCAGCGCCCGTGCCCCTTTGGAGGGTACCCCTTTTTCCGACCCCTCACTTTTTTGGGGTACACCCCTTCGTGTCCTGTGTCGTGCCAGGCTTCCCATTCTCCCTCAGGCGTGACGACCTGCGGATTGAGCATCCAGATGTCTCTCACGGCCCACTTCCGCGTACTGATTTGCAGAGCAGTCTGCAGGTAAGCACTGCGATAGCAGTCATGTACGGCCTCATTATGTTCGTCGTAGGTGAGGTATTGTTCCTCCGTGCAGGGATCGCTATATGCCAGATTGAGAGCGATGACGTCCGCTTCGCGCACGCGGAACCAGTCGACCTCGGCGGTCGAATAGAGGTGGTCTACTCCGTCCGTCAATCCGCGCCAGCCGTTAGACACGGCGAGGAACTCTCGGTAAGAGGGAGGCAGAACCGTTTCCAACCGCTCCTCCGCCGCTGCGATCTGTGCCTCAGTCGCGCTCGGATATCCTAGCCAATCCTGCGGTTGTCCTGGTGGCGATTGTATCCCGAAGAGTTCATCAGAGACGTAAAATAACGCCTCGCCGATCATGAAATCCTCCATGAACTCGGGATACTGCAGGACTTCCCGGCTCCACTCCGTCAGAAACTCTCTCCATGCAAAGCGGGGCATCTTCACCCTCATTCGATGTGTTTACTCAATCTTCAGGGCAGGGTCTCGTGACAGCAGTGTACACTGTGGTTGCAATCCTACGAGCATCAGTCCCCAACGGGGGAGGTACAGATGGACGCCACGGAAACGGCCATTCTTTCCGACCAGGGCCCCGCGCAATCTAACGAACCTGGTGCGGGAGCAACTGACCAACGGACTAGGCCGTCGTTCACCCCGGCGGCTGATGCAATCCCCATCATGGTCGAGCGCATCGTGCGCGACTTCGAGCCAGTCACGATCATCCTGTTCGGCTCTCAAGCGCGTGGCGACGCCCAGTGGGACAGCGATGTCGACCTCCTCGTGATCCTACCCTCCGCACCTGACAAGCACGAGGCTGCCGTTGCGGTGTCTAGAGCATTACGCGACATTAGGATTCCAAAGGACATCATCATCTCTACGCCGGAGGAAATAGCGCGCTACGGCGATATGGTGGGCAGGATACTCCGTCCGGCCTTGCGAGAGGGCAAAGTGCTTTATGCAAAGCAATGACGACGACTACATTGCCGAGACGCGACGCTGGTTAGAGTACGCCGAGCAGGATTTGCAGGCAGCAACTGCATCCATAACACAGGCTGACTTTGAGCCTCGGCACGCCTGCTTTTTCGCGCAGCAAGCAGCCGAGAAAGTGCTGAAAGCAGGATTGGTCTATCTCAAGACGGATGTTCTCCGCACACACGACCTCAATGTCCTCGTAGCTCTTCTACCGGCGACTTGGGCTGCCACCGCTGTTTTACCCGATCTGACCAACCTTAGAGATTGGGCTGTCGGTTCGCGATATCCAGGGGTAGGCAGGGATCCGACTCCCGATGATGCCGAGGATGCGGTGCTCCAGGCCCGCGAGGTATCTGCTGCTATACACGGCGACTTGATTGCGCATGGCTTCGACCCCGAGAACGGATCAAGTCACGCTACCTGACTGTTGGGCGCGCCATCGGGATAGGTAGCTCTGAATGCGCTCGGCGTAGGTCATGGTCGCAGGGGCAGCGGGGCTATTGGCTGACGGCCGTGGACGCGTTGGTCCCGGCCAGCGAGTCGTAGAGGCAGAGCACGCGGTCGGCCACGCTGTCCCAGCCATAAGGCTCGGCGCTGCGGCGCGCCGCCAGCGACATGCGCTCGGCCAGCACCGGGTTGCGCAGCACCGTGGCCAGCCGGTCGGCGAAGCGCGCGGCGTCGCGCGGCGGGGTTAGGTAGCCGTTCTCGCCATCATGCACGGTGAGCTGCAGCCCGCCCGCCGCCGAGGCCACCACGGGACGCCCGCAGGCCAGCGCCTCCAGCGCCACCATGCCGAACGACTCGTGCAGCGACGGCACGACCACCACGTTCGACGCGGCCACATAGAGCGGCAGCTCCTCCTGCGTCACGGCGCCGACCAGGCGCAACTGTCCCGCCATGCCCTCCTGAGCGCCCAGCGCTCGGATGCGCTCGATCTCCGCCACGCCCGACGGGCCGGTGACGGGACCGCCGGCCACCACGAACTGCGCCGCGGGCACGCCCAGCCGCGGCAGCAGCGCCACCGCGCGCACGGCCGTGGTGATGTCCTTGAGCGGCTCGATGCGCGCCGCGGTAAAGACGAGTGGGGCGGTTTGAGGCAGCCCCAGCGTGGCGCGGGCCGCCGCGCGGTCGCGCGGACTGAACAGCGCGAGGTCGACGCCGCAAGGGATGGCGTGGATGCGCGTGTGGCTCGCGTCGTACAACTCGCGCAGCTGCGCGGCCTCCAGCGCGTTGGGCGCGACGATGACGTCCATGCCGTCGAGCACCGTCTGCTCCAGCCCGGCGCGACGCTGGTCGGCCGCGCTCCACATCCCGGCCACGCGGCGCTTGACCTGCGCCAGCGTGTGGAACATGTGCGCCGCGGGCACGTCCCAGCGCCGCTTCAGGCGCAGGGCGACCAGACCCGAGAGCCAATAGTGGCTATGCACAAGGTCGTAGGGGTGGTCGCGCAGCCCGGCGAAGCCGATCACGCCGGCGGTGAATAGCGGGACGAAGGGCAGCAACTCGTCGGGCGGCAGCGGCTCGAACGGCCCGGCCTCGATCTGGATGACGCGCACGCCAGGCTCGGTCTCGATCACGTCGGGCGTGCTCGCCTCGACGCGGCGCGTGAAGATATCGACCGGCAGGTCGCGCCGCGCCAGCGCTGACGACAGCGCGCGGATATAGACGTTCAGACCACCGGCGTTGCTCTGCCCGGCCCGTTCCAGCGGGCTGGCATGCAGCGAGATAAGGGCGACGCGAGACAGCATAGTCCTCCTTTGTCCGTCATCGACAACCGCGCGACGACGACGGCACGACCATCTAAGTATACGCGCGTCGCCTGAAAATGGACTTCTCGGCGACAGACCTGGGGGGTGCGCCCCGAGGTTGATACTGTTGGCAAACAGCCCCCTCCGTTTGCGGCGTCATGGGGCGCGTTTTGGTCTCACGGACGGAGGGGCCGCGGGAATAGGGCCGCACGGATCACGGCGCGCATCGTGGTCAGGGAGGGGATAAAGTGTCGCGGCAATATGACTGGCCGGGAACGATTCCCGTGGAAACGGTGCGCGTGGCGCAGGCGGCCTTGCCCAAGGGGTCCGTGGCGATGGGGATACGAAACGCCCGGCGGACTACGACCGGGCCGTCGCGCTGCTGACCGACCTGCGCGACCTCCACGCCCGAGCCGGGCGCGCGCCCGAGTTCGAGGCGCGCCGGGATTGCCTGCGGGACGAGCATGCCCGCAAGCCAAGCCTGCTGCAGCGCTTCGACCGCGCCGGGGTGTGAGCCCAAGCCCAGCGCAACATCAGGTGGCTTGATTAACGCTGGGCCTGCGACTGCCCGGCTGGACCGGGACCGGCCGCAGCCGGTCAGGGGCCAGTCCGCATGTGTCGCATGGCAAACTACGCCGACTGGGGTCGGTTGGGGGACGCGGCAGAACAAACAATGCCCTCTGAGCCTGCACTAACTAGTGGGTCACGCTACAAATATGCCGGGAATGCTGTGCCGTCCAGTTGAGCGTGATCCGGCTTCTGGGAATGCTGGGTTAATTGCGGGTTGACTCACTAGTACACGGTGGCGCACGTCCCTTGGCAATCCGGTGAGACACTTTAGTGTCCGGTCCCTGCCATGCGACTTTAGTCGCAGGCCGTCGAACGCAAACGTATGGACGCCAACGTGTACTAGGGAATGCGGCCCTTGCCATCAGGGCGGGTTGCTCGTCGCGTTGGCCCGATAATACGCGCACAGGTCCGTCAGGACGCACCTGTCGCAGCGCGGACGCCCCCCCACGCAGACGCGCTGGCCATGCAGCAGCAGGCTGTTGTGGTAGTCGTAGACGATGCGTGCATCGGGCGGGAGCAGCGCCTGCAGCAGGCCGTGAGCGGCCTCGTGGGTAACGTGCGGCGCGATCAGGCCGAGGCGGATGCTGACGCGATGCACATGCACGTCGACGGGGAGAACCGGCTTGCGGCACGCGAAGAGCAGGGTGCAGGCTGCGGTCTTCGGTCCGACACCGCTGAGGCTCAGCAGCCAGGCGAGGGCCTCGTCCGTCGGCAGGTCACAGAGGAAGTCGAGGCTGAGCGCGCCACGCTCGGCCGTCACCTGCCGCGCGATCTGCTGCAAGCGCGGCGCCTTGAGCTCCGGCCAGTTGACGTTGGCAATGGCCCCCTGCACCTCGGCCAGGGGCGCGTCGCGCATGGCCTCCCAGGAAGGGAAGCGCCGCTTGAGGGCGGCGTAGGCGGCGCCCGTCTGCGCATCGCGCGTCCGTTGCGACAGGATGGTCCCGATCAGCACGCCGAGCGGACCCTCCGCGGACCAATGGGGCTCGCCGTATAGCGCGACCAGCCGGCGCGTCACCTCCAGGGCCGTTGTGGCCAGTGCCTCCCGGTCGATGGGCGGATAGCCGTCGTCCGCCTCGCGCACGCGCCGTACCTTTGTCGTCATCCGTTGCCGTCCTCCCTGCCGTCGTTTCGCTATGCGCAGCGCATCCTTCATGCCAGGGAGAGCGTGCGAACGTGCCGAACATGCCTGCACGTATTGACAGATCAGGGTAGACGTGTTACCGTAGCTGTTATCGAGTGTCTCGTCGCTCGAGACGTGGCCGTGTTGACCTGCAATCTTTGGAAAGGACGTGACGCTACCGGGTCGGAGCACAGATCCCATAAAACCCTATGCCCCTTCCTGATCGCGCCCCCTTGCCCTGGGTGTCCCTGACCGGGGACTGCACCGGGGACTGCAAGGAGCACTTGGCGAAACCGGCCATGACCGTATCGTGGCGCGCCGGTTTTTTGGCGTTTGTGACGCCGCCGGCGGAGCGATAGAGGAGGCGAAGCATGGCAGGCGTGGAAGAGGTCCACATCCTGTGGACATCGGAATTGTTGGGATGCGACGGCGACTCGGTGTCGATCACGGCGGCCACCCTACCCAGCATCGAGGACGTGGTGCTGGGCAACATCCCTGGACTCCCCAAGGTGGTCCTGCACAACAAGGTGCTGGCCTACGAGTCCGGCGGCGAGTTCATGGAGGCCTTTTACAAGGCTGAGCGCGGCGAACTGGACCCCTTTGTCTTCGTGTGCGAGGGCTCCATCCCCAACGAACGTATCCATCCCGAAGGAGTCTGGGCCGGCATGGGCAATAACCCGGTGACAGGGCAACCCATCCCGACCACCGAGTGGATCAGCCGCCTGGCGCCCAAAGCCTGGGCCGTGGTCGCCTGCGGGACGTGCGCCACCTACGGCGGCATCCATGCCATGGCCGGCAACCCGACCGGCGCCATGGGTCTGGCCGACTACCTCGGCTGGGACTTTCGCTCCACGGCCGGTATCCCCATCGTCAACGTGCCCGGCTGCCCGGTGCAGCCGGACAACTTCATGGAGACCGTGCTGTACCTGCTCTACCAGGCGGCGGGCCTCTCGCCCATGATCCCGTTGGACGACGCCCTGCGCCCCACCTGGCTCTTCGGCAAGACCGTCCACGAGGGCTGCGACCGCGCCGGGTACTACGAGCAGGGCGACTTCGCCAAGGAGTACGGCTCGCCCAAGTGCCTGGTCAAGCTGGGCTGCTGGGGGCCCGTGGTCAACTGCAACGTGCCCAAGCGCGGCTGGATGGACGGGGTCGGCGGCTGTCCCAACGTCGGCGGCATTTGCATCGGCTGCACCATGCCCGGCTTCCCCGACAAGTTCATGCCCTTCATGGACGAGCCCCCGGGCAGCAAGCTCTCCACGGCCGCCAGCGGCGCCTACGGCGGGGTCATCCGCAAGCTGCGCGGCATCACCAACCAGACGTTGGACAAGGAAACCAAGTGGCGCCATAATGGTCCCGAGTTGACCACCGGCTACCGGCCTCGCTGGTAGCGCCCCACCGCCGCGATTGGCGCGCACCCTCGCGCGTCGGACCAGCGGCCGCACCGTCCCTTCTTGAGGAGGACGACATGGTCACCCACGTGGAGCCGCGCGAGAGCGTCGGCAGCCAGTCCGCCAACATCGTGGACATGAATTGGGACCCCATCAGCCGCATCGTCGGCAACCTGGGCATCTACACCAAGATCGACTTCACCAACCGCAGGGTGGTCGAGTGCCATAGCACCTCCTCCATCTTCCGCGGCTACAGCGTGTTCATGCAGGGCAAGGACCCGCGCGACTCGCACTTCATCACCAGCCGCATCTGCGGGATCTGCGGCGACAACCACGCCACCTGCTCCATCTACGCCCAGCAGATGGCCTACGGCATCAAGCCGCCGCCCCTGGCCGAGTGGATCGTCAACCTTGGCGAGGCCGCCGAGTACATGTTCGACCACTGCATCTTCCAGGACAACCTGGTGTTCGTGGACTTCTGTGAGCAGATGGTCAAGGAGACCAATCCCAGCGTGCTGGCGCTGGCCGAGCGGACGGAGGCCCCGCACGCCCACATCCACGGCTTCCGCACCATCGCCGACATCATGCGCGCTTTCAACCCGTTCACCGGCGAGACCTACCGCGAGGCGCTGCAGATGAGCCGCCTCACGCGCGAGATGTTCTGCCTGATGGAAGGCCGCCACGTCCATCCCTCCACGCTCTACCCCGGCGGGGTCGGGATCTCGCCCACGGTGCAGGTCTTCACGGACTACCTGGTCCGCTTGATGAAGTACATGGATTTCGTCAAGAAGATTGTGCCGCTCAACGACGACATCTTCGACTTCTTCTACGAGGCGCTGCCCGGCTACGAAGAGGTGGGCCGCCGGCGCGTCCTGCTGGGCTGCTGGGGCTCCTTCCAGGACCCCAGCGTCTGCGACTACAATTATCACACCATGGATAAGTGGGGCGAGGCCATGTTCGTCACGCCCGGCATCGTGGTCGACGGCGAGTTGGTGACCACGAAGCTGGTGGACATCAACCTGGGCCTGCGCATCCTGCTCGGCAACTCCTACTACGACGACTGGACGAACAACGAGACCTTCGTGACGCGCGACCCGCTGGGCAATCCGGTGGACAAGCGGCACCCCTGGAACCAGACCACCACTCCCAAACCCCAGAAGCGCGACTTCGCCAACAACTACAGCTGGGTGATGAGCCCGCGCTGGTACGACAAGCGCACGGGCGATCACCTGGCCCTGGACACCGGCGGCGGCCCTATCGCGCGGCTGTGGGCGACCGCCCTGGCCGGCATGGTGGACGTCGGCTACGTCAAGGCCACGGGCCACAGCGTGCAAATCAACCTGCCCAAAACGGCGTTGATGCCCGAGGCGCACTTCGAGTGGACTATCCCCAAGTGGTCCAACGCCATCGAGCGGGATCGCTCGCGCATCTACTTCCTGGCCTACGCCGCCGCCATGGGGCTGCACTTCGTGGAGAAGGCCCTGGAACTGGTGCGGCAAGGGGAAACCAAGGTCTTCCAGGAGTTCAAGGTGCCGGACGACGCCATCGGCTGCGGCTTCCACGAGGCCGTGCGCGGCGTGCTCTCGCACCACATGGTCATCCGCGACGGGAAGATCGCCAACTACCACCCCTATCCGCCCACGCCCTGGAACGCCTCGCCGCGCGACTCCTATGGCACTCCCGGACCCTACGAGGACGCGGTGCAGGACACCCCGATCTTCGAGGAGAACGGCCCGGACAACTTCAAGGGCATCGACATCATGCGCGCCGTGCGCAGCTTCGACCCCTGCCTGCCCTGCGGCGTCCACATGTACCTCGGCAACGGCAAGGTCGTCAAGACGCTCCACTCGCCGTCGTTCGGCGTGGGCGCGCGTACGTAGTCATTAGTCGTTAGTTGTTAGTTATTAGTCGTTTAGCGAAAGAAAAACTAACGACTAATGACTAATAACTAACGACTCGAAAGGGGGCCTGGCGATGCTGCTGGACGACCGCGGGACGACCGCGCGGGCGGCACGAATTGAGTCGCTGCTGGAGGAGGTCGAGTCCCTGCCGAACCCCGAGACGCGCGCCACGGTCATCGCCATCGTGCAGGACTTGCTGGCGCTCTATGGCGCAGGACTGGGACGCATGGTGGCGATCGTGGGGCAGCGCGGCGCGCAGGATCAACCGGTCGCTGCCGCGATCCTGATGGACTTCGCCGCCGACGAGTTGGTCTCGCACCTGCTGCTGCTCCACGACGCGCATCCCGTCGACCTGCGGACGCGGGTGGAGCGCGCGCTGGAGGAGGTGCGCCCCTATCTGCGCTCGCACGCCGGCAACGTGGAGTTGCTCGGGGTGGAGGGGGGCGTGGCGCGCCTGCGGCTGGAGGGTAGCTGCAACGGCTGCCCCTCGTCGACGGTGACGCTCAAGCTGGCCATCGAGGAAGCGATCCGCAAAGCGGCGCCCGACCTGGATGGCATCGAGGCCGAGGGCGTGGCCGCGCCAGAGCCGCACCGTCCCGTCGGCTTCGTGCCCGTCGCGACCCTGACCCGGCGGCCAAAGTGACCAGTGACCAGTGACCAGTGACCAGTGACCAGTGACCAGTGACCAGTGACCAGTGACCAGTGACCAGTGACCAGTGACCAGTGACCAGTGACCAGTGACCAGTGACGGCTATTGGCTAATAGGTAATGGCTAACGGCTAAGACAAGGTTCGTGGGCGCTTTACAGTTCGAGCCTGTCACAGGCGTCAAACTGTAAAGTCAGAATGGGCCGAGAAGAACCTTATCTAATGGCTAATGGCTAGACAGGGGACCGACATGCTAGATTCGCAGGGTGAGAGTTCCTTCACCGCGCTACGCAGGCTGGCGCGGGAGGCGGCGCGGAACGCCGAGGAGCACTGCGACCTATGCGGTGAGCCTATCGGGTCCGCGCACCGCCACCTCCTGGACATCTCTAAGAGGAGCTTGCTGTGCGCGTGCCGGGCCTGCGCCATCCTCTTCGATCAGGCCGCTGCCGGGGGCGGCGCGCGCCGGCTGGTGCCGACGCGCTACCTGTCCCTGGCGGACTTCGACATCGCGGAGGCGCAGTGGGAGGGCTTGCGCGTCCCCGTCAACATGGCGTTCTTCTCCCACAGCACGGCGGCCGGGCGCGTGGTGGCGCTCTATCCGGGTCCGCAGGGGGCCACGGAATCGCTGCTGCCGCTGGAGACCTGGGAGGACTTGACGCGGCGCAACCCGGTCTTGACGGACATGGCGCCCGACGTCGAGGCGCTGCTGGTCAACCGGGTGCGCGACGCCAGGGACTACTTCCTGGTCCCCATCGATGAGTGCTACCGGCTGGTGGGGCTGATCCGCACCTCGTGGACGGGGTTCAGCGGGGGACGCGAGGTCTGGCAGGAGATCGAGCGCTTCTTCACGGGGTTGAAGGAGCGGGCCGTCCCTCTCGGGAGGAACAATGCCTGACCTCGACTTTGCGCTGGTCGACGCCGACGTCCTCTCCTTCGCCGCCAGCCCGACCATGCTGTTCAAGCTGCATATTCACAACGCGCCGGCGGACGAGCAGGTGCATTCGATCATGCTGCGCACCCAGATCCGCATCGAGGCCACGCGACGGCACTATGACGCGGAGGCCGAGGCGCGGCTGCTGGAGTTGTTCGGCGAGCCGTCCCGCTGGGGCGAGACGCTGCGCAGCCTACTGTGGACGCACGTCAACGTGATCGTGCCCCGCTTCAGCAAGAGTATCGTGGCCGAGTTGCCGGTCATCTGCACCTACGACTTCGAAGTGGCCGCGGCCAAGTATTTCTACGCCCTGGAGGACGGCGAGGTCCCGCTGCTGTTCTTATTCAGCGGCACAATTTTCTACGCCGATGGCGAGGGGCGGCTGCAAATCTCGCAGATTCCCTGGGAGAAGGAGGCGACCTTCCGGCTGCCGATCCGCGTCTGGAAGGAGATGATGAACCGCTACTTCCCGAACAGCGCCTGGCTGCGCGTGCGCAAGGATGTCTTCGACCGCCTCTATTCCTACAAAGGGCGTCAGGCCCTACCCACCTGGGACGCCACGCTCGACCGGTTGCTGCGGGTACACGAGACGGAGGTGGAGCGATGAGCGCGATGAGCGCGGAGTCGGTCGAGCAAATCGCCAACGTGGTGCTGTATGAAGGCTATCTCCTCTACCCATACAGTCGCTCGGCCACCAAAAACCAGCAACGCTGGACGTTCGGCGGCGTGTATCCGCGCCGCTACAGCGAGGGCAGCGGCGGCGCCGATCCCTGGTTCATGCAGACACAGTGCCTGGTGGCAGCAGACAGCACGGACGCGGGGGCCAGCGGGGACTCCGTGCGCGAGGCGACGCTCGAGGTGAAGGTGCGCTTCCTTCAGGTCGTCGACCGCACAGTGGCCGAGCGGCTAGTACAGCTTAGCTCGAGTAACTTGGCGGCGACCGAGCCTGCGACTAAAGTCGCATGGCAGGGGACGGACACTGAAGTGACACTTCAGACATCGCTAGGAAATCTCAGCCAACATGTACTAGCGCAACCGATGGATGCACGGCCTGCCGCATCGCCGGACGAGGGCGCCGCCGAGTGGCGCGTCGTCGAGGAGTTGCGGGTCGGTGAGCACGTCCACCGACCGTGGGAGGAGGCCATCGAGCGGGAGGTTCTGATTGGAGGGAGCGGCGACGAGCCCTTGCGCTTGGGCGCGCTCGTGGGGCGCGGCCGGCGGCACGCGTTCTCTATCCCCACGGGTTGCGCGGACGAGCCGCTACGGGACCCGGAGGGGAACGTCGTGGGCCGGCTCGTCCGTGAGTGGCAGGCCCTCCAGGGAGTGGTGGAGATAGCGGCCGAGCCGTTGGCAGAGGGGTCCATGGACGCCGCCGTCGCGGGCGCCGGCTACCGGCTGACCGTGCGCGTCGTCAACACGGCGCCGTGGACCTGGCCGCACGGGGAGGGAGACCCACGTTCGCGCGGCGCGGCGCTGCGGCGAACCCTTGTTTCCACGCACACCATCCTGCGGGTACGGGGTGGCGCGTTCGTCTCGCTGCTGGAGCCGCCGGCCGCGTATCAGGCGGCAGCCGAAGGCTGCGAGAACGTCAAGACGTGGCCGGTCCTTGCCGGCGCGGAGGGAGAGCGCCAGACCCTGCTCTCATCGCCCATCATCCTGTATGACTACCCCCAGATCGCGCCCGAGACGACCGGCGATCTCTTTGAAACGACCGAGATAGACGAGCTGCTGACCCTGAGCATCATGACCCTGACGGACGAGGAGAAGCAGGCGATGCGCGAGTCCGACCCACGGGGGCGCGACGTCCTGGAGCGGACGGAGGCGCTGACGTCCGAGCAGTTGATGAAGCTCCACGGGGCCATTCGCGGTCTGCAGCCGGCTCGAAGGGAGGACTAAAAAAGCGTGGATCTCTTCTCGCTGACGGAGGAAATGGGTCCGGGACGCGTCGTGGTCGACGGGGTCGAGCTCACGGCGGGCAGCCGCGTGCGGCTCCATCCGCGCCCCGGCGGCGACATCATGGACCTGGCGCTGGCCGGGCGGGTGGCCTATATCGAGGCCATCGAGCAGGACTTCGAGGACAACATCCACGTCGCGGTGACGGTGGAAGACGACCCCGGTCGGGATTTAGGCGACGCACGGCAGCCGGGGCACCGTTTTTTCTTCTCCCTGTCAGAAGTCGAGCCGCTGGAGAGGGACAAGGGCCAATGACACCGCGCATCCTGGTCGCCTGTATCGGCAACATCTTCCTCGGCGACGACGGCTTCGGCGTGGAGGTGGCGCGCCGGCTGGCGGCGCGCCCGCTCCCGGCGGGGGCGCGGGTGGTGGACTTCGGCATCCGCGGCATGGATCTGGTGTATGCGTTGCTCGAGGACTACGACGCGCTCGTCTTCGTGGACGCCGCCCCGCGCGGGGAACCGCCGGGAACGCTCTACCTAATCGAGCCGCACATCGAGCAGGACGGGGAGGTGACGCTCGACACGCACGGCATGGACCCGGTGAAGGTCCTCAAGCTCGCCTGGGCGCTGGGCGCCAGACCGACCCGCACCTACCTGGTGGCCTGTGAGCCCGCCGTGCTGGGCGGTGAGGACGATGAGGATGTGCTGGTCGAGTTGAGCGCGCCGGTGCGGGCGGCGGTCGACGAGGCCGTCAGGATGGTGGAGTCGCTACTGGAAGACATCAGCAACACCGCACACATCGGCGTGACAGAGGTTATAGGAGGGAAGGCACGATGAAAGCACTCGGGTTGGGAATCGTTGTGCTGGCCGCGGCGGCTGGCGGTATAGTCGCGCTGCTGCTGCCGGATATCCAGCGCTATCTCAAGATACGGGCCATGTAATTCTCAGGGCTCGGGATAGGGCAGGTAGGGGCGTATTGCATACGCCCCTACCCCCAGGAATCGTCCGCGGAATGGAGCAACCTTACGTGGCCCCGCAGTAGGGCCGGCCACGGACCACACGTCGACAATAGTATGGGGAGGATAGACGATGGAAGGGCAGCAAACACCGCCCGAGCCCACGCATGTGCCGGGCGCGACGAAAGGCGAGGAACTCGGCGGGCGAGAGGGTCAGGAGGACCGCCCGGAGACTGGTACCAATGAGGCAGGCCGCGCCACCGGCGTATCGACGCCCAGCGACTTCACGAGCGTCAGCCCTGACACCAAAGGGCCGATAGACCCGGAGAGCCCGAACCTCATCACCCCGTAGCGGACCGTACGACGCCGTTCGATGGGGTGTCGGGCGCGGTAAAGGGGGATGAGGCGCGGACAGACGGCGCAACCACGGGGCTTTTTGAGAAAGGTGGGACGCTATGACGCAGGCTCCGACGCGGGAGAGGCGCGAGGTCGCCGTGCGGGGCATCGTGCAGGGAGTAGGGTTCCGGCCCTTCATCTACGCCCTGGCACGGCGGGACGGGCTGGCAGGCTGGGTGCGCAACGACGCCGAGGGGGTGCATATCGAGGTGGAAGGCGCCCCCGCGGCGCTGGACCTCTTCCTGCGGGAGATCACGGAGGAGGCGCCCCCCCTCGCCGTGGTCGAGGCTGTTTCGTGGCGGCCGCTCGCGGCGTGTGGGGAGCGCGGCTTCCATATCGAGGAGAGCCGCGAGGGCGCCCAGCGCCGCGCCCTGATCTCGCCGGACGTGGCCACCTGCGCGGACTGCCTGGTCGAGCTCTTCGATCCGCTCGACCGGCGTTATCGCTATCCATTTATCAACTGCACCAACTGCGGGCCGCGCTTCACCATCACGTGCGCGGTGCCCTACGACCGCGCCATGACCACCATGGCCGGCTTCCCGATGTGCAACAAGTGCCAGCGGGAGTACGACGACCCCGGCGACCGCCGGTTCCACGCCCAGCCCAACGCCTGCCCCATCTGCGGACCGCGCGTCCAACTCCTGGACGGGGCGGGCCGCGCGCTCGACATCGGGCCAGAGGCTGGGATCGCGGACCCCATCGCGCGGACTGCGCGACTGCTGCGCGACGGAGCCGTCGTAGCCGTCAAGGGCCTGGGCGGCTATCACCTGGCGTGCGACCCCTTCAACGCGGCGGCGGTCAGCGCGTTGCGCGGCCGCAAGGTACGCCAGGATAAGCCCTTTGCGCTGATGACCGCCGACCTGGCGCAGGCCCGACAACTGTGCCACGTGGAGCCCCGAGAAGAGGCGCTGCTTGCCGCCCCCTGGCGGCCTATCCTGCTCCTGGCGCGCCACGACGGCGTTGAGCGGTCGGGAGAGAACGGGGGCCTGGGCAGGATGGTGGCGGACGACGTGGCGCCGCGCCAGTATACGCTCGGCGTGATGCTGGCCTACACGCCCCTGCACCACCTGTTGCTGCACGAAGCCGGCGGCCCGCTCGTCATGACCAGCGGCAATCGCTCCGATGAGCCCATTGCCTATCGCGATGAGGACGCCCTGGAGCAGTTAGGGGGCATCGCGGACTACGTCCTGGCGCATGACCGCCCCATCCATATGCGCTGCGACGACAGCGTAGCGCGGGTCGTCAATGGCGAGATCTCGCTCACCCGCCGCTCCCGCGGCTACGCGCCCGCGCCGCTGGGTCTGGCCGAGAGCGTCGGGCGGCCGGTGCTGGCCTGCGGGGGGGCGCTCAAGAACACCTTTTGCCTGGCCAGGGAGCGCCACGCCTTCCTCAGTCACCACATCGGCGACCTGGAGAACTACGCCACGTTGCGCTCCTATAAAGAAGGGGTGGAGCACTACTGCCGCCTCTTTGACGTGCGGCCAGAGTTGGTGGCCCACGATCTCCACCCCGACTACCTCAGCACCGCGTACGCCCGCAAACTGGAGGAGACCGGGCTTCCGGCAGTGGGCGTTCAGCACCACCACGCGCACATCGCCAGTTGCCTGGCCGACAACGAGCGGCCGGCCGCGGAAAGGGTCATCGGGGTGGCGCTGGACGGGACCGGCTACGGGACCGACGGGGCTATCTGGGGCGGGGAGTTCCTGGAGGGCAGCATCGCGCGGGGCTTCACCCGGCGGGGCCACCTGGAGTACGCGCCCCTGCCCGGCGGCGAGGCTGCCATCCGGCAGCCCTGGCGCATGGCGCTGGCGCGGCTAATCGCCCTGTACGGCGAGGACGAAACAGTGCGACTGCCGTTGCCGATGGTACAGGAGGCGGGAGAGCGCAACGTGCGCCTGGTGGCCCGACTGCTGGAGCACCGGCTCAACACCCCGCCCACCTCCAGCGCCGGCCGCATCTTCGACACCGTGGCCGCGCTGCTGGGTGTCCCCGGCAGCCGCCAGACCACGTACGAGGGACAGGCCGCCGTAGAACTGGAGTTGGTCGCGGCCACCCCGACGCGACAATCCTACCCATTCCAACTGCGGTCGCAAGCGCAAGGAGACGTCCGTGCCCTCAGCAATGCCGCCTCCGCTGGCGCATTGCATCCCTTGTGCGCAGACCCCGTGGAGGCAGAGAAGCCGTGGGTAGCGGCAACGGGGGACATCATCGTCGCGGTCGTCGACGACATCCTGGCCGGGCGGCCGGTGGGAGAGATATCCGCCCTCTTCCACCGCGCGATGGCGGACCTCGTCGTCGCGGGCTGCGTGCGCGTGCGCGAGGCGACGGGCACGGGCGCGGTGGCGCTCTCGGGAGGCACGTTCCAGAACGTCCTCCTGTTGCAGCTCGCCGTAGCGTCCCTGGCGGACAATGGCTTCGTGGTCTACCGGCACCGCCGCGTGCCGGCAAATGATGGCGGCCTGGCGCTTGGCCAGGCGGTGCTGGCAGAGTGGTTAGTGACGAGTGACGAGTGACGAGTGACGAGTGACGAGTGACGAGTGACGAGTGACGAGTGACGAGTGACGAGTGACGAGTGACGAGTAGTTAGTAAACCTCACTAACCACTAACCACTAACCACTAACCACTCGTAAAGGAGAAGGGCATGTGCCTGGCGATACCGGGTCAGATCGTGGAGATCGTGGACGAAAATCTACAGTTGGCCAAGGTGAATGTGAGCGGGGTGCGCCGGAACGTCAATATCGGCCTGGTCCACAACGATGAGGAGACCGTCGCGATCGGGGATTGGGTGCTGATCCACGTGGGGTTCGCCATGTCCAAGATCGACGAGGCCGAGGCGCGGCTACAGTTGCAGGCGTTGAAGGAGATAGGCGAGGCCTACGAGCAGGAGATGGCGGAGTTGCACGCCTCGCGGATTGAGTGAGCAGACGTTATGCGCGACGAGACTATTATGCTGCATGGCGCGCCCGCGCTTCCGGACGATGTGTGGGGCACGGCCTGCACCCTGGACCACGACGGCTGCGTCGTCTGCGCCGATGCGGGTATTCCCGTGCGGGTGCTGACGGTCGACGGGGATGACGCGCTCTGCCAGGACAGCGCCGGCAACACGGCGACCATCGCGGTAGAGTTGGTGGCCCCGGTGCGCAGCGGTGACGTGCTGCTGACGCACGGCGGCGTCGCCATCGGCCGGGTAGAGGGATAACAAGGATAGAGCAAGGGGTGGAGCGGCCACGGGGTGGGCGCGGAGAGGAAGGCGTCGATGAAGTATGTAGATGAGTTTCGCGATGCCGGGATCGCGCGGGCGATCGCGGCGGAGATCGCCGCGCTCGCGGACCCCAACCGGCACTACAAGATCATGGAGGTCTGCGGCGGGCATACCCACACCATCTATCGCCACGGCATCAAGGACCTGTTGCCCCCGCAGGTCGAGTTGGTGCATGGACCGGGCTGCCCGGTCTGCGTGCTGCCGATGGGGCGGGTCGACGACGGCATCGCCATTGCCGAGCGGCCAGAGATAATCTTCACCTGCTTCGGGGACATGATGCGCGTGCCGGGCTCCAAAGGAACCCTACTGGAGATGAAGGCCCAGGGCGCCGACGTGCGCATGGTCTACTCCCCGCTGGACGCGCTGCGCCTGGCCCGCGAGAACCCCGACCGCGAGGTGGTGTTCTACGCCATCGGGTTCGAGACGACCGCCCCGTCCACGGCGCTGACGTTGCAGCGGGCCAAACGGGAAGGCGTCAAGAACTTCTTCGTCTTCTGCAACCACGTCACCATCGTGCCGCCGATCCGCGCGCTGCTGGACTCGCCGGACCTGCGCCTCGATGCCTTTATCGGGCCGGGCCACGTCTCCACGGTGGTGGGCTGCCGGCCCTACGAGTTCATGCCCCACGACTACGGCAAGCCCTGCGTGGTGGCGGGCTTCGAGCCGCTGGACCTCATCCAGTCCATCCTGATGCTGATGCAACAGCTGGCCGAGGGACGCTGCGAGGTCGAGAATCAGTACAGCAGGATCGTGCCCTGGGAGGGCAACCTACAGGCGCTCAAGAGCATGGCCGAGGTCTTCGCGTTGCGCCCGTACTTCGAGTGGCGGGGCCTGGGCTTCATCGCCCAGTCGGCGCTCCGGCTCGCCCCGGCGTACGCCGACTTCGACGCCGAACTGCGCTACGCCTCGCCCGGCGTGCGGGTGGCCGATCCCAAGGCCTGCCAGTGCGGCGAGGTGCTCAAGGGCGTGCTCAAGCCCTGGGAGTGCAAGGTCTTCGGCACGGCCTGCACGCCGGAGCATCCCCTGGGCGCGCTGATGGTCTCCTCCGAGGGCGCCTGCGCCGCCTACTTCACCTTCGGACGCCGGGCGGCGGAGAAAGAGAAGGTGGGAGCAGAGAAAGAGAAGGTAGGGGCGGAGGCATGAACGAGCAGCGCGAGCGGCAGGTTTTGGAGCAGCTCGAGCAGGGTCGCCGCCGGCCGCCGGCGTTCACGGCGCCGCGCATCGATATGAGCCACGGCGCCGGGGGCAAGGCGACCCACAAGTTGATCGAGGGCCTGCTGCTACCGGCCCTATCTAACCCAGTGCTGGCGCCGCTGGCCGACGCGGCGCTGCTGCCCTTTGGAGACGCGCGGCTGGCGCTGACCACCGACGCCTTCGTGGTGAGCCCACTGGTCTTTCCCGGCGGCTCCATCGGCGAGTTGGCGGTCAACGGGACGGTCAACGACCTGGCCATGGCAGGCGCCACCCCGCTGGGGCTGTCCGTCGCCCTGATTATCGAAGAGGGGCTGGACACGGCGGTCCTGCGCCACGAGGTGGAGGCCATGGCCGCGGCGGCCGTGCGCGCCGGCGTCTCTATCGTGACCGGGGATACCAAGGTAGTCGAGCGCGGCAAGGGCGATGGACTGTACATCATCACCACGGGAATCGGCGTCGCGGACCCCACGCTAACCCTCTCCGCGGCCTCCGCGCGGCCGGGCGACCAGATTCTCTGCTCCGGGACGCTGGGCGACCACGGGACGGCCATCATGATCGCGCGCGGCAACCTCGACCTCGAGGCGGACGTGCTCTCGGATACTCGCCCCCTGACCCCGCTAATGGCCGCGCTACGCGACGCCGCGGGTCCCGGACTGCGCTTCATGCGCGACCCCACGCGCGGAGGGGCGGGCACGGTGCTGAACGAGTTGGCGCGCGACTGCGGCCACGGCGTGGTCATCTGGGAGGAGCGGCTGCCGATCCGGGCCGTCGTGCATGGGGCCTGCGAGATCCTGGGCCTCGACCCGCTCTACGTGGCCAACGAGGGCAAGCTGCTCGCCGTGGTCGCGCCGGAACTGGCGGAGGCCGCGCTGGCGGCGTTGCGCGCCACGGAGGGCGGCGAGGACGCCGCGATCATCGGAGAGCTCCAGGAGGAGCCGGGGCGCATGGTTCTGATGCATACCCAGTTCGGCGGCACGCGCATGGTCGACATGCTGGTGGGCGACCCGCTGCCCAGGATCTGCTAGTCGTTAGTTGTTAGTTGGCAACGTGTGACCGGTCAGGTTCCTCAACCGACCGCAGTCGGCGCGGTTTGCCATGCGACCGCAGTCGCAGGCCCAGCTGAAACATCATGGGGCGGGGACGAGAGAAGGACGGTGAGGGATGCTAGACACCGATACGCTTGTCGAGCGGGGGAGGGCCGCGCTGCTGCGGCGCAACGCCGTTTTTGAGGCGTTCTTCGCGACGGAGGCGCCCCGCCTGGCCACAGCCTGCCACGAGATGTCGCGCCGCTTCCTGGCGGGCGGGCGGCTGCTGGCCTTCGGGGACGGCGCCGCGGCGACCGACGCCCAGCACGTCTCGGTCGAGTTCGTCCATCCGGTCATCGTGGGCAAGCGCGCCCTGCCCGCGCTGGACGTCGGCCCGGATGCCGCGGCTCGCCTGCCCGTCATCGCGCGCCCGGACGATATGGCGCTGGGCTTCTGCTTCCCGACCACAGAGTCGCCGGACGCCGGGGCCGTCGAGGCAGGGAAGGTGGGGCGCGCGCTGCGGGCGGCCCGCGAGCGCGGCGCGCTGACCTTTGCCCTGGCGGGTCCGGACGGCGACTACCCCTTCGCCCCGCCCGACGAGGACCCCCTGGTGTGCCAGGAAGTCTTCGAGGTACTCTACCACCTGCTCTGGGAGACCGTCCACGTCTACTTCGAGCACCGTGAGCAGGGGCACGACGTGGGAGCGTCCTCCTTCCTGTACCCGTTCCTGGGCCGCCAGGAGCAAGAACTCGGGACGGTGGTGGACGAGGTGCGCAGGTCGATGCTGCAGAAAATGGAGGAGGTGAACCGCCTGCGCTCCGCGCTGGCCGCGGACGAAGTGGCCACCATCGCGCGCATCGCCACGGACATCTCCGCGCGCGTGGCGCGGGGCGGGCAGGTCATCGCCTTCGGCAACGGCGGCTCGGCCACCGATGCGAACGATCTGGTCGCGGACTGCATGGCGCCCCCGCCGGGGTGCGCGCCCATCCCGGCGGTGTCCCTGGCGGCGGAGCCGGCCAATATCACGGCCGTCGCCAACGACATCGGCGTCGAGGCCATCTTTAGCCGCCAGTTGATCGCCCACGCCCGGCCCGCGGACATCGCGGTGTCCTTCTCTACCAGCGGCAACTCGACCAACATCCTGGCCGCGCTGGCGGAGGCGCGCAAACGAGGACTGCTGACGGTGGCGTTCGTGGGCTACGACGGCGGCCGGGTCGTATCCGAGCGCCTGGCCGACCACGCGGTCGTGGTGCGTTCGGACGACATCCCGCGCATCCAGGAGGCGCAGGCCTCCGCCTACCACGTGTTGCGACGCCTGATCGGAGAACAGTAGATCGGAGAACAGACAGCAGGAGCGGGGCGCCGGCACGAGGAGGTGGACGTGGCCATCACCACCTCACCAGCGCGCATGATGGCCACGATAGAGGGTATCGAGCGATGATGCTCGTGGTTAACCGACCAAAGGAGGTAGGTGATGACAACCGTCGAACAACTGCTGGACGCCAAGGGACGCCACATCTGGTCCGTGACGCCGGACACCACGGTGTACGACGCCATCCGCTTGATGGCCGTCAAAGAGGCGGGCGCCGTGCTGGTCGTGGAGGGCGACAGACTGGTGGGCATCTTCTCGGAGCGCGACTACGCGCGCAAGGTCATCCTGCAGGGACGGTCGTCCAGGGACACGACGGTCAGAGACATCATGACCGCCAACGTCTTCCACGTCGACCCCGGCCAGACGATCGAGCAGTGCATGGCGCTGATGACGGACAAGCGGGTGCGCCACCTCCCCGTCCTCGAGGATGGCCGGCTGGTGGGCGTCGTATCGATCGGAGATGTCGTCAAGGCGCATATCTCCGACCAGGCAGTCCACATCCAGCAACTCCAGGACTACATCAACGCCGGCTAGGCGCCGACCGTGCGGGGCCTGCGACTGCGGTGTCGGAACGGGGCCAGGAGCAGGAGTGGCGTGGCGGCGGACTACATCCGACCGCAGTTGGCGTCGGTTTGCCATGCGACCGCAGTCGCAGGCGGCCGCAGTCCACTATTTTGAGCCGCGCCCCTTCCATGCCCGTCATTGTAGCGGATGTGGTCAACCGGCGCCCCGATACGGAGATGGAGTACGTGGTCGTCCAGCGGTGGCGCATCCCGCGCATGCGGACCGCCACGGCCCGCCCGATCGTCGAGCGCCGGGGCACGACCCGCCTGTCGCCCCGGACAACCAGGAGCATTTGAAACACGCAGCCCCGACGTGTTATGATCGAGCTAAACGCTTACACGTGACCTATACACCCGACCCGCGCGTCACGCGTTGGTCACACATGATAGGGAGTGCCCGATGAAACGACACGCTGCCCTGTTCGCCAGTGCCACGCTCGGTCTTCTCGCATCCTTCGTCGGGGTCCATGGCCATCCGGCCCTGGCCGGCAATTGGCCGGCGCAGCGGACGGGCTACGTCAAGCCCGTGTCGTTCGACAATGTCAGCTTCTCCTACGGCAGTTCCCTCGCGGCAGCGGTCATCGGGCATCAGGCGCCGGCCTACGATTTCCTGGGGGCAGGTACCGTCCCGTCGCACATCGAGTTTATGTTCAACGGTTACATCCTGCCGCGGGATAATCACCTGGTGGGCGTCGCCGTTTATCCGCTGCAGAGTCCAACGGGCGGGAACACTATCATCCAGGACCAGGCAAACAGGCTACGATCACTGCTGCGGCAGCGACCCGTCCTATCCGCGCAGCGCGATCTGCCGTATCTGCCCCCGATCGAGGCCGCTGAGATGTTCCATGCGAAGGAGGCCTACGTCAATTTCCAGAACGGGGCCGGTATCAGCTACCTCACGTACTTCACGCAAGCCGCGGCGACCGTCACCAACGCGATGCCGGTGGTCTACACCTTCCAGGGCCTCACGAACGACGGCAAGGCGTACGTGTCGATCCAGTTCCCCCTCTTTGTGCCTTTCCTGCCGAACGCGGCGCCCAGCCAATCGGCGGGGTCCCTGGATGCGGCCCACTTCGATGCGTACGTGCGCGCCCTGGTCGCCAGGCTGAACCGGCTGCCGGACGACCAATACGTGCCGCACCTGACCTACCTCGGCACGCTCGCGCGCTCGGTCGACGCCATGCCCACGTTCTCCGGCCCGCCAACGGTCATCCTGGACGTTGTCGCCGGGTCGCAGGGGTACACGGGGGCCAACCTGCGCGCCCAACCGAGCAAGCAGTCGGCCCTCCTCACCCTGATCCCTAACGCGGCCAGCGTCCTCGCCGACCCGCAAACGGTGCGCGGCGACGGCGCCTCCTGGTATAGGGTGACCTACAAGGGCCAAAGCGGCTATGTCCTCGCCTCGCTGCTACGCATCAGCGAGTGCGCCTGTTGAGGCGTGAAGGACCGTCGTGCTGCTCACAATTTCAACCACGCACCAGCCGGCGACCGATCTCGGCTACCTGTTGCACAAGAATCCCGCGCGCCCGCAGTCGTTCCGGGCGTCGTTCGGCCAGGTACACGTCTACTATCCGGAGGCGAGCCCCGAGCGCTGCACCGCCGCGCTGCTGCTCGACGTCGACCCCGTCGGCCTTGTGCGCGGGCGGGGACAGGACAGCGGCGCTTTTGCCCTGGGGCAGTACGTCAACGACCGCCCCTACGTCGCTTCCTCGCTCCTCAGCGTGGCCATCGCCGACGTGTTCGGGACGGCCATGGGCGGCCGCAGCAAGGAGCGCCCGGAGCTTGCCGAGGCGGCCATCCCGCTCGAGGCCACGCTGGCGGCCGTCCCCTGCCGCGGTGGCGCCCAGTTGCTGCACCGGATCTTCGCACCCCTCGGCTATGCCGTCGACCTCGCGGGGCAGCCCCTCGACGCGCGCTTTCCGGAGTGGGGCAATAGCCCTTACTAAACGCTGACGCTGCGCGCCACCACGCGCCTGCGCGACCTGCTGACGCACCTCTACGTCCTGATCCCTGTCCTAGACGACGATAAGCACTACTGGGTCGGCGACGACGAGGTGGCCAAGCTGCTGCGCCACGGCGAGGGCTGGCTGGCGGCCCATCCCGAGCGCGACTTGATCGCCGCGCGCTACCTGAAGCATCGCCGCGGCTTGGCCGATGCCGCCCTGGAGCGGCTGGCAGACCCGGATACGCTCGACCCCGACGTGGTCGCGGACGAACACGAGCGCGAGGAAGAGGCGGTCGAGCGCCCGCTGAGTCTGCACGCGCAGCGCCTCTCCGCCGTGCTGGACAGGCTCAAACGGAGTGGCGCGACGCGGGTGCTCGATCTTGGCTGCGGGGAAGGCCAGCTGCTGAGGTTGCTGTTCGCGGATAACGCGTTCGAGGACATCGTGGGCCTGGACGTGTCGTGCCACACCCTCGAGCGGGCGCGCGAGCGCCTGCATCTGGATCGCCTGCCCGAGCGGCAACGAGGGCGCATCACGCTGATCCACGGATCGCTCACCTATCGCGACAGGCGGCTGGCCGGCTACGACGCGGCGGCCGTGGTCGAAGTGGTCGAGCACCTCGACCCATCGCGTCTGGCCGCGTTCGAGCGCGTGCTCTTTGAGTTTGCCCGACCCACGACGGTGATGGTCACCTCGCCCAACCAGGAGTACAACGCGCTCTTTCCCTCCTTGCCCGCCGGCGCGTTCCGCCACAAGGACCACCGCTTCGAGTGGACCCGCGCCGAGTTCCGGGGCTGGGCCGAGTCTGTCGGCGCGCGGTACGGCTACGCCGTGGAGGTCTCGCCGGTCGGCCCCGAGGACCCCGACCTCGGCGCGCCCTCGCAACTGGCCGTATTCACGCGCGCATAATATCGTCGCGTCTAATCCGCCTAATCCTCTTCGGCGCAACGGTTGTGCGCGAGGGCGTCATGCCGGCCCGAGCAGCACCCTCCCCGACAGGTCCTCGACCTCAACCAGACCTGGCTCAACGCCCTGTTGATCCAACGACAGCTACGAGGAGTGCTATAATGGACACCACTGGAGGGAAGGGGAGAGCAATGAGCAATGCCGAGGATCGCGGACGATTGCAAGCCCTAGATGCGGACGAGGATCTGGCAGGGCTACGACGTCCGGCAGCGAAGTTCAACATCTTTGAGGCGACCGGCGACGTTCGGCGCGAACTCAATCACTCCCGCTTCTTGCATTTTCTGCTCAATCCGCAAAGCAGTCACGAGCTACAAGACCGATTCATAAAAAGTTTGCTACGAAGGGCCTTCCCACGGGAAGATTTCACCCCAACATTCAGCAGCCCAAGCCGGTGGACGACGCACCGAGAGTACTATCTGACAGACGATGAAACAGGCGAACAAGGCTTCGTGGATATTTTGCTGCTCCATGCCGAACGAAAGCTAGCAGTCATCATCGAAAACAAAATTGATAGCGGCGAACGCCCCAAGCAACTCGACTTGTACTACCGAGTATTAGACAAGCGCGGTTGGAAGGCGAGAGGAGTGTATCTTACTCGACATGGGCTCATTCCGTCGCACTCGAAGTACGTGCCGGTAAGCTATGGAGTGGTGTGCGACGCTATCGACGAGCTACTCATCGACCAAACAGTTGCCGGCGACGTGCGCACTATAATGATGCACTATGTTGATATGGTGAGGAGGGACATCGTGGACGAACTGGACATAGATGCGGCTTGTCAGCGCCTGTATCGAAAGCATGAGTTGGCGTTCAGGCTAGTGCATGAAAGGGTCTCCACAAGACACACGAAAATGCGTGACACCTTGGAGAGTCGCGTGCTACAGTTGGTAGGTCAGGAAAACGCTCGCAACTGCATCGATGAGTGGAAGGTTAACTACAACACAACTATTCTTCGTTTTATCCTACCTGAATGGAAAAACAGAGCAACCTATACGGAGAAATGGTCGCGAATCCTCAAATGCATCCTTGAGTTCGCAATAGCTATTTCGCCTCAAGAAGTTTTTGTCGATCTAAAAATTGGTCCCGGTAACAGTGTTACACGCCGCAATCTCTTTGACCTGGCTCGACGAAACAAGGATATATTCAATTTCGAATCCCCACTGCAAGAGTATACTCAAGTTTACCATCGACCTCTGCTATCGGCGGAGAAATATGAGGAACTTGGCACTGACGCGCTTGTGCGAGAAGTCGAGCAGCAGTGGGATGGGTTTGTGGGACAGGACTTGCTGCGCATCAGAGATGCTATCCAAACATGGCTAAACGAGGCGGGTAATAGCAACGCGTATAGCAACCAGTGATGATTCCCCGTTCGACTGCCAATGGTAAGATTGAGGACAATAGCCATGGTCACGACGATGCGAACGACCGCCGAGCAGGTCGCAGAGTACTTTCTATTGTTAGTCGACGACGACGCGGGCGACGTCATGACGAACCTGCGCCTGCAAAAGCTGGTGTATTACGCGCAAGCGTGGCGCCTCGCCATCCTCGACGAAGCACTCTTCGAGGATGACTTCGAGGCCTGGGTGCATGGTATCGCGTCGATGCCATCTTCCACGTCGTGTGGTTCGACCGCGAGCACGCGTGGCACCTGGAGACGCTGGCGCGCGCCTGCCGCGCCGACCCGGACCTGCTCCTGGCCACGCCGTCTCTCGTCGTCGATCTGGCCGATGGGGCCAGCCAGGAGCGGGGCATCGCCTGGTGGGAAGAGTTGACGGACCGCGGCGGCGAGGGCATAGTGGTCAAGCCGCGCGATTTTATCGCGGCGGGGCGGCGGGGCCTGGCGCAGCCGGCCGTGAAGTGCCGCGGGCGCGAGTACCTACGCATCATCTACGGGCCGGACTACACAGCCCCGGAGAATCTGGAGCGGCTGCGTTCGCGCGGGCTGGGGGCGAAGCGGTCGCTGGCGCTACGGGAGTTTGCCCTGGGCATCGAAGGATTGGACCGCTTCGTGCGCCACGAGCCGTTGCGCCGCATCCACGAATGTGTCTTTGGCGTGCTGGCCCTGGAGAGCGAGCCGGTCGATCCGCGGCTGTAGGCAGCGCCACGTGTCGATCACGGGATGCGTAGGGGCGTCCTGTATACGCCCTCGCGGGCACGACGGGGGCGTATGCAATGGACGCATGCAATACGCCCCTACCAGGTTGACGGCCCAGGCCGGCTGGGACTGATATGGCCTTGGGTTAGATGACGTGAATGCACCAATCACGGCGCACCACATGGTATGCTTCCCGTGTTGCATCGTCGTTTTTTGGGGAGGGACAATGGCAACCACGGTCATGAACGTGCTCCTGGACAGCGAGACAAAAGAGTCCTTCGATCGACTGGCCCGCGAGATGAATCGGTCCCGCGCGCATCTGGCCGCGCGCGCTATTGAGGAGTACGTCCGGAGCAACGCCCGGCACGTCGCCGCGATCAAGGAGGGGATGGGTCAACTGGACGCAGGGCAATCCGTCGATTTTGATGAGGTCATGGATGAACTGGACCGTATCATCGCCGAGGAAAGGGCGGATGGATAAGCGAGGGCAGGATGGCGCCGGGGCGGCGGAGGGGTCGACAACGAGCGCGGACCGCGCCGTCGCCGACCCGGCGCGCCTCGCCGCTCTCCGAGACAGCGGCCTGCTGGATCGCCCGCCCGTGGAGGCTTTCGACCGGCTGACGCGTCTGGCGACAGCCACCCTGCACGCGCCCGTCGCCCTCGTCTCGCTCGTGGACGCGGACCGCCAGGTCTTCGCCAGCCTGGTCGGGCTGCCCGAGCCCTGGGCCTCGGCGCGCCAGACGCCCCTCTCCCATTCCTTCTGCCAGCACACCGTGGCCGCGCGCACGCCCCTGCTGATTGAGGACGCGCGCCTGGACCCGCTGGTGCGCGACAATCTGGCCACCACCGACCTGGGTGTCGTCGCGTACGCCGGCATCCCGCTGATCACCTCCGACGGCCATGCCCTGGGCAGCTTCTGCGTGCTCGACGGCCGTCCGCGCGCCTGGACGGAAGCGGAGGTGGCCATCCTGACCGATCTGGCCGCCGCGGTCATGACCGAGATCGAGCTGGGGTTCGCCGCACGGGAGGCGCGAGAGGCCCGTGCGCAGGCGGAGGAGGCGCGGGCGCAAGCGGAGGCGCGGGCGCGCCAGTTGGAGGGGACGTTCGAGGCGATGACCGACGGTGTCGTCCTGTACGATGCGACGGGCGGCGCGCTGGCGCTCAACGGGGCGATGCGCGCCTTGCTCGGCCTCGCCCCGGCGGACGACTATGCCGCGCAACCGTTCCGCGACCGGGCCGACCGTTTGCGCCTCTGCACGGCCGACGGGGAGCCCTTGCCCGCGGGCGCCTGGCCGGCCGCGCGCCTGCTGCGCGGGGAGACGCTCAGCGGCGAGGCGGCCCCCGATTTGCTGATCCACGCGCTCGACGGCCATGAGCGCACCATCAACGTGACCGGGGCGCCACTGCGCGACGCGACGGGCGCAATCGGCGGGGCGGTGGCCGTCTACCGCGACGTGACGGAGCGGCGGCGGCTCGAGCGGCTCGCCGCGGCGGAGCGGGACCGCCTGCAACAGGTGGTCGACGTTTTGCCGGGCGGCGTGCTGATCGTCGATGAGAGGGGGCGCTTCGCCCTGGCGAACCGGGTGGCGCGGGAGGTCTTCGGCCCCGACCTCGTGGGGCAGCCTCTCCCCACGGAAGACCAGGAGCGGGAGGCCCACGAGCGGTACGAAGCGCGCTACGGCGACGGCCTGCTGGTCCTGTCGGGGGAATTGCCGCTGCGCCGGTCGCTCGGCGGCGAGGTCGTGCAGGGCGCGCGCATCGCGATCCGCCACGCTGGTACGGGCGGGGACACGCCGTTCCTGTTCAACAGCGCGCCGTTGTACGACGCTGGGGGCGCGCCGGCCGGCGCCGTGGCCGTGTTCCAGGACATCAGCGACATCCAGTCCACGGAGCGGGCGCGCGAGGAGTTCCTGTCGTCGGCGTCGCACGATCTCAAGACGCCGCTGACGAGCATCCGCGGGCAGGCCCAACTGGCCCGCAGGCGCCTGGCGCGCCTCGCCAGCACGGACGGTCTAGACGGCGCGGACGTCGCGCCGATCGACGGGCCGCTGGCGCGGATCGATGTGGCGACGGGCCGCATGCTGGCCCTGATCAACGAGTTGGTCGACCTCACGCGGGCGCGATTGGGCACGCCGCTGGAGCTGGATCGGCGGCCGACGGACCTGCTGGCGCTCGTCGGCGCGGCGGTCGCGCAATACGAGGGACCGGCCGCGAGCCGCATCGTGGTGGAGGCGGCCGAGCCTGCCCTGTGGGTCCCGGTGGACGCGGCGCGCCTGGGGCGCGTGGTCGACAACCTGCTGTCGAACGCGCTCAAGTTCAGTCCGGGCGGCGGACAGGTCCGGGTGCGCGTGGGCCGCGAGCCGGGCACGGACGGGCCCGTGGTGGTCATCGCGGTGACCGATCGCGGCGTCGGCGTCCCCGCCGCCGACCTACCCCACATCTTCGAGCGATTCCAGCGCGCCGGCAACGTGGCGGGGCGGATCGAGGGGACCGGGATCGGGCTGGCCAGCGCGCGCCATATCGTGGAGCAACACGGGGGCAGCATCGCCGTGGAGAGCGTGGAGGGCGCGGGCTCAACCTTCACCGTGCGGCTCCCGCTCGCCCCTGATGGACTGTGACTTGTTAGCCTGGGGCGCGGTCGTCGTGCTACTTCTACTGGTCGAGAGCCATCCGTCAAGTCCCGGCGTCCAGCGCGCAGGGTCTGTGAAAAGTCGGTGTGGAGGGGATGGCCACTCGCTGGTAGGGTAAGGGGGTTGAACCGCCCAGACCAGTTGTAAGGAGACCACCCCCTCATGCAGGATACGCCCGTGCCGTCCTTTTTTGCCGCTCTCAACGCGCAGGAGCGCGCCGCGTTGTTCACCGACGCGCACGGAGACGCAGGCCGCCCCGCATCTGCGCGCGGTCTCCACCCACACCACGCACGAGACGCTGGCACAAGTGCGCGTGGGGGACAAGACCACTGACATCCCCGTGGCCCACGACCTCCTGCCCCAGCTCACGGTGCGCGGGCGCGTCGTGACCGCCGCTGCCTTGCACACCCAAACCGCCCTGGCCCAGACCATCCTGGACGGCGGCGGCAGCTATCTCTTTACCGTCCAAGGACAACCAGCCGCGCCTGCACGCCGCACGGGTGGCCTCTTGTGCCGACCGGCACGCCACCATGCGCCGGGCTGCAGGCCGCGCTGTGGTCGCCCATCATCGGCTTCGACGATAAGCTGGCCCCCTACGCCGCGCTGGCCACGCGCGTGCCGACCCTGGCCAACGGCGACGCCCGGGTCATCGGCGGCAGCTTCCGGGTCACCGTCCACCTCAAGCCCACCCTGCGCTGGTCCGACGGCTCGCCGCTGACCGCGAGCGACGTCCTCTTCGGGCTCAAGCTCAACCTCGACCCGGCCATCGGCAACAGCTTCGGCCTCGACGAGATCGCGCACATGGCCGCCCCCGACGCGCACACCATGGTCCTCACCTTCGGCGACACCTACGGCGCGTACCTGGCCTACGCCATGCCGCCCGCGCTGCCGCGGGCCTATTTTCAGCGCAAGTACCGCAGCGCCGACATCCACGCGCTGGCCCTGGCCTATCGCGGCGACCCGTACGATAGCCCGTCCGACGTCTTCTCGGGGCCGTACCGCGTGGCCGGCGTGGCCCCCGGCCAGCGCCTGACGCTGGACCCCAATCCCTCCTACACGGCCCCCGCGGGCGCCGTGAGCAGCGGCGCGCGGCCCGAGTTGCGCTACGTGGCGCTCAGCGAGGACGAGGCGGCCTTGGCCCGCGACCTGCGTTCGGGCCAGGCGGGCGTCGACGTGGCGCTGGGGCTGAGCCCCGCGACCCTGTCGGAGCTGGGCGGGCTGGCCGGCGGCCTGCAGGCGCGGGCGCTGCCCTCCCTGGCCGTGGAGCACCTGGAGTTGAACATGGCGACCCCCGCGCTGCGCGACATCCGCGTGCGTCAGGCCCTGCAATACGCCATCGACAAGCGCGCCTTTGTGCGGGCCCTGTTCCCGGCCGCGGTCGGCGCGGCGGCCCCCGTCGCCACCAGCCTGATCCCGGCGGTCTCGCCCTACCACGACGGCAGCATCCCGGTCAGCCTCTACGATCCGGCGCGCGCGCGGGCCTTGCTGAGCGCGGCCCGCTACGTCACGACCCCCAACGGCGCGGGCCGCCACCTGACGCTAACCCTGGTCACGGTTCGCGACCTGACCCGCCAACGCGAGGCCGACCTGCTGACCAAGAGCCTCGCCGCGGTGGGCGTGCGCGTGGTCGAGCGGCTGACCAGCCCCTCCCCGTCCGACCAGGGCGGCTTCTACGCGCCGTACGACCGGGGCGGCGTGCTGGCCACGCGCAATTTCGACTTGGCCCTGTTCGACCTGCGCCTCGGCCCCGACCCGGCCACGGCGGCCTCCTTGTTCGACCCGGCGCGCGTTCCCGACGCCATTAGCCGCGGCATCCTGCGCCGCAACTACACCGGCATCAACGTCGACGCGCTGGCTATGCTGCCCGAGGCGGCGCAGGCCTCGCTGGACATGCCCTCGCGCCGGCTGGGCTACGCTAAGCTGCAGCGCAAGGTCAACCAACTGTTGCCCTACATCGTGCTCTACGACCGCCCGCAGGTCGTGGTCGCCGACGGCCACGTGCGCAACTTCGCCCCCGCCCCGCAGGACCAGGGGGCGCTGTGGAACAGCTGGCAGTATGCCCGGAGCTAGCCAGCTTATCTAGGCCAAACTGTACTAGCTCCCGCATGCGGAGTCGCCGCAGCCGCACCCTCCGCGGCCGGCGCGCGCGCCTTGCAGGGCCTCGCGGGCTTCCGAGACAAGCCAATAGAGGAAGCAGAGCGCGGCCACGTCCTCCGCCCACCACCAGCCCCACGCGGCGTTCAGGGCCAGGCCCACCAGCAGGGTCGCGGCCATGTAGGCGCAGGTCGTTGAGCAGGCGGCGTCCCCGCGCAGGGCCGCGCTGTCGATCCGCGCCGCGATACCACGCTTGCGCCACGCCAGGATCGGCATGACGACGAGCGCCGCGACGGACAGGGCCAGCCCGACCGGGGACGTGGCGGGCCTGCCATGCGCGATCAGGCCCGCCACGGCGCTGGCGACGACGTAGACGCACAGGAGGGCGAGGGCCAGGCCCGTGACCCAGGCGGCGCGGTTCTCCGCCCGCTCGACGCGTTCCAGCGAGCCGCCGCGCGCTTCCGCCGTCAGTCGCCACAGCAGGACACCGCCGCTCACCAGCTCGACCACGCTATCGATGCCGAACGCGGTCAGCAGGACGCTGCGGGCCAGGACGCCCGCCCCGATGGCGACGACGGCCTCCACGACCATCCAGGCGACGGTCGCCAACTCGACGCGCACGCCGGCGCGGATCGCCCGGTCACGTTCGTCACGTTCGCGGGACATGGCGAGTGCGATGGGGCCGCTAGCCACGTCGTCCTCCGCTCGCTTCCCGCCTGGGCACGGCCACATCCAGCCCGTCCGGCGTGTGGGCGTGGTCATCGTGAGCATGGCCATCGTGGGCGTGGCTATGAGCGGCTGTCGTCGTCAGGTCGCCGCAATACAACTCGCGAGCCCCAGCGCAGTCCGCGCACTCGAACTGGATCGTGCTATGGGCGATGCGATATTTGTCGCGCAGCAACCCTCTCAGGTCGTCGAGCACGGGGCCGCACGCGGAGAGGGGCCGGTCTCCCACCTGCACGTGCGCCGAGAGCGCGCGCATGCCGCCCGCGATCGACCAGACGTGCAAGTCGTGGACGTCGACGACGCTCGGCGCCCGCAGCATGTCGCGCACCAGCCCCGCCACGTTCACGTCCTTCGGCGTGGCCTCCATCAAAATGTCCACCGTCTCGCGCAGCACGCTCCAGGTACCGCGGGCAATCAGCACGGCGATGCCCAGCGAGATGAGAGGGTCGACGGGAGACCAGCGCGTCAGCAGGATGACCACCCCGCCGACGATGACGCCGGCCGAGGCGCCGATGTCGCCCAGGACGTGCAGCAACGCCGCCCGCGCGTTGAGGTTCTCAGCTCCCCCCTTCTGGAGGCCGACGGCGATGTACAGGTTGACGGCAATGCCCACGGCCGCGGAGACGAACATCAGCCAGGGCGTCACCTCCTGGGGATGCTGGAAGCGCCCGACCGCTTCGTAGGCGATCCACATGACGACCAGGATAAGGGTGACGGCGTTGACCAGGGCGGTCAGGATGCCGATGCGGTGGTAGCCGTAGGTGTTGCGGGCGTCCGCCGGGCGTCCGGCCTGCGCCGCGGCAAACCAGGCCAGGCCCAGGGCGAAGATGTCGGTCAGGACGTGCCCGGCATCGGAGAGCAGGGCCAGCGAGTGCGAGAGGAGACCGCCGGCCAACTCCACGGCCAGGATGACGAGGGTCAGCACAAAGGCCGTGCGCAGCGTCCGCCCGGTCAGGCCGTGCGCGTGGTCGTGGCCGTGGTCGTGCCTGCGGCCGTGCGCGCCCGTGCGGTCCGCGGCCATCAGCCCTCTCCCGCGGCCGAGGCCGCCCACGGCTGTTTCGCCGAGTCCCACGCCTCGGCTCCGTCGCCGTGCCCCAGGTGGGTCAGGCCCACCCGCATGAGCAGGGCAATGTGCGCGTCGTCGAGGCTGTAGTAGACGAACTTGCCGGCGCGCCGCGCCTTCACCAGGCGCAGCGCGCGCAGCAGGCGCAGGTGCTGCGAGACGCCGGACTCGCTGACGCCGACGACAGCGGCGATGTCGCAGGTGCAGAGCTCCTGGTGCAGCAGGACATGCACGATCTTGGCCCGCGTCGCGTCGGCCAGCGCGCCGAACAACTCGGCCACCTCATCATAGGCGCTGGCGTCCTCCAGACCCGCGCGGGCGCGGGCCACGTCCTCCCTATGGATGCAGCGCACGGCGCACATCTCGGCGGTGGGCAGGACACGTCGTCCCATCGGTCCCCTCCGTTCACATCCTCATCGTTTAAGCAATCACTACATTATATAATACCACGAGGAGATGGATAGGCATAGGGAGAGATTGATGGCCGACGAGGGATTGCTCAGGCGCGGACTATATCTCGAATACGCCACTCTGGGGTGGAACGTCGTGGGCGTGGTGATCGTCGCGGTGGCCGCGCTCGCCGCCCGCTCCGTGGCCCTGGCTGGCTTCGGCCTCGACTCGCTGATCGAGATTTTCGCCTCGGTGGTCGTCGTCTGGCAGCTCAAGGGGGTGAACCAGCGCCGCGAACGGCGCGCGCTGCGCCTCATCGGAGGAGCGTTCTTCGCCCTGGCCGTGTACATCCTGGGGCAGGAGGCAGTCACCATCCTGTCCGGCGTGCGGCCGACGACCTCGCTGGGAGGCATCGTCTGGCTCGCGGCCACGTGCGTCGCCATGTTGCTGCTGGCGCGCGGAAAGGGCGTCACGGGCCGGCAACTCGGCAACCCGGTCCTCCAGACGGAATCGCGCGTCACGCTGATCGACGCCGCCCTCGCCGCCGCGGTCCTGACCGGCCTCGTCCTCAACGCCGTCGCGGGGTGGTGGTGGGCCGACCCGCTCGCCGGCCTGGTCATCGTGTACTACGGCGTCAAAGAGGGTTGGACGGCATGGCATGGCGCGGGGTGAGCGGGGGACGCCCTTACGTCCGCACCGTGATCGTAATGCTGTCGAACTGCTTCCAGCCGCCGTAGGAGGGATAATAGGCGTCGACGGCGACCCTGTAGCGGCCGGGACGTTGGTAGCTGTGCGCGGCGCGATCGCCCGTGTCGGCGCCGCCGTCTCCGTAGCGCCAGCGCCAGGAGCGACCGAGGTCGGCCAGCTTGAGCAGCGGCCGTACCCGCGCGTCGTCCTCGTTGAAGGTGATGCGCCGGCCGGCGCGGTACGCGCCCGGAAAGGCGAATTGCGCCCAATAGGAGTAGGTCGCCGTGGTTGGGGCGCCCTTGAAGATGACGGCGCGGATACCGTCGGCGAAGGCCGACGGCACGCCGTCGATAGCGCAGGCGCGGGCGGGGGTGGGGGCGGCGGGGCCGACGGCCAGAGGGGTCAGGCCGGTCGCGACAGCGAGGGCCAGGGCAAAGCGTCGCATACGTGTCCTCCGTGCTAGGCGGCGCGCCGGGGCGGACCGCGCGATGGCGTTATGATCGATTATGGCAGAGATGCCGCCTCCGCACCACCGCGAGGATGCGGGCCTGCGGGCCCAATGCGGGCCAGGGTCATGTCGTTCGTAGGGCAGCGCCAGGTCAACCCTCACCCCCCGCCCCGTGACGACTGGCCCCTTGACCCTACCCGCGGGTCAACGTTGGGGCGTGCTCTCCCGACCGCGGGAGAGGGGAGACGAGGCATGCCGCTGCGCCCCCTCGCCCGTCGCTTGCGGGAGGGGGGGTCCCGCTTGCGGGAGGGGGGGTGAGGACCTCACAGGGACAATCCGAGCAGCCGAGCGACGATGAACCCGGCCCCGAGCAGGCACAGCACCGCTCCGGCCAGCGCCTCGGCGCGCTCGCCCAGCGCCGTGCCGACCCGGCGTCCGAGCCATTGCCCTGCCAGGCTGACCGCCAGGGCCTGCAGCGCGATGGCGACGAGGGCGGGCACGACCGGGAGGCGCAAGACGCCGAAGGAGAAGCCCATCGCCAGCTCGTCGAGGCTGACCGAGAGGGCGATGCTCACCAGGGAGAGGCCGCGCGCCGAGGCCGCCGCGATGATCTTCGCGCCCTCGCCGCCCCCCGGCTCGTCATCGTCGTCATCGTCGTCCAGCCCCTCGCGCAGCATCCAGACGCCGGTCCCGATCAGCAACGCGCCCGCGATAGAGACGGCCCACCCGCCGATGGCGTTGCCCAGGGGACGCCCGATCAGCAGGCCCACCGCGGGCATCAGCCCCTCGGCCGCGGCAAAGGTCAGGGCTAGGCGCAGGCGGGTCCGCGCGGGGAGGGGCGCGACGCCCAGGGCGACGGAGAGGGCGAAGGTGTCCAGGCCCAGGGACAGGATCAGCGGGACCAGGCGGAGGTCGAGAGGCGCGCTCATCGGCTCGTCCCCCGACGAGCGCGGATGTCCCACGCGATGGTCACGCCTGACTCCGCGGGCGTTCGATCGTTCCACGTGTCCGGGTGTACACCGGCGTCTGGCCCCCCTGTCGCATAGGGTGCAGTATAGGGCATGCGCGAACTTGCCAACACATGACTGTCGGCCGCCTCCGCGAGGTTGCGCCGGCGCGCGAGTCGTGTCTCCGGGCACACGGACACCACGGTGTCAGGATGAGACGAGGCGAGGGGCATGCCGGTCTGGCAGGGCCATCACGGGCCTCGACGTCAGGGCAGGGTGTACGTGCGCGTGGGCGGCGCGCTGGCGTGGACCACGATGTGGATGGTGGCCCCGACGTCGCCGAGCACGCTCACGGCCACGAGGCGGTAGGTGTCGTCTCGCACGGGGGCGCGCAAAGTGAGCGTGCCCTGGTGCGCGACGGGACGGCCGTTCAGCGTGACGGAGCGGGCGTAGGCCGTCGTCCAGGCCAGCTCGTACGGCCGGCCTGGACGACGGCGCACCACGAAGTTCTTGATCGAGGGCAGGCGCAGCACGAACCGGGACGCCGCGGCTTGCCGCCCCTGAGCGGACACCACCACGGCGCTGGCCACCGCGCCGAGGCCGTTCGTCGCGCGCAGGTCATAGGCCTTGCCGGGCGAGGCGGGATAGCCGCGTGTCTCGCTCGCCGCCACGGGCTTATCGTTCAGCGTGGTCGACGCGGCGCCCTGCACCATCCAGACCAGGACGGGCCGGCGCGTGCGCGGATCGACGCGCACGGCGAAGCTCCTGATGATCGGCAAGGATGGGCCGGCGACGGGAGCGGGAGCCACGCGGTCGGGGGTCGGCGCGCCAGCGGGCGTCGCCGCGTGATGGTCCGCCGGCCCGCCCATGGCACGGACCACGAGGAGCAGGGCTGCAGCCAGCAGCGCCGCCGCCAACAGGATGAGGGCGGGCAGCCAACCCCGGCGCCGCCCCGGCGCGGTCCGCGTGGCGCGGCCCGGGCGCGACGGGACGTAGGTGAAGCGCACCCGCCGCGCCAGGAACGGGTTGGTGTCGTCGAGGGCGCCCACGTCCTGGCCGCGCAGCTCCACCTCGAACGCATGGGGGCCGGCGAACCTCTCCCGCGGCGGGGGCAGCGCCCGCACAGTGGCCACCACGCGGCCGCCCGGCGGTACCAGCACCGTCCCTTGCGGCTCCACGCGGAAGCGCAGCCGCTCCTCCGGGTCCGAGGCCAGGACGGCGCAGGCGGCCGGCGCAGCGGTCCCGTTGACGAGGCTCACCCCGAAGAGGCCCGTCTGGCCCTCGACCTCGGCCGGCGTCACCTCTATGTGCAGTAGCGCCGCCGGCCCCACCGTCAGTGAGACCGCCGCCGAGGCCAGGACCGCGCCGCCGGCCGCCGAGACCACGCGCACCGTGACGGGGACGCTTTCCACGGCGGCGATCGCGCCCGACGGGGGATGCACGGTCAGGGACGCGCGCGCGACGGCGCCCGGCGCGAGGTCCAGGGTGGGCGGGGCGACCGTGTACCAATCCGGGGACAGGCCCTCCACCTCCAGCGCATAGGCGCCGGCCGCCGCGCCCTCGTTGCGGACCGTGGCCGACAGGGCCAACCGGCCGCCGGCCACGACCGCTCCCGCCGGCGGGACCACCGTCAGGCGCGCCGTCTCCGCCACGGGTCCGTCCGCGACCGGTCCGTCCACAGAGCCCTCCACCCTCAACGCCACAGCAGTCTCCTCATCATCACCGGCGTCTCCATCGGCCCATCGCATCCCTATCCAGGCATCCCTCACACCACGGGCGCGGGCCATAGATCACCGCACGCCCCTATTGTATCGGTATGCAGTGCGATCCGCCATAGGTCCACGGGCCGGCGTTTGTCGGGTGCGCCCCGAGATTGTGAGAGCCAGCCTGCGACTAAAGTCGCATGGCACACCACGGCGACTAAAGTCGCGCGGACGGCCGCTGCGAAGACACTTCAGTGTCCGTGGTGTGCCATGCGACTTTAGTCGCAGGCCCGATCGCACCCACCATCACAATCTCAAGGCACACCCGCGTTTGTCGGCATCTTTACCACATTTTGGCCGCTGTCTGTTACAGTGATGAGCAGCGGTGGAACGCCACGATGATGGTAGGCCCGAGGCGCCAGCGCCCGAACGCCACGGCGTCCCCACGGCGCCGATCCCGAGCTCGAGCGGCGACGCCAATAGTACTATTGTCCGGCGGCGATAGCCATAGTACGCTAGACCTGAGAGAGACCACGAGGCGGCGCGCCGCGCCGGCCCACGCGTCGTGCATACCTGTGGATGAGCAATCGTTGCACCCCCTGGCGATATGGTCGATAGGTCGGTAGACTGAATAGCAGTACTCACGGGGCCATAGGCGGTGCCGGTAGGGGTAAGGGCCGGCAACGCGGCCGGCGCGTGTAGGAGAGCGACGAGAGACAAATGGAGTTTTTCCGGTATCTAAGTGTCCTGCGGAAGTACCTGCCGCTGATCGTGCTGCTGACCGCGCTCGGCGCGGGCTCGGCCTACGCCTTCAGCAAGCGCCAGCACAAGGTCTACAGCGCCACGGCCACGCTCTCGATCAACGCCGCCGCGCCGGCCACCATCATCCCCTACCTCAACAGTGCTGTCAACGGCGCCACTGGCGTCGCGCCCGTCGAGCAGCTGGCCAGCAGCTACAGCTTCTTCCTCAAGTCGCACTCCTTCGACGCCTCGGTGGCCCAGCGCCTGCAGCGCCAGCGCATCAACGCCACGCCCGGCCAGTTGGGCAGCGCCACGTCCAGCGCGCTGGTGCCCGGCACGAACTACTTCCAGATCACCGTCACCTGGGGCGACCCCGCGCAAGCGGCGGCCATCGCCAACGGCGTCGCTACCGCCTTTATCGACGAGAACAAGGTGCTGCAAGCAGCTACACAGGCGGGGCAGAGCGGCTCGGAGATCAACGTCGCCATCAATTATTTCCAGGGCCAGGTCACGAAGGCGCAAAAGCAGTACGACACCCTGCTGCGCAACCCTCACTCCAGTCTGGCGCGCGTCCAGACAGCCTTCGACCGCCTCACCGCCGTCAACGACGAGTACAATAAGCTTCTCGGCACTGCGGGAGCAAACGCGCCGCAGACCTCGACCAATACCGCCACCGTGCAGGACCTGGCTGTCCCCTCCGGCGCGCCGATCTCGCCCAAGGTGACGCAGAACACCCTGTTCGGGCTGCTGGCCGGGCTGCTGGTCGGCGTGGCCCTGGCCTTCGGGCTCGACTACCTGGACTACTCGCTGCGCACACCCGAGGACGTGGAGCGGCTGCTAGGGCAGGCGCCGCTGGGCCTGCTGGGCGTGATCGGCGTGGACTCGCCAAAGGGCCGCCGCCGTCTGTTCGGACTCTTCGGCCGTCGCCCCAAGCCCGCGCCCACTCCCGCACGGGCGCCCCTGCTGGCCAACGGCGCGAGCAACAGTCACGGGACCGGGGCCAACGGCCACGACATGGCCGGGCTAGAGCAGTTGACCGCGTTCCCCGTGCTGAACCCACAACTGGTCACGCTCAACCACCCCAAGGCCCCCATCACGGAGGCCTTCCGCACCCTGCGCACCAACATCGAGTTCAGCAGCCTCGACACGCCGCTGAGGAGCCTGGTGGTCACAAGCTCGGTGCCCTCCGAGGGCAAGAGCACCATCGCCGCCAACCTGGCCGTGGCCATGGCCCAGGCGGGCAAGCGGGTCATCCTGGTCGACGCCGACCTGCGCCGGCCGTCGGTCGGCCGGCTCTTCGGCCTCAAGACGGCCACGGGCTTCACCACCGTCTTGCTGGAGCGGGACAACCGGGCCGGCGCGCTCGACCGGGCGCTGCAGCCGACGATGGTGCCCAACCTGCTGGTGATGACCAGCGGGCCACATCCGCCCAACCCGGCCGAGTTGTTGGCCTCGCAGAGCGCGACCGAGGTACTGCGCGAGTTAGAGGCGCGGTCGGATCTGGTAATCCTGGACACGCCGCCGATGGGTCCGCTGACCGACGCGGTGGTGCTCTCGGCGCGCGTGAGCGGCACGGTCGTCGTGGCCCGCGCCGCCTCCACCCGCCGCACCGTGGTCGAGAACAGCGTCAACACGATCAAAAAGGTGGGCGGCCACGTGCTGGGGACCGTGCTCAACCAGGTCGACCTCAAAGGCATCGGCGGCTACTCCTACTACTACTACTACAACTCCGAGTACTACTACGGCCGCGAGGAGACGGCGCCTACGGGTGGGACGCGGCGATAGGACAGGCATCGCCGACGACAAGACCTGGTGAGATATGCTTAGGAGATGAACTTATCCGCCACGTCACGCGTGGGCAATCTGCCGAGCCGTGCTCTCCCACATCCGTTCGTGCGCAGTTCGCTGCTTGGACTCGCCTGGGGCGTCGCCCACGTCCTGCTCAAGATTCCCTTCGCGCACGAGTCATCGGTCGGGCTGCCCATGACACTGGCCTGGGGCGTTGCGTTTTGGGCCGCGTGGCGCGGATGGAAAGCGCGCTGGACGACCCTGCTCGCTGTGGCCTTGGGCATCGTGTCGTGCTACTGGCTGGCGGTAATGCACGTGGGCGCCGAGATTTCGCCTGCATTCCTGGCGTTATGGCCCCAGATCAGTTCCCGCCGGGTCCTGGTCGTGTCCGTGGCCTACACCGCCCTGCTATGCGCCGGGATTGCCATCGGCTTCGCCAATACGTGGACGGCACGCCTCGCACTACGCAACGCAGGCGTCTCGCCCCGCCTTACCGGCATCGCCGTCGGAGTGCTCCTCATTCCAGCCGGAATGTTCGCTTTCGCCATCGACCATCATCTGACCCCGCACCGGCAAGTCGTGGCCGTCGCAGCCGCCCTCGTTCCCGCCGTACTCCTCTCCCTACCATTGCGGAATAGGCTGCCCACTGCAAAGAAAGCCGCTATGCGCGTGCCTGGACGCGGAGGCCGCCAACTCATTATGGCCGGCGTTGTGGTGTTGGCGTTCGCCCTCGGCGTGGCCGTAGGCATGACCGTCCCTCGTGGAACCAGCCAGCACCACAATGCCGGCCACATCGTCCCGTCGATACCAGACATCGTGCCGAATCTGGTCACGGACCTGCATCTGAACACGCTCAGCACGCCCTACACCGACCCCCGCCAGCTGACCGACCTGCCCTTCTATGTGTCCTCGCACTGGCTGCATCCCTGGCGCGCCTACCTGGACACCGTACCGGCCAGCACCTTCCTCGACGGCGTCGGCATGAACTACAACGCCGACCCCACGATGAACCCCGACCTGGTGATGCACATGCTGGCCGCCCACGGCGTGCGTCGCATCCGCTATGAAATACCCTGGAATCAGCTTGACTATGCGACCGAAACACAGTTAGTCAGCGGAGCGTTCATACGGCAACTGATGCAAGCGGCCAGAAAGTACGGCATTCGCCCCACCATTTTGCTCAACAGCAACCAGGGCGACCCCTGCCCCGCGCTGCTGTTCTCGCGTACGCTCGCGGCCCCCGCTCACGCGGGCGACACCTCCGTCACGCTGACCGACGCCAGCGGCCTCGTCGTGGGTTACAGCGGCCTCTCCAACCTGACGGGCTACTGGGCCGCCGAGGCGCTGATCACCGGCATCTCAGGGAACACCGTGACGCTCTCTAAGCCGCTGCCCGCGTCGATCGGCAACGGCAAGGGTGTGATTCCCGCAGGGACCACTGTCTCCATGGCGACGCTCAAGTACCGCCCCTTCAGCCCTCCCGGCACCCCTGAGTATGCCGCGACGATGGCGGGCTGGCTCAAGTACGTCGATTTGGTCGCGCGCACCATGGCCGCTGACCTGGACACGTCCGGCAGCGCCGACCTGGGCTTCGACATGGAGATATGGAACGAGTTGACGTTCGGCGTCGCCTTCCTCGACATCAATAACTACGACACGCTGCATCCGCATGCCTATGCCCCCGGCAATCCCCTTAACCCCAGCGGTATCTGGAGCAACCTCGTCGCGGCGACGGCGACCTACGCCACGACGCACCCAGACGACTTCGCGGGCGTGCAGTTCTGCGACGGCTTCGGCAACACCATCCCCTGGCCGGCATCCTCACAGGAGCCCGCGCGTATCGCCGCCATTAGCAAGCACCCCTATGCGGGTCGGTTAACCTACCCGGGACAACTCGGCGAGGCGGGCGTCACACCCAGTAACGCATTGGGTCGCCCCGATTGGCGCCCCTTCGTCCCCCACTACACCGCGCTGTTCCCGGAATACTTCGCCGAAGGACTGCAGACCGAGACGATGATACGCGATGCGAGTCCCATTTCGTCCACTGTAAACGGCTCCTACCACGGTCGAGACGCCCGGCTGATCGGCGGTAAGGTCGTCCCCAGTGCCGTTTGGATCAGCGAGGTCAACATCGTGCCCAATGAAAATGGCATCGCTGATTCGACCACGGCTCTCGCGCTCAAGGCCCGCACCTCCGCCCGCTACCTGGCCTTCTACCTGAACAAAGGCGTGACCCAACTCGACTTCTACGGCGCCGCTGCAGGCGACACGGGCGCGGGCATGGTGCGGGACAACTTCCTGGCCTACGCCGCTCATGCCAACGCCTACCCCAGGGACGACGGCCCCTACACTTCGCCCGCCCTCGCGGTGATCGGGCGCATGGCGGCGCGCGTGCGCGAGGGGCTCGACCGCAGCCTGACAGCGGCCACCGCGCGCCGCCTGCAAGTCCTCGGCATCGGCGACACGCACAACCACGTGCAGTTCCGCGGCGACGGCACTGCGGCGCACCCCGACCTCTACGACCGCGACGTGTTCGCCTTCCTGCCGTACCAGGTCAACGCCCACCGCTTCGTGATCCCCTACTACGTGATGACGCGCGACGTGCTACACGTCTACAACCCCCACGCCACGGGCGACCGCCGCTACCGGATGCCGCCGGAGCAGTTCACCCTACAGATCGCCGGCCTGCACGCACAGGGCGCGGCCATCAGCGCCTACGACCCAATCAACAACCGGGCAGTCCCGGTGCGGGTACTCGCGGCGAGCCCGCACGGGGTGACGCTACAGGTCACGGCTGCGGACTATCCATACTTGCTCACTGTCCAGGAACATTACTGATACGGCCTGTATCGGAATCCATTGCGCGGGAATGCACCACGCGGAATGGTGCTAGGACATCGACTTACGCACAATCATGAGCAGTCCCGCGTTGGTGAGCTCACGCAGGCCGGGGGCGGTGCGCAATCGGTAGGCTAACGGCAAGAGCAAGGATCGGGTTGCCTTGTTGTCCCATAGCTGCTGCACGTGCCCATTGTAGAGGATGCTGTCCACAAACACTTCCGCGATGATGTGACCCGTGGGCGGTACCATGGTGCGCAGTTCCTCCATCGTCAGCGTGAACAGATGGTTCTCGCCCGCCGGGCCAAATTGCTCAGCTTCCAGCCGTTTCATGTCACGTGTAGCCATGGCGTATGAGGGAGCGCGTTCACGAAGGAAGCGATGATTAGGAGTGGTGATGACCAGGATACCGCCGGGTTCAACCAGTGACAGCGCGCGGGCGATCAGATCGTCAGGGTGCGCGACATGCTCGACAATCTCAGCCAGAATGACGGCGTCGAATCGTGTGTCGAGCAACAACTCGAAAGCATTGCCCTGAAGCCAGTGCATCGCGCCCCGCTCATACTTTTTGCGTGAGTAGGCCAGGAAGTCCGCGTTAAGGTCGACAGCCGTGGCCTCGTACCCAGCTTCAGCCAACAGCAGGCTCATATTGGCCTGGGCCGCCCCGATCTCCAAGGTGCGCCCCCCACGCGGGACATGCGCTCGCACTGCGCGTAAAACCGCGTTGATGCGCTCCAGATACTTGAGGCGCCAGAAGTCGTAAGGGTTCGCGGCATCAATGTCGCGTAGGTCGAAGCCATGAACGAACTTTTCGTCCTTGCTCTGAGGAACAATAGTTTGAGCTTTTCTCACCGGTATCCTATTCCTTCGCTACTTACAACTGAGTCCACTATACTAAAGTGGATATACTGCTAGCCACGGAGTGTGCTCCATCAGCCGGCTTTCAGGCAAGATAACGCGTCAAAGGCGTTCTTGATGAGATAGTTGTGGTTGCCGTTGCGATTCGAAAGTAAGGGCGATGACTCCTCAAATAGTCGGCGGCGCCAAGCTCTGGGGTTTGGCGAGTTACCCCAGTCCTAACTTGTATCTGCTATGATCTTATTTGTAGTGTTCGCCCGATCCGTTTTTAGGACGAGCCAGACCAGCGCGATAGCGCAACAAAGGACGCCACCGCCTTCATGTCCGCCGATCCTATCCTGGCGCTCCACGTCGACCATTCCAAGGCGTCCGGCGAGGACGAGTTCACGACGCTCATCGAACCCACCCGGGGATGGGCGCCCCTCAAGCTAGGTCAACTCTGGCGCTATCGTGAGTTGCTCTACTTCCTGGCGTGGCGTGACATCAAAGTGCGCTACAAGCAGACTGCCCTGGGCGCGACCTGGGCGATCATCCAGCCAGTCATGACCATGGTTATCTTCACCGTCGTCTTCAGTCGCATCGCCAAGGTGCCGAGTGAGGGTGTGCCCTACCCCGTCTTTGCTTTCTGCGGCCTGGTACCTTGGACTTTCTTTGCCTACGCCCTGACCCAGGCGTCCAACAGCCTGGTGGGCAGCGCCAACCTGATTTCCAAGGTCTACTTCCCCCGCTTGGTCGTGCCTATCGCCGCCTCGCTGGCTGGCCTGCTCGACTTCGGCATCGCCTTCATGGTACTGCTGGTGCTGATGTTGTTCTTCCACGTCCTGCCCGCCGTAGCCATCGTGACCCTGCCCTTCTTCGTGTTGCTGGCGCTCGCGGCAGCTCTGGCCGTGGGCATCTGGTTGAGCGCGCTCAACGTACAGTACCGCGACGTGCGCTACACGGTGCCCTTTCTGACCCAGATATGGCTCTACGCTACGCCAATCGCGTACTCGGCCAGTGGCGTGCACAATACGGCGCTGCACGCGCTCTTTGCCCTCAATCCCATGACAGGCGTGGTGGAGGGCTTTCGCTGGGCGCTGTTGGGCACGCGCGAACTGGACGCGCTCTCGCTGTCGATCTCGACGGGAATTACTGTAGTCGCCCTCGTGGGCGGCCTTTTTTACTTCCGGCGCATGGAACAACGTTTTGCTGATGTGGTGTAGGTGAAAAGATGAGCAGCACCGCTATCAGCGTCGAGGGCCTCGGCAAGAAGTATCGTTTGGGAGCCAACGCGCGATCGTACAAAACCTTGCGCGAGTCGCTCGTCGACGTCGCCAAGCTGCCCCTGCGCACGGCGTCGCGCGTTACTCGCCGAACGTCCGATGGTGAGCGAGGCAAACGGCCCGAGTTTTGGGCGGTTAAGGATGTGAGCTTCGAGGTCAAGGAAGGCGAGGCGCTGGGTATTATTGGGCGTAACGGCGCAGGCAAGAGCACTCTGCTCAAGTTGCTCAGCCAGATTACCGAGCCGACCGAGGGCCGTATTCGTACCAAAGGACGGGTATCGTCGCTGCTGGAGGTTGGCACCGGCTTCCACCCCGAGCTGACCGGCCGCGAAAACATTTACCTTAACGGCGCCATCCTGGGTATGTTGCGCTCAGAGGTCACGCGCAACTTCGACGAGATCGTGGCTTTTGCCGAGGTCGAAAAGTTTATCGACACGCAGGTGAAGCATTACTCCAGCGGCATGTACTTGCGACTTGCCTTCGCGGTGGCAGCGCATTTGGAGCCGGAAGTCCTGATCGTCGACGAGGTCTTGGCCGTTGGGGATGCCGACTTCCAGAAAAAGTGCATGGGCAAAATGGGCAGCGTTGCAAAAGAGGGCCGCACCGTACTGTTCGTCAGTCACAACCTTGCCGCGGTCAAAAATATATGCTCGACTGGTATTTTGCTCAACCATGGACGGCTTTCTTTTCATGGAACGGCTTACGAAGCTGTCAAGAACTACGAATCGAAAGTCTCGTCACAATTTGCTACAGCGAACGCGAGCCTTGTTTACGAAACGCCCGAGCACCTCCTCGACAACGCCTATGTGGTTGATCGTGTCGAATTAGTGGATCGACAAGGGCGCCAGCTCGAGAAGCTGTCCACATGGAGTGAAGTGTGCTTCCGCATCTGGTATCGTGCGCAAACGAGTATGCGGGGTGGTTCGGTCGTGCTCACGATAAAGACAACCGACGGCGTTAGTCTGCTATTGTGCTCTACCAGTCCAGATAGTAATATTCCGCTCGATTTTCAAAGTGGTGAACACTATGTCGATTGTTATTTCCAGCAATTTCCTCTCGCGGCTGGAACATATCTATTAGGTGTGGGGTTAGCACAACCACACGTTGCATGGTTATATCTCGACGATGCCGCCGTACCGTTAACTGTTTTGGCCGAAGATGTATATGGATCGGGGTTGGCGCCGTGGGCTGAGCGTGCCGTCATCGCCGCGTCTTGTGAGTGGCGTATCGGGACGTGAATGCGAACGTAATGGGTCAAACACCGCACCAAGCGCCTCTCTGTATGCAATGTAACTCTGCAAACGTTGTCGATCATGGTAAACTGCCGACTGCCCAGTACAGTGGATTCAACGTGAATGATAAGGATGTGGTGTTGCCTGATGGAGGGCGGCTTTATGCTTGCACAAACTGTTGCTTACGTTTTCGGTACCCTACGTTGAGCCCTGATGAGCTTGTCGAGTGGTACCGATATGTCCCGGCAGATAGCTGGACGTATGAGTTACCGCTCCACTATTGGCCCACGGTGCGGGCATGGCTCACGTGTCAATCACCGGGACGACGGCTGCTGGAGATAGGCTCTTTTCGTGGCGAGTTTCTGGAGTGGATGCGGCCAGAGTGGACCGTTGCGGCAGTAGAACCGAGCGTCGAAGCAAGAAATATTACTGCTAGCAAAGGGGTTCGCGTCGTTGGCGATTCCATCTTTGATGTGACGGAGCGGTTTGATGCCATAGTGTTGTTCGATGTTCTGGAGCATGTGTCGAACCCTATCGAAACAATGCGTGCAATTCAACAACGGCTTGCCCCACATGGAGTTGTCGTTGTGTTCACAGGAAACGCCGATGCCCCCACGTTTCGCCTGCTCGGGAGGCACTACTGGTACGCTAAGTTCTTTCAGCACGTGGCTTTTCATTCTCCGCGCTCGATTCGGTATCTCGCGACATCATCGAAGTTGTCCGTCAACTCCGGAGAGTATTTGTGCCACTCCAAGCAATCGCGATCTGAGTGGCTTCACCAGGGAACGTACGCGATTGCGGCTTCTCTACGACATTCAATGGACGACTACAGTAGCATGGCCTTGACCGAAGCGTTACGATGTGTGCCAAAACTGAGACACGTCGTCTATACAACTGATAGCCCACGTTCATGGATGAGCGCGCGAGATCACATGCTGGTGATGCTCAAAAACGAGCAAGCCAGTACGGTCTTATCGAAGTAGGTACTTGAATGTGGAACAAAATGCGGCGGAAAATAGCCCTCCGGCGTCGACTTAGGGATAGACGTTATGCACGCCATGTAGGCAGACTCGGAGCATGGATAGGCGACGTTAGCCTTTATCCGCTACTTCATGCACCATGGTTTCGCCGTCTAGGTGTACGGACAATTATCGACATCGGCGCAAACACGGGTCAGTTCTCTAAACTCTGTCGCTTTGTTATGCCTACCACGCACATCATTGCGTTTGAGCCCCTGCCGGATTGTTTTATAGGTTTGGAGAGTACCTTTGCCCAAGACCAGCACTTTACTGTGTTCAACCTGGCTTTGGGCGAGCAAGCAGGTGAGGCAACGTTTCATCGCAACGACTTTACGCCGTCATCGTCGTTGTTAGAGCTAGCACCTGTCCATAAGGAAGCGTTCCCATTTGCCGCCTCCACAAGCGATTTGGCCGTTCCGGTACGACGTTTGGATGATGTCGTCAATCCCGACAATGTGGAGCGGCCAATTCTCGTAAAGATGGACGTGCAGGGCTTCGAAGGCAAGGTAGTCAGGGGCGGGGCCAACGTGCTGGCAGCGGCCACCATAGTGGTGGCCGAAGTGTCGTTCGCTCAACTGTACTATGGACAAACATCCTTTGTGGAACTACACGACCTGCTGGGCGGATTGGGACTGCGCTTCGCGGGGGCGGTAAACCCTCTATCAAACTCGAACGACGGCCGCATCATTTCTCAGGACTGCATCTTCTTGCGCGACTGACAAAACTCGGAGCGGACATGCACAACACTATACTCGTCACAGGCGGTCATGGCTTCCTCGGCCAGCGTGTCATCACACGGCTGCGGCAAAGCCACGACACGGACGTTGTCGCGCCCCGTAGGGCGGAGTACGACCTGCGCCGGGAGTCGGACATCCTGCGCATGCTAAAGACGTATCAGCCATCCACTGTCATTCATCTTGCCGCCGTCGTCGGCGGCATCGGCGCCAATCGCGCGCACCCGGGACAGTTCTTCTACGAGAATCTGATGATGGGTGCGCAACTGATCGAGCAAGCCCGCCTCCACGACGTGCGGAAGTTCGTGGCCATCGGCACCGTCTGCGCCTACCCTAAGTTCACTCCGGTGCCGTTCCACGAGGATAGCCTGTGGGACGGCTATCCCGAGGAGACCAATGCGCCGTATGGCCTCGCGAAGAAGATGCTGTTGGTACAGCAGCAGGCATATCGCCAGGAGTATGGCTTCAACGGTATCTACTTGTTGCCGGTCAACCTCTACGGCCCTGGCGACAACTTCGATCCTGAGACCTCGCACGTGATCCCCGCATTGATTAAGAAGTGCGTCGATGCCGTGGAGCAGGGCCACGAGGAAATCGTATGCTGGGGTGACGGCGGCGCGTCGCGCGAGTTTTTGTACGTCGACGACGCGGCCGAAGGGATCGTGCTGGCAACCGAGCGTTACGACGGGGCGGAGCCAGTGAACCTGGGATCGGGCCGCGAAATCACTATCCGCGACCTGACAGAGTTGATTGCGGAGTTGTGTGGTTTCACCGGGCGCATCACCTGGGACACCACTAAGCCTAATGGGCAGCCGCGTCGCTCACTCGACACGAGCCGCGCCGAGCGAGCGTTCGGCTTCCAGGCTCAGACGCACTTCCGTGCGGGGCTGCGTGAGACCATCGACTGGTACCGGGCCGCACGTGGGGTTGGGATGATGCAGGTAACGGGATGACTGAAGTAGTGAATCTTCCGTTGGTCTCTATCATCACTCCATCGTACAATCACGCAGCCTACATCCGCGACACGATCAAGAGTGTGCTCACGCAGGACTACCCAAATATCGAGCACATCGTCGTAGATGGTGGCTCGGCCGATGGCACTGTGGAGATCCTGCGTGAGTACGGTGAGCGATATCCAAATCGTTTCCGATGGGTCAGCGAACCTGATAAAGGACAGTCCGACGCCTTCAATAAAGGCCTGGCCATGGCGCATGGTGAGCTGATCGGCTGGCAGAACTCGGACGACATTTATCTCCCCAACGCCGTTCGTGTGTTAGTTCAAGCATTCGATGCCAATCCAGAGGCCACCGTGGTCTATGGTAGCTGTTATGTCCTAGACCAGCAGGGAGTTGTTGTCGGCGATACCTTTGCAGGCCCTTTTGTGTTGGCGTCATTTCTAGGCCATTTTTCCGTACCCAACCAAGCAGCACTCATTCGCCGATCCGCTCTCCAGGGCATTGGTGGATTAGACGTCAGCCTTCACTTTTGCATGGATTGGGATTTATGGTTGCGTCTCTATCAACAACAAGGCCGCTTTGTGTTCATCCCTACTAAACTGGCGGGTTTCCGAATTTATGCAGACAATAAGAGCACCCGTTTGTGGAGCACATACTGGCGAGATAAAAGAGCACTGCTACGCCACTTCAATGCGACCGCCTCTCTCAGTGATGAAGATGTCGACGCGACAAGACGCGCGCTGGGCGAAGCGCTCATTGCCGCGGCTGTGTGCGATGCATTAGAGAACCCTAATCTGTCTATCGTGGAGTCCATCCAGGAGGGCCTGCAGCTGTGGCCGCGCGCGCAGGAGGACGTAAGGCTGCTCGCGTATACGTGTCTCGCGGCAGTCGTCCCCATACGCTCTCCACTTGGCCGCCAGATGACGCGCATTATCGAAGCAGTCTCGACAGTCCCTCATATCCCTCGCACGTTCACACAAACTCTCTTAGGCTATTATTTTGGCAGTCTTGCCCTCGCATACGGAAAAAAGGGGCGAAGGCGATACATGTTCGCCTATGCCTTGAGAGCCGTCATGTATGATCGAAAGTGGGCCATGCAACGGCGCGAAATTACAGTTGGCCTTCTGCGGATCATGCTGGGTCAACACGCTCAACGTGCCGCATTGCCTCTACTACGGGTAGCACGAAGGGTGTTTGCCGGACGATGATATCTACTGAAGACGGTATGGTAGCCAATAACGCGAGTAGCACAAAGGCCCTTGTGACGGTATCGATCGCTAATACTAACAACAGGCCTCTCCTACAACGTTGTCTCGAATCACTATATCAAACATGTGATACGCGCACTTTGGATATCTACGTTGTGGACAATGCCTCTCGCGACGACAGTGTTGACATGATGAAGTCGCTTTTTCCGGCCGTCAACATCATCGCGCGAGAGGATCGTGGTAGCTACGCTGAAAATCAGAACCTGATTCTGAAACACGTCGAGACCCCCTATGTCTGGATTCTAAATGAGGACACTGTTATTGGTGAGGGTGTGTTGGACGAGATGCTGGCTGTCATGCGTCAGAATGCGCGGGTTGGCATCGCTGGCGTCACCATCCTTAACCCGGATGGTAGTTTGCAACCAACATGCATGCGGTTTCCTTCAATCCATCAATACGTGTTGAAGCGATGGTTTGGTTGGACGTGGCGGTTTCGCAAGAATGATCGGATACCATTTAGTGGCAATCTCTCCGCTCAAGCACATCGTCGTGCGCAATATGTTGATTGGGTTAACGGCGCGTCTCGTTTAGTGCGGCGGGAGGTTATTGATGGCATTGGTCTACTTGACGAATGCCTTCCCATATTTTATGAAGAAACAGATCAGGCGCGGCTTGCTCAGGCGACTGGATGGGCTTGTTTCTACTCCCCTCGCGGACACGTGTGGCATGTACAGGGTGCATCGCGGCGCGACCGCCCGGAAAGGGAAAGGATGCAGCGCGTTTTGAGAGAGGGTACCTACTACTATTTCCGCAAACATCACGGTCTGATTGCAGCATCTATAATTCAGTTATCTGACGCATTGCACGAGAGGATTGTCAGAGGCATCCGTCGAGGATTGTCGAAGTGATGCGGACGAAGTATGCAGCGCAACCAATGTACTCGACTGTTGTGATTTGCGTGAGCACGTGAGCCATGTTACGCTCTCAAGGCAGAACGGTCTGCCAATTAGAGGGGGACACCCAGATGCAACTGCCTCTTGTCGCGCCCGCGCCCTTGGTCA
>JAABUZ0100001264.1_pt1 | contig 49602 bp, 49 predicted proteins | sample 5562091 | NCBI WGS metagenome assembly JAABUZ01 (sample SAMN12813069, study PRJNA571459) | rock metagenome | isolation source: Antarctica rocks | place: Antarctica: Victoria Land, Linnaeus Terrace sud | collected 2015-12-21 | reverse complement strand
ACAGCGTTGCGGTCGAGAGTAGAGAATAAAAGAGGCTCTGAGCTGTGGGAGCTTGACGGTATAAGGAACGATGACAGTACTCGAGGCATATGACGGAAATACAGTCCTGCTTTACCAGTGGAGCGAGGTAAAGAGCAAGAAGGGCACCATCGGAGGGTGCCATGTCGGTATTTATGTTGACTGCCCACACTGAAATCCTTCGGATGGGTTGAGCCAGAGATGGAGCACAATCCTGGACAGTGGACCTCGGACTTTCAGATCCTTGTTTCGCCGCTGCGGTCGCTTGACCCCCCCTGCCCCCTCAGCCCTCGGTGTTCTGGCAGCATAAAGCGGCTTCAACACCTACCAAATCTGGACGCCAGAACACCAAAAGGTAGATACTACCTGTAATTCATTCATAATTCTGCACAACTTTCATACAAATCACTATGTTTTATTCAACTTAATTAAACAGAATGTTGAGCATTCTATCATGAGTAAATTCAAATCATTCAATCAGTATAATGATTTCACTTTGTACATGAATTTTAAGCTGTCTTGAACTGCTTTCAATAATGAAGTTTCTCAATTTAAGATTCATTTAAATGATCATATTATGATCATAACTTTATCAATTCTTGTGATCAAAGAGTTGTATGAAAGATATTTCATTGATTTTGATAGCATAAGAATGATTCATGCAATTTGCATTTCTTAAAAACATGCATACAAGAAGAAAATGCTAGTCAATAATATCAATATTGATGAGAAAGTAGTGACTGAAATCATTTACTATTATATATGATGAAGAGAATTACATTGCATGATGAATAAAAAGAATTTAAATGTGAATCTGTATCAGATTTGATTAAGCTTCAAGAAGTTCAAGTGTGATGAATTTGAATTCAAGATTAACTTCAAGATCATAATTTAATATCAAGCTGATTTTAAGCAAGATAACTGTCAAAGACTGAGCTAAACTAGAGATATTATCAATATAAAAGACTGGTATTATTATTATTACTTTGATAGAATTTAGGTACAAGACAATACATCAAATAATGTACAAGATGAAAGACAAAGAATGAAAGAAAAGAATGAAAACTCGACTTCTATATACATGAATTGAGCAGAATCAAGACTAGACAGTAGTTTTATTGACTTAAGATTGCAGAAGTTTGCATACATGACTGAAATGATTGAAACAGAATTGCTGAGACTAGATTAAGATGATGATGATTAGATTGATGACTTGATTCATTGAACTGCAAAATAAATTCAATGAATCAAGATTATTTAAAATATTAACAATTTATGTTCTAAATTGAATTAATGATCTGACATCATGACAGTAGCTTCTCTCTTCAAGACTGAGCTTCTGCAAGATGATGAGAAGAAACAAAACAAGATGAGAAAGAATTGAAAATGAAGACTGAAATGAGACAAGAATTGATGTGAACGCATTTTAATGTAATGAAGCACAGATGAAACTAGAATAGATCTGAGCAAAATGTTTGTAAAATGAGATGAAATGAGACGCATTTTAATGTGATGATGCACAGCGAAATTGAAACACATCTGAATCACATCTGAGTCAGATTTAAACAAGATGTCTGAGTCAGATTTAAACAAGAGAAAGATGAAACACAATTTAATGTGATGATGCACAGCAAAATTGAAACACATCTGAATCACATCTGAATCAGATTTAAACGAGATGTCTGAGTCAGATCTAAACAAGATTTGAGTCAGATCTGAGCAAAAGAAAGACGAAATGCAGTTTAATATGATGATTCACAGATGAAACTAGAATACATCTGAATCACATCTGAGTCAGATTTAAACAAGATATCTGAGACAGATCTAAATAAGATCTGAGTCAGATCTAAGCTGAGTTGAAATGATGAAGATTGAACTTAAAGTTTTTGATATTGACATTGAGATATCACACATGACAGTACATGTGATTCTTCGACGACAGAGTTGACGAGATGATATTCATTGAGCACTTGCTCACAATTATTCAGAAGATGAAAAGACTTTCAAGTAGAAAAGTGATCTTTTCAATTGATGTAATACTTAAGTAGAGATGAATTATAGCATCTATCATGCTTGAAGTTTAGTATGCTGTTTACATATCAGAATCTTTCGTCATTCTTAATGACAATGAGTTCTCAAGATTTCTGACGTTGACTTGAAAGAAAGTCACTTGTGATATGATTCAGAAAAATGACATGAAAGATTGAATGAATCTTCATGAATGCTGAAAGATTTAACTCAATGATCAGAAAATTGTTCTTGAAAACACGCTTGATCTTGAAGAAATCAACGTTATAATCATTTAACTTGACAATGAAGTGAGTGATGTTGAAATTGCAAGCATTCAATCAGACTTCATCTTAAACGAAGTATTTAAAACAAGAACGATGAGAAAGATTGACATTGAATTTGTAGATAATCTGAGCTATAAGCATCTCATCACATAGATGCTCAGTTAGTTTCTTAATCTTCTTGATGAACTATTCAACATTGATTAACTTGTCTTGAGCTTGAAACATAAGATTCTCAAGCAGAGATTCAAAAAGCTTGAAGTCTAAACGTGAATTTTGACTTGAATTGATCAAGAAGAATGATGTCAAAGTAATTGATGATGATGCATTATTGACGATGAATTCAACTTCAGAAAGTCACTTAATTCAGTTATCTTGCATGTAGTTGACAAAGACTTGAAGATAATGCTTCATGACAGTATTGATTCTCTTGATTTGATCATCGATCTCAAAGTGATACGTCGTTAATAACTTAGCATCTATCTTCAGCATTTTACACATATGCTTTCAGACATTGAAGATGAATTGTGTGTCTCAATCAGACATAAAGAACTCAAGTAAATCATGATGTTTTCAAACATGAGCATAGAAGCAGTTGATAACTTCTTCAACTTTCATAGAAGTGATGAGAACTAAATGTTTCATTTTGATAAGATGATCAATGAAGATTAGAACATATCTATATGTGATACTCATGAAGATACTGAATGATAAAGAATTTACATAGTTCATGAAGATATCACATTAACGACGTTCAAAGATTGAAAGAGAATGCAATCATTCTTGAGTTCATTGTTTAAAGAGCTTGAAACGTGTGCAAACGTGACAGTTTCATATGAAGCGTTGAACATACTTATAAATGTTTGATCATCAGTAGACTCGACTGATCAGTTCATAACTTTTTGCTCTTTCTGAATGATTATCGACGACATTATCATGAGTGAGCTGAATGATACAAAGACATAGTTTATCTGAGTTGAGCATGTACTTTCTTTCTTGAAAGTACAGATGATTCTCATATTCTTCACACTTGACTAAAGAAATCTTGTTGTGATGTCGTGCTTCATTGCAAAGTGCTTCAATTATCTGAGTTGCAAATTTGTCATTGATTTCAATTTGCTTTCACAATGTCTGAGTGAGAGTGTTAGCAGAATCTTCATCAAGATTCAGAGTGTCTTGATCTAGCTGAGATTCAATGTTTTCAACGTTGAATTCTTCGATTTCTAGATTCATGAGAGCTAAAATTTGCAAGAATGCTGAGATAATTGAGAACAAATGTAACTGAACTGAATTTAGAGTGATGATTTGTGACTGAAGCTTCATGACTTTAATGTTGAAAACATCAAGAGTGAGATTCTCAACAATATCAAAGTCTAAAACATAAGTTTTTAGAATTGTCTGATGTTGATATTGATGTCGAGAATTGAATGTATTTTTCTCTTTAGAAAGATCTTCTGAGTGACGTGTCAGAGCATTCAACTTATCATTGATCTTGTCAAAATGATAAGCAATGTGATAGTTGAATCTAGACAGAAACTCACTTCAATGAGCTTAATGACGACTCAACTGCTTAGTTGACATGAAATACTCAAGATTTTTGTGATTTGTGATCATCTTGACAGAATAGATAAAGTTTTCAAGCTCTGATCATCATTTCTTGAAAGCACAAACAATGATCATGAGTTCTTTATCGTAGATCTTGTAGTTACACTCGACTGAATTATGCTTCTTCAAAAAGTAAGCGACTGAATGAAGAATCTCATTCTCATCGTATTGAAAAAGAATGTTTTCAAACACATAGTTTGAAGCATTAATTTCTATCACAATCTTGTGATTTGAATTATAATGATGAAGAATAATCTTGAAAGTGAAAACTTTCTTAAAAGTGTTAAATGCAATCTGACATTTCTGAGATCAGACAAAGAATACATCTTTTCTGATGAGATGAATGAGCGAAATAGCTATTTTACTATAGTCATAAATGAATCTTCTATAAAAGTTCATGAAATCTAGAAAACTTTGAACATCTTTAACATTGATCAAGATGAATCAGTTGACAATGATGTTTATCTTAGAAGAATTCATCTTGATCTCTTCAATGATGATCATTAATTCTAAATACAAAACTTGAGTGACGTGAAACTTGCATTTAATTATATTCGTCTGAAGATTTGCTTCTTGCAGCTTTCGCAGAATGAGCTTGACATGAATCTCGTGCTCAAGTTCATTGTCAAAATAGATCAAGATGTCATTCAGATAAGCTGTACAGAACTTATTTAAATGTTTATGAAAAGTATTGTTGATATACTTCTGAAATGAGACAGACTCATTACATAAATTAAAGAGCATGACTAGATACTTGAATAATTCAAATTCAGTGCAAAAGATGATAAGAACTTCATCTTCTTCTTTGATTCAAAGTTGATTGAACGCAGAAATAATATTCAGCTTGATAAAGATTTTAGCTTGACTCAGATGATTCAATATTTCTGAGATCAGAAACAGAGAATATCAATTCTTGACTGTAATAGCGTTCAGATTTCAATAGTTCACGCAAAAGCAAAGTTCTTCTTTGAATTTCTTGATGAAGAGAACAAAGACAATCATTTGAAAGCGACTGACTTGAATGAAATCTTTGCTCAGATTTTCATTCAGATAACAACGAAGTTCTAGAATTTCATCACGACTTATGTTGTACAAAGCGAAGACTGAGAATTGAGCATCTTTTTTAAGATGTATGACATGCTCATGAGCTTGATGTAAAAACAAAATATCAACGTTCTTCTTGAAAAAAACATCTAGAAACTTGAAATATCTGAATGATAGAATTGTGACTGAATTGACGTTTTTACTTTATTGATAGACTTCAAAATCTTCTTGTATCATGAATGCAGTCAAATGAAATTTCTTTTTCATTTGATGAAGATTCAGACAATGATTCTTATCATACATACTGTCTTAAGAATGAGATGAAAACTGAGCAAGAGTTGAACTGTTCTTTGAATGAACAGTCAAAGTTGCATGACGTGATTTTGACTCATCAGAGTCTAGACTAAAAGACGAGATTGATTCAAGATTCAAAAAGACATTGATTTTCTTTAGAATGATGTTAAACACTTCAATGTCTTTGACATGAGCAGCATGATCAAAGCTTCAAGCTCTCAACTTAACTATGTCAAGTTGTATAAAAGATTGATCGAATTGATCTGCTTGAAAAACAACAGAAGTTCTAAAGAGAAAAAAAATTTAACACTTGATTTTTGATGAGTATTCTTTTTGAATGACTTGAAGAATATAACTAGAAGCTTCTTGTTTCAGACGAGAGACAAGATTGAACGAAGTTTGTTTCTTGTGAACAAGCTTAGTATTAGTTGACTTCTCATGAGCGAACGAAAAGTTATATTACTTCTTGTGAGCAAACGAGAAACTGAATTGCTTCTTTCAAGTGAATGAGAAACTAAATTGCTTCTTGCAAGCGAACTGAGTGCTGAATTACTTCTTGTGAGCAATCTGTAAACTGAATTGCTTCTTGTGAGTAATCTGTAGACTGAATTACTTCTTGTGAGTGATTCATGAACTGAGTTGCTTCTTGTGAGTGAATTGAGAGCGAGACTGAGCGAAAGTTACTTTGTTAACTTTGAACGAGAAATTTTCTTCTTGTTGATTAAGATCATAGATCTTGACGAGAAATGAATAACAATGATTAAGATAAAAGAAGAAAGACAAGATGAGAATATTGTGCTCAAAATTGACATCAATGACGTGACGACGAAGTCATGACAGATTTATGATAATGAGATATTGATTTAATTCAATGACATAAAAGAATAGTTTTTCAATGTATTTATCAAGAATCATTGTGATTTCAACGACATGAATAATGTCATCAATTAAAGTGACTTGATCATTAAATTCTTGAAGTCTGCAAGAGTGAGTTAATTAATGCAAGAAAAGATGATGTTGTTGCGTGAAGAATTTATTCATAAAGACATAAGCAGAGACTTCACTATCAATTAAAATGAAAGTAAGAACTTTAAATTGAGCTTGACGTAGAATACAGAATACTATCATGTGACTATCTTTGAATGTTGAATTGAATTCAAAGAGTTTCAAGACAGATTTAGCAGAAAACTTTCTATATGATTGAAGTGAGAGTGAAAAGATTGAAACTAGTAAACAAGATGATATGTATACAAATTTCTGAGCGTAACTTAGCTCAGAAACTAGACTTTTTTCGCGAACAGCGAGACTTCTTCATTTATATTGACAACATCACTGTCGTAGATGTTCATGATATGCAGAGTGAAGAACTTCTTATTTGAGCATTCTTTAATGATTTTGCTTGAATGTTGCAACTTGCAGTAGTAGCAAAGCTTTCACTTGTTGCAAATTTTCTTGATTTCAGAAACAATCAAAGTTTTATCTTGAACGATAACAATGACGAAGTTTAGATTTATTGACTCATCGAGAAACAAGAGAGAGAAAGATGAAGATATTGTTGAAACAACAGTCACAGAAATGATGATCTTTGAATTCAAAGAATTACTAGTCAATGCAGAGATGCTTTTGACTTTGATGAATGAAATGATAATGAAGATGAAGTGAGATTGATGATGCTTAAGCTGCTGAAGCTCTTCGTCAATGTCAGAGAATGCTTGAACTCATTGATGAAAGATGAATAATCAAGTTTGATTGAAATTTCATTAGAAAAAGATGATGACTTGAGTGAAATAATTGACATTGCGCTTCAGACAGTCAATCAATGAGAAATCTTTCATCAAAGAACATTCTTTCTTTTGATAGAAAAGATTGTAATAGTTGACAAAGTTATTCATGTCTTGCTTCAGAGTTTCATGAAGATATAAATGAACATCTTCTGTCTTGAAAGAATTGTTGTAACAATAATGCAACTTGTGTTGTCAATCTGCAAAGATGAAAATGATACAAAGATTATTGACTCAATATTGATTCATTAAATTGTGAGTCTTCTTATCTATGATGAGTCGTGACTCAACATAAATGATCTTGACTCGATGAAAGAAATAATGATCATCGTTCACGTTCATGCGCTGTATCAGACTCTGCTTTCATGCATTCAATTGATCTTTGTTCTTCTTATACTCAGATATATCAAGAAGATTCTTGAATCTAGAAGTAATGAAAACAGCGACAGAATTTGCAAAAGAGTGAACAATGAAAAGAGATTGATTATTCAAGATTTGTGCAATGATCTGAGTTATCATCGCAAGAGACTGAGAATTCAACTCTATATAAATTGAAGAACTGAAAACGATGAACGAGAATGAAATGATAACATCATGTTATTGAACTTGATTTTGAAGCTCTTGCATTACGTGAAAGATCTCAACTGAATTTTCAATCACACTTTGAGCAAACTGTTCAACAGCATGCTCATTGTTGATTGAAAGATTGTGAGACAACTTTATTTGAGTGAAAGAATAACTAGACGAGATTTCAACATATGAAAACGTTGCAGAAAGTATAGATCTTTCATAATATCAGAAACTGAGCTAAACTAGAGATACTATCAATATAAAAGACTGATATTATTATTATTACTTTGATAGAATCTAGATACAAGACAATACATCAGATAATGTATAAGATGAAAGACAAAGAGTGAAAGAAAAGAACGAAAGCTCAATTTCTATATACATGAATTAAGCAGAATCAAGACTAAACAATAGTTTTATTGATTTAAGATTGCAGAAGTTTGCACACATGACTGAGATAATTAAAACAGAATTGCTGAAACTAGATTAAAATGATGATGACTAGATTAATGACTTGATTCATTGAACTGCGAAACAAATTCAATGAATTGAGATTATTTAAAATATTGACAATTTATGTTCTAAATTGAGTTGATGATTTGACATCATGACAATAAGATTTTTGACTTAACTTGAAATTGAAGATGTGTTTGAATGACAAATGCATATCATGTAATTTTGTTAATAGATTTTCTTTAAATAGCAGTTTTGATAGCAATGTGAAGCTTTTTTTGATCATTTCATTCTTTCACTTCGTGACTTTGTAGAATAGTATCTGTTGCTGAACATGAAAGATCTTTCTTTTCTTATTGTATTATGAGTTTAATGAAATGTTTAAGTTCTGTTCACTTTGTAAATCAATCACACTTCAATCAAAAAATGACACTCAACTCATTGTTAAACGCGCTTTTGCTAAAATTAATGATGTAAACTTAAAATACATGAATATCTTATTAATACTGTAAATTACGTCTGAATTAAATAAAATGATAACAAAGTTTGATATTATTTCAAATTAACGCAGATCAATCTATCTTACAGAAATTTGCATTCAGACGTGTCGCTCGTACGCTGCAAAGTCAGCAGAGCGCTAATTCGAAGAGACTTAGTGAGAACGCTAATTTGAGAGACTTAGCGACGTTGACACGTCTAAGAACTGAGACAAGAGTACTGTAGGTAATTTTAGAATCATACAAAGACGTCACGTCACTGATGCATCATTTACTAAGTCTCAGAGCTCAGTTCTGACAGATTCTCTTTCAGTAAGTAAGTATCTTATTCGTACCTCGCACTTTCGCTCATTCTTTAAGCGAAGAATGAGTGAAAGTGCGAGATCGAATACCAGAAATTCGCAAACAATTTCGTACTTCAAAATAGCTGTAATTTTAATTTTACTGCTGTTCTTTACAGGTAGTGATTTTATCTTATCTTCTTTTCATACAAGCGATAATTTTAAAATTTACGTATTTGTTTTATATTCTTTACTTCAAAACACTCAAAAATGATCTTCGTAAAAAAAACCGGTTTGCCACTACTCTAATTACGGAACTCTTTGCCTAGCTGAACCCTAAGGTAGACTTCTTTCTATAACATTCCTTTGCCCTACATATTCTAGAACTCGAAGCTAGAGACCACAGGACGATACTGCCCCATCTTAGACGTTTCTCGCATTTAAAGGTCGCTATCAAGTTGATGGCCAATGGAATGTATCAAACCTTCAAAGTGAAGGGGCTCAGCTCATCAAATACAAGAAGGGTCTCCTCGCTATCTTAACTTGCTTAAAGCGATCGCCGCTTCTTTTCATGCCATGCGGTTAAAGTCATGAGTGTTGGTCAAAGGTGGACTCCCGCTACCGCATTAAGGCTTTCATGGAATTCGAGGAAGTGAGGTGCTTTGCGAATTTTCAAACACATTCCAAAATTGGAAAGAACTGATCCGGATGACCGCAAAACTGATATACTATACCTTCAACTGTTTACTGCCGAAGAATTTCTCGATAGTAGGAATATATGGCGATCCATTGGGGCACCATCTCCATTCCTCAAGGGTTTTGCGCTTAGGGTCATCGTCAGGGAAGCGCTTGAAGCAGGCTGAATTCTGTAAAGCCCAGCTTTCTAAATGGTCCCAATTCCGGCACTGCTTGTGTGGCTGTCGTCCCGGATCCTGCAGCTTCGCCTTTCCACTTCCTGCAGGCCTGAGCGTGTCATCTGCTGAGCAGATGGCGTTCTCTCGCAGCGCGTCTAGACAGTGAACGTGGTGATGCATAGGAGTGGTTTGTGGAAGGCCTTGTTCGAACTCGCGTAGCGCTCTATAGATGTACATCTGTTGATACGGTTAGCGGCTAAGTTTTACAGTCTATGGTTTGCTGGAGCAGAAGCCTACCAGACAATGCAGACTGTGGTAGGCCTCAAGCATGTATATTCCCTTGTCCAGATCCCAGGGGAACTGCTTCGTGGCATACAGATCCATCTTTCTGCTAAGATCTTTGTCCACGGCAACCACACCAACATTTGGGGCGAGTGCCTTCCACAATTCGTCCGCTTGAGTGGTGTTCTCGCTGCTCCACTCGGTATTCGTTAGGAATGGTCGGGATACCTCTCCAGTAACGCCAGCTATACGTACCTAGATCAGCAGGACCCAAGAGACATGGTAAAGTACCTCGAACTTACCAATTTCTGACCGACAATTGAGAGTAGTGCGGTCGCGATAACGCCAGTACTGAAAAGCGTTGCCACCAACTGAGACCAGCAGAATTGTAGCTCCAATGGCAGTCATAACCTTCAAGAAGGGCCGGGAAGCCCGAGAAGGGTAATGAAAAGGAGGCTCTATCTCTTGATCTTCAAGAGCCGGTTCCCCTTTGTTTCCCAAAAGGCGATTTTCCTCCATCATGAAGGAGACAGAGCGGGTATGATTGAATGATGAGGTTTAAGTTGGCGACATCAATAGTATGAAGAGTCAACAGTCAAAAAGAACGCGAGGCACAATAATACCAGTCAGTGCAAGAGAATAGATAGGAGATCCACTAATTTTCTGGGAGCTAATATGTATACTAACTGTTTGCTTGAGTTCTGGCTCAATAGCTCTGGACGGGTCATGCGAAGAAAGGAGTGGATCTGCAAAGCGGGAATCTTAGATGACCGTATTTGCTGGGTTTGGGATCGACTTGTCTGGAGTCCCGCATCCGTCATCACAGAGGAGGTAGAATGGCAGGGTATAGTAGCAAAATAGTGGTGAACGAGGAGAAAGTCGGGCTCAACGATTTCGGTAAGTTTTGGAGCGCGATGACCCAATCAAAGTGTCTCTGTCTGCAGCCATGTCTTCAGATCCTCGCTTGGAGGACCCAAAAGCATGTCAACCTACTAGGTGATTGACCATGCATCGATCCTGAGGTGTGGGCAGTGCTTAGTGGGTTGCATTCATTGATGCGGGTATAGATGAGAGAAATAAGGTGGTGGGTCATGATTGTTCAAGGATCAGCTAAAATGCTCTGCAGTGCGGCGTATTCGGAGCACCACGCCCTTTTATATTACATGCTGCTTTTAGGATGCTGAACCTACCCACAATCATAGCGCTACTCAGCAATCGAAAAGCAGGCGTGGATGAGCGCCAAGCGAGGATTCAGATGGACTTGCACGATTGACCGACAGTCCATTACCTCCCAACATATATCAAGAGTACAGAAGATCTCCCTCCGTGCAGCTGTGTACTTGCATCTCTACCAGAGACTTGGTCACTGCCAGGCACCTATAGACCTGCCTTCTATTGCCGAGTCGTTCAGCAAAGGTGGCCCCTCATGTCACGGTACACCAGTTATCAACCTCTAAAGGAAGTGGAAAGTTCCTCGGGCACAGAATCCTGCCATACGTGCCATTTCCCTCCAAGCGGCTACGCTCGGCGAGAAAAGAGAAATGCTACCATCGTCTCAGTGTTGTTGATCCTATCTAACCTATGCACTTGGTTTCTCTCTAGACAAGTATTGTACGGTTCCTCTGGAAGCAAAATCGACCCTCGGACGCCTTATGGTATGTTTCCCTATCCATGCTGACACTCCGTTCCACTCACTGAATATTTCTCCACAAGCCAATTTGGAACGCAAAGTCCCCGTCCCCTTTGCAAAAAGTACCCCGTACACCAATCCCAACGAAACTCTGGCCAACAAGCTCTGGGACGACATCAACATCGACGTCGGGATGGTGGCACTCCCAGAAGAATTCGTAGCAGCCCACGGGCTGCCAATCGCACAGCGCTTCCCTTGGGACCGCTCAAAAGGCATCTACCTCCTAAACGGCCACCACAACCTCCACTGCATAGTAAGCGGCCCAATTTCCCCCACCCTTGCCCCCTCCCCCCCTTCCCCTTTTCAAATCCTAGCATCCAAAGCAGTGCTAAACCCCAACCCACCAGAGAGCACTCCACATCTCACTAACCGAGTTCCGGCAAGGCGCGCCCCAGACGCGGGCCTGGGGCCACGTGATGCACTGCGCCGACGTGCTGCGCCAAGACATCCTCTGCAACGCCGACGACACTCCGCGCTACTCGACCGCAAGCGCGGCCCCGGAGTCGGGCGTCGGCCAGGTGCGGCGGTGCCGCAGCTGGGCCGAGCTCGAGCGGTGGGCCCGCCGCTACAACGCGTGTTTCCGGTACGTCAATCAGACGCTGGAGAGCCTGCCCGAGGTGCAGCGGTTTTTGTACTGTCCGCAGGGGTCGCCGTATGCGGCGGAGGTGGAGAAGGTGTTTGGGGCGGTGCCGGCGTATGAGGATTTGTAACCGCATGCCGATTTTTATTTGTTTTTGGGGGGCTTGTGTGGGTGGAATCCCGAGACTTGGAGTCTTTCTGCCTCGTTGGAGTGGTGTTTGCATGTTTTATCAGAGAAAGTATTAGGCCTCCATTAGCGATTTTGGTGAAGACTTGTACAGCATGAAAAGCAATATATGTACCTTCACATTGCGCAGGCACACGAAGTAATCATGCAACGCTCGATACATCATGCACGGCTTTCATCACCCATCGTATCTCAGAGCGAATCCTGATTTTGTACAAACACCAAAGACTCTAACGGTTTCCCTTTGCAAGCTCGCGCCCTATCCAATCCAGAGGCTCCTCCGCTTCAAAATCCCTCTCCCCCTCCACCACCATCTCAGCTGGATTCAACCGCCTAGCCTTCCCCTAAGCGATAGGCCCCATCGCCGCGTGCTCAGCGCCCGTCTTGTGGCCCACGAATATCTCTCCGAGGTCGGGGACCTCCACGCCCTCCATCGGCGCGAAGTTGACCGCGCGCACTTCTACTTGGCATTAGTCGTGGGCGGAAACAGGGTCGCAGGTTGGGGATGAGAGAGGAGACAGGGAACTTGGGTGAGGAGAAAGGGGGAGTGGTGAGGGCAAACGTACGAGGACCCTTGACGGGCGCGGCGACGCCGATGGTAGCGGCGCAGGCGAGGAGAACGATGACGGCGGAGAATTGCATTTTTTGTCGGGTGTCGAGATGAGAAGTTTCGTATGGGAGGTCTTTTTGATTCTGAGGGCGATCTGATGTACCCTGATTGTGTTCAGAGATTTCGAGGGGAGGCCCGAGACGTTGGTCAGCTTATCTATCGCCCCGTCTTTCCCAAAGGGCATTGAACACCGCGCCCCCAGGCGGAGAAACGCATGTGGTTGGTAGTCCTCGGGTCATCGTGCCTTCGATCAACAGCGAGCATCTCACGCTGCCTTTAGCATGCCGTGCTGCTGGCGTCCTGCAGGATTTCCATTCGAAAACGAGAAAACCTGGTGGTGATCTTTAGGGCCATACATGCATGTACTACAAACCTTGCAGCATTTGATGCACTCGTCATTCACGGTTGTTTCCATCAATGCCCGTTCACTGCTGCCATCGGGTAGCACTATATTGTGGGTCTGCACTTGAATCCTTCGAAGCACGTCTGCGGCGTTGCAGTGAGATCAGACCAGACGAGATGAGACGAGACTCCCAATGTTTTACGTGCATGAGCCCTCCCTGCTGCGCTACGAATGCGTTTGCTGTACGTTCGGTAGATGGAAGTGAGTTGGAGATTTAAGGCGACGTTCCCGTCGGGACGGGCGGGAATTTTAAGCTCAGCCTATCATCCGTCGGCTACCAAACCTTCTTTAATCTTCTGATCTTCTCACCTTCTCTACCTGCACTAGATACTCTGTCGACAGTATACTTTATACTTTATTGTACTATAGTGCTACACCATCTGCAATGCATCCACGGTCTCATCCCCAGTCGGTCAGTAGCTGGCATGCTTTCACCGCCGATACTCGCTCGTATGAGAAGTGCGGTGTAGTGATCGTTTGAGTCCTTGATGGTGCGCCTCTGCTTTGCGTTGCTCGGACGTCACATTCGCAGCTGTTGTGGTGAAGAGGGCCGAGTGGTCAATTAAGACCCAACGTAGCGAGGTGCCCACAGTGAGAGCTACGATCGCCCATCGAAGTACGACGCTCATGACTTTCAAACGCCAAGAGTTGAAGTGTCCCCGTTAGGTGTTGTTGCATCAGGCTACCAATGCCGTTGCATATTTGAGGGAGTGATGCTGGTTTCGAGTATTGTAGATACAGATTTCATTATGCGGTGAGATCATGTTGTGCCCGACAGTTTATCCCGCTTCTCAATCGATTGATTCCTACACCGGGACGACTTTCAGCTCCTGCTGAAATGAAGCCATTCAGACATAGCTCTCCTGTTGACGAAAATTGTGCTGGATATTGATTGCTCCATTTGGTGGTCTCATGACCTCAGAGCACCCCAAATCTCTCATAGCATAACTTTCCACTGACGAAACAGTCTCTATTCCCGCAATGTGTTCCACAGATGACCCCTGGCTGATTCGATTCTCGAACTTGGTGGGTCTAGAGGGCCAAGAGCGGGAAGCTTGGGAGTGCAAGGAGAACGTGCTTCTGATACTCCTCAGTAATTTGTCGACCATCGACTGGCCGAAGAGATATCTCAGTGTAGGTAGACAGGCGGCGATGATGGCAGCTCCAGACTCAATCATAGACCAGAAGAGAATAAGACTGACATCCTCTAATAATGGTCAGTAATGGGCACCGTGGCGAATCGAGACACCTACTGTCTCCATCTAGATTCGGGCTGAATCCAACTGTTGCGTATTAGCGCAAGGCTGGGAGGCCGGAGATCAGCCGCTTACCCAGTACTACTTTGATGAAGATTCCCATCCTCACAATCGACGCCGCAACTGCACTGAACAGTTTGTCAGTACGGAGGCTTGTGAGAGCCAAACCTGGCTAGTCTGCAAATATAGCTTACAACCCTCCCAGCAAGAATATACCCATAACCATAACCTTCTTAGCAGTGCCTAAATGAAGGCCAAATATCTAAAGCCAAAGTCAATAACATAGCCGGCGAAACGTAGTACCAAGAACCGGAAAGACATACCACAGGTATCGGCATGGTGATGATGAAGACGTCCATTATCGAGTCAGATATCCCAAGTGCCAGCTGATCGCTCAAAGCGTTGGGACAATAGGTTATGATGTCAACCACAGTGCCCCATTCCTTCGAAGGATGGCGACCGCAGTAGAAGAGGAAAACGAAGAAGAAGGTAGCAGTCCATGCTATAATTAAACTCCCCATGACTACAGTGCTAATGGAGAACCATGTTCGCTTTCCCGTGCAAAATATGCGACGGTAAAACATGATGAAGCTGAGCTTGATAAAACCAAGTGAAACAATCTGCATGAGCTGGAAACTCCACTCGACCTGGCCAAGGCATCAGTTCCGGTCTCGATAAGAAACGACTGGGTTCTATGGCAGCGAACCTTCTCGGTCAAGATGATCTGGGGGCTCATATATGTGAACTCAGCTTCAGGCGGAGCGTCTGGGGGCAGTCCCTTGGTATAGCCTACGCCCTTTCCCTTCGCACCTTTTGGGTGATTAAGCATTGGAAATGATGGGAAATGGACGCAGCTCCCTTACCAACGATCAAGGCGACTCCCATCCCAATGATAAGAACCTATACTGTATCAGCCAGAATTTTCGCCTTGGATCGTCCAAGGGTCTAGTAGACGGGGAGCAAACCAGTGCTGGAATCAGAAGCCAGTCGTCGGCTAGGAGTTTCGCTTTCTGTACACGTCGAACATAGAACCGGAGACCAACGTGGAGGATGCTCAAGACTGGAAAAATGGCTCCCACCGCGATGATCGCTCCGGGCGTAACGTAGGATACATTGATTGGTGAAGACATGCTGAATAGAGTACACTGCCTCCACAGTAGTATCTAACAGACAAATGTAATGAAGCGTTCAACAAGCAGCGCAGCAGAAGCAATGCATGAACATAGATTTAGGTAGGGAAGTCGCAAACTAATTGGAAGATCTGAAGAGATAATGAGGGTTATAAAAAGGGAAAGTGACATGCACGATCAGGAGCAGAGGTGATCTTCCCAAAAGCCATTTGGGGGGTGGACGCTAAAGCACGCGCCGTAAAGTAGGTACCTATGTATTGCAGTGTCGCAGAATGTTACTGGGAAGTATAGGTACATAGCCCCTCGAGCCAGATCAAACGCTACTCTGCAAGTCTGCTGACAGGGTGTCTGCGCAATCTCTGGCTAGATAGAGTATGGTCCCCCAGTCTTGATCCGCACTGCTTCGCACCACACGGCCTGCCAGCCTCAATGCCAAGTTGATAGGCATGCTTACAGTACGTGACGAACTATAGCCGACTTGACTACCTTATCATGTAGAGGGGTATAATTACCGATCCCTCATATCATCGCTGAGCTAAATGTTCCTTTGCATATGCCGGTTCCCTTGTAGTCGCTCTGTTTGATCGATATAGAGCTAGATTCATCTCTTTATCACGCATCACAAGTGCGCTGTGTGGCAGTTGCTGTGCTGGAACTGTCTCTCCCACGTTACGATCATCTAATTCAGTCTTCAATCACAGCCGCGATGGGCCAAATATCACGTTTCCTTCTGCTCGCTTCGTCCTTACTCGTTGTCTACTACGTCGGAGCCAAGATCTTGGATCGACTAACTTACTCCAGGAATAAACGCCTACTCGGCTGTCAAGAGGCTACGAAATACCCCCATAAGGACCCTGTCTTCGGTCTTGACTTGCTAATCAAAGACACCAAAGAACATACCGAAAGCGTCTATCTTGCCGAGATCAAGCGCCAATACGCCGTCTATGGGAAGACGCATGAGATCAGGTTCCTGAACGCGAGGATGATACGCACGATGGACTCCAAGAACATACAAGCGGTGTTGGGCTTGAATGCCAAAGACTTTGGGCTGCAACCTCTCCGAGAGGGCCTGGCCATGCCGCTTTTCGACCGTGGAATCAATACGACGGATGGCGAATACTGGCAGCATAGTCGCTCTCTGATCAAGCCGACCTTCTCCAGAGCCGAGATCTGCGATCTTGGCTCTCTTGAGTTCCATTTCTGCCGCTTTCTCGATCTCCTACCTCGAGACCGCTCTGAAGTTGACTTGCAGCCATTGCTGTCCCGTCTGGTACGTTTTTTCGATTTACAAAAACGATGAAATTAGAATGGCAGGGCGAACTTGCGCTTCTGTTTACCAGGCTGTCAAGCTGATTAGACTTTGGGTTGGCAATCTCTTTACCTTCTCCTTCCTAGCAGCTTGACCTGCTGGATGACGCATTGATCTTTTACCTTATTGAGGTAAGTCACTGCGACACTGACTACTGATCCAGTTCCTTGATACCTCCACTGAGTTCCTTTTCGGAGAGTCGACAGATACCCTTCTACTGATGCCAGCTCAAGAGGGTGAGCTTTTCATCAAATCTTTTGACTACGTCATGGAAGGGTTAGGAAATCGAGTAAGGCTGGGAAAACTTAAATTCCTGTACCGGGATCCAGTTTGGTTTGAGTCCATTCGGATTGTCCACGCATTTGTTGAAAAACATATAGACAAGGCGCTGGAAGCGGAGCATAATCGCAAGGTCAGCGGGCAATCCAATGAGATTGAAAACCGCCGCTATATCCTTCTCAACGAAATGGTCAAACAAACGCAAGATAAACTTGACCTACGCTCTCAAATTCTTGCTGTATTCATGCCCAGCCGTGATACTACTGCGTTCCTAGTGAGTAACGTGTTCCATGTCCTAGCTCGGAGACCCGAAAGCTGGGCAAAGCTTCGGAAAGAGGTTCTGTCTTTCGCATCGCAACCCTTGGCTTTTGAAGTGCTCAAATCGATGAAATACTTGCAGTGGATCATCAACGAAAGTACGTACCAAGCTCACAAGTTTATATCCCCAAAACTGATATCACGGACCACATAAAGCCCATCGCATGTACTCGATTTCAGACAACAACCCCCGCGTCGCACTGAACGACTCCGTCCTCCCAACTGGCGGCGGCCGGGACGGCAAATCCCCCATCTTGGTGTGCAAAGGCGAATACATCTCTTTCAACATCTACTGTCTACATCAAGACAAGGATATCTGGGGTGCGGATGCCGACGAGTTCCGTCCTGAGCGTTGGGAAGGGCTTAAGCCGCTGTGGACTTTTATTCCGTTCGGTGGGGGGCCGAGGACATGCCCGGCGCAGCAACTTGTTGGCATGGAAGCAGCCTACGTCATCGCAAGACTGGCACAGGAATTCTCCAGCATAGAAAGCAGAGATGAGCACCCATGGACCGAGGCGTGGAGGATTGGACCCCACAGCAAGTACGGTTGTAAAGTTGCCTTGATTCCAGCGTGATATTACGTATGATATAGTATGAAGAGTAAAGCGAAGTTCAGGCCTGGCTGCACAGAAGTCAGTATGTTTTTCCAACCGAAGAGGGAATTCTGAGACCATATATGCTTCATCGGTATTTTGTAGCTCGCTAGAATGGAAAAAATCCATCCATTGGAAAGACAGGCTTCAGTAGAGTAATGTTAAGAGAAAACGAAAACCTGCCGCAACTTGAATTATGTCTCGTCTTCACTCCCATAAGTCTCGTCAAACAGCTCGCTATACTCCCTTCGTTTCCTCGCTCTTTCCCCATTTTGCGAAACGACGAGTTTCATTGCACGTTTGAGAAGGCAGCGAAATACCTATGCTTCGCCCAAATCACTTCCGTCATCTACTTCGTACCTGGCAAATTCTCCTCCGCTTTCTTCAATATTGAGGCACTTTTCAGAGCCACAAACAACTAGCACACCGTGTTCTTCCCATCCTGCATTAAGGACAAGGAATACAGATGAGAAAGTTGTTCTTAGCTGAAACGCTCCCTCTCGTCGGACTTTCTCCAGCTTCAGGGCATACGGAGGAAAATGTTCACGATCCGGAATCGCGTTTTCCATTCTACGTATTCGCTCACAAAGCGTTCGATGAAAGCACCAACTATCTGTTGGAATTTCAGGTGTGATTTGGTTGATAATCTCCGCCCTATAGGGCTGGGGACCGCTAGTAGAGTTTTCACCTTCCACCTCCTAGATAGACTCCAATCCAGCTTCAACCCCATATACTAAATGCCCCATATGACCTCGTATTCCAACACTATCTTCGATTTTTGGTACCGCAGGCACGAACCGCATAAATTTCCCGAAGAAAGTATCATCCGCAAAATCTTTGTCCCGCACACGATGCGGAAACCATTCCTCGTACACCTGGTCCAAGAGAGCGAGTTGATCTTGGCCTGTCAGGCCGATGTTGCCGTAAATGGCGCAGCCTTTGCAGCAAAACACACGGCAGTCGCCTGACGTCAACTTAGATGAGATACTGAGCTGCGTGTTCATGTCTGTGGTTGCGAAAATTGAGAATGCGCTCGGAGTTGATAGGACTGAGATTGATGTAGAGAGGGATGATGAATGCAATTTGTTGGCCTTTGTAGTGACGCTCTTCTGCACAAGCACGGTCGTGGCGAGCTGCTGCGCTCATGATGTTTTTCGCGTAGCTGTGAAAGAGATTGCAAGATGATGGGAATGATCAAAGCCGGAAGATAGATACAGCAAAGCTTTCAAATAGGGAACCAAGCTCTAAACGTCAACTCTCCTTCACATCGATACTGTAGCGCGTTTAGAACTACACATCACCGCTCAGAAGGATTGAAGGAGCTGACAGGGTCTAGGCAGCAGTGTTTGCCCAACCTTACTTGAAACCATGGCGTTAGAACACTTTTACCCAGACTTCGAAAGAAACCTGTCCTGCGTTTTGAATTCCGTGCTCGAGCCCTGAGACGCTCGACAATGCTTGTACTACGTAGTCGATAGTACAGTGGAAGATTAGGTAAGGTAGGTAGGTAATTCTAGGGTCATACAAAAGGGTTAGGGGTTAGTACATGTCTGAGAGCTAAGGCGATCACGTGAGTTTCATCAAGCCTCCAGGGCTCAGCCCTGGGCCCTGGCAGATTCTCTCTCAGTACCTTACTTCGTAAGTACCTTAGGTCAACTTCCTAACTGGAGTGCTAATAGGAATCAAATAAAGAGATACTTTGTCTCAACCTACGTCTTGCCATGGTTAGCGCACCATATCTATCGCAAAGAGCCATGCTGATCTACAGATCTGCTGTGTCGCGGCTCCCAGGGCGGTGCATCTGAAACAGTATCCTGTGACGCCCGAATAGATGCATTATACATTATACATATACAACAACTCTAGTTGTTATTACCTTTCCCGTTATTGTATCCGTTCTTCTCAGCACTCACTTTTACAATTGGATATCAAGGACAGAAATCGGGTGTCACAAAATATTCATTACTTGCGTCGTCGACCGATTCACAGACCTTGTCGAATTTCTATTCCAGTTTGCCTATATCAACTTCAAGACTCGGCTCCTAGGAAGTCTCGCAATCCCATCTCCTTTCGATTCCGGAAAGAGATTTCAGCAGGCTCTCAGGCATGTCACACCCTTCAACCCCAAAGGAATCCAAAAAGACGAAACGCGCCAGTTCGCCTGAAAAGCATTTCACAACACCTCCAAAACACTATGGGAAGTGGAAAGAGGAAGCGGAGCCACAACCACCTCGGGGTTTTCTGAGCACGATTGGGAGGCTAATTGGGGTTCTGGGGGCTAGTGGAGGTGCGGCAGGCGCCTAACGAGGAACAGTAGGGAATACAGGTTTCGAGAGGTAGGGAACGAGGCTTTACCGACCTCTGCTTCTGGGTTTGGACCTTTGGTGAGACATGTGCACGAGGAACGAAGACAACGTCAGGAAGTAGGATACCGTCATGGAGCTGAAAGTAATATTACTACCATTTGGCAAAGTCTATTCCAATAATCCTCGAATACCATGTCTAATGGTTACGAATCAAAGGATCTCAGCTCAGTAATTGCAGTTTCCATTTGGCTTCTCAGTCTAAAGCATCCGAAGAGAGCTCCATCTCCAGCACTTTCACTTGGAACTTCCGGAATCCGTCCTCCGTTGCTTGGCATAGTTGGTGCTTCTTGGAGCTTTGGATTTGTTCTTCCTCATTTTTGACCTCGTCAATCACCATTGCTAGGTCGAGATTTGCGATATCTGAGTCCCTGGTTGCTATATCCATCTTCTTTCTGGCTCCCATTGCTCTCTTCTTCGCCACTCCTAGTCTCTTCTTCGACGCCCTCCCCCTCTCCTGCTCTTTCAAAATCATTCTCGCCGCTACCACTTTAGATTTCTTCTCAGTAAGGTATTCGTATACCTCTTTAAGGCCTTTTTCAGCCTTTGATTTCTTGGCGATATAACTTCGGTCCAGGAGCATGTCCTTTGGTGTGACTGTCTTTGGCACAACAAGCATACCAGTGGATGTTGCCAGCTGTCCCTGTTCTGCGTTACCAACTTCGGCATCATTGCCTACCAAAAGCGTATCTAGGCTTGATAAGTAGGTGTTGCAATAGGACACTATGGTACAGCTCACCCTTCCGAGCTTCGAGCTCATTTTCCTTGGAGAATTTCCTCTGAGCTTGACGCAGTACATCTGAGACAACATTCGGCGTATCTAAATGATGTTCATCCAGCCCGTCATCATCATCATTATCAGACATGGCTGATTCGGCAAACATTGTTCCTCCTTTGGACGGGCCTTGATCGACTTTCAATATGCCAGACATCAGCAAGCATACGTGTCAATTTAAAATTTGGAACTTACTCCGACCGTTCGTTCCGAGTTGCGACCGCTTAGGAACCGTGGACTCCTGGTCTGTAGATTGGCGCTTTGATGGGATCATTGCTGATTCGATCTATGAACCATCAAATCTTGGCGTCTTCTAGATTTGCTTAGATGCCTACCTTGGAAGAAGACATAGATCTCATAGGAGATGCTAGCACGAAGATAGTTGGCTGATTTTGTGGTGATTGTGAGACCCTAAATGCTTGCTCGCCTGGACTCAAATTTGGCAAGACATAAGCAGGAGATATCAGATCCCCTTAATCAAAGATTTGAGATGGAATTTAAAGGATAAGAAATGCTTCACTGCCGAAATCTCTCAAAACTGATAAGCTAGGGGATACGAAGTGGCTTCTCTTGGATGGACGAAGAATTGATAGCAAAGCCTTCGAAAATGTCTTATGGTAAGTTCTTTCCAACGCATGCACCAAAAGGTTAGGCCCATAGGTCGTTGTGAAAGGATCAAGTTGAACAGAGGAGATGTACTGTTCTCGATAGAAAACCCCCCCGGGGTGGTGCATTCACACCGTGCTGTGAACCGGCGTGAATATTGAAATACTGGGATTGAGAATTCACAGAGAGATACTTCAGAGCTGAACCGTGCTCCACTGGGGATATATGACTGGAACACATCAATTATGAAAGAAGGTGACAACCTTACCAGCTACAAGACACACTTTCTCGTTCACGGGAGACGAGGAAAAGGTTTCCTAATGGGTTGCAGGGCTTGAGGACCAGACGATATTGCTAGAAAGCTTACGAAAGACCAGGACGAGTTCCTTGCCCGCTCCTCTGACTTGAGTCGAAGAGCATTATTTGCTCTCTAAACTTTATCATCTTCGGCTCAGGAAAACTCAGGCAGTTTCATAGCCAATACGTGCTCCTTGAAGTTCAGGAATCCGTCTCCCATCACAATATCTTCGGCACTTTGATGTGTAGGTCCTTCATACATTTTCGCTACCCGCAGTCGCTCAGACGCCACCGCGACATCATACTTTGCCATATCTGTCTCTCGAATCGCTGATTCCATCCTGGTCCTTACTCTAAGTGCTCGCTTTTCTGCCATCTTTAGCTTTATCTCTGCGAGTTTTATTTTGTCTGGGATGAGCTGCCCGGTGGCGGGTTTGGTCGCGGCTTTGTTTGTTTCGTAAGCGGAGGATCTTTCACTGAGGTACTCATAGACGTCTTCCAGAGCTCTCTCGGCCTCAGATCTCTTTTTGGTCGTCTTCGATGCCTTGGGTGTTAAGGCGGCCTTCAGCTCGGGTTTCTTGCTCTTGAGGGCAGTCGTTAAAACTCTGCTGCCTACGCTTGCACGCTCAATTTTGGCTTTGGCGATTGCAGAAGAGAGTCTTCCAGCGGCATTATTGTTAGCGAGGAGTTTAGGCTCCTTGAGTACGTCTTTCTTCTTTTTAGGTGTGAACCCCTTGTTCGCCGCCACTTTCGACTTTCTAGCCTTGAGCAGCTTAGCGGCATTCTCGGGTACGAGACCTGTTCTTCTAGCTTTGGTGGGTGTCTTCGGCGCGGAAGCCATCTTCACTGCTGGATCTTCCATACCAGAGGTGACAGTGCTGCCGCTGGGGCTGTAGGCCGGCGAAATTGGCTTTGTCAAGTCCACAATCTCCCACTTTTCGCTAGACTTGGCCTGTCGCGGATCTAGGTTGTTGTAAGCCGTCTAAAGCCAGAAACTGGAACATAGCTTACCTTCATGGTCGTCATGACTCGCGTGTTGTTGAGGCGTTGTAGCTAGGGCCATCTTCTAAGCAGTGTGATCGTCCAAAAACCACTTCATACGGTATCAGTCAGGGCAGTTACTGACATAGTCAAACTCATGTTCTTCAAAAGGATGCTTACGACTGTAGAGCAGCGAAATTCCCTGCCAACAAAACGCGTGATCTTAAAGACCCAGTGAGCCTTTAAATGTCGTAAAGAACTTTAGAGTCTGGTACGAAAGCCACAGCTCGGATGGGCCAAGTCTCGATAGCAGAGCATTCGATGCTGAGACCCTAGCTATTGTTAATGTCGAGCCAAAAAGATGGAAGTTGCGAAATTAGATGAGACAAGCATTTACAAGGTGAGTTGTTCCTCGCGTTCTACACTGATCGTTCATTCACAGAAAATGCTAGCGCCAGATTGCAATACAATGCCAAACCAGGATATGAGGACTCTAGGGCCAATTGACTGTCTTGAAGATAGTTTTCATGTTCTACTACTGAGTCCTTAACGGAGAGTTAGGACTTGGACTTTCTGAAAGGGCTTCAAGAGCTTTGGAGATCTTACTACATTGGCTGGAAGAAAGCTGTTGCTACCGCAGAGTTGGTCATCACCTGAGAACTTTCAAACAAATCATTCAGAGTCAAGGTAAGTTTCTTGCTTGTGGATGGATAGACAAAGTCCTGAATAATGTCTAACGCTCATCCACGCCAATTTCAGCTCCTGCCTCCTACGAAAAATCCGGTCCCATCGCGGTCGTCGTGAAAGTCTGGAGACCTCTCTAGGTCGGTTTCAACTCGGCTGCGTACTCTGATCTTGCCTTTCCCAGAATTAATTCTGCGCGGCTCTGTTTCCACCATGCAAGATTGAGGGTCACGTTAGCGTGATCCATTTTCTCGTGCGCAGCTCTTTCTTCGCCTTCTTATGCTCTTCTACGGCTTCACTCGTTTTCTTCTCTGCCAGTCTCAAGTGCTCTCCATCCAGAAAACCTTGGGCTGCCATTGCGGCCACATCCTTGTTCCCAAACAGATATTCGTAGACGTAGTTATCTACTGAGCAAGCGGGCTTGCTCATCTTCTTTTCGGGAGCATCATCAGGCTGAGGCGCTTGAGCTTGCAAGAATACCGAGAGCTTGCGAAGTACATCGTTTGACAGCTCATCGATGTCAAGTTCGACCTCATCAGCTTGCACGCCCTGTAATCGTTCCCCGATGTCAGTATCAAGCTCACATGTCTACGGTAGATGGGATTTGCAATCGTAATCGCAATAGCTCAAACTATGATGGCACCTGCACCTTCAATTCCGGCATATTGTCCCGGATAATTTTCAGCGCCATAACCATCTTTGACTCCGACAGGGTGTTAATCATGCTCGAGATCTTCGACTTCTGCTCGTACGAAACTTTCTCGTCTTTCGATTGGACAGCAGAGCGCGAGAGGCCGGGTAGAAAGACCTCTGGGACCAGAAGTGCTGCACTTCGTTCAGCTACCCCACTGGATGATCCTTCTGGTAAATCGGATATCAGTAAACATTGAGTGTTTTCGGGTGTGTAAAATGGAGTCTACCTTGGTGATCGCTCTTCAAGTTTCGCGGCTTGACAGATCCTTCGTTCAAGGAACGGCCATTGGTGTCGGTCTCGGATTCCTTCTTGAAAAGTCGAGTCATCTTGTTTGCAGACACAGGTTGCACAAGGAAGACTTGGTAATGATGGCGGTCAGGTTAAATGTGAGGATGGTCTATGTGGACACGGTCAGCAAGCGAAAAAACAACGGTGGGCGATTCCATCAATACTTCTCAGTCAACACTCACCGGTTTATTACCTAGATAACAGCTTCCGTCGAAGAGGTCTCTCAATCGATACGAGCATCCAATTGGTGTTCGAGAGTAGAGTCACTCTCCTAGGCTAGACAATCATAGATAGATTGAGCAGCCCAGGTTGCTGGAAGAGTAGAAAGTATCTGTGGTTTGTAAAGGTTTGAATGAGGCTTTTGTATCCAGAACTGGACGGGTAGCATTTACTTTGGGAACCGATATTTGCACACCCAGTTTCCATACATGCACACCCAATCTCACTACATAAACACCCATCCAAATTAGGATTAGTTACTGATACCTCAGTCGATTAGAAATACATTTATTTGTGTGAGTGCCCCACCGAGAATTAAGTACCTGCAGGCAACGACGTCATCCTCCGTCAAATTTATCGCGTTACAACATCTTACATATTACCAGATATTTAATCTACCTATCTACCTTCCTCCTAACTATCTACCTCCCTCCTACCAATGGATCTCACGCCGCCGCCGGTAGGGGAGCTCTACACCAGTCATGAAAAGCTCGTTCTCGCTGTCAACAACCACGCCGGCTCCCAAGGTTACGCCGTCGTAACTAGGGCGAGGTAGAGGGAGGGACGGAGCTAGGGGGAGGGGCGGAGGACGAGGTAGGGGGGGTGACGAAGGTTCAGCTGTTGTAGAGCAGATTCCGGAGTTTCAGGAGCAAGCGCCAGGTGGTGAAGGCTTTTATGGTCAATTTCAGGTGTAAATTAGCTTGGAAATAACAGTTGATTCAGAGGTACTTAATTCTTGGTGGGGCACTCACACAAATAAATGTATTTCTAATCGACTGAGGTATCAGTAACTAATCCTAATTTGGATGGGTGTTTATGTAGTGAGATTGGGTGTGCATGTATGGAAACTGGGTGTGCAAATATCGGTTCCCTTTACTTTGCTGTAGGGGTCCAATGTGAATACGAAATTAGTGAACGAGAAATTAAGCAGCAGCTGAACTCATTAGTCAATATACAGAATTTCCTAAAAACATCCAATGCACACCAAAGACACCGTCTCACGCAGACATCCTCTTCAAACATTGCTTCGAAGCCTACACATAGGGAAGCAATCCCACTGGTTCTCCACGATCTAAATTCTGCTCAGAGCCCGAGAAATAATCCAAACCCTAATCATCCAGCAAGAACTCTCCACTTCAACCACCATTGAGACCCCAGCGCTTACCCCAAGACCGTACCAAAACCGAGGAAACCTATACATTCATGACAAGACAGCGAGGCTTATTAAAAACCTCTCATCCATGGGTTTTTAATTGTTATCAAAGCCCCCCTTACTACCATGCAGCAAAACCCTTTCTCCTAACTTACCACTCCTCACCACCTCTACTTCTTCCCAAGAACCTTTCTTGATATATAACCCTTCAAATTCCGATAGCCATACTACAGAGCAATTTTTCCGTCAAGCCCAGTGATCAGAAGAGGCAAGAGGACTATTATCGTGGAGCGGGTGGAAGTTGATTTTGCTGAAGAGTTCGGGGCTTATTATATGTTGCTGCAATACCTCCCCAAACGCCGTCTCTCAGCTACGTCCTCCACCCTCGCCACAAGATTATTGTTCTACCTCTTATTCCAAATTTCAGGGCAGCCACTAGTAAGGAACCTGAACCAACCAGCAAGCAAGCTCCAGCCTCCCAACTCTCCATCTTTCCAGCTTCGACAATAGTTTCCAAGGGAAAGGTGGTTAGATTGACTCGATGGCTTACTTAATTGGTGATGTAGCGAAGGTTTCCTGGTTTTGAATGTAAGGGATGAGCTGGGAAGAGGGGCAAAGAAAGGTATACTTGAATCAGACAGCCTTATTCAGAATCTACCTTTATCTCTCTGCCCGCCCCTAATATCCGTTATCCCTTATCCCCATCAGCCCAAACCTTCCTCCCTTACCTTTCTTCAGGGTATGCAAAAAGCGGGTTTGGCAATGAGAATATCGCTCTTGATGCAAACTTAAGATCTTAGAAGACAAGGTCTTGCGTAAGTAGGTGGCTTGGCATGAATGTGTCATCGTTCTTGTAGTTTTGGTATTTCCTTGCATAAGTCTACCCTTTAATCCTCGCCCATCGAGCTGTCCTCCTCATCCTCATCCCCATCTTCGTCCTCGTCCTCATCCATCGAGCTTTCCCCCTCACCATCCTCCTCATCCGTTATCAACTCATCGTCAATGCCTATACTACAATTAAAAATCCGAGCATCCTGGATCAAAACCAGCTCCCTCGGTGTCAACTTCATTTCATCTTCAGTCAACGTCCTCTTCCTGACCCCTTCCCCAGCTTTAGCACTCTTACCGACTACCCTCCAGATCGGCACTCCTTCCCCGTCCCACTCTCCCTCATCGCCCACTTTCCAGAAAAGATGGTCCGGGAAGGGATATCTCGCTCTGTCTTCATCGAAAAGCAGGTGTGCACGGTTTTCGTTCGCGTTGATTTCGATATACTCTCTATCCGGTCGTTTGGGCGTGTAGTAAACCCAGGGTCGGAAAAGGAGGGATTCACGAAGGGTGGGAAGACCCACACGTCTACTCGGCGTATGCGCCGGATGGACGTCATCGACAGGGACCTCAGGGAGAACGATACGACGCCTGAAGGAGCGCGCGAGTTCCCAGCAAAAGCTGTGTGTAATTGTACCGTTACCGGTTGCAATGTCTATCAGCGCATTTTCACTGAACCAATGGAAAAACGACCAGATGACTTCAGAGATCTCGTCCAATGCGCGATGCTGGCCTGCCCACATGCTTTCGTTGGTAATGACCCAGTAACGGAGGTTTCCGCTTTCGGCAACTGTATCTCGTAGAGAGGGTAGAGTGGCCGTCGCTGGATCGTGAGCTGCAGCGTCGTGGACCGGTATCAGGGATTTGAATGCCGTAAAATGCTTAGGGAGGTCGGAGTATTGGTTTGGTAGCTCGCTGGTCAAGAAGTTTTCGAGATCCCAGGGTATCGCAAGTGGGATAGTGATTTGCTTCTCCTGTACCGAAGCGAGATCAGGACCGTGAATCTGGCGCCGAATACGACGCGTTAGGTAATTACTGTCTGAGAAACAGATTAGCCACGATGTATGACTATGAGGCCGTACGCTACAACTCACAACCACCCCGTCGATCATTAATGCCAAGCTTTTGGCAGATAGCTTTCTTCAAAGAGTTGAAGAGGTTATCGTTATAGTAATCTATTTCTCGAGCAAAGTTGTTTAGATCGAGATCTTTGTTCCACGGGTAGGTTGGCATATCATCATAACTTTCTGGGTCGTAAGTCAAGCTTGCAAAACTATCCTCATCAAGCCTACAGTAAATTATGTTAGCCTCAAATACCCTACACATTAACAGACGGATGTTTCGTCGCCGATTCCAGAGGCACAAACCCATGTTGGATATAATTAAAAGGAAATATCAAGGGGAGTTGCGTTTCAAAGCATTGAAACCTTAGATATCACCAGCCTTAAGACGGCTAGAATGGCGACGGTCAAACACAAATGGGGGGAAGATTGCAATATGGATAACAAAAGAAATCGACTCACTCAGCATAAGCTAGAGCATCTAGTCGCCAAGCCTCGCAATGTCTCATGAACAACTCAAAAGTACCCAGGCCTCGCCGGCCATCAGGCAAGTCGCCATGCATAACAGCGGTGTCAATCACTGTAAAGCTCATGAGCGGACCATATTGGGCCGTAATACGGGTTCTCTGGGTTTCGTCGGCATCACGCAGCACCTTGTTTGCGCTTAAAATTTCTGTGAATTCCTCTGTCCATTCTTCTTCGTTGAGAGTGCGTATAGAGTTATCGTCGATTTCCATGTCACCATCTACAGAAGCAGAAAAATCAGGAGGGAGAGTAAGAGGAGTTGCCCCAAAGTAAAAGCGATTTACAAAATCCTGTCCAAGATAGGCAACACGCTTCAATGTTTTCAGACCGGGCTCGGGCCCATCAGGCTTGCGGATTCGTTCCGGCTGTGTCGTAATATCTGATTGATCACCTATCTCGCTCTCTGTTGCCTCTTCTCCATTCGTGCTTTCGTCTGCTGGAGCGCTATCTTGGTGCTCTGGCAGAAAATATTCGAGCTCCTTGTCCAAACTATCCTCTTCTAGTGATTTAGCGTAAGACGGCAAGATACGAAGCCCAAAGCCACGATCCGCATATTTGAAGACACGTTTCTCCTGCGTTGCCCGACGATCACCAAGGTGATGACCCCAAATGAGATCCATAGTGAAGACCGAGTAGCCGGTTTCAACCGCTCGAGCGAATCGAGGGAGCATAAGCACACGAGAGCCGTCAAAACCTATAGCGCAAGCATCTAGATCAAAGTTGAGCAATATTTGTGTAGGCGATGGCAACAGCTTCAATATAATCTGTATGCGGCGATTCGGGTAACTAGGAAGGAGATTAATCGTCTTAGCGTTCTTAACAACAAGCTTCTGTTGGTTCGCTGGGGGAAGATTCTTGCTCCACACATCATAGACCTCCTCGATCTTGCGATTGGCTTCGTCAGGAGTAAGGCCATAGAGATAAAGATCAATATCGCAGTCTCTAACATGGCACTCGTCATCCTTGGAAGGATCAATATGCACGAGGGTGGTGAGAGCCATGCCCCCGGCTACCAAGACATTACTCCAATCCAGTCCTTTCAACGCACCTTTGGTGATCCGCTCGAATGTTCTAACGAACGAAGCATCATCAGGCGTAATGTGCATCACCCGCTCACGGAATGCATCCAAAAATTCAAAGCCCCCTTTTGGAGGTTCCTTTCTAACGAATGTTACTTTCGTGTCATCTATGCCGCTTTCTGGAGCTCGTAGTAGTATGCTCGATAATTGCTCTAAGCCAACGAGGTATTTGTTATCCCGATTTGCTTCGCCGCGCGATCGAACGTAGCGTTCATTTGTAAGGATGGCTTCATCAGTATCGATCATGTCTCTTGGCTCCTCTGTAGACTTGCTGGGCGTGAAAGTTGTCAAGAAGCTCTGGATAGCTCTCTGGACGGCGTATGGTGTTCTGGGATCTGCGAGCAATTGTCGTACTGTAGTTGAATTCAGGCTTCGCATTATTGTTCTAAGGTCCGCATCAAAGTTGTCAGAGGTGTTAAGTACGTCTAATACTTTACCGGCGGCAATGGAGGATAGAGTCGGAGGAATAGCTTTCGCTTCCCCTTGTGTTTCTTGGACGTGGTTATATTTCCCAAGTTGGTACTTGAGATATGCTTCTGTCAAAGATGATGCCTTCCATCCTTTGAGGTCCTTCCGCCTACGGGCTTGCCACGTCTCGTCCTTGCTCAAGCGCCAAGACGTAAGAAGATATCCAGGGAGTTTTGGCAATTGCATTGCTGAAGTCATGATAGGCTATTCGTTCAAAGGTAGCCAGCAGGAATCGAAGTCTCTCACAAGACTGCGCTCAATCAAATGACGTCAAATGTTTCGCAAGTAAAGCTGGACATATATGGAATATGAGAAGTGATGTTCAGAATCGAAGCTAACGATGGGAGAACAAACGGAGGATAATGAAGTGTTGCCACAATTGAGAATTCGAGAAATTGTGAATTAGGGTATGCCGTAAGATTATGCTCTGTGATATCAGGCAACTATCATCACTCAGTTTATAATGTCATGTGGTAGAGTGTTTGGTGTTGAGATGGTTGGCTCTGGAAAGTATTTTTCGCAAGGCGGGTCATTGTTGCCTTGGAGATCCCAAATTCCTGGCCAGACTACAAAACGGATCGCAGTTCAGCAATGCCATCAAATCAAGTTGATGCATAGGTACTTGGATGCATCGATTCATGACTGCATGCGATGCTTCAATGTAGGAACGCGACATTGAATGGACTACGTACACCAACTCTGCTCAATCAGGCATCCATGCAGCCTTGTTCTTGTCGACCCCCCTTGGGGCTCAACCAATCGGTAGCACAATACCCTCTATCTCTACTCACCACAGCACCACAGCCAGGCCTCCAGTAAAGTGTCTTGTAATATCATCTAAAATCTCTTCAATCACTTCCATCAAGTTCCACACCTGGTGCAAGTGTCTGGAGGAATGCAGGTAATCGTGGCCACCACTATGCGACGCGGGGCCCCCTAGTGGCCATCGGCTCAATGACGACCTCGGCTCGGTGTCGCATATTTTGCAACCCACCAACATGAAAATCAATCATTAATTCAATTGAACTCCGAATAGCTTCAAATTCGGAATTAATCCTACGATTTGAATGTTCTAAATATTCCTCTAAGAAAGTAGGAACTCAGCCGTCGCGACGCCGGGTGGTCGCTTCTTCAACTTAGCCTTCTTCTTTCGTTTTTCGGCCCTCTTCGCCTTCTTCTCCTCTTTTTTGACCCTAACTGAAGCCAATTCCCTGCAATCGCTCACTTTTACGACTTCGAATTTTGCTGCTACTGTTCCGAGTTGACTATCGCGTTTACCCCTTGAAGCAGCTGCTTCCTGTATGGCCTGAAGGTCCCTGACTGTAATATCGAGAGTGTGAGCCGCAGTCATTGAACCCCGAATAAATCGATCCATATGTATGAGATCAATTCCATCGTAATGACGAATCTTCGCTAGCTTCTTTTGAAGCATTCGATCATGTCTGATGATTGAATCTGATTCCTTCGGAGTGTGAAGCAGAGGTAGTGAGGAAGAACTAGAGATCCTGAGGGCTCGAGTCAGCTGATTTGCCCTCACTTTCTCCAGAACAATTTCAGGATTATATGAAACTAGCTCGGTTTGTTTGAACGCATGTTTGATAGTCGACGTTTTGAACGTTTTGTTGCGAAAGCTCTGAAACGCAGCTAGAAATTCCAGCTTATCGAAGTTGTAGTCACTCAGTCGAACAGCATGATCAATCGCCTTCGTATGATAGTGCTTGAAGGATTGAAACACATCGACGTCGAGGGGTTGAGTCAGATGGGTGAAGTGAGGTGAAAGCTTGTAAAGCACGATTTTTGCTTCTTTGCAAAGTTTCAAAAAGAGTATAGTCATGTGAGAATCAAATTCATCGACTATGAGCATTGCTCATGCCTCAACTCTCTTGTTTTTGATATGTTCAATAAAATGCTTCAGCCAATTCATTGTCAGATCGTCATTGCTGTATTCGATTTCGCTGATATCAATGAGAGTGTCGTCGTTCAGATCGTTGAAGTCTCATTTGTGTAAAATGTGCACTTCGGCCAAAATCAACATGAGAGGTATAAACCAACCCTCAGAACTCACACACTTCATCGAAGTAAGATAGGTACGATTATTCGAATTCGTCATGCGAAGTGACTTGTTCGAATTCAATGTGACTACTAATTGAGCACGTTCACAGTCGATCCGAAAGTCTGTTTCGTTCATGTTTCAAACATTCACATTCAGTATGTCACAACCTTTCATTGCTCTTTTATATTTGTAGAAATGATCGTCAAATGTAATCACGTTCTGACTGTTCTTTCTATCGTATGTCAAAGACTTTTGTTTTCGTCGATAATACTGTGAATTTCGCTTCAAAAATCTTTCAACCCACAGTGATTCTACGACGCGTTGTTCTGAGCGAATCAATCAATTTGCAACCCTCACGATCATACATGGGCGAGCTGACATGTTGATCTGATTCAGATGTTTGATATAATCAAATATAGCTTGTTCTTGCACGTCAGTAAGTGCTTTGTTGGTGAAAGGTCGCGTCGATTTAGAAGGGGCTCCATTGAATCGTCTTTGAAGCGTACGAAGTGAAACCTCAAAAGCTTCAGCCGCTTCGGTGCAATTGAAGTACCAATCGCCGTGTATGGCATCGATAGCATCTAAAATGCGTTGCTCCACCGTTTTATACGGTTCGGCCATGTTGTGGTTGGGTTGTAAATTGATGAAGGTAGATGGTTTAATTTAGTTGATTTCGGAAAAAAACGACACCGAGCCGAGGTCGTCATTGAGCCGATGGCCACTAGGGGGCCCCGCGTCGCATAGTGGTGGCCACGATTAGTCGGACTCTTGTGCTTTCTCGGATTTCTTATCCACTGGGTTGTGTTCTGAACTTTTTTTCTCACTTCAAAACAATCAATAGCAAAATAAGGTCCGCAAATCTTTACCACCACCGATACCAAGTTCAAGACTACTTTACAACCAAGAACGATTCCTTGACACCGTGTGCAACAATTCCGCCACCCTAAAACTTGACCGCCATGATGCTTCAACATGTAATAGACAGTTTACCATCGATCTACCCCGCACAGCAAGCCGACCTGTTTGCCAAAGCTTACGCAGTGTGCGACTCGGTCAAAGACAAAGTTGTCAGCATCGACGTCCCTGAGGCGGCAGTCCAAGCAAAAGAATGGGTAGTCGAGCACCCATACCAAACCGGCTTTTATGTCGCTAGTGGGATAGTTATTTTTGTACCAGGCCTAGTTGCAGCACCAGCGCTTGGGGCTGCTGGATTCACAGCTGAGGGTGTTGCTGGCGGTGAGCTCGCCCGTGTAAATTAGACTTATCTTGTGTACTAAAACTGAATCTCTATAACTTAGGATCTGCGGCCGCTGCGTTCCAATCGACTGCCGGGCCTGCTGTAGCACACGGCGTCTATGCTACCCTACAGAGCGCTGCAGCTGCGGGATACGGAGTGCCCATTGTCCACAGCGCTGTCCAAGGTGCCGTTGGCGCGGGTTTAGGAACCTCAGCGCTCTGGAACAAGTGGCGCAAGCCGGAAGCGGCAGAAGATAGCAGCGAGGTGGAAGGTCGAGAAGAGAAGAGAGCAGAAATGGAGGACCTAAAAGCGGAACTTTGAGATGCCTGGGTTTATGGCGATGAAGGTCGGTGTTGGTAACTTACATATAACTTGAGAGACTCAGAGATAACCTATTGACCAAATTAACAACCCAAGGAAATCTTCCATTACCTGTGTCTTCATTGTTGCAACAGTGTTGCGAACCAGCTAGAAAATGAATTGTGGAAGTGATAATGACAACCCAGAGCGTCAACATTTTGGTCTTCCATCACCCTCGTCCTCCCTACCTGTATAGTCTTCCAGTTCCACAGTCTACTTCCACCAATCCACCTACCATTTCCAATATGCCAAAGTTAAAAGCCAAGCCCAGCATAGCACTCAACCCCAAAGTGCCCGATGATACAGATCTAGTAGACGATAAAGAAGTGCCTATCTGTGATTATCAACCTCACCTCAAGCGTTTCATGAGCTATACAAAACAAATTCACAGTCATCAAGCCCTACGTTGGCCGCATGTTCGTCATTGTCGTCCGCCTCAGCGCTCCCATCGCCCAACTTCAAGACAAGATCCTGAAGCGTGATGGTGTCAAGGCATGGGGCCCGCGCCTATTGAGGTCTAACTGCCGGGTTCTTGAGAAAGAGCGGACCCTTGCCTCGTACAACATCGGGATGGAGCATACGGTGATTCTGGATTGGTCCTTTTTTGGCCAGGGGGAGGTTCTATAACTGGTGCGAGCAGGATGGGAAGTGGGTGCTCAGTCGGTGGGGGAAGAATAGAAAGCGCAAGAGATTGGATAGGAGGCGGAAGATGAGGGCGAGCTGGGAAGCGAGGCAGTTGCTTGAGGGACGAACGAGGGATGTTACCGAGGCAGATGCTACTCAAGTGGAAGGGGGGAAGAAAACTCTGATGTGGAGATCTTAAGGGAGGTAGCGGAAGATGAGCACGCGGAGCAGCTCTCAGCTCTTCGAAATCAATGGTGGAACGCTTGATGCTTGCCTCGCAAAAGCGGCGAAACGAAGGCGAAGAACCTTCGCAGTAAGGTAGATTCAAAGAGAAGTGTCCGGGGTGGTAGAGGCGTTTGACGAACTTATGATTGCAGAAGTAAGACGATTTGGATACGTCTACTCTTGGGAGCTTGGGGTAGAATTTGCTAGTAGTATTGTACCAATAGTTTAATGTTACGAATCTATCAAGCGTCTCGTCAAGTTCAAGGGGCACTAACATAAAATTATTGAAATCACTGAATCGAAATGGGGTGACAGATTTAGGGTAACGAAAACGCAACATACTTTGATTGGCAATTTGCTGCTCAAAGAAAACCATTACCTACCAACTATTTTACTGATCTAAGCTGCAAACCTTACCTTACCTTATGGCTACGCCAACGCTTGCGCTGCTACTGCCCAGGCATTGACTTGCACACTTGTATTATGGTAGCCTTCGAGATCATAGCTGACCGAACTACTAGGTGAAACATGATGGAAGGGTCTACAGAGCCAACCAGGTATCTCGAAATACTCACTTCTTTAAAGTTATCAAAATACGAGTTCGAATTCAAGCGCCTTTGACTCGCTAGTATATCAATTAGACATGCTGAGAAAGCGAGAGGAAGAGGATGTAATCTCGGAAACCATCAACGCTAGAGATAGGAAGAGAGGGTAGTGTAAGGAGATAGCGGTCAGGGTAAAGATAGGGTTAGCATATGAAGTAAGCCTTAGATTCGCCTGACTCTTCGAGGTCCTTGGTCTATGCCTGCCAACGTAGGGGTGCTAGAGCACTAACATGTATGACAGAATCGACCCACAAAATAATCTCAATCATCCGCGTCCAGTTGACATCACTAGAAGCAGTATCCAAACGAGCACCACCGTGAACCAAATCAACAAAGCAGCAAGGAGTGCCGACCACAACATGATTTTTCTGTTGCGGTGGCTGATGGTAGGAATGCCCCCGACCGTTGTGCTTGTCACTATCTGCCAGTTTGCACCAGTATCCCGACGTGTGTCTGTACAGCGTTCGTTGTCATGAATGTGTGTCGGACTGTTGGTTTCAAAAACTTCACTGGCTTTCGACAGTGCATGGTCTGTAGATCCTGATGCACTAGCGTTTGAACAACTCAGAGACTCGATGAGAATGTCGACGGCCGCAGGATCCTGGTTGTCGAAGATTCTCCAGATATTCGCACCACATTCCTAGCTCAAGTCAGCAGAGATATAATTATACGATAATGAAACAGAAGGCTTTGGCCTACACATGTCCATTCGACGCGTCTGTGACCTGTCTGGAGACGAGTATGACTAAGATTAAGCAATCCCTTGCCAATATCCTTCCACATCGTAGAGCCCCGGGAAGTCAATGCTGGCTGAAGGCTCGGTCTTGGCAAAGTGCACCGCGCTACATGCATCAAAAAATATGGACTTATCGTAGCATGAATAGGCTTGATTCAAAATAGGGTTGCTTCCTAATGGTAGATTATAGATTATAAAGAAAATCAAACTGCTGGCGGGGCAGTATCCATAGCATGATGAGGCTAAGGCTATTGGTATTCACCACACTCAGAGTCATGTAAACGCTACATAGAGCGAAGGGGTCAGCAGACATTGCCTTGTGAGGAATTGAAATGAATAGAGTATCACACATCTCACTGAGTAAAACGTTATAGAATGAGTGCTTTGGAATTCCACACACTTCAATACTGTGCCATTGAAAGTTTAAAATTGTTGAGCCTTGATTCTCGAGCTTAGTACCAAACAAAAGACTTCAGGGTAAAGAAGGAGTACCAACATGTTCGCGGAGCCTGCTTACACCATAGCAGAGCTAGTCTCCTAAAACATCAGTAAGAAGCCATAGCAGAGAAAGGGTGTGTCTGGATACTGCAGCTTGGGATCGCGCAAGCTTTGTAAGCACGCCGTGTATTCCTATTTTTTCTCGTAGCTTCGAAGGATTGTGGCACTTGTCAGTGAAGCATTTGACGTCGTTCATTCTAGCAACAGCATAGTTACTTTCAGTCTTTGTGGAAGTTCGATATCAAGGGTTTATTTGGTCCTGCTTACTTAGTCGGTTTTCAGCACGGCAGGGCGGCTCCTCAAGTGGCAACCTAATTGGTTCTAGACTTCATAAAATTACCTACTTAGGCGTGGTGCCTAGGGAACACCAACGCCTTAACTCAGCCTCGGCGCTATGAGGACTACCATGTTCAGTGGGTTTCTTTCTTTTGTGCTGTTCTTCAACCTTATGACTTTAGTACTTCTGATTTAATACGTCTTGCCTCCCTGGTATTGCCTTTGTATACATGCTTCTCTCCCTTCAAAGTGCTGCGATGAGGCCTCTCTTTACTCTCTCCGCCAGCCTTGCTATATTCAGCTTTGTTTCGGCTTATGAAGTAACATCATGGCATATGGTTAGGTACCACTTGCCCTCCGATTCAGATTTTACTTCGTTCTCGGGTGATATGGTCATCCCTCCTCTGAAACCAGTCAGTGAGGGCACTTATTATGTTTGGCCAGGCCTAGAAACCCCAAATGACGACGGTATATATCAGAATGTCCTAAGTGGCAACATAAGTGGTGAGGAAAGTGGTACATGGTCCTACTTCAGCGGTTTCTGCTGCCAGAACCCAATTTTGCCGTGGGGAGCTAGCCTCAACCTGAATGGGGGAGATACGGTTAGCTTTAGTAATGTCAAAAATTCGTCTTCTTGGACGACTACGTCAAAGAAGGCCAGCAATGGGAGGGTTGTGACGAGCGATTTTCCAGATATAGGTCAGTCCCCAAACGAATACTCTACAAGTCCTACGATTCCAAGCAAGAGCTGACAGAGATGTATTCTGACTTGCATCAGCTAGTAAATCATTCAACCAAGCCGCTTTTGCCATTGAGCTGTATAACCTAACATGGGACTTTGGCCCAGTAACTTTCAAGAACATTGTCTTAGTATGTCTTTCTCCAACTTTGCTAACTCAACTCGCTTTCATTTGGAGTCGTATCTCCTTCATATCATTCAACTGACACACTCATAGACGACAACTGGAAAGGACGCCTCATGGTGCAACAACGAGCCAGAAGACTACTACGAAGCAACCAAATTTACAGTAAGCGGCGTAAGCTCGACCGTGAACGATACGGGTGTAACTTGCAATATCGAAAACCTAGTCTTGGATAGTCCTCAAAACCTGACGTCGTCGCCGCCGCAAAGGCCAAAAACTTCCGGCATAGGACTCACTGCGATCGCGGACACTTGGAGCATGTCTATTCCGTTTCTGCTGGCTTATATCATACGTATCATATGACATAATGCAAGGGCCCACAATCGTATTCTATACTCTCCACAACGACTTTTTTTAGAGGCCGCTGGAATAAACCGGAGATCAATAGAGCGCCAAAGAAACCTGCATTCTACTTCTTTCAGCATTTACAACTTAAAGCGCCTCAATTCCCAAATTCAAATTGCTTCAACTCAAGCGTCCCCACACTCATACCGAACGCGTCCTCACTGATGCTCATGGCCCAACCTTACAGAGACCTACCAGAGCCACGCTCCCCCCTCCAAGCCAACGAAGAAACCCCATTCGACCCTATGGACACAGATACCTCAAGCCCCCAAACCCTCCGACAATGCGAGGATCTCGAAAACGGTCCCACCTACCCCAACAACTGCATCTGGACGCTCGATCGAGACATACGAGACCAGGTATTGGAAGCTAACAGGACCATGAGAGAAGCTACTCAAGACGCGCTGGAAACCTTGCAGAAGTTCCAGGAAATCTTGTTCCAGACGCTGCATTTTCTTACCGATCTGACCAAGGTTCTGACGGAGCACTCCAAGGCTTCTTTTATTTTGCTTTGGAGGTTGGAGGAGTTGGATGGGTTGCTGGCGGAGGAGGAGGGGTATGCTACCGAGCCGCTGTAGGCTTAATCTGATTAAAGGACGAGGCGTCTAGGATGGGGCGTGCAGAGGGTGGTTTTTGTGGCATAGACGGTTGGTGGGTAATAGAGAACAAGGCGATGTGTCTGCTTCGAGTACTTTTTGACTGATGACTATTCCAGATCACAGTCTTGCCTAGTACCACCATTGTGTATTAGCCATGCGATTGATAGCTGTTATGATCAGTCTAAATTATGATACAGCTCCCTGCTTTTACAGACCCTCTAGGACCCCTATATCTAAGCCTCTCTTTCTTTTATCACATCCATCTCCATATCCCTCATCTTCCCCCTTCTACCCACTCCTCCTGTCCTCCCTCACCTCCCCAACCCAAACAACCCCCCAAACAACCCTCCCCCAGCCCCGCCCTCCCCACCCCTCCTCGCCTCCTCCTCAATCCACATCCTCAAAAACTCCCCATCCCCCATCTCTTCCACACTCGTCACCCTCGTCTTCACCTGCGCCTCCTGCCTACTAAACGCCATCAACGTCGGCACACTCGTAATCTGCCCGACCCCACCAACCCCCAAAAAGTCAGCCCAAACCCCTCACTCCCCATCCAAACCAGCACACACACCACCAGCACCAACAAGTAAAGCAAAATCACGCACCGTATACCGCCCCGCCAAATCCCCACCAGTAGGGCTATCAACTTCCACCTCCACAAACCCAACCCCGCCCTCTTTCTCGCCAATGCCGTCCTTCTCAACCGCGGCCCGGATCAGCGGCGCAATGGTCTTGCAGGAGGAACACCAAGAGGCGGTCCAGAAGGTAAGGAGAGGGGTGCGGGCAGAGGCGGAGAGGAGGAGGAGGGTGTCGAGGTCCGGGGGGGAGCGGACGCTGGGAGGAGGTTAATTGTGGGGGGAGGAAATGAGGGGGAGGAAATGGTACGTACTTACGAGGTGTAGATGCGGTTTTTGGCGCGTGGGGAGGGAGAGGTGGCGAGGGTGCGGGATTGGGTGGGTGAGAAGGGATGGATCTGCCTGCTATGTTTGGCCAGGAGCCGGATTTGGGGGGGTAGGGGTTTCATTGTTGGGTGGTGATTGCTTAGGCTTTTGGGTTGAGATTTGAAGCAGTCAGGTAGCATCATATCTTAGGCTCGTAGCTGGTGATAGATGCTCCCACACGTGACTTTTGCGCTAATTGTTAAAGAGTACCGCTGAATTCGTATGCCTGCAACTATGTTAGCTATACATTATCAACCTCGTTCATTTATAATAATAAATGATTTACGACATTATCTACATGGTATACAAATACACATAAAGTTGTACTGATGATGTATGTAGTATGAAAAAACTCTTTGCATAAAACAGACTCTTAGAGTTAAAAAATCACATAACTGTTTATTCTAGTAATCGCTGTATCTAATTTGAATTTACTTTTCATACTCAGTTGAATGAGTTCAAGAAAATTCTGCTGCAAGCAGTCATGACTTAAAATTCTAAACAGTGTATTTCATAGATCATTGTGCAATCACATTGTTAAAATGAATGATGAAGAGTTATGCTTGAGGTTGCGAGCTGATCATGCGAGTAACAGATCACGAGCTTCGCGTTATTGTGAACTGTCTATGTGATTAGTTTCGAGTTGTCTATGTGATCACTTGTAAAAGCCGATCACTTCGACATGAGCTTTCGAATTGACCGTATGATCACCTATCTGAGCGAGCTAGGTGAGCTTTGATCTAAGTATGTGAAAGCTGGCCACTTCGACATGAGCTTCCGTCCGCTGTTTGGTCACATAGTCATCTAGCCACGTGGACTTTTCCTGGGTATGAGCTCAACGCGTGGGTAAAGCGCTGTTACTGCTCTGTCGATGAGATTGTTCAGCTCTTCTGACTAGCATAGCTTGCAGAAGGTTCGTAGCTAGCACATCGTACAGGTAAACCTCGTTGCCGGCCAGTCTGGTAGGAAGTCTGGTAGGAAAACATGGAGGCTGTTGGGTAGAGAGTTGTGAGGGCTGCTTTCTGTTGAGCTAATTATAAAGCAGGTCACGAAGCGAACGACGTGTATTAGAACGCGTCGTATGAAGCATGTTAAAAAGCGTGTTCTGAAGGATATTTAATGCGCAGCTATCGAAAAGGTAAAAAGCGAATTTACTGCATGACTATGAAGTCAATTTAAGATATGACAGTCATTATGTCTTTTAATTTAGATTACGTTCTACTAGCGAAGCTTCAGCTTAATGATCAGTATCTTGCTTGTCAAGTTTCTTCTCGTTCTCTTCTTTCTTCTCGAAAGACTTCATCTCTTCTTTCAGTCATTTTACTAGATCACGCTGCTTTAGTGACTCATAATTCAATCCTCAGATTTTCACTCTTTCAATTTCTTGAACGAAGCAAAGCTCACGAATTTCAAAATCGACTTTAAAGACGTTTGAGAATATGTTATTTATGAGATCTCTCTCAAAATATAGACGCAAGAATGTGAGTCTCTTGCACTGCTTAAGCAGCTGAACACATTTCACAACATGAAGAGTTGACAACGTTAAAGATGAATCTTCAGAGTTCAGAGCTTCGTCTCATTTACACTCAGAATCGACTCTGCTTTCTCAAGTAAGCTTCAGTGATTCAATGCTGTCGCGATCAATTTTTTTAATTGCAATGAGAAGCTTAATGAGATTGTTCATATCATTCAAATGAAAAATCGTTCTGCGATACGCGAGAGACAATGTCTCTTGACGCATCTGTTTGTTAACTCTAAGAACAGTAAGTTTCTTACTCAGCGAGAAATAGAAATCGCTAGAATCGCTCATGTCTTCAGTAAAGTTGAGCTCATCAAAAGTGCTCATGTCTTTTATTTTTCATTCTTCTTTGAAGAGTGCGAAGATATAAATTCTGTTGCGAAGTTCTCTAGAGAGCTTGTAAAACATTGAAGTTACGCTGTAAGATGTATTGAATTGCAGCTATGCATCGACTCAATTTATCTCTAAGAAGTTTCGATTCAACGCTGACATATCTTTGCAACAAATATAATTCTAAATGCTTCATCATTGATAATTAGCAGCGACAAGTCAAACTCAAAATCAAGTTTAATATTCACAGTAAAACTGTAGAATACAACATGATTTCTACGCGTGATTGTTATTGTGTCTTCATTATGCGCAATCATTTATGACTGTGTCAGCTTAATGAATCTAGAGTCGAGATCTGCTTACTTGAACTACACTCAGCTTTGAAAGAACTTTCTCGAAGATTGTTATATAATATTTATGATATTTCTTTCTTTCGTACACTTCAAATTCTTCTTTAGTTCTCTCGTAAATACTGTTAGAAATCAATCTGAGATTGAAATAGAAGCGCTTCACGTTCTCTTTGAAATAAGTCAAGAAATCGACTTTGTATCTCAACTTACTTTTCATCTTCACAATCATCAACGATGATTTAGCTTTGATCATGTGAGTTGATTGAATCATTCAATCTTTTTCGTATGATATTTGAAAATGCTGATGATATATGATGTCTTTTTATCTCATGTTATTTGCTCTCTGTAAAACAAAGATAGTTGAACTGACGCTGACTTTAGCGTCTAGTAGCGCAGAAAGCGTACGTTCTCTCACATTGACAGTAACAGTTTCTCTTTCAGACTTTTTTCAAAAAACTATGCAAATGAAAACGTTGCACATCTTTGTGAATCTCGAACTTGAAAAATAATGACTGCATCTGTCTCATATCACGTCTGAAATACAAGTATTCATCTTCATGAAGATCTTTGCTTCTTTGACTTTGTCAGATAATGTAAATTATTTTCATATCAGAATAGATGAGAAAAGTCATACTAGATTCAAAGTGCATGACAGAGAAAGAAGTCGAGATCAAATATGCTGTCAAGAAGATAAAAGAACACGATTGAATCGAAGTTGAAGACAACGTCAACGAGAGTAAGATTTATATCTGCATTAGACATTAAAGTATCTGAATTAATTTGAGTGATTCACAGAACAGTTGCAAGAACTTTGACTGCTTAACTTCTCTGCGCAAACAAAAAGAGATCATAGAACAGTCAACTTCATCAAATTCGCTCGAATGCTCTCTTCTCTGAACAAGAATCAAAATTGTCACAAGATCACGCAAGAGACTTCTGAAGTCATCGCTCGCAAAATCTGTCAGCGCTGTCATAGCTCGCTAGACAATCAGATCATTCTACTTGTCATATCATCAACTTTGAGATGACACAAAGAGAAGTGATTTTGCAAGACATGCAATGACACAATATGAAAGAGAATGACATGTGTCAGACGTGAACATTTCAAAGAAATCTCTCTCTTAATATTTGCATATAATACAGCTCTACATGTTTTTTTCTCGCTTGCATGTCGACGTTGAATCGCGAATTGTCAGTGCTTTTTCTAGCAGTATGATCTCTGAGATTTGACTAATGAGAATAACAGACATTCTTCTCACATTCGATTCAGTCAAATCTGCTCTCTTACATGTATTCTCAAATATAATGTTCTGCATATTGAGATGAGACGAGTCAGAAGCACGCATCTTCTCTGCGTCATTTCTCAGATCAGATTGTTGATGAAGACATTTAAAGTGCATTTCTGAGCATCATTTGTCGTAGCATTGCGCTAGCTGTATCATTAAAAGAAAATTTGCTAGCTTAAAGACTCGAACTGTAATTCACAGATTTGAGCAAGAATGCACGTGACTCATTTCTTCAGAGTCACTTCAGCGATAATTGATAGCAATGACAGATTTATCTCATAATGCATCAGACTTCTTACGAGCGACATTTTGCTTCAAACATATCTATCTATCAAAGATCATTTATTAGTCACTTTATTGCAAGAAACTTGAGATCTTATTTATCTGATGCTGTCAAGCTGTCTGATCTGCAAACGTCTGACTCAATGTCAAATTTCAATCAGATTCAGATCACGCATGATCACAGATTCATAAGATGCTGTCGAAATGCAAATTGATGAAGAGTAAATACTATCAATTCACGATGAACATTGCATTCATCAATAGACGTTTCAGACAAACAATTACTTCAGCAATCACTTCTATATATATGTTATCAACGCTCAGCTTGATTTCATGACGCACAATATAGTCTAGTACTGCATATCTTATCTAAAGCTTGCTCATGATTATTCTAGCAGTCGTTGTACTGCTACATGTCTGTCGCTAGCTGCAAGCTATCGCGTCGTCAATTCATGCTGTGCTCTCGTCTCGTTGATAACGATTTCTTGCTCGAGAAGCAATTGACGTAGAAGCTTACTTAAGAACTTCATTCTTGTCGTATCTGTCATGTCATCGTCATATTCATCATCATTCTCATCATTCTCATCATCATCATTCTCAAGCTCTCGTCATTGAGCTTCTGTTTCAACATCGACTTCTTTTCTCAGAAGCAGCTGCATCACTGTCTCACATCTCATGAAAGTCGCTATGTGTAGTGCAATAAACTTGGCTTGAGTCTTTGCTTCAACGTTAGTCTCTCTCTTAAGCAGCTGCTGCATCACTACTTTCTCTCGCTTTAAGATCATCAGATGAAGCGCGATAAATTCATCTCGTATCTTTGCTTCAACGTCGATTTCAATCTTTAGCAGTAACTTCACTATCGCTAGCTGCATGTTCTCGATCGCTCATATCAGTGCTGTTCTTTCTCAACGATTCATCACGTTGAAGTCAATTTTCTTATTTATCAGCAGTCACATCATCAATTTGTGATCATATCTGACAGCTCAATGCAGCGCTCTTCATTTGTAGTAATTCTTCATATTGATGTCAGTCTCGTTCTTAATCAGAAACTGCACAATCATCATGTACTTATTCTTTGTCGCTAAAAGCATTGATGTTCATTCATGCTTACTTGCGTTAATATCAATCTCATTCTCAATCAATAAATGTACTACTGTCTCTTCTTTGCTCTTGAACGCTCAGTGCAGCGTTGATTATTCACTACGTTCATTCATATTAACATCAACTTTATTCTGCAGCAAAAGCTGCACGACTTTCTTGTGTTCATTTTTGATTGCTATCATTAAAGTCGTTCATTCTTTAATATCTTTCACATTAACATCTGCTTTCTTCTTCAGCATCATCTGCAATTTCGAAATGTTTCTTTTCTGAATGATCAAGCACAGACTCATAATTACAGTACTTCTCTTCGTCTTCTTCTCTGCAATCTTCTTTAATAATGCGTGCTTTTTTGTATTCTGCTGTTGTAGTGTCACTCAATTTAGTATCGTTCTTTCATTGTTAATCTTCTTGAACAGCACTTGCACTAATCTTTCGTGTCGTTTCAAAGCTGTCATGTGCAGAGCTGTTCATTCATTCTTATTCTTCGCATTGAGATTAGTCTCATGCTTCAATAGTACTCTTAGCATTGCTTCATGCTCTCTCAAGACTGCTTCGTGTAACGCTGTACATTCGTACTTGTTCTTTATATTGACGTCGACGATATATTCAAGAAGCAGTTGCGTGACTGTCACTGAATCATTTTGAGCAGCTCAGCAAAGTGTCGTCTGTTCACAGTCGTTCTTGACATTAACATTCGTCTCGTTTTCTAGTAGTAGTTGTACTATTGTCTCATGCGAGATTGCTCAATGCAATGCAGTATTTTCATATGCATCTCTTAAATTCAAGTTGAACTCATTTCATAGAAGTATTTGAACTGTCATCTCATGCTTTCTTGACGCTGCTCAGTCTAGTGTCGTACTTTCAAGTCAATTCATCGCATTGACATTGACTTCGTTGTTTAGTAACATTTGCATCGTTATCTCATGCTCTTTCTCAGTCACTAGATAGAGCGTCTTATTTCTTTTATCATTTTCGACATCGACGTCATATTTCAATAGCATCTTCATCACATCATTTTTTTCTTCAATAACTGCTCAGTTTAGTGCACTTCATTCTTCATTATTCTTTGTCATGATGTTGACTTTATTCATAAGAAGCAGCTTTACTACGATCTTGTGCTTATTTCTAGCTGCTCAGTATAAAGCTGTCTCTTCGCTTTTATTTCTCATGTTGATGTTAATCTCGTTCTTCAGCAGTAGTAGCACTACTCGCTTGTGATCATGCTTGACAGCTAGCTGTAGTGTCGTTGCTTTGTAACTGTCTTGAATGTTAATATCTATGTCTTTTTCAAAGAAAAGAGAAAGAATCTCGTCAAAATCTCAGTACGCTAAAACATGAAGAGAATCAAAGTTCTTAGAAAAATGATTCTGTCAGTCAATCGTTTGATATGAAGCTAAATGCAAAATCTGAACAAAAGAAGATAGCTTTTAATCATTCTTCAAATATGTTAAGATCAAGTTCATTCGAAGCTGATTCTCAATTACATGATGATTTCAACAATGAGAAGCATAGTCAAGAAACTGATACACTTGCAAGCGTTGATTTAGTGCTTCTTCATCATTGCAAGATTCGCTGTCGAAAACATTGAATGATAAGTATGTGAGACATGTCGTTGCAAGCTCAACTTCGAAGTCTGACAGAAGTTTTTCATGATTCTTTTCTAGATACTTCTGTAAGATATAATGAACTAATCATGTGATGCTGCTCTTCTCATCAACGCTGATCAGATCAACAGAAATGTTGAGTAGAATCTCAGTCTCTGAGAAAACAATCTCATCTAATTCAATATCTTTGACTTCAACAATCAAGACATGACGTAGCTCTTTCACTTTTAGTGATCTTCTTGCACAGAATATGTAGAAAAGTGCTCTCTTCGCTAATTGACTGTCTTTCTCTGATTGCTTCTCAATTCTCTTGATGACATCTTCATATGTTGCATATACTTCTGTTGATAATGCATTTATATTCTTTCGAATTGTCTTGAGATTTATTTGTTTACAAAAATGATCAATCTGTAAATGAGCAAGTAGAAATCTGAGTCATTTGAATTAATATTTGCAAGTAAACAGTCTAGAGATGAACATCTGTCACGAACTGAGAGCTGAATGAAATCAGAATGAAATTCTAATAACTAGATTTTAAATACAAGATGTTGCACGAAGAAGAAAGAAAAGAAAGAGATCATTCAGAGATTCTTATATCTCATGAACGCTGAGTATCATTCGTATCGAGAGACTTTCATAACATCATTGATAATCTCACATCTATCATCATCTATAATATTGTTCAACATCATCTAAGTGATTTAACATCTCTTTTTCCAACATCTTTCAAGTAACACATGCTAAAATCATGACAATAGATTTCTCTTTTTGAAGTCGAAGCTTCTGCGAGACTTTTAATTCTCTGACTCATATTCAGAGTCGCTGCTTTCTTGCACGTAAGTGATTCATGAATTCTTACTCGAACGATCGAAATTTCGAGCATGATAGACGTTCATGACTTCGATGACATTCATCACATTCGCAAACTTTATTCAATTGTTTTCTTCTATCTCAGTTCACTTAATTAAATACTCTAGCTGAGAGTTCTTTACTTGAAAGTTCAATATTTCGTTCATCTTTCAGCTAAGCACTTCTTTAACAAAGACTATCAAAAACGACGCGAAAGATATTTGTTCAGATAAGAGATCGTTGATCACAGAATGAAGCAGATAAGTATGAAAGATGTCAAAACAGAATCAATCATTGAGCAACTTTAACTGATAAGAATAAGAACTAACAATTTTGATGATTCTGAAAGATCTTTCAAATTTATTAGATAACTTCTTGCTGAGTCGATGAATCATCAGATTGCGAGCATCTAATTAAATCATATCATTAATTGCATACTTGAGAACGTGTTGTTGATGAACATTAGCGAATTGTTTCTGATATGCTTGAGCTAAGATCATTTGTTCTCGCAGAATTTCATTGATTCAATTCATTTTCTGAATAAACAGATCAACATGTATTCATTTCGAGTGTTCAATAACGTTCTTCTGAGTCTTCTTTGATTTCAACTTCATTCGAGAATGCTGTTTGAAGTTAGTTAGAAATGACGTGCATTGAGTGCTTTCAAAGAAGTGATTGTTGATGACAAATTCAGCTGATGACAGTCATGCAGCTCAGTCGTTCTGCATAAAGAACATGAAGACTCGAAGATATTGTTTCAAAACGTTGTTGATGTTCTTGATTTGATCATTTATTTCTGAGTGAAACGCAGTTGACAATCGAGCTTGAATCTTCAATCGAGTACAAAGTTCGTCTCAAAAGTGACTGACAAACTGAGTTTCATGATTCAAGATGATTGAATCAGATAATTCATGATGTTTTCATATTGCATGATAAAAAACTCGAGCTGTATCTAGAACTGTAATTTCACTCATAGACTCGTAATGCACTTGTTTAGATAGTCTGTTCACGACTATCAGAATATTGATTGTCGAATTTTCGTTCAGATTCTTACTTTCAGATACTGTCACGATGAAATTCATGACTATGTCTTTTCAGCGACGATTGAGTACATCAAGAGACTTCAAAGCTTTCTGATATTTTTCTCTAGAGATCTTCACTCGAGAGCATAGATGACAATTGCATACGAAGCGAGCTACTGTCTTGATCATTTCGAGTCAGTAATAATGATGACTGAGTATTTCGTAGATCTTGACTCTTTCTGAATGATTCGCAATAGACGTGTCATGACTTAACTGAAGCAGACGTAGTCGCAGTTTCTCATCTTCAAGTATCAATAGTCTATCTCTATAGTAGACTCGATCACTTCGCAGCATACATTTCGTTAACGAAAATTCTTTAAGCTTTCGTTGATCGTCTCTTAACGCAGTTATCACGATCTGTACTCATTCATCATTGAAATAGACTGCAAAGAGTTGTTCTTCTAGCTCATTCATAGACATTTTCTCTGATGATTCAGACTGTTCAGAGATCACTGATTCGTTCTTCGAATCACTTGATTCAAATGCTTCAGAGTCACTATTGTCGAGAACATTGATTAAGACTTGAATTTTCAGGTTTTTTGATTTTAGTACAATCTGTTACTGATGTTCTCGACGACTATTCTTCTCGTTCAAGAAAAGATCTTCTGATCGACGTGTGAATGCATCGACTCGAGTGTTCAATTCACTCGAATGATACACGATTTTGAAGTTAAATCGAGAGAGAAATTCTGATCATCTGACTTGTCTTCGACTAAGCAGCTTAATTGACATGAAATATTCTAGATTCTTGTGATCGAAAATGACCTCAACGAAATCTAACGTGTCTTTCAGTTCGAGTCTTCATTTCTCAAAAGCTCTGATTATAGCTAGAAGTTTCTTGTCATAAATCTCGTAGTTGCATTCTGCGAGTAGCATTTTGAAAGAGAAATAGATCACAGATCTTAACTGCTCGTTATCATCTCGCTGAAACATGACTTCGATCACAACATAGTTGAAGGCATCGATTTTCACAGTCACGAATAGATTTGAGTTATAGTGCATTAATATAGAGACAGTGATGAACATCTGCTTGAGTCGATCGAAGACGAATTGACACTTTTGAGTTCAATTAAATGACTGATCTTTTCTGATTAAGACAGTCAACGAGTCGATCAGCTTGAAAAACTTCTTAATAAATCGTCTATAGAAGTTGACGAAGTTCAGAAAGTTCTGAACATCTTTGACGTCTCAAGATGCAGCTCAATTCATGATGACATTGATCTTCTCAGAATTCATTTTGATTTCGTGAATGATGATTATTAGACTCAAATACTTGATCTCGATAACTGAAAATTTGTATTTCTCGATATCTATCTGTAGTTCAACGACTCTAAGTCGCTTCAGTATCTGATGAACATGCTGAGTATGCTTCTTTTTGCTGTTGCTATAGATCAAGATATCATTCATGTACGCGATGCAGAAAACATTCAAG
>JAABUZ0100001263.1_pt1 | contig 49623 bp, 50 predicted proteins | sample 5562091 | NCBI WGS metagenome assembly JAABUZ01 (sample SAMN12813069, study PRJNA571459) | rock metagenome | isolation source: Antarctica rocks | place: Antarctica: Victoria Land, Linnaeus Terrace sud | collected 2015-12-21 | reverse complement strand
TCGCCGCGCGCGTGGAGGATCCGTGCGAGCGGGACGGCGGCGTCACCCCGGCTCGGCTCGAGCTCGACCGCCCGGCGCAGCGAGGCTTCGTCCCCGGCGGCGACGAGGGCGTCGGCCTCGGAGGGGAGGAGCGCGTCGAAGAACCGCTCGACCTCCGCTCGCGGCTGGGCACCGGTGAACTCGTCGACCACCCGACCGTTCCTGAAGGCCTTGACGGCGGGGATGCCCTGGATCTGGAACGTGCTGGACAGCGACGGGCTCGCGTCGACGTCGACCTTGGCCAGCACGACGTCTCCCTCTCGCGCGTCGGCGGCCGCCTCGAGCAGGGGCCCGAGCTGGCGACACGGCCCGCACCACGCCGCCCAGAAGTCGACGACCACCGGGAGCGAGCGCGAGCGCTCGACGACCTCCCGCTCGAAGTCCTGCTCGGCGACATCGATGACCATGCCCTCAAGAGTAGGACACCGGCGCGCCGAGCTCGATGTTGCGAGCGGCGAGAATAGGCCCGCGATGGCCGAGACGAGGATCGAGGGCGCGGGCGGGACCTCCCTCGCGGTGGAGGAGGCGGGGGAGGGGATCCCCGTCGTGCTGCTCCACGGACTCACCGCGACCCGGCTCTACGTCGTCATGGGCTCCAGGGCGCTCGAGCGCTCGGGCCACCGGACCGTGGCCTACGACGCGCGCGGCCACGGGGCCTCCTCGCCCGCCACGGCGGGCGACTACACCTACGAGGCGCTCGCCACGGACCTGGCCGCCGTGCTCGACGGCTTGGGCATCGACCGCGCGGTCCTGGCCGGCGCGTCGATGGGCGCGCACACCATCCTGCGCCTCGCGCTCGACGCGCCGGAGCGCGTGAGCGCACTCGTGCTCATCACCCCGGCTCACGACCCGGCCACCTTCGCCGACCCCGAGCGTCTGGCTCGCTGGGACGCGCTCTCCCAGGGGCTGCGCACGGGAGGCGTCGAGGGCTTCGTCCACGCCTACGGCGAGCCCTCGGTCCCCCCGGCGATGCGCGAGACGGTGCTCACGGTGATCCGCCAGCGACTGGCGGCCCACGACCACCTCGACGCGGTGGCCGACGCCCTGCATGCCGTTCCCCGCTCGGCGCCGTTCGCGGCGATCGAGGACCTCGGGGCGATCGGCGCTCCAACGGTGGTCCTCGCCAGCCGCGACGAGGCCGATCCCGGCCATCCCCACGCGATCGCGGCGGCCTACGCCGACGCGATCCCCGGCGCGAGGCTGCTCAGCGAGGAGCCCGGTCGCTCGCCGCTCGCCTGGCAGGGCGGGCAGCTCTCGCGCGTCATCGCCGAGGCCGCGGCGCGGGCCGGCCGGTAGCCCCCCGCGGGGAGTCTCAGCTCGCGGCGGGAGGCTCGCCGTCGGTGGAAATGCCGGGCATCCTCTCCCCGAAGTCCTCCTCGGCGCCTTCGCGCGCGCGGTCCTCGGGGTCTGCTCCGAGCGGCTGGTCGGGCACCTCGACGGCGGTGGGGATCTCCTCCTCCGCGGGCTCCTAGGCCGGTCGAGCTGGCCTCTCCACACCTCCACGCTACCCGCCGTCCGCGTGGCCGAACTGCAGCCGGCGGCGCAGCGCAAGCACCCGCTCCGCGGACTCCCGCACGCGCTCGCGCACGGCGGTGGAGCGGTGGGCCGCCGCGAGCAGCGCGCGCACGACGGGGAGGTAGCTCCCGCGGCCCGTGGTGAGCAGGAGGTCGGCGCCGGCGTCGAGGGAGCGCAGGGCCGCGACGCCGACCGAGGAGCGTGCGATCACCGCCCGCGCCTCCAGCGAGTCGGTGACGATCACGCCGCGGAAGCCGAGCCGGCGCCGGAGCAGCTCGGTGAGGATCGCGCGCGACTGCGAGGCGATGTGCGCCGGGTCGAGCGCCGGGTAGAGCGCGTGGGAGGCCATCACGAGCGGCACGTGGGCGGCGAGGGCGGCGCGGAAGGGCGCGAGCTCGTCCCGGAGGCGCGCCGCGGGCGCGGCCACCGTGACCGGCTGCTGGTCGGTGTTGGCGTTCGCCGCGCCGAGGCCCGGGAAGTGCTTGGCCGTCGCCGCCACGTCCGTGCCGCGGTAGCCGTCCACGGCGGCGCTCACCAGCCGGGCGACCCCGCCCGCGTCGCCGGGGAACGCCCGGGGCGCGAGGGCCGCGCGCGGCGAAGCCGCCACGTCGGCCACGGGCGCGAGCGTCACGTCGATGCCCGCTGAGCGCAGGGCGGCGCCCGCGCGCCTTGCCTCCGAGCGTGCGGCAGCCGGACTGCCCTGCGCCGCCTGGCCGGCGAGCGGCGGCACGTCGGAGAGGATCCGCACGGCGCCGCCCTCCTGATCGACGCAGACGAGCGCCCGCCCGCGGGCCGCGGCCTGGAGGCTGCCGGTCAGCGCCCGGAGCTGAGCCGGCGAGGAGACGTTGTCGTCGAAGAGGATCGCTCCGGCCGCGCGCCGCTCGCGCAACGCGCGCAGGACGTAGGGCGGAGCGGTGGTTCCCGCAAAGCGCAGGATCACGAGCTGGCCCACCTGCTGGAGCGCGGTCAGCCGGTCCACGACGGTCGGGGCCGTCTGCCGCTCGCCCGGCCCGGCGCGAGCTCGGTGCCCCGGGGGGGAGCGCTCCGGGGAGGGGCCGGGGCGCGCGCCGATCACCGCACCGAGCGCGAGGGCCACGCCGGCCCCGAGGAGCAGAGCCAGCCCGCGCCGGCGGGCGGCGGGGTCGCGCGAAGCCCGCATCGCCACGAGAGCCTACGAGCGCAGCAGGCCGGTTCGATTCACGTCCGAGGGGGAACGGAGTAGGGGATGGCCGCGACGGCGACACGGAGATCCCCCGGCTCCAGCGACGAGCAAGGGCAGAGCGCGAGCGCCAACGGCTCCCCCTCCCCCGCGGCCGCCGGCCTCGACACCCTCCTCACCGACGCCTCGCAGGGCCCGACCCGGCGCTGGGTCCCGGGCATGGCCGGCGCCAGGGCCGCGGTCAAGCTCGCGCTCCGACCCCGCCGCGTGGGACGCCGCACGACCGGGCTGGCGGCCGAGATGGCCAAGATTGCCGTGGGACGATCGGATCTCGCGCCGTCCAAGGGCGATCGCCGCTTCAAGGACCCGGCGTGGACGGGCAACCCCGCCTTCCGGCGTCTGGGCCAGGCGTATCTCGCCGCGGGAGCGGCGGTCGACGGGCTGGTGGACGACGCCGAGCTCGGGTGGACGGACGAGCGCCGGGTGCGCTTCGCCGCCGAGAACGTCCTCGACGCGCTGGCGCCGAGCAACTTCGCCCTCACCAACCCCACCGTCCTCAAGGCGCTCGTGGACACCGGCGGCCAGAACCTCCTCAAGGGAGGTCGGCAGTTCGTGCGCGACATGTCCTCGCCGCCTCGCGTCCCGGCGATGGTGGACTCCTCGGCCTTCACCGTGGGGGAGGACCTCGCGGTCAGTCCCGGCGCGGTGGTGCTGCGCACGCCGGTCTTCGAGCTCATCCAGTACAAGCCCGCCACCGCGCAGGTGCGCGAGCAGCCGCTGCTCATCGTCCCCCCGATGATCAACAAGTACTACGTCACCGATCTCGCGCCGGGCCGCTCGATGGTCGAGCACATCGTCGGCACGGGGCAGCAGGCCTTTGCGATCTCGTGGCGCAACCCCGACGAGCGGGGTGCGGACTGGAGCCTCGACACCTACGTCGCCGCGGTGCTCGAGGCCCTGGAGGCCACCCAGAGGATCGCCCGTACCGACCGGACCCACCTCCTCGGGCTGTGCGCCGGCGGGATCACGGCCTCGGTGGCGGTCGGCCACCTCGCGGCTCGCGGCGAGCAGGAGCGCGTCGCCGGGCTCACCCTCGGGGTCTGCGTCCTCGACAACACCCGCTCGGGCACGACCTCGGCCTTCGTCGATCGTCGCGTGGCCGCGGCGGCCGTGGCGGACTCCGCCCGGCGCGGCTACCTCGACGGGCGAGCGCTCGCGGGTGTCTTCGCCTGGCTGCGCCCGACCGACCTCATCTGGAACTACTGGGTCAACAACTACCTGCTCGGCAAGGATCCACCGGCGTTCGACATCCTCTTCTGGAACGCGGACACGACGAACATGCCCGCCGCCCTCCACCGCGACTTCATCGGAATGTCGCTGGAGAACTCCCTCGTGCATCCCGGCGAGCTCGAGGTGCTCGGCACGCCGATCGACCTCTCGGCCATCACCGTCGACTCCTACCTCGTGGGGGGCATCGCCGACCACATATCGCCGTGGCAGAACTGCTATCGCACGACGCAGCTACTCGGGTCCGAGCCGCGCTTCGTCCTCTCCACGAGCGGGCACATCGCGGCGATGGTCAACCCGCCGGGCAACGAGAAGGCCTCCTTCCGCACCCATGACGGCAATCCCGAGGATCCCGAGAAGTGGCTGGCCGCGGCGACCCAGCACCGCGGTACGTGGTGGGAGGACTGGACCGCGTGGCTCGCCGAGCGCTCCGGGGAGGAGAAGCGCGCGCCGCGCAAGCTCGGCCGCGCCGGGTTCGCGCCGCTCGACGCGGCTCCGGGCACCTACGTGCACAACGCCTGAGCGTGCCCTACGCGCTGCGGCGCCCGCGCCTGTACTACGAGCGTCATGGCGCGGGAGAGCCGCTGCTCCTCATCACGGGGTTCACGATCAGCGCGGCGGTGTTCGACCCCGTACTGGCGTTGTACGAGAAGCGCTTCGAGTGCCTCACCTACGACAACCGCGGCTCGGGCCGCTCGGACTCGCCCCTGCGACTCACCTCGATGGCCGAGCTCGCCGCCGACGCCGCGCGCCTGCTCGACGCGCTCGGGGTGGCGAGCGCCCACGTCTACGGCGTCTCGATGGGCGGCATGATCGCGCAGGAGCTGGCGATCCGGTTCCCCGACCGCGTTCGCGGCCTGATCCTCGGCGGCACGACGGCGGGCGGGCCGCGGGCGGTGCGCCCGGCCCTGCGTGAGCTCGCGGTGCTCGCCGGGGGCACGGTCGGCGCCCTGCGCCAGCCGGGGCGTCCCTGGATGGCCGCGGCGCTCTTCTCGCCCGTGTTCCGGCGCGAGCATCCCGAGGAGGTGCGCGCGCTGCTGACCCACTTCACCCGCCACCGCGCGCGACCGCAGGGCTACGCCTCGCACTGGTGGGCGACCGTCTACCACGACACGACCTCGCGCCTCGGCCGGATCCAGGCACCGACCCTGGTCATGCACGGAGAGCACGACGCCATGTCGCCCCTGGGCAACGGCCGTCTGCTCGCCGACCGGATACCCGACGCCGAGCTCGTCGTCGTTCCCGATGCGGGCCATGCCTACGCTCTGGAGCGCTCCGAGGAGTCCTTCTCCCTCCTCGCGGACTGGCTGGACCGGCGCGGCCCCATCTCCGCCGGGCAGCCGCGCACCGGCCTCGGGCCCCGGCTCGAGCCCTTCACCCGGCCGCTCGGGCTTCCCGTCGGGGCGCTGCGCACCGGTCGCAGCCTGGTGGGCCTGGCGGGCGACCGCGCCCGCCGCCGCACCGATCCCCGAGGGGACTAGCGGCCCCGCGTCTGGACGGCGAGCGTCTCGGCCAGTACGCGATAGACCTTGCGGTTGAACGCGAGGCCGACATGGCTCCCCGTCACCTCGACGTTCCGTGCGTAGGGCACGAGGCAGGCGCGCCAGCGCACCACGCCGTCGCCCTTGGAGTAGATCGAGGTGAGCGGCACCTCGGCGGGGAACTCGCCGGCGTAGTCGCGGGTGAAGCGACAGCGGCAGGTGTCGGTCAGGCAGCCGTTCTGCACGAAGCGATCGCTCGTGCGCGCGTACAGCGCCCGGAACGCCCCCACCGCGGCCTGGGTGGGGAAGGAGATGTCAAACGGCGTGTCGAGGCCCGCGCCGATCGAGACCGCCGCCGAGATCCGCTCGGGCGAGCGGCGCGCGAGCGCCTTGACGAAGTGCCCGCCGCGGCTGTGTCCGATGAGGGCCACCTGGCGCCCGGTGCGCTCGTTGGCCTCCTCGATCTCCTGCTCGAGCCGGTTGGCGGCGCGGTCGGAGCAGTCGACGTTGAAGTGGATCCGCGAGGGAGCGGGCCGGTAGCCGATGCGCCGAAGCCAGTCGCGCATGACCGCGAGCGAGGAGTCGCCGGCGAGGAAGCCCGGCACGGCGATCACGGGCGCGCCGTCGCCGTGGGGAATCCCCTCGCCGCGAAAGACGGGATCGACGAGCAGGCGCATGAGCTCGGCCTGCCAGCGAACCTCTTGCAGGTGCCGTCCCCACCAGCGCTCCGGACGCGCGACGGGCGGCGTCGCGGGAGTGGGAACGAAGGCGGCATGCTCGAGGGACTCGCCCAGGCTCTCCGGCTCGGGGTGCTCGGCGGTGGTCACCGCGCGGCCGGTGCGGCCGCGGCCGCGAACTCGTAGTGCAACCCGGTCAGCCCCTCGGAGACCTCCCACAGGCGCCGGGCGGTGGCCGGGTCCTGGGCCGCCGCGCTCGCTCCGACGCGTTGCGGGTGCCCGCGCGCCTCGAGCGGGCCATCGGGTCCGATGTAGGAGCCGCCGGGGAGCTCGCGCACCGTGGCGGCGTACAGCGCGGAGAGCGCGCCCTGGGAGTCGGGCTGGGCGAGCACCCGGTTGGCGAGCTCGTTCAGCCGCTCCCCGCTCCGGCTGCTCTCCATGCGGGGGCCGGCGACCTGGAGGTTCGTCGCCGCGTAGCCGGGGTGGGCGGCGAGGCTCCGCAGCGGCGTTCCGGCGCCCTCGGCGCGTCGCTGCAGCTCGAAGGCGAAGAGCAGGTTGGCGAGCTTGGACTGCCCGTAGGCCAGCCACTTGCGGTAGCGGCGCTCGCCCTGGAGGTCGTCGAAACGAATCCTGCCGATGCGATGCATCACGCTGCTGACGGTGACCACGCGCGGGGCGGAGCCGGCGAGCAGCCGGGGGAGGAGCAGGCCGGTGAGCGCGAAGTGACCGAGATGGTTCGTGCCGAGCTGCATCTCGAAGCCGTCGGCGGTCCGGCGGTAGGGGAGGGCCATGACTCCCGCGTTGTTGAGAAGGAGGTCGAGCCGGTCGTGGCGCTCGCCGAAGGCGTCGGCGAAGCCGCGCACGGAGGAGAGGTCGGCGAGGTCGAGCGCCATGAGCTCGACCTCCGCGCCGGGCGCGGAGGCGCGGACGCGAGCGAGCGCGGCCTCGCCGCGCGACGCGTCGCGCGCGGCGAGGATCACGTAGGCGCCGGCGCGCGCCAGCGCGAGCGCGGCCTGGAATCCGAGGCCGCTGTTGGCTCCGGTCACGAGGGCGACGCGGCCACGCTGGTCCGGGATGTCGGCGGCGGTCCACTTGGCCATGACGGCAGGGGACACTACCCGGCCGCCCGGGCGCGCGCGGGGAGTCCAGGGCTTCGCCCCCCGCTCGGGGAACAGCGGCGGGATGCCGATGCCGCCGGGGATGCGGCGCGATCTCCGCGGCCTGGCGGTTCCGGTCCTCCTCGCGGCGGCGCTCGTGCCCCTGCGGTTCGGCCTGCACCCGGGCCCCGTCGCGGGCCAGGGCGCGTCGACGGGCACGAGCTTCGCCGGGCTCATCACGCCGGCGGTCCTCCGCGCCGGCCCGACGTTCGCATCCGACGTTCAGCCCGCCGATCGCCAGGCGATCCTGACGGCGATCGGCGGCGCCCGGCCCGCGGCCCGGCGCCTCGTGGCCGATGTGGACGGCCTCGTCACGATCCGCGTGGGGCCGACCGGTGGGCAGACCGTGGGCCTGACCTCAGGCCACGACGGGCACTTCGACATGGTGCTCGACCTCGGCTCGGTCTACCGGAGCTTCGGCGAGCGGGGCGTGAGCCGGCTAGTCCTGCACGAGTTCGGGCACGTGATCGACGCCGCGCTCGTCCCCCGGAGCTCGAGAGCCGGCTCGACGCCGAGATCCCGGCCGGCTACCCGTGCGAGCCGGGCCAGCCGTTCGGTGCGTGCGCGCCGCGCGTCGAGCGCTTCGCCGAGACCTTCGCCAAGTGGGCCACGGGCGATCTCGGGGTCGACGTCTACCTCGGTTACAAGGTACTCGTGCCCGCCTCGCTCGAGGACTGGGGGACGCCCCTGGCCGGGCTCGGGCCGCGCTGAGCTCTGCGTGGCACGCTCAACAAGGAGCTTCGCCGTGGACGCTCTCATCTCTCGCACCATCGAGCTGGCCCGGAGGAACCGGCCTCGCCCGGCTCGCTCAAGCGCTGGCATCCCGCCGCCGATCCCGTGCTCATGGTCGTCCCGGGACCGCATCGTCGTATGGCCGGTAGCGGGGACACTTCGGTCTCGACGCCGGCTTCGCCGGTATCACGGGCTACGAGGCCGCCGCAGCTCATCATGCTCGTGTGCTGAACGCCGGGTCCCCAGCGACCCTCCGGCAGGAGCTCGGGGACACGTGGACAGTACGTCTCGGACCACTGGGCGGCGCCGAGGTCGCCCACGCCGTCAGCGCGTTCCTCTCGGCGCACGCCGCCGGCGCCTACGCATAGGGCATGAGTACCAACTCGCCGAGCTCAGTCGGCTGGGCTGAGGTCATCGAGATGCACGGCCGGGATCGCGGCGTCGCGGCAGGCACGCAGCAGTCCTTGGTCGACGGTGAGCAGCGGCGCGGCAAACGCCTCGGCAGCCGCCGCATACGCGGCGTCGTACGCACTCATCCGCTCGCGCAGTGACCAGATGCGGCGCATGCGGGGAGCGGTCGCGTCGAGCACCAGACCGAGCTCGCCCAGCCATTCGACAGCCGCCAACCCGTCGTCGGGCCTCAGGACATCGCGCTGCGTGAGTCGGCGGATGACGTCCATAGCCTCGACCAGGCCGTGGGCGGCGGAGACCAGCGTTAGCTCGGGCGACGCCGCGTAGCGCGCGAGCAGGACATCCGCTCCGCGCCGGTGGCGACCGGCGATGACGAGCTCGACGAGCACGGAAGCGTCAGCGACGAGCAGGTCATGCTCAGGCTCCGGGGGCAGGGCGGTCCTCGGCTATGAGCTCGGCGACGTCGACATCGACCGGCCGGCGGCGATGCCGAATCTCGTCGATGAGCCGTGAGCGCTCGACCTGGTCGAGGCCCAGACCGCGCCGGAGCGCTTCGATCGCGCGCCGGTTCTTGGACACGCCGCGCGCGCTCGCGGCTGCCGCGAGCGCGGCGTCGAGGTCCGGCGGGACGTTGCGGAGATGCAGCGTGGCCATGGCCAGATGATGGCGTGAATGGATGCATACTGCTAGCAGAGACCCAGCGTCAACCATCGTAATGGTATGATCCAGGCATCAAAGCAACCATTGACAAGGCAGGACGCGTGGTGATTCCCAAGTCGCTGCGGGACAGCATGGGTCTGCGGCCCGGGGCGGTCGAGGTGCATGCCGATGGGACCGGGATTCGTGTCGAGCCCCTCGCCTTCGAGTCGCTGGAGGAACGCGGCGGCCGGCTCGTGATCCCGCCCTCGGGCACGGTCATCGACGACGACGCCGTGCGTTCGCTGCGCGATGGCGACCAGCGGTAGGCACGGGCCGCAGCTGCTCGTCGACACGAGCGTCGCCGTGGCGCTTACGGTGTCAGATCATCGCGACCACCTGGCGACGTCCGAGGCGGTAGCCGATCGGCGACTCGGCCTCGCCGGTCACGCCGCCTTCGAGGCGTTCTCGGTGCTGACCCGCCTCCCGGCGCCGGCGCGCCGCACCCCGGCGACCGTGGCTCGACTGCTGGCGGCGAACTTTCCGAACACGCGGTTTCTCGGTGAGCGGGCGGCCGCGGCGCTGCTCGCGGACCTGCACGCGAAGGGGATCGCCGGGGGCTCGGTGTACGACGCGCTCGTCGGAGCCACCGCCGCAGAGCACCGGCTGCCGCTGGCCACCAGGGACCGGCGTGCCCTGGACATCTATCGGACGCTCGGCGTCGAGGTCGAGCTGCTCAGCTGAGGACCGCCGCGGGTTTGCTCGCCTCAGCGCCGGCTGAGGGGACTCTGCCGCGCTCGCGCGTTTTGCGCTCGATAACGCATCTTATGACAATAGAAGTATGAGTGAGTGGCGCTTTGCGCAAAGCACGGAGCCGTCGGGGCTCAGCGCGCGGGGACGAACACGATGTGGCCCTCGGTGTGCGCGACCCGGGGTCCGTCGGCCACGTGGCGCACCGTGCACCTGGTGCGGCAGCGCACGGCGATCGTCTCGGTGCCGCCCTCGCTGGCCACGAGCAGGTCGCCGCCGCGGACGCCCGCTCGGCCGAGGGCCGCGCCGCTCAGCGCGAGGATGCTGTCGGTGCCCGGATGCGCGTTGCCCGGCGCGCGGCGGTCGGCCACGTAGGCGGCGCCCCGGCGCCCGAGTCCGAGCGGCACGAACCCCGCGCTCTCAACCCCGATGTCCCCGCCGCTCGGCAGCCCGGATCGCACGACCGTGCGGGCGACACCGTGTGCGTCGATCGCGTAGACGACGCCGGTGCGCTCGTCCGGCGCGATGAGCTGCCCGGGAAAACCGCCGAATGAGCGCGGTGCGACGACGATGCCCCCCTCGACCCGCGGCGCGCTCCCGGTAACCGTACGGACGCGCCCGCGGCAGTCGATCGCGAACACGGTGGTGGCCTGCGCTCCGGTCGCCGTTACGAGCATCCGATTCCCGAAGCGCCCGGCGCCAGCGAACGCTATGCCGGTGAGAAGTCCGCGATCGGGAAGGGTGACCAGGCGCCGAGCGCGTCCGCGGGCGTCGATGCGGATGACCCCCTGCCGTCCGAGGGGCTCGAGCGCGAAGACGTCGTCGCGCCCGAACGCGCAGCCGGCACCGGGCACGCGCGCGCCGTTCGCCCGCGCGATGTAGGGCTCCGGGCCGCGAGCGGTGGCGTAGCCGCCGCGTCCGCGCGCGAACGGTCGCGTCGCGCCTCCCGGACCGAGCAGGAGGAGCCGGCCCGCCGCCGCGACGACGACTCGCCCGTCGTGGCGCGGAGCGGTGAGGTCCAGCGCGGCGGGAACATGGCGGAGGCGTGCCCAGCGCGCGCGGGCCGCGGCGCGCCCGGGAGAGCTCGAGGCGAGCAACGCGCCGCCTACGGCGAGCGCGGAAAGCGCGGAAAGGACCGCGGCAAGGACTCGAGGACGCATTGCGCGCCACGATAGTGCGCTACGCCCGACCGCGGTCGCGACAGCCACTTCGACCCGCAGTTCGTGCGCCGCTCGCTCCGAGCCCAAGGCGGCTCACGCGTGCAGGAGCCGACGCACGAGCGGCGGGGCGGCGAGGACCATGACGAAGAGCCGGAGCGCCTGCACCGCGAGCACGAAGGTGGTGTTGGCGCCGCTGCCCAGAGCCGTGGCGAGCACCGCGTAGAGGCCACCCGGCGTCGTGGCCAGGTAGGCGTCGAGCAGCGAGACGTGAGCCAGCGGCGCGAGCGCGGCCGCGAGTGCTGCGCAGGCGAGGATCATCGCCAGGATCGCGACCATCACCGGACCCAGCAGCCGTCCGGCGCGCCGGAGGGTCTCACGAGTGAAGCGCAGGCCGACCTGGAGGCCGATCAGCGCGAAGGCGAGGTCGCGCAGCGCGGCGGGCACGCCGGTTCCAGCGGCCAGGCCGCTCGCGCTGAGCGCGCCGGCGACGAGCAACGGGCCGAGGAGAGATCCGGCCGGAAGGCGCACCGCCCGCGCGGCGAGAAGCCCGAGCGCGCACGCCGTGAGCGTGAACAGGGCCTCGGCGGCGAGCGAGGGCCCCGCGCCGTGCACCGCACCCGCAGCGGCGGGTCCCGGCGCCGGGGCGGAGAAGGCGAGGCGCGCGAGCACCGGTGCGAGCAGGACGACGACGAGCACGCGCAGGTACTGCATGACCGCCACCAGGCGGTCGTCGGCGCCGAGATCCCGGCTCATCGCGACGATGCCGGTCGCCCCGCCCGCGATCATCCCCAGCGACGCCGTCGGCCGGTCGAGACCGGCTACGCGGGCCAGCAACAGGCCAGCCAGCAGGGTGAGCCCGAGCGTGGCGAGGGTGACGCCGAGCACCGGCAGCCAGTGCGCGGCCACGGCCGCCAGCGTGGAGACCTGGAGGTAGGCGCCGAGCGCCACGCCGGTGATCGCCTGGGCGGCGGTCATGACGACCGGCGGCAGCTCGATGCCCAGGCGAGCCGAGCTCGCGTAGGCGACGCCCACGACGAGCGCCGCGAACAGAGAGGGACTCGGGAGTCCCACGCGCGCGGCGAGCAGCGTGGCCAGCGCGGTGGCCGCCCCCAGGCCGAGCCACCGGACGGTGACGGGCGTGCGACGGGCCGGCACCACGGTCGCCGACACGGTAGCCGCCGGGACCGGCGGATACGCGCTCCGGCGGCGTACACTAGGCGCCGCCGATGGCCAAGCCGAGACCCGTCCGCATCGAGCAGAAGAGCGCGCTGGCCGCGATGCAGCGGCTCGAGACCCGTCCCGACGAGGAGCTCGAGGGCGAGACCCGCCACCGCGCCGCCGCGCAGGCCATCCTGGGCGCCCGGGCCGCCGAGCGCTACGACGCCAAGGCCGCGCGGGCCTACTTCCAGCGCGCGATCGCCTCCGCCCGCCCGCAGGAGCGGATGCAGCTGCGCCGCATGGCCGACGCCTCCCTCGCCCTCGCCGAGCGCCGCGCGGACGACCTCAAGGAGGCGGTGACCCGCCTCGGCCAGGAGCCGCCCAGCGGGCGCCAGCTCTTCATGCTGCGCCTGATGGGGCTGGTGGCGCCGCCGCCTGGCGCGAGCCCGCTCCTGCGGGTACGCGGCTACCTCCTGATCCTCGCCGTGGTGATTGGGCTTCTTTCCCTCGGCCTGGGGATCGTCGAGCTCATCGCGCTCCCGTTCGGCGGCGGCCTCGACGTCGGTCAGGGCCTGCTCCTCGGCCTCGTCGTCGTCCTCGTCGCGCTCGCCGTGCTGGCCTTCTTCGGGCGGCGCAAGCAGGGCAAGCTCAAGGCCGCCCGGGCCAACGGCGCGACGCCGGGCTAGCGGACTCTCGCCGTCACCTTCGAGATCACGACCGGGTCGATCGGCATCCCGTCCTGGGGCGGGTTGGTGGGAAGGGAGCCGATGCGCTGAACCACGTCCTGCCCCTGGACGACCATTCCCCCGATCGCGTACTGGCCACCCAACGTCGAGGTGGCGTCGGGCGCGGTGACCACGAAGAACTGGCTCCCCGAGGCGCCCGCGGGCTCGGCCTGCGTCTTGGCCATGGCGATCGAGCCGCGCGGATAGCGAGCCGACTTGGACGGCGGCTCGACGACCGTGTAGCCCGGACCGCCGCTGCCGTCTCCCAGCGGGTCGCCGCCCTGGATCACGAAGCCCGCGCTCACCCGGTGGAAGGTGAGCCCGTCGTAGAAGCGCCGCTGGGCCAGGTAGTACAGGGAGGCCGAGGTCTTCGGGTCGTGACTCGGGTCGAGCCGGATCGTGAACGAGCCGCAGTTCGTCGCGACCGCCAGCTCGTAGGTCTTGGCCGGGTCGAGCTTCAGCGCCGGCTTTTTCAGGTGCTGCGCGCCCTTGGGCGAGGGGGCGGAGACCTTGCGGCAGCCCTGGCCGCTCGTGCTCGTCGCGGGCGGCGGCGGAGACGCCGCCGGCTTCGCGGCCGGCGCCGAGGAGCTCTCGCTCTTCGAGCCGCAGGCGCTCAGCGCGGTCAGGCCGAGCAACGCGAGGATGAGGAGGAGCGGACGAGCCATGGCCGGGGCAGGATAATCGCCCGACGGATGCGCCGGCGCACGCACCACAAGCACTCCTCGGGCAAGGACTACCGCCGCCTGCTCGACGCGCTCGCCGACCATCCCGCCGTGCACCGCGTGGCCACGGGGCGCGTGACGCCGCGCATGGGCTCGGGGCGGCCGGTGGCGCGCATCTCCAAGGTGCGCCCGGTGCAGAGCGGCCTCTCGATCTCCATCAATACCGAGGGCGCGATCGTCGACGCCTACGTCATCACCGACCGCCCCGACGAGGTGGCCGCCTACCTCCGCGAGCACGGCTGGGCGCGACACTAGGGAGCCTGTCTCTAGGCTGGGCGCCCCGTGGCCCGCCCCGCTCTGCTCATCGTCAACCCGTCCGCGGGCGGCGGGAGAACCGGGCGGCTGCTCTCGGCGGTCAGCTCCGCGCTCGACTCCCACGGGATGGAGCACCGCGTGCTGCTGACCACCGACCTCCCCCACGCCCGCCGGCTCGCCACCGAGGCCGCCGCGGGCGGCGAGGTGGCCGTCGCGTTCGGCGGCGACGGACTCGTCGGCGCGGTCGCCGGCGCGCTGACCGGCACGGACGGCGTACTCGGGATCCTTCCGGGCGGGCGCGGCAACGACCTGGCCCGGGTGTTGGGGATCGGACAGGATCCGGTGGCGGCCTGCGGCGTACTCGCCGGTGGGCGCGAGCGCCCGCTCGACCTCGGCGAGGTCGACGGCCGCTTCTTCGTGGGGATCGCGAGCTGCGGCTTCGACTCCGAGGCCAACCGCATCGCCAACCAGACCCGACTCGTGCGCGGCAACCTCGTCTACCTCTACGGCGCGCTCGCCGCGCTGGCGCGCTGGCGGCCAGCGCGCTTCGAGCTGACGCTCGACGGCCGGACCCGCACCGTCGTCGGCTACAGCGTGGGGGCCGCGAACTCGAAGGCCTACGGCGGCGGCATGTTCGCCGCGCCCGATGCCGAGCTCGACGACGGGATGCTCGACGTCGTGACCGTGTCGGACGTCTCGAAGCGCCGCTTCCTGCTGCAGGTTCTGCCGAAGGTCTTCAAGGGGACCCACGTGGAGAACCCCGAGGTCAGCGTCCACCGCGCGGCCGAGGTCGAGATCGTGGCCGACCGGCCCTTCACCCTCTACGCGGACGGCGACCCGATCGCCGAGCTGCCCGCGACGGTCCGCGCCCGGCACGCCGCCGTACGCGTGCTCGCCCCTGGATGAGCACGCTCGCCCCCAAGCTCCTCGCCGCCCGGGCGGTCGGCGTGCTCGCGCGCCGGGCCGGTCGGGGCGGCGGCACGAGCCTGCCCGGCAAGCTCCTCATGCGCCTCGATCCCGAGGCGATGGGGACGCTGGCGCGCCGGCTGCCCCGGGGCAGCGCGGTGATCTCGGCCACCAACGGCAAGACGACCTCCGCCGCGATGGCCGCCGCCGTGCTGTCTCGCACCGGCGTGCGCCTCGTCCACAACCGAGCGGGGGCGAACATGGCCGGCGGCGTCGCCTCGACGCTCGTGGACGCCGCTCGGCCGGGCGGACGGATCGCCGGCGAGCTCGGGCTCTTCGAGGTCGACGAGTTCTGGCTCGACCGCGTCGTCACCGAGCTCGACCCGCGGGTCCTGCTCCTCGGCAACCTCTTCCGCGACCAGCTCGACCGCTTCGGCGAGCTCGAGTCGATCGCCGACCGGTGGGCCGCCGTGGTCGCCGCGCGCTCGGGACGCTCGCGCCTCGTCCTCAACGCCGACGACCCGCTCGTCGCCGACCTCGGTCGCGAGCAGCCCGACGTCCTCTACTTCGGGGTGGAGGACGACGCGATGGCCCTCCCCGGGCTTCAGCACGCCTCGGACTCCAAGCACTGCCGGCGCTGCGGAGCGCCCTACGTCTACGAGGCCGCCTACCTCGGCCACCTGGGTCGCTACCACTGCCCGCGCTGCGGCCGCCGGCGCCCCGAGCCGCACGTCGCCGCCGACCGGGTGGTCCTGCACGGCACTCGCGGCGCCTCCGTACGGCTGCGTACCCCGGCCGGCACCGCGGAGCTCGAGCTCCCCCTTCCCGGCCTCTACAACGTCTACAACGCGCTCGGGGCGGCGGGACTCTGCCTCGCCCTCGGCGCCCGGCTCGAGGACGTCGTCGCCGGCCTCGGCGAGGTCGCCGCCGCGTTCGGCCGCGCGGAGACCATCGAGCTCGGGGGCCGCCCGCTCTCCATCCTGCTCGTCAAGAACCCCGCCGGAGCCAACGAGGTGCTGCGCACCCTGGCGCTCGAGGACACCCAGCTCGATCTCCTCGCGGTGCTTAACGACAACACCGCCGACGGGCACGACATCTCGTGGGTGTGGGACGCCGACTTCGAGGTGCTCGCGGAGCGCGCGCGCCGCATCACCTGCGCGGGAACCCGCGCGCACGAAATGGCGCTCCGGCTGAAGTACGCCGGCGTGCCCAGAGGGCGGCTGCACGTCGTGCCCGACCTCGGCGACGCGCTCGACGCCGCCCTGGCCGACGGCGACGGTCCGCTCTACGCGCTTCCCACCTACACCGCCCTGCTCGCGCTGCGCGACCTGCTCGCCGACCGGGGGCATGCCAGGCGCTTCTGGGAGGCGACCCCCGCGTGAGCGACGCCGAGGTCATCTGGCACGACGCCGAGTGCGGGCACTACCGGGCCGACAAGCCGCTGTGGCGAGAGCTCGCCGCCACGGCCGGCGGCCCCGTGCTCGACGTGGGCGCCGGGACGGGGCGCGTCGCGCTCGACCTCGCCGCCCGCGGACACGACGTGACGGCTCTCGATCGTGATCCCGCCCTGCTCGCCGCGCTGCGCGCACGAGCCGGGGGGCTCGCCGTTCCCACCGTGACGGCCGACGCGCGCTCCTTTTCGCTCGAGCGTCGCTTCCCGCTCATCCTCGTCCCCATGCAGACGGTGCAGCTCCTCCCCCACGCCGAGGATCGCGGCGCCTTCTTGCGCTGCGTCCGCGCCCACCTCGAGCCGGACGGCCTCCTCGCCGCCGCCCTGGCTGACCCCTTCGAGGGGTTCGACACCGAGCACACCGAGCCGCCGCGTCCCGACGTCGCCCACCACGACGGGGTGAGCTACGCCAGCCAGCCCGTGGCCGTACGCGCCGAGGCGGACGCGATGGTGATCGAGCGGATCCGCCGGACCGTCGCCGCCGACGGCTCGCGCACGGCCGCGCCCGACGTCGTGCGCCTCGTCCGCCTGGATGCCGCCGCGCTCGAGCGGGAGGGTCTCGCCGCCGGCCTGCGCCTGCACCCGCGCCGGCGCGTCGAGGCCACGCGGGAGCACGTGGGCAGCACGGTGGTGGTGCTCGGTGCCTGAGGCGCCGACGCTGCGCGTGTGCGCGCTCTACCCCGACCTCATGAACATCTACGCCGACCGCGGCAACCTCCTCATGCTCGAGCGCCGCTGCGCGTGGCGGGGCATCGGGTTCGCGCTGAGCGGCGTCGGCCTCGGGGACCCCCTCGACCCGGGCGCCGCCGACCTCTTCTACGTCGGCGGCGGTCAGGACCGTGACCAGCGCCTGTGCGCGCTCGACCTCGCCGAGGTCAAGCGCGACGCGCTGCACGCCGCGGCGGCCCGGGGCGCGGTGATCCTCGCGGTGTGCGGCGGCTATCAGCTCCTCGGGCGCTCCTACGCCCTCGGCGAGGAGATGCTGCCCGGCGTGGGGCTCGTCGACCTCGAGACCGTCCGCGGCGAGGGACCGCGACTGATCGGCAACGTGGCCATCGAGGTCGAGCTCGACGGAAGCGGACCGCGGGTGCTCGCCGGCTTCGAGAACCACGGCGGCCGCACGCATCTCGGAGTGTCCGCCCAGCCCCTCGGCCGCGTCCTGCGCGGCCACGGGAACAACGGGACCGACGGCGCGGAGGGCGTTCGCAGCGGCAACGTGATCGGGACCTACCTGCACGGCCCGCTGCTGCCCAAGAACTCCTGGTTCGCGGACTGGCTGATCGCCGCCGCGCTCGGCCTCGGCGAGCTCGAGCCCCTCGACGACGAGCTCGAGCGCGCGGCCCACGCGGAGGCGCGCCGCGCCGCCGGAGGGCCCTCCGGCGGCTCGACCAAGTAAACTTCCGGTTAACCCGGCCGGGAGCGTCCTCATGGAGAATCCGAACACCGCCCATGAAGAGGGGGCGACGTCGTACCCAAGCGCGGCTTCGCTCGAGTTCCGCGACGCCCGCAAGGTCTACCCCGGCGCCGACGCACCGGCGGTGAACGACCTCTCCTTCGAGGTGCCCGCCGGTGAGATCTGCGTGCTCGTCGGCCCCTCGGGCTGCGGCAAGACGACCGCCATGCGGATGGTCAACCGCATGATCGACATCACCGGCGGCGACATCCTGCTCGACGGCCACAGCGTCCGCGAGCGCGACCCCGCCGAGCTGCGCCGCGAGATCGGCTACGTGATCCAGCAGATCGGCCTCTTCCCGCATCAGACGATCGGGCAGAACATCGCCACCGTCCCGCGCCTCCTCGGGTGGGAGAAGGACCGGACGGCGCAGCGCAGCGCGGAGCTGCTCGAGCTCGTCGGACTGCCCGCCGAGATGCGCGACCGCTACCCCGGGCAGCTTTCCGGCGGCCAGCGGCAGCGGGTCGGCGTGGCTCGTGCTCTGGCCGCCGATCCGCCGCTCATGCTCATGGACGAGCCCTTCGGCGCCATCGATCCGATCAACCGGGACCGGCTGCAGAACGAGTTCCTGCGCCTCCAGGCCGAGATTCGCAAGACGATCGTCTTCGTCACCCACGACATCGACGAGGCGATCAAGATGGGCGACAAGATCGCCATCCTCCGGGAGGGCGGGATCCTCGCCCAGTACGACTCGCCCGACGCGATCCTCGCCCACCCGGCCGACGACTTCGTGGCGCAGTTCGTCGGCGCCGATCGCGGGCTCAAGCGCTTGGCCCTCTCGCACCTGGGCGAGCTGAAGCTCATCGAGGCGACCCGCGTGCAGGTGGGCGACAGCCCCGAAGAGGTCCGCCAGCGCATCGCGACGGCCGGACGGAACGAGCTGGTGCTGGTGGACGGCGCCGAGAAGCCCATCGGCCTGGTCTCGGCTTCGCGCCTGAACGGCCAGCCCGTCTCCCAGGCCGACGCGAGCCCCCTCGGCTCCACCGCACGGCGCGACACGTCGCTGCGAGACGCGCTCTCCACCCTGCTCACCGACGGACGTCGCTCGCTGGTCGTCACCGAGGACGACGGCCGCGTGGCCGGCCTCGTCTCCGTCGAGCTCATCTCCAGTGCGCTCGCCGAGGGCGCGGACGAGGACGCCCTCCCGGCACCGGCGTGATCTCCGGGCCCGCGCTCCCGCTCGCCGCGACGGTCATCCCGAACTTCGGGAAGCCGAGCGACTGCCTCCAGCAGAACCATCCGTTCTGCTGGAGCTGGTTCTCCTCCCACTGGGGCGACATCTTCCAGCCCGCGCTCATCCAGCATCTCGTGCTCACCGCGATCGCGGTGACGATCGGCTTCGCGATCGCCCTCACGCTCGCGCTGGTGGCCCGGTCCCGCGGCTGGCTCACGACGCCGATCATCGGCGTCACGAGCCTGCTCTACACCATTCCGAGCCTGGCTCTGTTCGAGATCCTCATCCCGATCACCGGGCTCGGCCGGCTGACCATCGAGATCGCCCTCGTCTCCTACACCCTGCTCATCCTCTTCCGCAACATCTCGATCGGCCTCAACGAGGTGCCGCCCGACGTGCGCGAGGCGGCCAAGGGGATGGGCTTCAGCTCGCGCCAGATCCTCTTGCGCGTCGAGTTCCCCCTCGCCCTACCGGCAATCATCGCCGGTGTGCGCACCGCGACGGTGACGGTCATCAGCCTGGCCACCGTGGCGGGCCTCGTCATCGCGCAGGGGCTCGGGGCACCCATCTTCCGGGGTCTGCAGGTCGATCTGGCCACCCAGTACTTCGCCGGTGGAGCGGTGGCCGTGCTGCTCGCCCTCGTCGCCGACGCGCTCCTCGTGCTCGCCCAGCGCTTCGGTACGCCCTGGGCCCGGACGCGGAGGGTCTAGGTGAAGGACTTCCTCGACGCGATCGACTTCATCGCGCACCACCTGAGCACCCTCGGCGACCTGACCATCAAGCACCTCGAGCTCACCGGCGCCTCGGTGGGCATCGCGATCCTCGTGGCCATACCGCTCGGGCTGTGGCTCGGCCACATCGGGCGGGGTTCGTTCGTCGCCGTCAACGGCTCGAACGTGGCCCGCGCGCTGCCCACGCTGGCCCTCATCGCCATGCTCCTGCCGGTCTTCGGGGTGGGCTTCATCAACAACATGGTGGCGCTGATCGTCATCGCCATACCCCCCATCCTCCTCAACACCTACGTCGGCGTGGCAGGAGTCGAGCGGGACGCCGTGGAGGCGGCCCAGGGAATGGGCCTGCGCCCCGGACAGATCCTGCGCGAGGTAGAGATCCCGCTCGCACTTCCGCTCATCTCCGCCGGCCTGCGCACGTCGATCGTCTTCGTCATCGCCACGGCGACGATCGCTTCGGCGGCCGGCGGCTCGAGCCTCGGCGACATCATCATCAACCAGGCGAGCTACGGGCTGCCCGGCGTCCTCGGGGCGGCCTTGGTGGTGGCGGCGCTCGCCCTCATCGTCGAGGTCGGCGGCGCCCTGCTCCAGCGCGCCGTCACCCCGCAGGGCCTCAAGGCCAGTCGAGCGGCGGGTACCGGGCAGGCCGACGCGCTCGCCTTGGTCGAAGGCGCGTAGGCGGGGGCACGCTCTCTCGCCCAATTCCGTCCCCTCGAGAAAGGATCCTCAATGCAGCAGAGAAGCAGCAGCTATCGCGTGGTGGCCCTCCTGGGAGTCCTCGCGCTCGTGCTCGGCCTCGCGGCCTGCGGCAGCAGCAAGAGCTCGAGCGGCGGCGGCGGCGGCTCGGCGTCGGGCGGCATGCCGGGCAAGGGCAAGCCCCCCATCAAGATGGGCGACAAGAACTTCGCCGAGCAGTTCATCCTCGGCGCGCTCTACAAGCAGGCGCTTGAGGCCAAGGGCTACACGGTGCAGCTCACGGGCGGCATCGGGTCCTCGGAGATCATCGACAAGACGCTGACCAGCGGCAAGATCGACTTCTACCCGGAGTACACGGGCGTCATCCAGCAGGAGCTCGCGCACAGCAACACGCTGCCGAAGAGCGCCGAGCAGACCTATCAGGAGGCGAAGGACTTCGAAGCCAAGCGCGGCTTCGTGACGCTCGACAAGACGCCGGGCTTCGACGCGGACGCGGTCGCCGTGAAGCCCGCCTACGCGCAGAAGAACGGCCTGAAGACGCTCGGGGACCTGAAGAAGGTGGGCTCCTTCAAGTTCGGCGGCCCGCCGGAGAACAAGACGCGCTTCCAGGGCGTGGTCGGCCTCAAGAAGGTCTACGGGCTGAACCAGCTCACGTTCGTCCCACTCACGGCGCCGCTGCAGTACAACGCCCTCGAGCAGGGCAACATCGACGTGGCCACGGTGTTCACCACCGACGGCCAGCTCGTGGGCAACAAGTACACGGTGTTGCCCGACACGAAGCGTATCTTCGGCTTCCAGAACGTCGTGCCGGTGGTCAGCAAGAAGGTCATCGCCCAGGAGGGACCGGCCTTCGCGCAGACGCTGAACGCGGTCAGCGCAAAGGTCACCACCGACGCGCTGCAGAAGATGAACGGCGCAGTGGCCCTGAACAAGCAGGACCCGGCCGCGGTGGCCGGCGCGTTCCTCAAGGCCAACGGCCTCAAGTAGCTCGAGCTGGAGTCGGGCCGGCGCCCTGCGGGAGGCGCCGGCCGGCTCCGCCGGCCGCGCCGGCGCCCGGCGAGAAGAGCAGGCCGGGCGAGCGGCGCGCCGCGATGGTGCCCGACTTGCGAGCGGCGCGCGTCAGTCGTCGTGCTGCTCGCGCCGGCGCAGCAGCATGAACAGGGCGCCGACGATCGCGCAGACGACGACGATGGCGAGCACGATCCGCACGAGCGTCGCGCCGTTGCTCTGCGCTCCCATGTTGGAGAGCAGCCAGACGATGATCGCGAGGAGCCCGAGCCCGGGCAGGACGAACCACACCTTCTGGGCGCCGCTCGTGCCCTCCTCCTCCTGCGTGTCCTCTGCCATGGCCCTCTCCTCTGCCCCGAGACCGGTTCGGTCGGCCTACCCCTCGGGCGGCGGGCGAAAACCGGCGCCCGATCGCGGCGGTCGGTTCAGGCGCCGCTGGAGCCGAATCCGCCGCGGCCTCGCTCGCTCCCCGAGAGCTCGTCCCTCTCCTCGATCTCGGGCGTCTCCACCCGTACGAGCACGAGCTGGGCGATGCGGTCGCCCGGCGCGACGGTGAACGACGACTCGGGATCGGAGTTGAGCAGCAGCACCCGCAGCTCGCCGCGGTAGCCGGCGTCGATGAGTCCGGGGGCGTTTGCCAGCGTGATCCCGTGGCGGGCGGCAAGCCCCGAGCGCGGGAGCACGAGGGCGGCGTGGCCCGCGGGCAGCTCGAGAGCGAGCCCGGTGCGCACCGTTGCCCGCGCGCCGGGCGTGAGGGTCGCCGGCTCGAGCGCGCGGAGGTCGAAGCCCGCGTCGCCGTCGTAGGCGCGCGTGGGCAGCACCGCCATGGGGTGCAGCCGGCGAACTCGCAGGCTCACGAGGAGGGTGCCGGCGCGGGTCCGTTGCTGACCGCGTAGCGCGCAAAGCGGTCGGCCAGCGCGGGCGGGAGGCGCGCGGAGACGCGCACGCCCTCGGCGGTGTCCTCGCGTACGAGGTCCCCGGCGATCCCGTGCAGCTCGGCCAGGCGCCTCCCCTCCCCGTAGGGCACGAGCAGCTCGACCGACCGCAGGCTACGGGCGAAGGCCTCCTCCACCCGCTCGCCGAGCTCCTCGACCCCTTCCCCCGTCGCGGCCGAGACCGCGATGGCATCGGGATGGCGGAAGGAGAGCTCGCGCCGGCACTCCTCGTCGAGCACGTCGATCTTGTTCAGCACGAGCAGGCGCGGCTGCTCGCCGGCGCCGATCTCCTCGAGCACGTCGTCGACCGCGGCGAGCATGGTGGTGAGCTCCTCCTCCGGCGCCGAGGCATCGGCGACGTGGAGCAGGAGCTCGGCGTGGCGGGTCTCCTCGAGCGTGGCGCCGAAGGCGTCCACAAGCTGGTGGGGGAGCTTGCGGATGAACCCGACGGTGTCGGTGAGCAGGTGGTCGCGGCCGCCGACCCGCCACGTGCGGATGCTCGGGTCGAGCGTGTGGAAGAGCCGGTCGCGCACTCCGACCTCGGCGCCGGTGAGCGAGTTGAGCAGGGTCGACTTGCCGGCGTTCGTGTACCCGACCAGCGCGATGGTGGGCAGGTGCGCCCGCTCGCGCTCGGCGCGCATCGTCTCGCGCGTGGCGCGGACGCCGTGCAGGCGCCGGCGCAGAGCGGCGATCCGGTCGCGGGCCAGGCGGCGATCGGTCTCGATCTGCGTCTCTCCCGGGCCGCGCGTGCCGATGCCGCCGCCCAGCCGCTCGAGGTGGCTCCACAGCCCGCGCATGCGCGCGAGGTTGTACTCGAGCTGGGCGAGCTCGACCTGGAGCTTGCCCTCCGCGCTGTGCGCGTGGGCGGCGAAGATGTCGAGGATCACCGCCGTCCGGTCGACGACGGGGACGCCCAGGGCCTCCTCGAGGTTGCGCCCCTGGCGGGGGGTCAGCTCGTCGTCGCAGGCCACGAGGTTCGCGTCGCGGCGCCCGAGCTCCCCCTTGAGCTCCTCGAGCTTGCCCGAGCCGAGGTAGGTGTTCGGGTGCGGACGCTCGCGATGCTGGACGAGCTCGCCGACGGTGACGGCCCCGGCGGTGTAGAGGAGCTCGCGCAGCTCGGACAGGTCCGCCCCCACGGGCAGGGCGGCGATGGCGACGGCCCGCTGGCGCGCGCGTCCCTCGAGAGCCCGCGGATGGTGTCCGTTCGCGCTGCGCGTCATGCGCCAATTGTAGGTCCGCCCCGGAGGTCGACCGGCGCGGGTAGGCTGCCCGCCTCGATGCCCCGGCTCGTCCTCGGTCCCCTGCTGCGCTACGTCGGCGCCGACGAGGCGACGGTATGGGTCGAGCTCGACGGACCGGCCGACGTCGAGGTCCGCGCGGGGGCCGCCGGTGGCCGGCAGCGGAGCTTCCACGCCTCGGGCCATCACTACGCCCTCGTGCACGTGACCGGCCTCGAGCCGGGAGCGCTCACGCCCTATGCGGTCGCGCTGGACGGCGAGCCCGTGTGGCCGGTGCCCGGCGATCCGTGGCCCGCGCCGCGCATCGCCACGCCCGACCCGGACGGCGCCTTACGCCTCTCGTTCGGCTCCTGCCGCGTCTCGGTCCCGCACGAGGCGCCCTACACGCTGACCAAGGACGAGGACGACCGCGGCCGGGAGATCGACGCCCTGCAGGCCTTCGCCGTGCGCCTGCGCGACGAGCCGCCCGAGCGCTGGCCGCACCTGCTCTTCCTAGCCGGCGACCAGGTCTATGCGGACGAGGTCTCGCCCGCGGCGCGGCGCTTCATCGAGTCGCGGCGCGACCCGTCGGCGCCGCCCGGCGACGAGGTCGCCGACTTCGAGGAGTACACGCGCCTCTACTGGGAGTCCTGGGGGGAGCCCGGCTTCCGCTGGCTGCTCTCCACCGTCTCCAGCGCGATGATCTTCGACGACCACGACGTCCACGACGACTGGAACACCTCGCAGGCCTGGCTCGAGGAGTACCGCGCCAAGCCCTGGTGGGAGGACCGCATCGACGGCGGGTTCTCCACCTACTGGATCTACCAGCACATCGGCAACCTCTCGCCCCGGGAGCTGGCCGGAGACGAGCTTTACGCCCGCGTGCGCGAGGCCGACGACGCCGGCCCGCTGCTGCGCGAGCTCGCCCACCGCGCCGATCACGAGACGGGAGCCAACCGCTGGAGCTACTGCCGCTACCTCGGCCGGCGGGCCAAGCTCGTGGTCATCGACTCCCGGGCCGGGCGCGTGCTCCACCCCGGCGACCGGCGCATGGTCGATCAGGCGGAGTGGACGTGGATCGAGGCCGAGGCCCGCGGGGGGGTCGACCACCTCCTTCTCGGCACCTCCCTCCCCTTCCTGCTCGCGCCGGCCCTGCACGACCTCGAGGCCTGGAACGAGGCGGTCTGCGACGGGGCGTGGGGCGCGCGGGCGGCGCGGCTCGGCGAGAAGATCCGCCAGCGGCTCGACCTCGAGCACTGGGCGGCGTTCGGGAAGTCCTTCGCGGCGCTGGCCGATCTGACCCGGGCGGTGGGCGCGGGTGAGCGCGGGACGGCGCCAGCCTCGATCGTCGCGCTCTCGGGCGACGTGCACCACGCCTACGTCTCTCGTGTCGGCTACCCGCGCGGCTCGGGAGTGCGCAGCGCGGTCTACCAGGCGGTGTGCTCGCCGGTGCGCAACCCGCTCAGCGCGCGCGAGCGTCGGGCTCTGCGCTCGCTGCGCACCCGCGCCGCCGAAGTGCTCGTGGGTGGGCTGGCGCGCGCGGCCGGTGTGCCCGTCCCGCCCATTCGCTGGCGCGAGGAGGCCGGCCCATGGTTCGACAACCAGATCGCCTCCCTCACCCTCGACGGGCGCTCGGCACGGCTCCGCCTCGAGCGCGCCCGCCGGGGGGCGAGCGACGCCACGCCGGAGCTCGAGCTCGTCCTCGACCGAGAGCTGACGCCGGCCTGACTCAGCCCCCGCGCTCGCCCAGCGCCCGGATTCGCTCCACCGCCTCCAGCAGGCGATCGTCGGGCGTGGTCAGCGAGATGCGAAAGAAGCCCTCGCCGTTCGGGCCGTAGGCGCCCCCGGGAGATATGACCACCGCGGACTCCTCGAGCACGTGCTCGCAGTAGGCGGCGGCCGACTCGAAGCCGGCGGGCACCGGGGCCCACACGTAGATCGTCCCCTTCGGCGGGGCCACCTCCACGCCCGCGGCCGCGAGGGCGTCGCACACCGCGTCGCGGCGGCGGCGATAGACCTCGTTCATCCCGCGGACCTCCTCGTCGACGTCGGGCTCGAGCGCGCGCACGCCCGCGAGCTGGACCGCCTCGAAGAGTCCCGAGTCGATGTTGGACTTCAGGCGCCAGTACTGGCCGATCGCCTCCGCGTTGCCGACGATCGCCGCGCAGCGCCAGCCCGTCATGTTGTAGCCCTTGGAGAGCGAGAAGACCTCGACGCCCACCTCCTTGGCGCCCGGCGTGGCCAGGAACGACGGCGCGACGTACCCGTCGTAGGTGGTCTCCGAGTATGAGTTGTCGTGGACGACGAGCACGTCGTTGGCCCGGGCGAACTCCACCACCTCGGTGAAGAACCCCGCGGGAACTACCGCCCCCGTCGGGTTGTTCGGGTAGTTGAGGAACATGAGCCGGGCGCGGGCGCGCTCGTCGGCCGCGATCGCGTCGAGGTCGGGCGTGAAGCCCCGCTCCGGCAGCAGCGGCATGAGCGCCGGCTCGCCGCCGGCGAGGATCGGACCGCCGGTGTAGACGGGGTAGCCGGGGTCGGCCGCGAGGGCGAGCTCGCCGGGGTTCAGAAAGGCGAGGTTGAGGTTGAAGATGCACTCCTTGGCGCCGATCGCCGGCATGACCTCGCCGTCGGGGTCGAGGGTCACGCCGAAGCGGCGGGCGTAGAAGCTCGACACCGCCGCGCGGAAGTCGGCGCGCCCGCGATTGGAGGGGTACCGGTGGGTCGCGGGATCCGCCACGGCCGCCCGTGCGGCCTCCACGATCTGCGGGTAGGTCGGCGTGTCGGGATCGCCGATGCCGAGCGAGATGACGTCGATCCCGGCGGCCTTCTTGGCGGCCACCTTGCGCTCGAGCTCGGCGAAGAGGTAGGGCGGGATGCGGTTCAGGCGGTCACTCGGTCGCATGGAGTTCCTCGATCAGGTCGTCGCTCAGCGCGCCCCGGTAGACGGGAACGGCCCAGCCGGTCAAGTTCACGTGCAGGTCCTCGCCCACCTCGACCTCGAGCTCGCCGCCGTCGAGCTGGACGGTGACCGGAGAGTCGCCGCCTCCCAGCACGTAGGCGACGGCGGCGCCGGTGGCTCCGGTCCCCGAGGAGAGCGTCTCCCCCACCCCGCGCTCGAAGATGCGCGCCCGGATCGCGCCCGGCCCGAGCTCGGTCCACCACGAGACGTTCGTGCGCCGGGGAAAGAGCTCGTGGCGCTCGACGGGCGGCCCGAGCGCGGGGAGATCCAGGGTCCCGAGCGTGTCCGAGTCGGGCACGGCGATCGCGCACTGCGGGTTGCCCACCGAGACGTGCTGAAAGCGCCACTCGCGTCCCCCGGCCTCGAGACGTCCGGCGCCGTGCTCATCGCCGGAGGGGAAGTCGCGCGAGCGGAGCTTCGCGCGGCCCATGTCCACCGTGCAGGTCGTCTCGCTAGTGATCCGCGGCCGGATCTCGCCGGCGGCGGTCTGGATGGAGAAGGTCTCCGCGGACGTCCATCCCCGCCGGCGCAGGTACATGATCGCCTCGCGCGCGCCGTTGCCCGAGAGCTCGGCCTCCGAGCCGTCGGGGTTGAAGATGCGCAGCCGTGCCACGAAGCCCGGCTCCTCGCTCGGCTCGAGCAGGAGGAGTCCGTCGGAGTCGATGCCGAGGTGGGGGGCGCACAGGCGGCGCACCCGGGGCGGCGTGAGGGCGAAGGGCAGATCGGCCGCCTCGAGGATGAGGTAGTCGTTGCCGAGAGCCTGCCACTTCTCGAACTTCACGCCGGATCTCCTCTCAGGGGCTGCACGCCGAAGCGGCGCGAGAGGATAGGCCCTCAGAGCGCGGTGAGGATCTCCCGCGCCACGTCGCCGGGCTCGCGCTCCGTGACGTCGATCGCGCGCACGCCGGCCAGCTTGCGCATCCAGGTGAGCTGGCGGCGCGCGTAGTTGCGGGTGCGGCGCTTCATGGCGGCGACATCCCCGCGGAGGAGCTCGTCGAACCCGAGCGCCTGACGGGCGGTCTGCGAGGCGCCCGCGGCGTGCGCCCGGCGTACCTCAGCGCCGGCGCCCGCGACGAGCATCGCCTCCACGCGCGCATCGATGCGTGCGTAGAGCGCCTCGACCTCCATGGTCAGGCCCGCGAGGAGGGTCGGGTGACGGGTGGCGGCGGCCCACAGCTCCGAGGGCCCCTCGGGGGGCTCGAGCTCACCCGCGTCGAGCAGCTCGAGCGCACGGACAATCCGCTGGCGATCGTTCGGCGCGATGCTCTGCGCGGCCCACGGCGCCCGGGAGGCGAGCTCGGCGTGCAGCACCGGCGCGCCGCGGCGCGCGAGCTCCGCGGCCCAGTGCTCGCGCGAACCCTCGGGCGGCGGGGGGCGAAGCGCCAGCTCGGCGAGCGCCGCGCGCAGGTAGAGGCCGGTGCCGCCCACCACGAGGGGCCGGCGCCCGGAGGCGATGAGCCCGTCGATCTCGGCGTGGGCGAGCCGCGCGTACTCTCCCGCGCTGAAGGTGGCATCGAGCGGCAAGAAGGAGATCAGCCGGTGCTCGAGCCGCGCTCGCTCCGCGCGACCAGCCGCGCCGGTGAGGATCTCGAGCCCCTCGTAGACCTGGAGGGCGTCGGCGGAGACCGCGACCGGGTCCTCACCGCGCGCGCGCAGCGCCTCGGCGAGCGCCAGTGCCACCGCCGTCTTGCCGACCCCGGTGGGCCCGAACAGCGCGATCACCGTGGGCGTGGGCACCGCCGGAGTATCGTGGCCAAGGTGAACGTACGGATCGGCAGCGGTCTCTCCCTGAACCCCGACGCGCGCGTCGGGGCGGTCGAGGCGGCGATGAGCGCCCGCGAGAGCCTCGACGGCGAGGACGCCGACCTGGCCCTCGTCTTCGCCTCGGGCTCGCATCTCGCGGCTCCGGAGGCGACCCTCGAAGGCGTGCACGAGGCGCTGGCACCGCGCGAGCTCGTCGGCTGCGCGGCGGGCGGAGTGCTCGGGCAAGGCCGGGAGGTCGAGGACGGCACCGCCGTCGCCGTCTGGACCGCGGCGCTCGGCGACGGAGTGGCCACCTCCTTCCACGCCGAGGTCGAGGCGGTCGACGAGGGCCTGGCGGTCTCCGGCCTGCCCGATCTGAGCGGCGCCGCGGGCGCCATCCTCCTGCCCGACCCCTTCTCCTTCCCCACCGACGTCCTCCTCCGCGACCTCGCCAGCCGGGCGCCCGGCGTGCCGATCATGGGCGGGCTGGCGAGCGCGCGCACGCTGGAGGGCGGCACCGCGCTGTTTCGCGGCGATCAGCTCGAGCAGCAGGGCGCGGTCGGCGTGCGCCTCGACGACGTCGAGCTCATCCCGTGCGTCTCGCAGGGGGCGGCGCCACTCGGGCCGGAGATGACCATCACCGCCGCCGAGGGAAGCGTCATCCACGAGCTGGCGGGCAAGCCGGCGCTCGTGCGCCTGCGCGAGGTCGTCGAGGGGCTCGGCGAGCGCGAGCGGGGGCTCGTCGGCGGCGGACTGCTCCTCGGGATCGTGCTCGAGACCGACAAGCCGGAGTACCTCCAGGGCGACTTCCTCGTGCGCCCGCTGGCGGGCGTGGATCCCGAGGCGGGAACGGTCGCGGTGGGAGCGACGGTACGGCCGGGACAGGTGATCCGCCTGCACGCCCGCGACGCGGCGTCGGCCGACCGCGACCTGCACGACGCGCTCGAGCTGCGGCTCCGCGCGCTGGGAGGACAGCCGCCCGCCGGCGCCCTGGTGTTCTCTTGCAACGGGCGGGGACGGGGAATGTTTGGCATCCCCGACCACGACGCCGAGGCGCTCGAGCGGGACCTGGCGGGCGCCCCCGCCGCCGGCTTCTTCGCCGCCGGGGAGATCGGTCCGGTCGGCGGCGAGAGCTTCCTCCACGGGTTCACGGCGACCGTGGCGATCTTCCCGTCGTGAGCTCCCTGTCCGGGGCGAGCGCCCTGGTGACCGGGGCGAGTGGCGGCCTCGGCCACGCGATCGCCCGGGCGCTCGCCGAGCGGGGAGCGAGCGTGACGCTGAGTGCCCGCCGCGCCGAGCTGCTTGAGCCGCTGGCCGCCGAGGTGGCCGGCGTCGCCCGCCCGGCCGACCTCTCCGACCGGGCCGCGGTGGAGCGGCTCGCGCACGAGGCCGGCGAGGTCGACGTCCTCGTCGCGAACGCGGCACTGCCGGCCAGCGGCGAGCTCGCGGGCTTCTCGGTCGAGGAGATCGACCGATCGCTGGAGGTCAACCTGCGGGCCCCGATCGTCCTCGCCCGACTCCTCGCACCGGGGATGGTGGAGCGCGGTCACGGGCACCTCGTCTTCGTCTCCTCGCTCAACGGCAAGGCGGCGAGCGCGCGCGCCTCGCTCTACTCGGCGTCCAAGTTCGGCCTGCGCGGGTTCGCCTTCGGCCTGCGCGACGAGCTGCGCGAGACGGGAGTCGGCGTCTCCGCCGTCTTCCCCGGCTTCATCCGCGACGCGGGCATGTTTGCCGACACCGGTGTCGCGCTGCCCCGCGGCGTGGGCACGCGTGCTCCGGCGGACGTCGGCGCCGCGGTGCTCCGGGCGATCGAGGAGGACCGAGCCGAGGTCGACGTCGCCCCTCTCGGCCTGCGCCTCGGCGCCGCCTTCGCGGGCCTCGCTCCCGAGCTCGCCTCGAGCCTCAGCCGCCGCCTGGGCGCCGATCGCGTCTCGACGGGGATGGCCGAGGCCCAGCGCGGCAAGCGCTGAGCGGAGCGGCGGCCTTCAGCGGCCGTTGCCGCGGGCCGGCCCGTCGTCCTCCGCGGCGACGGCGGCCATCGCCGTGAGGATCTCGTCGGCGAGCTTCGGTCCGTCCGCCGCGATCCGCGGGGTGGCCTCGATTCTCACCACGACGTCGTCTCCGTCGACCTCCTCGAGCACGATGTGCGGCTCGGACCGGGTGGGGGTGGAGATCGCGCCCTCTAGCACCGCCTGGACGTCGGTGGGCTTGACGCCCGCCGGCAGCCGGGCCCTCAGGTTGACCGCGTCGGGCTCCCGCAGAGGCATGACCGCCGCGCTCAGCACGGCCGAGTTGGGTACCAGCACCTGGTCCTCCCCGGAGGCCAGCGTGGTGTAGAGCAGCCCGAGGGAGCTCACCACCCCTTCGACCTGCCCACCGAGCCCACCGCCCTGGAAGCGCACCCGCTCCCCCACGCGGAACGGGCGCGCGCTCAGGAGCACCGTGCCCGCGATGAGGTTCCCGAGCGTCTGCTGAGCCGCGAGGCCGAAGATGACCGCCGTGAACGCGCCGCCGACCAGCAGGGTCTGGGGCTGGAGGCCGGCGATCCGCGAGGCGACGGCCAGGGCGAGGATCACCGTGCCCAGACGGATCAGGAAACCCACGGTGCCCGCGGTGCCCGGGTCGAGGCGGCGGAAGAGGGCGGGCCCGGCTGCGCGTCCGACGTCGCGCGCGAAGGCCCAGCCCAGGATGACGAGCGCGATCACGGTGACGATCCGCACCGGCAAGTCGGCGCCGAACAGATGGCGGCGGTAGTGGTAGGCGACGAGGACCCCGATGAGCAGGGGCAGCAGCACGAGCGCCTCCGTACGCGCCCGCCGGGCGGCCCGGTGGGAGATCTGCCGCGCGAGCCCCACCTGCTCCCAGGCATGGCTCTTGGTCTGGAAGACGCTGTCGCGCGTCATGTCCGCGGCACGGCGTCGGAAGGGAAGTCGCATCTGAGCCGTTCGGCCTCCTGGTGGAAGTTCGGGGCCCCTCTACTATCACCAAGACCTGACGACGTTTCGGTGCTCGAGTCACACCCGTCCTAGAACGGACACAGCTTGACACGACTCGCCCGAGGCGCGCGACGACGCACTACGAACTTCCAGTCACGCTCCGTGAGGAAGCGACGTCGCCGCTTGCCACGAGCTCTGCCCCGTCTTCCAGCTGAACGCGATACGCGGATTTGACCGTCGACCAATGCGCCTTGACCTGCGTGATGGCCTAGCGACGGTAGTGGCCGACGCGAGCGGTGCCGTAGATCCCGTCGCCGGGCTCGATCGACTCCAGAGCCTGCGTCCGGCCATCGGCCGTCGGACGGCACTGATTCGGCGATCAGCCCGAGAGCGCGCGTCCCAGCAGCAGCTCCTCGCCCATCAGGGACTGGCTCGTCGCCGACTCGATCCGCACCGGCACGATCTCTCCGGGTGAGGCCAATCCCGTGAAGTTGACCGCCTTGTTGTGCCGGGAGCGCCCGCGCAGGCGCGAGGGGTCGGTGCGCGAGGAGCCCTCGACCAGCACGTCGAGCGTCCGCCCCACGAACCGCTGGGCGCGCTCCCGCGCGCGACGCTGGACGACCTCGAGCAGCCGCTCCATGCGCTCGACCTTCACGGGGTGCGGCACGGGGTCACCCAGGCTTGCCGCCTCGGTCCCCCGCCGAGGGGAGAACACGAAGGTGAACGCGCCGTCGTAGGCCACCTCCTCGGCGACCTCGAGGGTCTCGGCGAAGTCCTCCTCGGTCTCCCCCGGGAAGCCCACGATGATGTCGGTGGTCAGCGCGCAGTCGGGTACGTGGTCGCGGATAAGGGCCACTCGCTCGAGATAGCGTCGGCGGTCGTAGGTGCGCCGCATCGCCTTGAGGATTGCGGAGGAGCCGGCCTGCAGCGGCAGGTGGATGTGCTCGCAGACGCTCGGCAGCTCGGCGTGCGCGCGGATCACTTCCTCGCGCATGTCCTTGGGATGCGGGCTCGTGTAGCGCACCCGATCGACGCCTTCCACGGCGTCGATCCGCGCGAGCAGCCCGGCGAAGCTCAGCCGCTCGGGCCCCGGGAGGTCGCGGCCGTAGGAGTTGACGTTCTGCCCGAGGAGCGTGACCTCGCGCACGCCGTCGGCGACCAGGCGCTCCACCTCGGCCACGAGCTCGCCGGGCGGCCGTGAGACCTCGCGCCCGCGCGTCGAGGGAACGATGCAGTAGGAGCAGCGGCAGTTGCAGCCCACGCTGATCTGGACCCAGCCCTGGAACTCGCGCGCGCGCTTCTCGGGCAGGTGGCCGGTGAAGCCCTCCCACGCGAAGAAGCCCTGCGCGGTCAGCGAGTCGCTGGTGAGGAACTCGGCGAGCTTGTGCACCTGGCCCGGACCGAAGGCGACGTCGACGAACGGGAACTGGCGAAAGACCTCCTCCTTGACCGACTGTGCCCAGCACCCGCCCACGCCCACCACCCGCTCGGGATCGGCGTGCTTCAGGTTCTTGGCGTGGTGGAGGTGGGCGACGAACCGCTCGTCGGCCTTCTCGCGGATCGAGCACGTGTTGAAGAGGATGACGTCGGCGTCCTCGCGGGCCCGCGCCTCGACGTAGCCGAGCGACTCGAGCATGCCCTTCATCCTTTCGGAGTCGTGCTCGTTCATCTGACACCCGAAGGTGGTGACGTGGTAGCGCTTCACCGCGGCACAGGCTAACCGGGTCTAGCCGTAGGAGCCACGGGAGTCGCGAGATCAGCTCGGCGCCCATCACGTCGCGATAGAACGCGTTCGACCGCTCCAGTCTGTCACCTTGATCACGCAGTGGTCGAGCTCGCTCGGGCTCACTTCGCATACTCCACCGCGCGCGACTCGCGGATCACCGTGACCTTGATCTGTCCGGGGTACTCGAGCTCCTTCTCGATCTCGCGCGCGATCTCGTGGGAGAGGAGCGTGGTCTGGTCGTCGTCGAGGGTGGAGGGAGCGACCATCACCCGGATCTCGCGGCCGGCCTGCATGGCATAGACCTTCTCGACGCCCGGGTGGCGGGCGGCGAGCTGCTCGAGCTCGCGCAGGCGCTTGACGTATGACTCGAGCGACTCCCCGCGGGCCCCGGGACGCGCACCGGAGAGAGCGTCGGCCGACTGCACGATGACCGCCTCGATCGTCTGCGGCTCGACCTCGTTGTGGTGGGCCTCCATCGCGTGGACGACGGCCTCAGGCTCGCCGTGGCGCCGCGCGAGGTCACCGCCCACGAGTGCGTGCGGTCCCTCGATCTCGTGGGAGACCGCCTTGCCGATGTCGTGGAGGAGGGCCGCGCGGCGGGCGGTCTTCGCGCTCGCACCGAGCTCGTGGGCCATCATGGCGGCGAGCTGCGCACACTCCACCGAGTGGGCCAGCACGTTCTGGCCGTGGCTCGTGCGGAACCGGAGCCGTCCGAGGATGCGGGTCAGCTCCGGGTCGAGGCCCTGCACGTTGGCGTCGAAGACCGCCTGCTCACCTCGGGCCACGATGAGCTCCTCGAGCTCGGACCTCGCCTGGTGGAAGGTCTCCTCGATCCGCGCGGGATGGATGCGCCCGTCCTCGAGCAGCTTCTCCAGCGTGAGCCGGGCCACCTCGCGCCGCACTCCGTCGAAGCCGGAGAGGACGACCGCGTTCGGGGTGTCGTCGATGATGAAGTCGACGCCCGTCAGGTTCTCGAGCGCGCGGATGTTGCGTCCCTCGCGCCCGATGACGCGACCCTTCATGTCGTCGGAGGTGAGCTGGACCACGGACACGGTGGTCTCGGTGACGTGGGCGGCGGCGAGGCGTTGCATGCAGACGGAGAGGAGGTTCCGCGCGCGCCGGTCAGCCTCGCGCTTGGTCTCCTCCGCGACCTGACGCAGGAGTCGCGCGGAGTCGTGCCGGGCCTGGCCCTCGACCTCCTTGAGGAGGACGTGCTTGGCCTGCGCTGCGCTGAGCCCGGAGATGCGCTCGAGCGCATGGCGATGCTCGCGCTGGCGCTCCGCGAGCGCCGCGGCCTCCGCCTCGACCTCCTGAGCCCGGGCGTTCGTCTCCTCCTCGCGCCGCGCGAGCTCCGCCTGGCGTTCGCGGAGCTCGGCCTCTTGGGCTCCCTCGGCGGCGGAGCCGCTGCCGCCGGACGGTCCCGCGCCATGCGCCCGCGCGTAGAGGAGCGCGGCGGCGATGATGCCTCCCGCGAGGAGTGCCGCCGCGATGACTATCTCCATGCTCCGCTCATCTCCCCGGTGCCCAGCCAGGCACCCGTGTCACGTTCGGTCCGTTCGAGGTCAGCGACAGACAGGCCGTCCGGGCGGACGAGCAGACGCGCGGGAGCGGCGAGGAGGTCCTCGCCCTCAGCGGGCTATCGGGTTGTGGTGCTGCCTTGCTACCGAACGGGCGCGGTGGTCCCGGGATCGGACGCTCGGAAGGTGTTCAGTGGTTGCGGGGTCCGGGTTCGACGGGTTCGGAAAGGCTTCGTTTGCTGGTTCTTCCGCCCTCGCGGGCTTGTCGTTCGCTATCCGGATCGTAGTACCGGGCCGGAGGCGACGCAAACGAACGCACGTTTCGTCGACTTCCGCCGCCCTCGGGCGGTGGGGGCCGCAGTCAGTCGCCGCGGCGGTAGGCGCGGATCGCGTCGCCCGCGGTGTCCGGGTCGTAGCCCTTGCGTACGAGGACCCCGAGCGCCCGTCGATGGCCGCCGGCGTCGGCCGGCGGTGAGGGGAACCTGCGCCGGAGCACCTCGAGCGCCGCCTCGAGCTCCCCCTGGGGAGACTCATCGGTGAGGGCCGCGCCGATGAGCTCACGGTCGACGCCCAGAGCGAGGAGTCCGCGCTCGATGCGGGCGCTGCCCCACTGCTCGAGCAGCCGCTTGTCGTCGGCGAACCGGCGGGCGAAGCGCCCGTCATCGAGGTAACCCTGCTCGGAGAGGTCCCCGACCACGCGATCGATCGTCTCCGGCGCGACGTCCTTGCGCTGCAGATGCAGACGCATCTCCGCCACCGTGCGCTCGCGCCGGTTCAGCAAGCGCCACGCGAGCCCGAGCGCGTGATCGAGCCGCGTGGTGCCGGAAGCGTCATCGACGGTCAGGCGGCCTTCTCCCCGGCCAGCGCGGCCACCCGTGTCTCGTCGCCGGAGCCGTTGTCGTTCGCGTTCGCGGCTTCGTCCTCCGGGCGCTCGATCTCCTGCACCAGATCCTGGCTGAGACCAAGGGCGGCATAGATCTTTTCGGAGATCTCCGTCGCCACGTTCTCGTGCTCGTCGAGGAACGCCTTGGCGTTGCCCCGGCCCTGGCCGAGCCGCTCGTCGCCGTAGGAGAAGAAGGAGCCCGACTTCGTGATGACGTTGTGCTCGATCCCCAGGTCGACGAGGCAGCCCGAAGTGGAGATGCCCCGGCCGAACTCGATGTCGAACTCCGCCTGGCGGAACGGCGCGGCCACCTTGTTCTTGACCACCTTCACGCGGACCCGGTTGCCCACGGCCTCCGTGCCCTCCTTGAGCGTCTCGATGCGACGGATGTCCAGGCGCTGGGAGGAGTAGAACTTGAGCGCGCGGCCGCCCGGCTGAGTCTCCGGGCTCCCGAACATCACCCCGACCTTCTCGCGAATCTGGTTCACGAACACGCAGAGGGTCTGGGTGCGGTTGAGGTTGGCGGTGAGCTTGCGCATCGCCTGGCTCATCATGCGGGCCTGCACGCCGACCATCTGGTCGCCCATCTGGCCCTCGAGCTCGGCACGAGGAGTGAGCGCGGCGACGGAGTCCACCGCGACCACGTCGACGGCGCCCGAGCGCACGAGCATGTCGGCGATCTCGAGCGCCTGCTCCCCGTAGTCGGGCTGAGAGACGAGCAGCTCGTCGATGTCGACCCCGATCCTCTGGGCGTAGAGCGGGTCCATGGCGTGCTCGGCGTCGATGAACGCGCACACGCCGCCGAGCTTCTGGGCCTCGGCGAGGATGTGGTAGACGAGCGTGGTCTTGCCCGACGACTCGGGACCGAAGACCTCGATGACCCGTCCCCGCGGGACGCCGCCGATCCCGAGGGCGAGATCGAGGGAGAGCGCCCCGGTGGGGATCGCCGCGACCTTGACCTGCGCGCCCTCGTCGCCCATGCGCATGACCGTGCCCTGGCCGAACTGGCGCTCGATCTGGGTGAGCGCGCCCTGCAGGGCCGTATCGCGGGCCTTGGCGGCCTTCTCGTCGTTGGTCATGTTGGATCCGCTCCTCTGGCAGTCAAGTCTGGGACGGGCACCGTACGCCCGCCCCCGGACGGAAACGACCCTATGCCGACGCCTTGACCGTCGCTACGCGCGATCGTCGCGAAAGGCGCACGGAAGCGTGCCAAGACGTCAGGGCCGGGCGGCGACGCGGCGACGAGCCGCTTCGGGCCACGGGTTCGCCGGCGTGGCGACCGCCCGTCTCATCATGCCGAAGGGATCGAGCCCCGACCTTCCAGCGCTCCAGGGGTTCGTAGCGCGAGCCGCCCGGGGCGAGGCGGGAGCGGTAGAGCGCGACCGCCTCGGGGCGAAACTCGGCGGCCGCGGGCGCAGGCAGCGGCCGAAACGGGTCGACCCGCCGCGTGGCGCCGCCGCGGGCACGCGCGACGGTCACGTGCGCCCAGAAGCGCGGGTGGTCGTCCACGTAGCCTGCACCGGCGACGAGCGCCGCGGCGATACGCGCGCGCAGCGCGGTGAGCGACCCGCTCGGATCCGCCACCTCGACTGCCACCACGTGCGCGCGGCGCCGCGTGGTGGCGAGCTCCAGCGCGCCGACGGGCCGGATCTCCGGCGCCACCAGCCGGCGCACGAGGTCGGGGTCCGCGTCTCCGAGGAAGCAGAGGGTGACGTGCAAGCTCTCCCCCCGCACCGCGCGCAGACCCGCGTCGGCGGCCACGAGCTCCTCTCCGCGGGCCGCCAGCGCCGCGCGCACGGCCGCCGGCAGCTCGAGCGCGACGAAGAGCCGCTCGCTCACCCCGTGGCGCCGCCGGTCCCGTCGAGCTCGCCGCGGAGCAGCCGGCGCAGCAGGTGGAGCGCGACCACGCCGGTGCGCTCCCGCACGTCGGCGCGGCCCCCCGGGAGGTTCACCGAGCGCGTGATCCGCGCTCCCGCGCGGGTGGCCACCGAGACGCAGACGAACCCCACGGGCTTGGCCGCGGTGCCGCCGCCGGGACCGGCGACGCCGGTGATCCCGACGCCCACCTCGGCGCCCAGCCGGTCCATCGCCCCGTCGGCCAGCGCGTCGGCGACCTCCGGCGAGACCGCTCCGGCCCGCTCGATCAGCTCCTCATCGACCCCGGCCAGCTCGGTCTTCGCCCGGTTGGCGTAGACCACCACGCCGCCGAGGACGTAGGCCGAGGAGCCCGCGCGCTCGGTCAGCCGGGCGGCGAGCAGGCCTCCGGTGCAGCTCTCGGCGGTGGCGACGGTCCGGCCCTCCAGCAGCTCGGCGACCTGGTCGTCGATCGTCGCGCCGTCGCGCGAGAAGAGCGTGTCGGAGTGACGCTCGGCCACCATCCGCTCGAACGCGGCGTAGGCCCGCTCTCCCCCCGGCTCGTAGCGGGTGGCGATCTCGATCTCGCCGCGGCGCAGGCAGGTGGTGATCTCGAGCGGCGCGAGATCGAGGCCCGCCGTCTCGGCCTCGCGCAGGGTCAGGGCGATCTCCGACTCGGGGATGCCGAACAGGCGCATGATCCGGAAGCGGTAGTCGGTCGCGTCGGGGACGGCGGCGAGGAAGGCGTCGGTCTCCAACGCCGTCACCCACATCGGCTGCAGCTCGCGCGGGGGACCGGGAAGGACCACGACCGTCGGGCCGTGGCCGACGCCGTCGGCGGGGGGAACCACCAGTCCGGGAGCGGTGCCGACCGGCTCGAGGACGGTCGCCCCGCGGGGGATCACCGCCTGCTTGCGGTTGCTCTGGCGGATCGCGTGGGGGTCGAGGTGAGGCCAGCGGGCCATGAGCGGGCGCAGGATCACGGCGATCCGCTCCTCGAGCGGCTCGTCGAGCACCATCTCGCGGCCGCAGAACTCCCCCACCACCTGGGCGGTGAGGTCATCGGCGGTGGGCCCCAGCCCCCCGCTCGTCACCGCCAGGTCGACCCGCTCCTCGGCCAGGAAGCGCAGGGCGGAGGCCATGTCCTCGCGCCGGTCGCCGACCACGATAAGGTGGGCGAGGTCGATCCCCCGCTCGCGCAGTCGCTCGGAGAGCCAGGGACCGTTGCGGTCGGAGATGATGCCGCTGAGCACCTCGGTGCCGGTGATGACGATGCCCGCGCGCGCGCTCATGCGCAGCGCGGCGAGCGCGCCGTCAGCCGATGCCCGGCCGGGGTGATCAGGTAGTTGACGGCGGTGGCGCGCGGCGGCACGGCGAGCGTGCGACCGTTGACCCTGAGCCTCACCGCGCTGTTGCCCAGCCGCACGAGGAAGCGCGCACCAGTGAAGAGCGCCGAGGGACGCCCGGGCGTGAGGGTGCGCCCGGGGATGAGCGTGCGCCCGGCGCCGTCGGCGAGGCAGACGTACACCGGTCCCGTGGGCACGAGCTGCAGGCGGACGGTCCGCGCGGGCCGCGGCGCGCCGCCCGGCGCCCCGCGAGGATGATGCCGGCCATGGTGGGCCCGGGCGCCGGTCGGTGCCGGGCCGGCGCTCGGACCGGAGGAGCCGCTGCTCCCCGCCCACGCCCCGAGCCCGTAGAGCGCCCCCAGGAAGGCGACGACCACCAGCCCGATCACGACCGCCCGGGGAGAGACCGAGGGGCCTCGCCGCTCGCGCTCGCGCCCGGGGCGGATGGACGGCAGCTCGGCCTCAGAGGGAGACTCGTTGTCCCGCTTGTACTCGTCGATGAGCAGCCGCGCGTCGAGGCCGAGGTAGTCGGCGTAGGTGCGCAGGAAGCTCTTGACGTAGGTGGGCCCGGGCAGCGAGCCCCACTCCTCGTTCTCCAGTGCGCGCAGGTACTTCGCGCGGATCTTCGTCGCCAGCTCGACGTCGGCGATGTCGATCTTGGCGCGCATTCGCGCCTCGCGCAGCGTGGCGCCCACCTCGTTCATGACGGCCCACACGCTACCGGCCCGCCGCGGTCAGCCCGGCTCGCCTTCCTCTCGCTCGGCCGAGACCCCCGCCGGCTCGCCACCGACCCGAACGGCGGGCCCGCTCTGGGCGAGCGTGGCGAGGATGCGCGGCAGGTCCGCCTCGGTCACGAGCACCTGGCGCGGCTTGGAGCCCTCGTAGCCCGAGATCACGCCGCGGCGCTCGAGCATGTCGATGAGCCGTCCGGCCCGCGTGTAGCCCAGGCGCAGCCGGCGCTGGAGCATGGAGGTCGACGCGGTCCCCATCTGGGCCACGAGCCCGATCGCCTCCTCGAGCAGCGGATCCTCGTCGGGGTCGAAGCCCTCCTCGTCCTCCTCGCCCCCGGGCGCCGAGTCGTCGAGCACCTCCTCGAGGAGCTCCTCCTGGAACTCCGGCTCGCCCTGGCTCCGCCACCAGTCGGTCACCGTCGCCACCTGCTCCTCGTCGACGTAGGCCCCCTGGATGCGCTGCAGCCGCGAGGATCCCACCGGCGCGAACAGGAGGTCCCCCTGGCCGAGCAGGCTCTCCGCGCCGTTCTGGTCGAGGATCACCCGGGAGTCGGTCTGGGAGGAGACCGCGAAGGCGATGCGCGAGGGCACGTTGGCCTTGATGAGCCCCGTGATCACCGTGACGCGGGGAGACTGGGTGGCGAGCACGAGGTGCATGCCGACCGCCCGCGCCTTCTGGGCGAGGCGGACGATCGAGTCCTCCACGTCGGCGGGTGCGACCATCATCAGGTCGGCGAGCTCGTCGATCACGCACAGGACGTAGGGCAGCGGGGGCTCGCCCCGGCCGGCGCGCACCTTGTTGAGCTCGGGCAGCGAGCGCGTGCGGGCGAGCGACATCATCCCGTAGCGCTCCTCCATCTCCTTGACGAGGTTCTGGAGCGCGTTGGCGGCCATCCGGGGGCTCGTGATGACCGGGGTGAGCAGATGCGGGATCGAGTCGTAGTGGTTGAGCTCGACCTGCTTGGGGTCGACGAGCACGAGGCGGACCTGGTGGGGGTCGGCGCGCAGGAGGATGGAGACGAGCATCGCGTTGATCGCGCCCGACTTGCCGGCGCCCGTGGTGCCGGCCACGAGGAGGTGGGGCATCTTGGCCAGGTCCGCGCCGATCGCGCGGCCGGCGACGTCCTTGCCGAGCCAGACGGTGAGCGGCGACCAGTCGGCCGGCGGCTCCTCGAAGACGTCGCCGAGGTGCACGATGCGCCGGCGCGCGTTGGGGACCTCGACCCCGACCGCCTGCTTGCCGGGGATCGGCGCGAGGATCCGGATGTCCGTGGCGGCCAGCGCGTAGGCGAGGTCCTCCTTGAGGTTCGCGACCTTGCCCACCTTGGTGCCGGGCGCGAGGCGCAGCTCGTAGCGGGTGATGTGCGGGCCGGCGACCGTGCCCACCACCTTGGCCTCGACCCCGAAGTGACCGAGCGCCTCGACGAGCTGGGCGGCGGTCTGAGCCTGCCCGGCGGTGTCCGGACGAGCCTGCTCGCCCGAGGATCGGGTGAGGAAGCGGGCGCTGGGAACGCTCCACTGGAAGGAGGGGTCCTCGGTGACCGAGGCGCGGTAGCGGCCCTGCGGGGTCAGGTCGGCGGGATCGGGCCGCTCGCGGGGCCGGGCCCGCTCGTCGACCGTCTCGAGCTCCTCCGCGGCCTCGGGCGCGGGCGGCGGCGCGAATGCGTGCTCGTCGGGCGGCTCGTCCTCGAAGAGGTCGGGGTAGCGCGTCTCGCCCTCGACCGAGGAACCCTCCGCCTGGGTAGCGCGGACCACGAGGGGCTCGGTCTCGGGCTCGGGGGGATCGACGGACTCCGGCGCCGGAGGGCCGGCCTCCCAGGCCGAGCGCCGGGCGCGAACGGCGCCGGCGGAGGGCGCTGCGTCACGCAGGCGGCGCCCCGTGCCCGCCACCCCGGTGCCGGCCGCCCGGAGCAGAGCGGCCAGGGAGGCGCCGGTGATGAGCACGAGCCCCGCCACCAGGCCGAAGATCGCGAGGATGTGCGCCCCGAGGGTGGAGACGAGGTGCGAGGCCAGCCACAGCAGTCCCTCGCCCGCGATGCCGCCCCGTGCCTCGAAGAGGTGGCGGTCCCAGGTGCCGCGCGGCGCTCCACCGGCCCCGAGGCCGAGGGTTCCCGCCGCCAGTCCGAGCGCGAGCGCCACGGCGAGGCAGAGCACGCCGGCGCGCAGCGGCCGGGGGGCGGGCAGCGCGGTGCGCCCGACGACGAGCGCGCCAGCGACCACGAGCCCGGCCGGAACCGCGTAGGCCAGAAGGCCGATGAGGTAGCGCAGCCCGACGGCCACGCCCTGGCCGACCTCCCCCCCGGCCGCTCCCAGGTACACCACGAAGGACAGGAACACTCCGACGGCCACGAGCCCGAGGCCGGCCAGGTCGAGCTCGTGGGGCTCGAGCTGCGGCCGGGCCGGCCAGCCGAGTCGGGCGCGGGGAGGCGAGCGGCGAGCCGGAGGCTTGCGGCGAGGCGAGCGGCGAGCGGGCATGGCGAGGAGAGGACCCTTCGCCGCCGAGTGCGGGAACCCTGCGCTCAAGCGCTGGTAAATATCGCGCTCACCGCGATGCCTGCCCCCTACCATCGAGGGGTGAGCGCCACCTCCAGCGCCCGAGCGGCCCGGGTGCTCGTCGTCGAGGACGACGAGGCGATCGCGCAGGTCCTCCAGCGCTCTCTGCGCCTCGAGGGCTACGAGGTGAAGATCGCCGAGGACGGCGTCGCCGCGCTCGACACCGCTCAGGGCTTCGGGCCCGACCTGGTCATCCTCGACCTCGGTCTCCCCCGGCTCGACGGCGTGGAGGTCGCGCGGGTGCTGCGCCAGGGCGACGACGTCCCGATCCTCATGCTCACCGCCCGCGACGCGCTCGAGTCCCGGGTGAGCGGCCTCGACGCCGGCGCCGACGACTACCTGGTCAAGCCCTTCGAGCGTCAGGAGCTGCTGGCCCGGCTGCGGGCGCTGCTCCGCCGCCGACCCCCCCGCGGGGCTCGGAGCCTCGTCGCCGGCGACCTCGTCCTCAACCCCGACTCGCACGAGGTCACGCGCGGCGAGCGGACGGTCGAGCTCACCCAGCGCGAGTTCGAGCTGCTCGAGTACCTCATGCGCAACGAGCGCATCGTCGTCTCCCGCCAGCGCCTGCTCGACGAGGTGTGGGGGTATGACCCCTTCTCCATGACCAACACGATCGAGGTGTTCGTCTCGAACCTACGGAGGAAGCTTGAAGCGGGCGGCGAGCCCCGGCTCCTTCATACGATCCGCGGCGCGGGCTACGTCCTCCGGGCATAGGCGGATCCCGATCCGCTGGCGCCTGGCCGGCGGCTCGGCGCTCTTGACCTTCGTGATCCTCTGCCTGTTCGCGGCGATCGTGGGCGCGCTCACCACGCGCCAGATCCGGGCGAACTTCGACCACGAGGTCGCCGCCGCCGCCGACCGCGTCCAGCGCCAGGTCTACCTCGAGGCCGACTTCCCCAGCGGGCGGCTGAGCTACCCCCGCAACCTCGAGGACCTCACGAGCGCCGAGGACGCCAAAATCCGGGTCTTCAACCTCGACGGCGAGCCGGTGCTCTCCACCGCCGGCACCCCCGACATGGGAGCTCCGCGCCTCGGGCAGGCCGTCGACAGGGCCGGCTACCGGGTCGAGTCCCGCTACATCCGGGTCTTCACCCAGGGGGCGGCGCGCGGCGATCTCACCCTCGGCGGGCGAGCGGTCATCCAGTACGCGCGGCCGATGTCCGAGGTGCGCCACACCCTGCGGCGCGTCGCGCTCCTGCTCCTCCTCGGCGTCCTGGGCGGCGCCGGGCTCGCCCTGCTCGCGGGCCTGGCGGTCGCCCGGCGGGCGATCGCCCCCGTGGCCGAGCTCACCGCCGCCGCTCGCGAGGTCGAGCGCACCCGCGACCCCAGTCGCCGGCTCCCCCGCGTGCAGGCCGACGACGAGGTGGCCGAGCTGGCCCGCACGCTCGAGGGCATGCTCTCCGCGCTCGACTCCGCCCGTGCGGAGACCGAGGCGACGCTCTCGCGCCAGCGCGCGTTCGTGGCCGACGCCTCTCACGAGCTCCGCACGCCGCTCACGAGCGTCCTGGCCAACCTCGAGCTGCTGGCCGAGGAGCTCGAGGGCGAGCAGCTCCAGACCGCCGGCGCGGCGCTGCGCTCCACCCAGCGCATGGGACGCCTCGTCGGCGACCTGCTCCTGCTGGCCCGCGCCGACGCCCGGCGCGAGGCGCCGCGCCGGCCGGTCGACCTCGCAGGCCTGCTCGTCGAGGCGGCCGCGGAGCTCGAGCCGGTGGCCGGCGAGCACGAGCTCGTCATCGACGTCGAGCCGGTCACCGTGGAGGCGGCTCGCGACGAGGTTCACCGCCTCGCGGTCAACCTCCTCGGCAACGCGCTGAGCCACACGCCGCCGGGCACCCGGGTGGTTCTCGGGGCCCGCCGGGACGCCGCGAGCGAGGAAGCCGTGCTCTGGGTGGAGGACGAGGGACCGGGCATCGCTCCCGAGCTCGAGCAGCGGGTCTTCGACCGCTTCGTGCGCGGCGGGGGCGAGAGCGGCGGCGGCTCCGGCCTCGGCCTCGCGATCGTGCGCGCGGTGGCCGAGGGCCACGCGGGCACGGTCCGGCTCAGCTCCGGCGCCGGCGGGCGCGGCGCTCGGTTCGAGGTCCGGCTGCCGGCGGTGGCGACGGGCGCCGGTCTCGACGCCACGGTCGCCTCCGGCGAGGAGAAGGTCTAGCCCCGGGGTTAGACCTCCACCACGACCGGGAGCACCATCGGCCGGCGCCGCAGGCGGTCGTAGACGAAGGCAGCGAGGTCGTCGTGGAGCATGTGCTGCCGGAGCTCGATCTCGCGCACCTCCTCCCGCGCCGCGCGCGCCAGCGAGGCGTCGACCGCGGCGCGGATCTCCTCGGTCAGGCCGTCGGCCTGCTCGAGGAAGGGCACGCCGCGGAAGATGATCTCCGGCGGGGCCACCGAGCGTCCGTCCTGCTCGGAGACGGTGGCCACCACGATGAAGATGCCGTCGGCGGAGAGCATGCGCCGGTCGCGCAGCGCGACGTCGGCCGGGTCGCCGATGTCCACCCCGTCGACGAAGATCATCCCGGCTTGCTCGCGCGGCCCGAATCGCGCCCCGCGCTCGTCGATCTCGAGCGGCAGGCCGTTCTCGCCCTTGAAGATCCGCTCGGGCGCGATGCCCACCGCCTCGGCCAGGCGCGCGTGGAGGCGGATGCGCTTGAAGTCGCCGTGCATCGGCAGCACGTAGCGCGGGCGGGTCAGGTTGAGCATCAGCTTCAGCTCCTCCACGTACCCGTGTCCGGAGGCGTGGATGGGGGCGTCGCGGGTGGTGATCACCTCGCATCCGATGTGGAAGAGGCGGTCGATCGTCTCGTTGACAGCACGCTCGTTGCCGGGGATCGGGGTGGCCGAGAAGACAACCGTGTCCCCCTCGCGCAGCTTGACGGCGGGATGGTCGTTGTGAGCCATCCGGCGCAGGGCGGAGAGCGGCTCCCCCTGGGAGCCGGTGGAGATGACCACGAGCTTGTCGTCGGGGAGGTCGTCGATCGCCCGGGTGCCGACGAGCGTCCCCTCGGGCACGTCGATGTGGCCGAGCGTCCGCCCGATGTTCACGTTCTTGCGCATGGAGCGCCCGACGAGCGCGACCTTGCGCCCGAGCGCGGCGGCGGCGTCGACGACCTGCTGCACGCGATGGATGTTCGAAGCGAAGCTCGTGACCACGATGCGTCCCTCGCAGCGGCCGAAGACCTCCTCGAGGCGCGGCCCGACCCCCGACTCGGACGGCGAGAACCCCGGGCGATCGGCGTTCGTGGAGTCGCCGCAGAGCAGGAGCAGGCCCTCGCGGCCGTGCTCGGCGAGCCGCGAGACGTCGGCCGGCTTGCCGTCGACGGGGGTCTGGTCGAACTTGTAGTCCCCCGTGATGAGAATGGTGCCGAGGTCGGTGCTGAGCGCCACCGCCGAGGCGTCGGGGATCGAGTGCGTCATGTGCACGAGCTCGAGGTCGAAGGGACCGAGCTCGATCTGCTCGCCCGCGTCGACCTCCTCGAGCTCGACGTTCCGGATGCGGTGCTCGTCGAGCTTGGAGCGCGCCATCGCCATCGTCAGCCGCCCGCCGTAGACGGGCGGCGGGTCGTCGCCGAGCTCACGCAGGACCCACGGCAGCGCCCCGAGATGGTCCTCGTGGCCGTGGGTGATGACGATGCCCTCGATGTCCTCCGCACGGTCGCGCAGGTAGGAGAAGTCGGGCAGGACGAGGTCGATGCCGAGCATCTCGGCGGTGGGGAAGCGCAGGCCGGTGTCGACGACCACGATGCGCCCGTCGCACTCGACGACGGTCATGTTCTTCCCGATCTCGCCCAGGCCGCCGAGCGGCAGGACGCGCACGGCGCCGGAGGGGCTCACGCGTGCGTGAGCAGCCCGTGGCGCTCGAGCATCTCGCGGACGACGGACTCCTCGCGCTTGTCGGCCTCAACGAGCGGCAGCCGGAGTCCGCCCACCTCGAAGCCGAGGAGGTTGAGCGCGGCCTTGAGCGGGATGGGGTTGGTGGTCACGAAGAGGTCTTCCCACACGTCGCGTAGGCCGGCGTCGATCTCGGCGCGGTGCTCGGGTTCGTCGACCATGCGGCGCATCTCGTCGCCCACGATGTGGCTGGCCACCGAGATGCCTCCCGCACCGCCGAGGTCGAGCGTGCGCGCGAAGATCTCGTCGTTGCCCGCGTAGACGTCAAGGCCGTCGACAAGGGCGAGCGAGTCGTTGTTGGCCTGCTTGACGCCATCGATGTGCTCGATCTGGGCGAGCTCGTCCAGAAGCTCGTTGGGCATGTCGGTGCCTGTTCGGGACGGGATGTTGTAGAGCAGCACGGGCTTGTCGGTGGCGCGCGCGACCTCCTCGTAGTGGCGCACGAGGCCGCGGCGATTGGGCCTGACGTAGTACGGCGTCACGGAGAGGGTCGCGTCGACGCCGAGCTCACTCGCCCGCTCGGTGAGCCAGACCGCGTGGCGTGTGTCGTTCGAGCCCGTCCCGGCGACCACGGAGGCGCGTGGAGAGAGCTCGCGGACCGCCAGCTCGATCAGGCCCAGGTGCTCCTCGTCGGAGAGCGTGGCCGCCTCTCCGGTGGATCCGGCGATGACCACGCCGTCCGAGCCGTGCTCGACGAGGTGGCGCATGAGCCGAACGGCCGACTCCTCGTCCACGTGACCCTCCGCGTCGAACGGGGTGACCATGGCGGTGAGAATCGTGCCGAGCTCGGGCATGCGACTTTGAGCTTACTCGCCGCCGGGACGGCGCCTCAGGGCGTTGGTGTAGCGGCGTGGCGCGGCGCCCGGCCCGCGCCGTGGGTGTCGGCGGTGAGCACCGTCCGGATCTGCTCGTCAGGACGCAGCAGAGCGACGAGACGCTCGTCGTTCAGCGCCTCGCCGAAGCGCATGAAGCGCCCGCCGCTGAAGCTGCCGCCGGGGAGAAGACCGGGGTCGGACCCGCCTCACTCTAGAAGCGAACGTCCATCCACCGCCCCTCGGGTATCGGTGCGTGGACGTTCGCTCGCCGGTCGCGGCGTAGTCTGCTGGGTGTGGACGCAGAAGCCACAGCAAACCGGGGACGCTGGGCGCTCGGGCTGACGGCTGCCGCCTTCGCATGGTCCCTCGCCCTGGTGGCGGGCGCGTTCCTCCTGCCGCTCTACAGCACCGCCGGGGGCGGGTCGGGACACAGTGGCACGCCCTGACCTCCACGCTTGTCGGGGAGAACGGTCTGGGGGTGCTGGTGCCCGTTGCTCTTCCCGCCGGGCTGGTCGCTCTGGTCTGGTTCGCGCTGCATAGCAGGTGCTCCCAGGGGAGCCTTGGGAGCGCGTACTTCGCCTGGGCACTCGTCGCTCTCCTGGCCGGGTTCTGCGTGGCCACGGGGTTCTCCATCGGGTTGCTCGCCTTCCCTGTTGTGCTTCTGCTCGCCGGCGCGGCGAGGCTGACGCCCAGCCCGGGCTGATCCCCCCGGGATGAGGCGTCGCCCGGCGCTCAGAGGAGGTGCTCGAGCCCGACCACCGGGGACTCGCTCAGCTCGCCGACCCGGCGGACCGCGAGCAGCACGCCGGGCATGAACGACGCGCGGTCCAGCGAGTCGTGGCGGATCGTCAGGGTCTCCCCCGTCCCGCCCAGGATCACCTCGTGGTGGGCGACGAGCCCCGGCAGGCGGACGGAGTGGATCGGGACCTCGCCGCCCATGAGCGCGGCCGTGCGCGCCGCGGTGCCGCTCGGCTTGTCGAGCTTGCGATCGTGGTGGAGCTCGACGATCTCCGCCTTGGGCAGGTGGCGTGCCGCCTCGGCGGCGAAGCGCATCATGAGCACCGCGCCGATCGCGAAGTTCGGGGCCACGAACGCGTTGGCGCCGGCCACGCCGCGGAGCTCCTCCGCATCGAAGCCCGTGGTGCCGATGACCACGTGCACCCCGGCGGCCAGGCAGGCTCGCGCGTTGGCCAGCGCGGTGTCGGGCCGGGTGAAGTCGACGACGACCTCCGCCTCCTCGAGGACCTCCTCGAGGCTCGTGCCGAGGGCGGGATCGGCGCGGCCGCTGAGCTCCATGTCCTCGGCGCCCTCGACCGCTCCGCACACCGTCGCGCCCATCCGGCCGGCCGCGCCGGCCACCGCGACGCGGATCACGCCGCCCCCGCGACCGCCGGCGTCAGCGGCTCGAGCGCGGCCTCGAAGACCGCGGCCTCGGGGCCGATCCCGGCGACGGAGAGCTGACCGGGCGCGAAGAGCTCGGCGGCCAGTGCCGCCAGATCGTCCACCGCGACCGCGTCGACCCGCGCCATGGTCTCCTCGATCGACAGGAGCGGCAGGTCGGCCAGCACGGAGGTGCCGAGCCGGTTCATGCGCGCGGAGGTCGACTCGAGCGAGAGCACCATCCGGCCCTTGAGGTTCTCCTTGGCGCGCGCGAGCTCCTCGGCGGTGGCGGGCGCCTCGCGCAGGCGGCCGAGCTCCCGGGCGGTGACCTCGCACGCCGCGGCCAGGTTCTCCGCGCGCGTACCCAGGTAGATCCCGACCTGCCCCGCGCCGGCGTACTGGCCCGCGAACGAGTACACGGAGTAGGCGAGGCCGCGCTTCTCGCGGATCTCCTGAAAGAGGCGGGAGGAGGAGATGCCGCCGAAGACCGTGTCGAGCACGCGGAGCGCGTAGCGTCGCTCGTCGTCGCGGGCCAGGCCGGGTGCTCCGAGGCAGACGTGGTACTGCTCGGTGTCCTTGCGCTCGAAGCGCACCCGCCGCTCGAGCTCGAGCGGGGGGCCGGTGCCCGCCTTCTCGCGCGCCTCCGCGCGTCCGGGCACCCGCGCCTCGACCAGGGCGACGAGCTCGTCGTGGTCGAGCGAGCCGGCCGCGGCCACGACGACGTTGCCCGGGCGGTAGCGCTCGCGGTGGAAGGCGGCGATCTCCTCCACCGGAGTCCCCGCCACCACCTCTGCGCGGCCGATGATCGCCCGGCCGAGCGGATGGGTGCCGAAGACGGCCTCGCCGAGCACGTCGAAGACCTTGTCCTGCGGGTCGTCCTCGTACATGGCGATCTCCTCGAGGATCACCTCGCGCTCGGAGTCGACGTCGTCCAGCGCGGGCCGGAAGACCATCTCGCCCATCACGTCGAGCGCCCGCTCGAGGTGGTCATCGATCACCCGCGCGTAGACCGAGGTGGCCTCCTTGCCCGTGCCGGCGTTCAGCTCGGCGCCCATCGCGTCGAACAACTCGTCGATCTCCTGCGACCCGTAGCGCTCGGAGCCCTTGAACAGGAGATGCTCGAGGAGGTGCGATAGTCCGGCCTGCGCCTCGGACTCGTCCCGAGAGCCCGTGCCGATCCACAGCCCGAGCGAAACGGATCGGACGGAGGGCATTCGCTCCGTCACGACCCGGACGCCGGAGTCGAGCTCGGTCAGCCGGTGCTCGTCGGTCAAGCGCGTGACCGCTAGGAGCGGTCGGGATCGCGGTCGCGTCGCGGCCCGCCGCGTCCGCCCTCGCGTCCGCCGTCCCGGCCGCCGTTCCGGCCGCCGCGCGGGCCGCGCGGCCCACGGTCGCCGCCGCCACGGGGGCCTCCGCCCCCGCCCCCGCCTCCGGCGCCCACGCCGGCCAGCTCCTCGACCGACTTGCCCGCCACCTGCGGGTCTTCGGCCAGACGCAGCCCGATGCGCCCGCGCTCGCGGTCGACCTCGACCACGCGCACGGCGATCTCGTCGCCCCGGTTGAGGACGTCCTCGACCGCGTCGACCCGCTGGCCGGGCGAGACGTTCGAGATGTGCAGGAGCCCGTCGGTGCCCTTGGAGAGCTCGACGAAGGCCCCGAACGTCGTCGTCTTGACGACCTTGCCGGTGAACTCGTCGCCGACCTCGACCTCCTTCATCATCGTCCGGATCCGCTCGAGCAGCGCGTCGCCCTTCTCCCCGTTGGCGGAGTAGATGAGCACCTGGCCCTCGTCGTTGACGTCGATCTGGGACTCGTACTCCTCCGAGAGCCCGCGGATCGTCTCGCCGCCCTTGCCGAT
>JAABUZ0100001262.1_pt1 | contig 49710 bp, 35 predicted proteins | sample 5562091 | NCBI WGS metagenome assembly JAABUZ01 (sample SAMN12813069, study PRJNA571459) | rock metagenome | isolation source: Antarctica rocks | place: Antarctica: Victoria Land, Linnaeus Terrace sud | collected 2015-12-21 | reverse complement strand
TAGCGCGCCGTAGGGGGCGTGGATATGATGGACAACTCTGCGGAGTTGCCCACATACCCACACCACGGCGACGACGAGGACCCCTTATCCCCAATTACACACTCAAAAGGACTTGACTAATGTCGATCAGTCCGGCAAGGAAGCCTGGGTGTCCTTTAACGCGACGGCTGGGGTCAGCTACACGATTGCCACCTCCAATCTTGGACCGAACGCCGACACCGTCCTGTCCCTCTACGCGCCGGATGGCACGACGCTCCTCGCCAGCAATGACGATTACAACGACAGCCTGGCGTCGCGGATCGACTGGCAGGCGCCGTCAAGTGGCACGTACTACGTCAAGGTGACGCACTGGAACCCGAACGTCGGCGGCTGCGGCACGACCTATAACCTCTCGGTAGCCGTGGCGACGAATGGCGCGGGCGCAACCCCGACGGGCACGAGCACGTCCATCAATACGCCCACGCATATGCCGACAAGCACACCCACGGCCACTGGTAGCGCAACGGCCACTCCTACAGCCACCGCGACGCCGACCAACACGCCGACCAAGACCTCCACCAATACGCCGACCAACACCCCGACGAGTACGCCCATCAATACGACGACGCGCATGCCGACGGATACGCCCGGCAGCGGGACGATGAGCACGCCCACCGCTACGTCGGTCACGGTGGCGCAGCCGACTGCGTCATCAACCACGGCGTCTGGAGGCGCCGCGCCGACACCCGCTAGCGGCGCCACGCCGCCCGCGCCTGTCGCGACGACCGTCCCCTCGACGGTCGGGCCGGCACCTCGGCCGCTGCGCGGTTGTGTTGTCGCGACTCTGAATCTCGTCGCGCCCGCGCGACGCGGGGTGCATAATCCGCGGCCGGCGGTGACGGTGAACAACGTGCGCAACGCGCGCGGGGAGGGTTCGGGGGCGACCTCACGGACGGCAGTGGTCTACGCCGACGGCCAGGGGGTGTCCTTCTCCTCCAGCCGCTCCTACCAAGCGCTGGTCTGCGCCCGGTACACGCTGGTGGACCTCAAGGGCGTGGTGCTCTCCGGGCAGTCCCATCCGCGCGGCCACCGGAGCGCCACCCTGCGCGGCGACAAGTTCGAACTCACGGTGACGGCGGACCCGCGGCGACGCCGGCAGCCGGCCACCTTCTCCGTGCGCCTGCGCATCCCGCGCATGCATTATGATCGCATCAGCAGGGGCCTGCGCGGGCGGCTCGACGTCAGACGTTAGGTCTCGAGCGCGAGCAGTTGCTGATGGAAGCTGTATGCCACCGACAACCCTGCAAAGCCAATGCCCGTGCGTCTAACCATCACGGCGTCAATGAAGGGACAGACGAGGACGTCTAGGCGCGACTCAAGGCCGGCGGGAACAACGCCGAAGCGTTTGCGCACCTGGCGGACAATCGTGCCCCGCTTGGCGCGTTACGCGCCCAGCCCAATGCCCTCCTCCCGATTCCGCAGCGCCAACTCCTCGATCCACGATAACTCTGTCGCTTCCATGCGCTCGTACCCTTCCGCTCGCAGCCGTTCGCGAAAATCGACCCGTTCCACCTCGTTCAGATACAAATATGTCTCGATGACGTTTACCGGCAAAAAGAAGCGTGACTCGTCCAGCTTGCCTCTATGCCGTTCCATGCGCTCCAGGATGTCGATCTTGCGCCGCGCCCTGCCGCCCAATCCCATGCGCATCACCGCCGACAGCGCCGTCCCCAGGGGAGAGTCCCCGTCCAGGTAGGGTGACGCGAACAGGTCGCTCAGCCCGATCTGCCAGTAGTCCAGCTTGACGTACTCCTGCCCGAAGAGCGTCTCGGTATAGCGTTCCAGGCTGACGCCGCGCGTCCCCGGCGTGGTCGTGAGCACGGCCGAGATGGTCGGCTCATCCGTACGCATGGAGAGCGAGGCAGCGAGGCGTTGTACTCCCACACGCGGCGGCCACGATCGGGCATGCGCTGCATCTGGACCTCGTTATCCGGCAGGGCATCTCGATGGTGTCCAAGCATTCATGTGTGCGACCACCAGGGGCCGCCAGGGCGTATGCGATACGCCCCTACCCCGTCCTGACACCGCAGTGTCCGTCGTTTGCCATGCGACCGCAGTCGCAGGACCTCCAGCCCTCCACATAACAGCAGGGAGGCGACCCCGGCCTACCCAGGAGTCGCCTCCCTATTGAACTGCCCACTGCCCACTGCCCACTGCCCACTGCCCACTGCCCACTGCCCACTGCCCACTGCCCACTGCCCACTGCCCACTGCCCACTGCCCACTGCCCACTGCCCACTGCCCACTGCTGAAGGCTAACCCGCCTTGCCCAGCGGCAGGCGCATGCGCTTCCAGAACGGCTGCTGCGCCTGCTCCTCCGCGGCGGCGGGCGCGGCCTGCTCCTGTCCGTCGAGCATGTAGGCCAGGGCAAAGATATTCTGGCTTACCGCGGCGTCGGGACTGGTCAGCACGAACGGCTCGCCGTTGTTGACCGACTGCGTCACGCGCTTGCCGTCGCTGACGATGCGCCAGACCAGCGGCTGCTTGAGGAAGGTCTCGATGTCCTGCAGGTGTCCCGGCGAGACCGTGTTGGAGCGCACCAGCACGGGCACCAGCTTGTCCTTGGGATAGCCCAGCAGGCGCGTCACGCGCAGGAACGCGGCAATGTTCTTGATCGACGGCAGCTCCGGTCCCATCGGCACCAGCACCTGGTTGGCGGCCTCCAGCATGGCCAGCACGCGCTCGTCGTAGCTGGGCCAGGTATCGACGACGACGTAGTCGAAGCTCTTCTGCAGGATGGCGATGATGCCGCGCAGGTGGTCGCCGTGGACGTTGTCGGCTTCCTCGGGCTTGAGCGGGGCCAGCAGCACCTTGACGCCGCTGGAATGCGGCAGCAGGGTGTCGCGCACCGCCGCCTCGGTGATGCCGTTAGGGTCGCCGATCAGCTGCAGCATGCTCTTGCTCGGCGAGATGTTGAGGAACACGCCCACGTTGCCGAAGCTGATGTTGCCGTCCACGATAACGACCTTGCGCTTGAACGTGGCGAGGGCGCAGGCCAGATTAACGGCCAGGGTCGAGGTACCGACGCCGCCCTTGGGACTGAACACGGTGATTACCTTGGACGCGCGCGGCGGCGCCGCCGCGGCCGGTTTGGTCTCGGCCGGCTGGTGGGCGGGCAGGGCCATACGGGCGCTCTCCGCCAGCGGGCGCATCTCGTCAGAGACGGCCGTCACCGTGGCGCGCAGCGTCGCGGCGTCGAAAGGGAACTGCAGGTGGCGCCGCGCGCCGACGACCATGGCCTGCGAGAGCAGTTCCATCGTCACCGTGCGCCCGTAGACGATGACCCCGCAGGTGGGCGACAGCGCGACGATCTGCTTAGCGGCCGTCAGCGCCTGCTGCGGATTGTGATCGAGGTCGACAAGCAGGATGTCCGGCCCCTGCGACGTGCCGTAGACCTCGAAGTAGTCGGCGGCATCCGCGAGGACCTTGAGCTCGAGGCGCAGGGCCTGCTCCACCAACGCGACGATCTCGTCCTGGATCGCGCTATTTTGTTCCAGAATCGCTATGTTCAGCGGGGTCTCAGCCGCACCGCGGGCCGCCCTATCGTCGTGGACCACGTCTACCTCCACTCTCCTTCTTCCAATCCGCTCACGACGTGGTGCGCGGTACGGGTACATACCTCTGCCCCTACCCTACGCCGGGGGCAGCAGGGAGTGCCATAGCACATTGGTACGGGGCGCGTATGGGATGTTTGGACGACGCCCCTACTGTCGCACGAACACGGACGCGCCGGACACGTGGCTGGGGATACGGCGGTAGTAGCGCGCGACCCAGGCGGAGTAGCGCGGCAGATCGTGGCTGAGGACGGTCCCGACCAGGCGGCCATGCACGACCTTGGGCCGCGAGAAGACGATCACGGCGACGTGGTAGCGCAGGGTGGCGCGCTCGGCCTGCCTCGCCGTTAGATAGCCCGCCGCGATGCGCACCATCGAGGGGTCCTCGATCCCCGGCGGCAGCAGGCGGTTCGCGCCCAACGCCACCATGGGGTCGTCCGTGACCACGAAGTCGACCGGCCGGGAGACGCGGTCGACCAGCGCGACCAGGCGCGAGCGGTTCGGCGTGACGCTGGGCTTGTAGAGTTGCCGGTCCAGTGGCACGGTGTTCCGCCCCAGCAGCACCCCGTAACCAACCAGGGCAAGCAGGGCCAGAGGCGCGGCGGGCGACAGTCGACGCCACCACGAGGGGGACGGCGAGGTCAGCGCGCGGCCAGGCGATGGAGCGATGCCGCGGGTCAGGCCCCGGCCAGAGCTACTCATATGGGTGATGCGCGACATCCGGGCCAACGGAATGCCCGCCAGCCCCGCGCCCAGCAGGGCCAGCGGCGGCAACAAGGGCACGAACTGGTGCTGGAACGCCGGGTGGTAGCGCCACAGGAAGACAAGCGTGGTCAGGAACCACAGCAGGTAGACCACGGGCAGGTAGCGCCGATAGTCGTCGCGTCCACGGCCCAGCAGGAGCGCCAGCACCAGGCCGGCCGCGGCGGCCAGCAACAGCGCCGGGTCGTAGCCCAGGAAGACGCGCAGCGCCGGCACGTTGTCGCCCGTCCCGAACGACGCGCCGCGGCCGGCGTCCAGGTGGAACGTGACCGCCTGGCGCAGTTGGTCGGCCGGCGAGAGCAGGTACAGTGTCGCGGCGGCCGGGATCGCCAGCGCCAGCACAAAGGCCGCCAGATCGAGCAACAGCGAGGGCCAGGAAACGCCGTCCGCGCGCCGGCGCCAGGCCCCACCCACTAACAGCAGGGCCAGCGGTGGGACGGCCACGACCGACAACAACTTCATCTCCGTCCCCGCGCACAGCAACAGGCCGGCCAGGGCGGCCATAGTCCGCCGGCCGCTCAGGTAGTAGGATTGCGCTGCCGCGACCGAGAGCGTGCAGAGCGCCAGCATCGGCATCTCCGACTCCACGGCGTGCGAGTAGAGCAGGAAGCCGGGCGAGACGGCCAGCAGCAGCGCGCCCAGTGGCGCGGCCAGCGCCCTGTAGGCGGTCCAGGCCATCCAGATGACGCCCAGCAGGGCCAGGATGCCGCACAAGGCCTCGTAGATGTGGCCGGCCGCGACCGGGTTGGAGACCACGCGTACCACGCCGGCCAGGGTCGGCAGGAAGAACGCCGGCTGCGCCGAGAAGACGGTCTTGAAGAGCGGGTAGCCCTTCAGCAGCAAGCGGGCCGAGGTGACGTAGGCGCCCTCGTCGTAGTCGTCGCCGGCGTCCTTGCCCAGCGCGGGCGCATGGCTATAGGTGACGCCGGTGGCGTTGTGCAGCTGCCAGGCCGCGTAGCCGCCCAACACCAGGAGCGCCAACGCGATAGCCAGCGTGGCCAAGGCCGGCGCGGCGCGGCGCCCGACGTCGGCGACACGGGCCGCCGGCGGGAGGGTCCTCCCGGAAGACTGGGCGGCGCGCGGTATGCTCGGCTGGAAGTGTACCCCCATGCTACAGCGCCACCGCCTCCCGGCCCTCCACCGCCGGGTCCACCAGATCCGTGGAGCCGCCGGCCGACCCGTTCGCCAAACCGCCAGCGTCGATCAACGTCGTGTCGAGCCAGTTGCGCCCGGCCTTGACGTCGACACGCACGGGCACGTCGAGGCTCATGGCCGTGGTCATGGTCTCGCGCACCAGCGCGGCCACGCGCTCCAACTCGGCTTTGGGGATGCGCAGCACCAACTCGTCATGCACCTGCAGGATCATGCGGCTGCGCAGGCCCTCCGCGCGCAGGCGCTCGTCCAGGCGGATCATGGCGATCTTGATTAGGTCGGCCTGCGTGCCCTGGATGGGCATATTGATGGCGGCGCGCTCGGCCGCCTCGCGCACGGTGTAGCTGGACGAGTAGACCTCGGGCACGTAGCGGCGGCGGCCCAGCAGCGTCGACACGTAGCCGTGCGCCCGCACCTCGTCGCGCGTGCGGTCCATGTACCCTGTCAGGTCGGCGTAGGTCTGGTTATAGGCCTTGAGGAAGGCTCCCGCCTCGCTGCGCGGGATGCCCGTCTCGCGCGAGAGCCCGTACTCGGAGAGACCGTAGATCACGGCGTAGTTGACCGTTTTGGCCAGCCGCCGCATCTCGGGCGTCACCTGATCCTCGGGGATGCCGTAGATCAGCGCGGCCGTGCGCACGTGGATATCCTTATCGTGCGTGAACGAGTCGACCAGGATGGGGTCGCGCGAGAGGTGCGCCAGGATGCGCAGCTCGATCTGGGAGTAGTCCGCGGCCAGCATCAGTTCATCCTCGCCGGTGACGATGAACGCGCGCCGGATCTGGCGGCCCAACTCGGTGCGGATGGGGATGTTCTGCAGGTTGGGATTGCTCGACGAGAGGCGTCCGGTGGAGGCGACCGTCTGGTTGAAGTCGGTGTGGATGCGCCCGTCCTTGGGGCTGACCAGCGCCGGCAGGCCGTCCAGGTAGGTGCCCTTGAGCTTGGCCAGCTGGCGATACTCCAGAATCTGGTCCACCACGGGGTTCTTGCCGCGCAGATTCTCCAGCACCTCGGCGTCGGTCGAGTAGCCGGTGCTGGTGCGCTTGGTCGCCGGCAGCTTCAACTCCTCGAACAGCACGGTCGAGAGCTGCTTGGGCGAGTTGATGTTGAAGGAGTGCCCGATCGCCTCGTAGATGCGCAGCGCCAGGCCGTCCATGGTCTTCTGCAGCTGCCCGGACATTGTATGCAGGTAGTCCGTGTCGATGTCCATGCCGGCCAGTTCCATGCCGGCCAGTACAGGGACCAGCGGCATCTCCACGTCGCGGAACAAGTCGAAGAGGCCGGCCTCGCGCAACTGCGGCTCCAGGACGTCGCGCAGGCGCAGCGTGAGGTCCGCGTCGGCGGCGGCGTAGTCGGCCGCCTTATGGATGTCCACGCCGGCCATGGTGATCTGGTCCTTGCCCTTGCCGATCAGTTCGGTGATGCCCGTCATCTCCACGTTGAAGTGGGTCAGGGCCAGATCCTTGAGGCCCAGGCCGCGCCCGGAGGGATTGATCAGATAGGCCGCGATCATGGTATCGAAGGCCAGGCCGCGCACCTCGACGCCGTGCTGCGCCAGCACCATGAGGTCGAACTTGCCGTTGTGCGCCACCTTGGACACCGTGGGGTCCGCGAGCAGCGGGCGCAGTCGGTCGAGCGCCTCGTCGCGCGGCAGTTGCGTCCCGGCGTCGTGGCCGACGGGGATATAGTAGGCGATGCCCGGCTCGGTGGCCACGGAGATGCCGACGATCCCGGCGCTGATAGGGTCGAGCGCGTCCGTCTCCAGATCCAGCGCGAAACCGCGCCGCCGGTCGAGGCGCTCCAGCAACTCGGCGAAGGTGGCCTCGGTGTCGATTACATAGGCCTGCGTCGGCGGGACCGGCGGCGTCAGCGACGGATCGACGGCAGGCGCCTCGTCATCCTCGTCATCGAGCGGCGGGGCGACGGGCGCGGCAATGACGCGCCCACCGCGCGTCTCGACCGCCAGACCCGTCGCGGCGGCCAGCGTCGCCGTCGCGGCGGGCGTATCGGCGTCGAGCCCGGCGAAAAGCCCGTCCAACGGAGCAGGGGCAACCGGAGCGGGTTCGGGTCTGGCGGGGACGGGCGTGACGCCGTGCGTCACGGTGGTGTGAGTCGTGCTGGACGTGGACGCGGGCGCGCCGTCCACGTCGGGCAGGCGCGAGAGCAATGAGCGGAACTCCAGTTCGCCGAAGAGGCGCACCACGGTCGCGCGGTCGTAGCCGCCGATGCGGCTGCTCTCCAGGTCCAGCGTCACGGGCGCGTCGGTGACGATGGTGGCGAGGTGCTTGCTCTCCAGGGCCTGCGCCCGCGCGGGCTCCAGGCGCGCGCGCTGCTTCTCGGGCAGCTCGGCCAGGTGCTCGTAGACTCCCTCGACGGTGTCGTACTGCTGGAGCAGCTTGACGGCCGTCTTCTCGCCCACGCCGGGCACGCCGGGGATGTTGTCGGACTTGTCGCCGACGAGGCCCTTGTAGTCGGGGATCTGATCTGGCCGCAGCCCGTAGCGCTCCCGCACCGCCTCCTCGTCGTACAGGCTGATGTCGTCGGCGCCGCGCCGGGGCGTCAGCACGGTCACATGGGGCGTGACCAGTTGCGTGGCGTCGAGGTCCCCCGTCACGATGAGGGTATCGACGCCCTGCGCGGCGGCCTGGCGGGCCAGCGTGCCGATCACGTCGTCGGCCTCGAAGCCGTCGACCTCATAGACCGGGAAGTTGAAGGCTGCCACGACCTCGCGCACGCGCTTGAACTGCTGCGCCAGGGGCTCGGGCATGGGCGGGCGGTGCGCCTTGTAGTCGGTGAATCGCTCGTGGCGGAAGGTCGGCGCGGCGCGGTCGAAGCAGACGGCGCAATACTCCGGGCGCTCGGTCTGCAGCGCCTTGAGCAGGATGGCGGCGAAGCCGAAGACGGCGTTGGTCAGCTCACCGCGCGAGGTGGTCAGCTCCTGTCGCACGGCGTGGAAGGCGCGGTGGACGACGGCATGACCGTCCACGACCATGAGCTTGGCGGCGATAGGGCACCTCCGGACGATACGACGGGAATGACAGGGCGCGGAAGGCCACCTGGTGGCCCCGATGACTAAAACGCGCGCCCCATATTATACCACCGCGTCCACGGCGTCCACTAGAGGAACTGGGTTGTCGCCCACACGGCGCTGAAATCCCCCGCCTCTAACGCGGCGCGGGTCAAGCAAAAGTAGATCAAGCCGCCACCCTGCCAGTCCATGCCGGCGGCGGCATCGCTGTCCAGTTGTAGCAACAGCGTCCAGTTCGCGGCCTCACGCTCGAGGTCCGCCTCAGCCGAGTCGTCCATGTCACCCATGTCATCCCACGTCTGCCCCCGCGAGGTCAGCAGGCTGGCGACGCGTGCGTCGCCCTCTAGATTGTAGGGAAGGCCGAGTAGCCAATGCGCTGGCCTGCCGTCCCGGTCGTCATCCCTCCTGTTCCACCCTAGATAGGCCTCTACATAGTCCTCCTGCTCCCGCTCGCCAAGCCCGAGGCTGGCAACGGCGAACGACTCCGGCGCGGGAAGTGTGATAATGGGCGTCATGTCGACGGCGCAGGCCACGAACCTATCCTCCGTCTCCAGGGATGCAGGCGCCTGTCGCCTAGCCAGGTTGAGGGTTGATGGGTCTCCATCAAAGAAAAAGACGGCGCAGCCCGGATACTGGGCCTCGTCGTCTTCGTCGTCTTCGTCGTCTTCGTCCTCGTCATCCAAGTCTCGTCCATTGTCATAGAAAAACGAGAGTAACCCTGAGCGAGGGAGCGCGCGAACGGCGCCATAACCGGCTACGTCGGCCAGGTTGATCTGGGCCACAAAGGCCTGAGGGCGGCCGTTCGACGCGGGCCACGGCAAATCGCGCGGTAGATCGGGAAGCCCACCTACCTTTGAGGCGGCGATGGGCAGCGTCGTCTCCGCCACGGCATGCACGGTCAGGCGTAAGGAGTCCTGGGCCTGTGTGAGCAGGCCGGCGGCGACGCGGGCAAGGCTATGCGTGCGAAGGTAATGTTCTAATTCGTCCATCGCGTGTCGTGCGCTCGTCGGCGGCGGAGCCACCGGGGCACATCTCCTTCCTGATTCTGCCCGTTCTATCTTTACTATCTCTCACAGCAGCATGACCCGCGCCACCGTCCTTACCCCCATGTGGACGGCGGCGCGGGTTGCGCGTCATGGGCGGCTCATCGACGCGTCACGACCAGCATGTAGAGGGCGGAGCGCCGACGCGTCACGGGCTATGGGAAGGTGTACGGGTCGCAGTTTCCGTAGGTGGCCCCGCCGATGTGGACGCATACCTGGAACTCCCCTTTGTACTTCTTGAGGACCGTGGCGTACCGGCGATAGAAAGCGGACAACTCACCTCCCTGGGTCCTGTTCTCCGAGACGGTGACGCCGCGAACAATCGAGCCCGACCCGCCCTGCACCGTCGAGGCGAACGGATATTCGTCGCAACTGGTCCACTTATTCTTCTTGGTCTTGGCCTTATTGGCCGGGCCTGGCTTGGCCCCGATCCTGAACGGATTGGGAATGCAGCCCGCGGCGGACCGTTTCTGCGACCGGCTGGGCTGACCCTTCTTGGGCTTGTAGTAGCGGTCGTAGTTCAGCACCGCCGCCGCTCCGCCAGGATAGGCCACGTACTTCCCGCCCACCACCGTCCGCGCGGGTTGACCTGTCGCCGGGTCTATGCCCGTGATAGCGGCGGCGTCATTGTAGGCGATCTGGGGAGTCGAGGTGTCGTAGACGTCAAAGATGGGCCGCTGCACGGGTCCCTTGGCGGCCGGCAGCGCCACGGGCGCGACCGCGACGGCGCGCCGCGCGGTCGGCAGGCGTCGCACGGCCGGATATGCGGAGACCCGCGGCGCGGTAACGGTCGCGCCCGTGGCCACAGTCCCGACCGGCGCGAGGTACAGGGCGATGCGCGGGCCGAGGATGGAGCCGGCGCCTGCCGGAGCCAGGTGGGGACGCGATCGGTGGGACGTACTTCGCCCCCCGCGCACCGGCCGTGTCGCGCGGTGAGTTGGCCGTGTCGCGCGGTGAGTTGGCCGTGTCGCGCGGTGAGTTGGCCGTGTCGCGCGGTGAGTTGGCCGTGTCGTGCGGTGGGCCGGGCGCGTCACCAGCACCGTCCCCGCGCCGTAGGCGGTCACCAGGGGACCCATGCCGTTGTCGAGCGTGGCGTAGAGGTAATAGCGGCCGGCGGGCAGGCCGTGCGTCGCCCAGTTGTAGCGCCAGGCGCCCGCGCGGACCGAGATGTTCGCGGCCAGGGGCGTGCCCGCGAGGTTCGGCGTGCGCCGCCCGCGCAGCGCGACGGTACGGGACCGCGTATAGAACAGCGAGACCGTGGCGCCCGCGTCGCCGTTGCGCAGCGAACCGGCGACCGTCACGCGCGACTGCCCGGAGCTCGGGACGACCGTCTGACCCCGACGCGGGAGGGTCACGCTCAGGCCCGGTTGCGGCCGGTTGCCCAGCATGGTAAAGCGATAGCCCTCGCCGCCGTGCAGGTTGCCCAGGCGCACCCGCCACAGGCCCGGCCGCGCGACGGGCAGATACAGCGCCACGGCGTGCGAGCCGGCCGCGCGGACGGCATAGGCGCCGGGTCCCGGACGCCCCGGCGTGATGACCCGCCCGTCGGGAGCGATCAGCGTCAGCGTCGGCGCGCCGCGCCGCCAGGTCAGTTGGAAGAGGGTCTGGCTCTGCCCAGATACGACGCGGAACGGGGCTTCGGTCGTACCCGCGGCGGGCGTCGCCGCGGCGTTGGCGCGTCCGAGGCCTGCCAGCGCGGACCCAGAGGGCGCCGGCGTGACTCCGGCCAGGCGCCGCACGCTCATCCCGTTGGGCCCGACCAGCACGAAGTCGTTGGCCCCGGTGATGTAGACGTTGCCATGCTGGTCGATGAAGACCGATCGGGTGATGTGGAGGTCACCGAAGTAGCCGTGGATGGTGGCGCTGAGGGTGGCCTTGATGCCCAGCACCGTCGTGCCCCGACCGCGGAAGCGTCCGAGCTGACCCAGCACCTGGCCGTCGAGCCCCAGGACGGAGACGCTAACCGTGCCGTTGACCGTGGCCACGACCAGGGCCTGGCCGTGCGCGAGGTAGAGCTGCCCGAAGGCGTCGATGTTGAGGCGGGCGTGATGCCCGAACATGTGCACGCCGGTCCCGCCGTTGGCCTCGACGTAGGCGCCGGTCCCGCCGACGATCTCGGGGTGGTTGACGATGGTGCGGCTGCACGCCGCGTCATTGTCGTCGACGAAGCGGAGGCAGAAGCCGGCGGTGACACCGATAAAGCTGAGCAGAGTGCCCGCGCCGCGGAAGCCGAAGTTCCCGTCGGTGGCCAGCACGCCGCTCACATTACCGTCGAAGATGAGGCCGCCGTCGGGGTGGGTGGCCAGCCCGGCGCCCACGTCGAAGGTATAGATGACCCCGCCATCGCGACCCGCGTCGGTGTTGAGGCCGCCGCGGAAGCCGGTGAGGGCGATAGGGGCGGAGCCGAGCGGGATGGGCCGCCCGAAGCGGACGCTCAGGTCGGCGCGGTACAGGTTGGAGGGGTGGCGATCCGTGCGTGATCCGAGGTGGATGCTGGCGTCCACCTCGAAGACGTTGGGCACGGTGACCGTGCCGCTGCCCTCGAAGTCGTACAGCACCCTGTCGTCGTCGGCGGCGATGCGCAGCTCCAGCTTGGCCCTGGCCTGGATGCTGAGGCGGCCCAGCCGTATCTTGGGCAACTCGATGGTGGCCCCGGCCCGCTTCAACCGGATCGAGTCGCCGTCGTAGGTGAAGCCCTCGAACTCGAACTGCCCCCCCTCGCCCCCGACGATGGGCAGGTTGAGGCGCGCCCGGCCCACGGAGATACCCTGGGGAGTCAGCGTGACTCCTTCGACCCGGCCGCTCAGGTCGCCGACGCGCAACTCGAAGGCCGAGAGCGTGCCGCCGACGGACAGATCGGGCCGGATAATTAGGTTGCTCACGCCGATGCCCACCCCAACGCCCCCCAGCAACTCGGGCAGGGTGATGTCGACGTTGGCGGCGCTGAGCCCCGCCGCCGACACCTGGACATTTTGCGCCGCCACGCTGGCGCCGAAGATGTCAAACTCCAGTGAACCGCCCGAGACGACGAGGTCGGGGGAGATGTTCAGGTCGTTGACGAGGGCGAGCGTCCCCGAGCGCAGGGCCAGCGCCGCCGTGCCGATGGTCACGCCGTCCTCGTCCAGCGTGATGTCCGTGGCCGAGAGCGTGACCCCGCCGACGGTCACGCTGGCGTCGGGCAGCAGGATAGGCAAGGCAAAATGGCAGCGGTCGTCCAACGGCAGCGCGTACGCGATGACGTCGGGGATCTGGATCTGCAGGCCATCCGGTGACTGTAGGGACACATCCGTGGCGCCGTCGTCCGGGTCCTGCGGGGCCTGCCCCTTGAGCGTCCAGCCGGCGATAGTCTGCTTGAGCTCGCAGCCGGGCGTGGGCGACGGAGTCTCCGTCGCGGTCGGCGGGGCCGGCGACGTCGGTGTGATGGTCGCGGTCGGCGTGACGGTGGTCGTTGCCGTAACGGTGGTGGTCGGCGTGATAGTGGTGGTCGGCGTGATAGTGGTGGTCGGCGTGACAGTGGTCGTTGCCGTCATCGTCGCCGTTGCCGTCGCGGTGGTCGTCGCGGTGGTCGTCGCGGTGGTCGTCGCGGTGGTCGTCGCGGTGACGGTTGGCCCCGAGGTTGACGTGCTCGTCATGGTAGGAGTGGACGTCGTGGTGGAACCGGCCGTGCTGGTACCCGTCGCGCTAACCGTACCGGTACTCGTGGGTTCCGACGTGGGGCTCGTCGGCGTGGACGTGGGGCTCGTCGGCGCGGACGTGGGGCAGTCGGTCGCCGCCGCGGTCGGAGCGGCTCCCGTCGCACCCCTGGCCGCAGCGGACTGCCCGATGAAGGGAACGGCTGTCGCAATACAGTAGATGACCGCGCGGGGGGCGGGCATGCGGGATTCCTCCGCGACAGAGGGAGCGGTCGCGCCGGGACGCTGCGCCGCCCGGACCACAGCGCCTAGCGCCTGGAGTGACGCGGGCGCCTTGACGGTAATCAACCGTCCGTCCCGCACGCCCCAGGCCGTGGCGCCATGGTCCAGCGCGATGCGTCGCATTGCCGTTCCCTGATCGCGCAGCGCGAGCGTCAGGGTCACGATAACATGCCGGGACGGAGCGATGTCGCGCAGGCGCCAGATGACCTCGGCGCCGCGTCGTCGCGGCGCGGGCAGCGCCTTGATGACGATCAGGGATGGATCGAGCAGTCTGTCGGTCAGCACCACGTCGCGCAGCGCCAGCCGATCAACCGCCCGGAATGGTCGGTTCTGGTCGCCCGACGACGCACTATCGAACGGCTGCGTGTTGGCGACGGTAAAGGTGATCGTGGCGAGACGAGGTCCGCTGCCCGCGCCTTGGGCCACGGAGACCACGCGCGAGAGCGACAGTGGGGCAGACACCTCGCCAGGGACTGTGTTCGACCCGGACGGCCCTGTCTGAATCGCGCCCTGCATGGTCACGGCCGTCGTGGCCGAGCCATCCCGCCGACCTGCCGGCACGGTCGTCAAAATGATCGAGCCGAGCAACGCGATGACAACCACTGATGAGAGACGGACACGAGCAAGCAGGCGGCGGATCATGGCATACTCCGATTCTTCACGAAAACCGATACAAGAGACGCATCGCTCCAGAGTCGTGCGCCGGCTTGCCCGGTGTGCCGGCCTACCCACCACGTCGCGAGTACAGCGCGCCAAAGTCCTTGCGCCACGTCCCGCTTCTCAGGCTAGGCCGCGACGCGGCCTTTGACCATGAGGAAACCACAGAAGTAGCTGGCGGAAGTGCGACGCGCAAAGATACTGATCGCGTATCGCCGCCCGTCTCAGTCCTGACGTCGACACCACCGCGCGGCGCGCGATGGTGCGATAAGACGCCACTTTTGTCACAAGGTCGCTGCTGATCGACAAACTCGTCGCACAAATACCTGGCGCGTGTCATCGCCGGCTGCCCATGGCAGCGTACGTTGAACAAGGCCCTAATCGTGCGCCGCGATAATCACATGGCTAACAACTTTTATCACTGACTCCTCCGACCAGGGTCCCAACGGGATCATCGTGGTCGATCTGGCCACGTCCGCTTTGTCTTTTGCTTCTTTCCAATCGTGTTCGGCTTAGCTATTGCGCTATCGGTCATCTTTGCCTACGCTGGGTGTAGCCGATCTTTGAGGGGAGGTTGGTACGGCCCGTGCATGCGTCCCACACGCGGGCGGAACGTGTCCCCGAGTGTCCTCTAGGAGTGGAGGAGAAGGCGCATGCAGGCTACGGTGTTAATCGCGGACGATGACGTCGCCGTTCGCCAGATGCTCGTCACGATGCTCGAGGAGGCCGGGTATGGGACGGTCGTGGCCCCCGACGGCCGCGCAGCCGTCGCCCTGGCGCGCATCAACCAGCCGGATGTCGTGCTTCTCGATATCTCCATGCCACGGATGGATGGCCTGGCGGCTTGCCGCGCCATCAAGAGCGACCCGCGCACCGCGCACATCCCCGTGCTCTTGCTGACCGCGTTCGCGCAGGTCGAGGCCAAGGTCCAGGGCCTCGACGCGGGCGCCGCCGACTATATCACCAAACCATTCGATCTTCCCGAGTTGCTGGCGCGCCTGCGCAGCGCCCTGGCCGAGAAGACGCGCCACGATATGCTGGCCGCGCAGGCGCTGACCGACGCCCTGACCGGCCTGACCAACCGGCGCGGGCTCGAGCAACAGCTCGACCAGATGCTGGCCCATGCCGAACGCCACGAGGAGACGCTCTCGCTCTTGATGATGGACGCCGACCACTTCAAGGCGGTCAACGACAGCTATGGGCATGAGGTCGGGGATCGGGTGCTGGTGACGCTGGCGCGGCGCGCCCAGGAGACGGTCAGGGCGCAGGACGTGATCGGGCGCTTCGGCGGCGAGGAGTTCCTCATTATCCTACCCGCGGCAGGGCACGACGCGGCGATGACGGCGGCCGAGCGCCTGCGCCTCCACGTGATGGAGCAGCCCATCGGCATCGCCGGAGCCGGAAACCCCATCGTGGTGACCGTCAGCGTCGGGGTGGCCACGCTGCCCCCCGGCGTGGTCGTCGAGCGCAGCGCCCTGATCGCATCGGCCGACCGCGCCCTGTACGCGGCCAAGCGCGCCGGCCGCAATCGGAGCATGCACGCCGATGGCTACCAGACCACCCCGCTCGGCTTGCCAGACCCGCCGGACGCCGCGCGGACCCTCCTTGCCGTGCTCCAGACCGGCGATCCTCGGGAGGCCGAGCATGCGGTGCGGGTCGGGGAAATGTGTTGGGGCCTGGCCACCGCCTTGCGCCTCCTTCCCGCCGAGCGTGCGCGCATCGGCTGGGCCGGCCTCCTCCATGACATCGGCCGTGTGCCCCGCAGCCTGACGCCGTCGCCCGCGGCGCGCGACGCGCGTCGGCAGACGGCTCTGGACGCTGCCCTGGCCGTCGAGTTGCTGTCGCGGTTGCCAATGCTCGCCTCGATGGCCGAGTTGGTCGCGTCCCAGCGCGAGAACTGGGACGGCTCGGGCCATCCGAGCAGCCTGCGCGGCGACGACATCCCGTTGGGCGCGCGCATCATCGCCGTCGCCGACGCCTACGACGGGCTGGTCCGCGATCTCAAGGCAACGGGCGCGACAGGCGCGTCCGCCGAGTCCGCTGGATCCACGCCGCGCGAACAACTCCTCCGCCAGGCCGGCGCCCGCCTCGACCCAGACATCGTGCGCCTTGCGCTGCACCTCTGGCCGCACTAGCCCTCCTAAGTGGGGTGGGACGATGAGCGCACCTCGTCGCCGACGCTTATACTGAGGGGGGAGTGTGGGTAGACGCCGGTGACGCCCGGCCTGCTCTCTCAGCAGAGCCTGGCGCGACGCAGCGCCGGTTAGCCGGTTAGGATAGGTAAGGGTCATAAGTAAAGGAGAGGGTAGGTGGCGACAAGCGCGATATTCCTGGTACTAGCCAGTTTCCTGGCGTCGGCGGTGGAGATGGTGGAGGCGCTGACCATTGTGCTCGCCGCCGGCGTCACGCGCGGCTGGCGCTCCTCGTTCGTGGGAGTCGGCGCGGCGCTGGTGGTGCTGGCCGTGATCGTGGCCATCCTGGGACCGGCCCTAACGGTCATCCCCATCGACGCGCTGCGCCTGGTGGTGGGGGCAATCCTGTTGGTTTTCGGGCTGGGGTGGCTGCGCAAGGCCATCCTGCGCTCCAGCGGCTACAAGGCGCTGCGCGACGAGGCCGCCAATTACCAGCGTGAGCTCGCGGCGGCTAAAGCAACCGGCGCGGAGACGCGCGCCGGGCTGGACTGGTACGCCTTCACGCTCTGCTTCAAGGGCGTGCTTTTGGAGGGGCTCGAGGTGGCCTTTATCGTGGTCACTTTTGGCGCCACGGCCAAGAACGATGTGGCCAACTCGGTCGTACTGGCGGCGGCGGGAGCGGTCGCGGCCCTGGTGCTGGTGGTCGGCGTGGGCCTGGCGGTGCACGCGCCGCTCAGCCGCGTCCCCGAGAACACCCTGAAGTTCGTGGTGGGGCTGATGCTGACCACCTTCGGCATCTTCTGGGCGTCCGAGGGCGCCGGAGTTGCCTGGCCCGGCTCCGACCTGGCCATCCTGGGTATCCTGGTGGTGATAACGGCGGCCTCCTTCGGTCTGGTGTCCTACCTGCGCCAGCGCCGTACTGCAGCGTTGCGGACGGGGGTGGCGGCATGACCTTTGTGACCAACTTCGCCAAGTTCTGGTACGACTTCATCATCGGCGACGACTGGACCATCGCTGCGGCGGTCGTGGTCGCTCTGGTCGTACTCAAGCTGCTGACGCTGGCCCACCTCAACGCGTGGTGGCTCTTGCCGCTGGTGGTCATCGTCTTTCTCTACGTCAGCCTGATGCGCGCCGTGACCAAGAAGTAGGGGCAATACAGTCGTATCCCCACGCGCCACTCCGGTTGACAGCCCCTTACCTTTCGATATATAATACACATCGTAGTATAGACGAGGAGGGGTGATGGAAGCGGTTGTGACGAGCATACGCGTGCCGGTGGATGTGAAGGAGCAGTACGAGACGCTGGCGCAGGCCACGGGACGCACGCGCAACGACCTGATGGTGGACGCGTTGCGGGTCGTGGCCGAGCGCCGGCTGCGCGACATCGCCCTGATCCAGGAGGGTCTCGCGCAGATCCGGGATGGTCGTACCATCGCCGTGAAAGACGTAGTAGCAGAGTTCAAGCGGGACGGCATCCTGGCTACCGACTTCACCCTCGACGGCGACGATAATGACGCGGGCGAGGCGCGAGCCGACGCGTGAATCTACGGCTATCCGAGGATGCGCGCGACGACCTGCGCGCCATCTACGCCTACCTGTCCGAACGCAGCCCACAGGCTGCCGACCGCGTCGTAGGCTCCATCCTGAAGGCAGCGAACGGCCTGACGGTGTTCCCGCTGATGGGACGGCAGGGCGCGGTGGCGGGGACGCGTGAGCGTGTAGTCGCGCGCTACCCCTACATCATCGTCTACGTCCTGGAGGAGGACACAGTGGTAGTAGTCCGCATCCTCCATGGAGCGCAGCAGTGGCCTTGAGCGGACTAAGCCACGATTCAGGCGAAAACAGATGGCCGGTCCGCCGTAGATATCCGACGAGCGGAAGGTCTTGAGCGGACTAAGCCACGATTCAGGCGAAAACAGGGCTGATTATGACCTGCTGCCTACTCGTCCCGGCAGCCACACCACCGATCGCACCGCGGGCAGAAGATCATTGGCGTAGGTGGGGTGGTAGGCCCGGCGCAGTGCCGCCATGACCGGGGCGAACAGGGCGATGTGCCGATCGACCACGACGACCGGGTAGCGCCCGCGGGCCACGTCTTGCGCCATGCCGCGCACCCAGACGATGGCCACGGGATCGCCATGGTTAGCGCGCTGGGCCAGGATGTAGGTGTCGGAGACGTCGTAAGGCAGGCGCGTCCCGGTCAGCACCGCATAGTACGGCGGCGCCAGCACGACCGTCCCCGGCGCGGCGTGGCGTCGGATCAGCGCCGCCACGTCGCGCACCATCGCCGCGTTGGCGGTTGATGCGGCGGATGACGAGAGCGCGTCGCGATCTGGGGCGATCAGGCCGAGGCAGGAGACGCCCGCCAGGGCCAACACGCCGGCCCACAGCGGACCGTATCGGCCGCGAGCCCTTATGGCCTGTACCGAGCGTACGATGGTAAAGGCAGATAGCAGCGCCACGGCTGGCTCGGCGAGGGCGAACACCGTGCCAAAGGTACCCTCTTTGAGCGTGGCTAGCAACATGGCCACGCTCCCGGCCAGCAGATAGGGCGCGTACAAGAGCGCGTAGCGCGCGTCATACATCTCTCGACCTGGCTTTGGATTATATCCCTGTACGTGATGGTTGATGTGTGGAAGCCTTGGGAGCGCCGGCATCTTGCCCGTCCCCGCGTTAGACCAGGGACCGGCGGGCAGCGCAGCGAGCGTCTTGCACCCCCAGATTGCCCCGGCCCTTCTTTGCACCAACGAATAATCGCCGCGGCCCCCCTCTCCCACGCGTGGGAGAGGGGCTGGGGATGAGGGACGCAGGCACAGCACGGCCCCGACGACGGCCACGACGATGAGGCCGCCCTCCAGCGAGGCGACGTAGGCGAGGCTGGCCACCAGCCAGTCCGCGTTGAGCGGTGAACTGTCCTGGCCCAGGAAAGCGTCGCGCCAGGCGCCGGCCCCCCCATACAGCGCCAGCAAGAGGCTCAAGAGGCCGACTCCTCCGAGCAGCGCCGCGAGGTAGGGCGCCAGCAACGCGCGACGGACGCGCCACAGATACAACAGCGTCGCGGCGAGCAGTGGCAGATAGAGGTCCTTGGTGAAGAGCGCCAGCGCGGCCAGCAGCCCCGAGACGACGGCAGCGCGCGGGCTCAAGCGCAGCAGGGCGTATGCCGACAGCAGCGCGACGAGGCTCAGGGGCGAGTTGGAGTTGTCCCAGTGGTCCCACGTCAGCCCGATGGGCAGCAGGGCGTACAGCAGGGCGGCCATCGCTCCGACGCTGCGCCGCGCGAACAGGCGGGCGCCCAGCAGGTAGACCAAGGCGACGCACAGGCCGCGCATCAGCACGCTCAGCAGGCGCACGCCGTGTACGCCCCATCCGACCTTGAAGACGGTCGCGGCCAGCAGGTAGACCAGGGGCGGCTGCGTGGCCGCGGCCTCGCGGTAGAGCGTGGCGCCCTGGGCCAGCCGCCACGCCGGATAGAGGTAGAGGCCGTCGCCGTTATCCACGTAGGCGTACGCGTTGGACAGATAGGCCCACGCCGTGCAGATCAGGACCGCCAACGCCAGCGCCAGCGGCACAACCGGGAGCCAGTGGGCTCGGGTAGCCCACGCGCGAGTCACTCTCGTCGACGCAACGCGAGCGTTGATGTCGTGTCTGGCCGTCGCGATCTCTCTTGCCCTCCGTTCAGCCGTTCTTGCCGCCTACTGGTTATGGTAGGACCGTTTGGGCCAGGAGACAATAGCCCGAATCCGCTTCCCCAAACCAGGGCGTGCTGCTATACTGCCGGCTAAAGGCTAAAGGCTAAAAGAGGCGTCACGTCTCCTACCGGACAGCGTGAGGACACCCGAACCCATGGGTTCGTCAGAGGGACCCGCGGCTGCGACGGACCAGCCACTAACCTGTGTAGACCAGGCCCGCATCGACCAGAACCAGCGCGACGGCGGTCGCCGGGACTTGCGGCGCGCCAACGGTCACCAGTAGCGCCGTCACGAGTCCACGTATGATCTACTCCTGAGCTTTGCCGCAACCATACCGGCTTCGCGAGAGGCAAAAAACGGCGCGCCAAGCTATGCCGCCGTCATGCCACGACGCCGGCTTCTAACTGTAGCAGAGAAACCCCGATAACCGCTGGCGCCCGCTCGCGGTGCATGTCTGGAGTTCCTGGAGCTCTACAAACGGGCGCGGTACACTGGGGCATGACCTTCACCACATCCGATGAACTGCGCATCGTCTTCATGGGCACGCCCGCCTTTGCCGTGCCCTCGCTACGGGCGCTGCTCGGCCTTGGGACGGTGGCGGGCCGCCCGGCGCGGGTCGTCGCGGTGGTGACGCAGCCAGACCGCCCGGCCGGGCGTGGGGGTCGGGTGCAGCCCAGCCCGGTCAAGACCCTGGCGCAGGAGAGTGGCGTGCCGGTGCTGCAGCCCGAGCGCCTGCGCCGTCCCGAGAATGTGGCCGCGCTGCGCGACCTGCGGCCGGACCTCGTGGTCGTGGCCGCCTTCGCGCAGATCCTCTCGCGCGCCGTGCTGGACACGCCGACCCAGGGCTGCCTCAACGTGCATGCCTCCCTGCTGCCGCGCTGGCGTGGGGCCTCGCCGATCAACGCGGCGATCCTGGCCGGCGACACCGAGACCGGCGTCACCATCATGCGCATGGACCCCGGCCTCGACACCGGACCCATCCTGAGCGGGCGCACCGAGCCGATCCGTCCCGACGATACCACGGCCACGCTGACCGAGCGCCTGTCCCACGTCGGCGCCGAACTTCTGGCCGCGACGGTCGGCCCGTGGATCGCGGGCGAGCTTGCCCCGCGGGAACAAGACGAGTTGCTGGCAACGCCGACGCGCCTGCTGACGCGCGAGGATGGCCACATCGACTGGACCAGCACGCCCGCCGCCGTCGTGGAGCGCATGGTGCGCGCCTACGACCCCTGGCCCGGCGCCTCTACCACCCACGCTGGCCGCACGCTCAAGCTGTGGGGCGCGTCCGTCCTGGCGGACGCGCCGCTGCCCGAGCGCGAGGGCGCGACGCCCGGCCAGACGCTCACGCGAGAGCAGGCCATACCCCTGCTCCAGCGCCTTGACCTGCCCTGGCCACAGTTAATCGTGGCGACGGTCGACGGCCTGCTTGTAGTCCAGCGCATCCAGCCCGAGGGCAAGCGCGTCATGGGCGGGGACGACTATATGCGCGGCCAGCCCGACATCGCCGGGGCGCGATTGGGTTAAGTGGGGCACGCATTGCGACGCTCGTGACGTATTGTTGGCGCGCGTAAGCTCCGGAACGACGGGGAGCGCGGGCGGCCCAGCCGCCCGTCGCGGCCTTCACAGCGATTGGGGCCATCGGCTCGTGAGGCGGCGAAGGAGAGGGGTGAATGTCGCGATACGGCAGGGATGTGGCCGTGGCAATCGTCGTCGCGGCCGCCATTCTGGCGAGTGGAACTGGCACAGGTATGGACGGCGCCGGAGACGAGAGCGGGCGTGCGCAGGCGCAGGGCGCCCAGGGCTTGTACGCGGCGAACTTCAACGGCGCCAGCGTGACGGAGTATGCCCTCGACGCGGCGGGCAACGCGGCCCCGCTGCGCACGATCCGCGGGCCGCGGACGGGGCTCGGCAACGTGCGCGACGTCGCGGTCGACGCGGCGGGCGACATCTACGCGGTCAATCTCTCCGGCCCCGTCTTTGTCGCCGTGTTCGCCCCGCGCGCGGACGGCGACGCGGCGCCCATCCGGCAACTCGGCGGTTTGGGCATGGTCACGCGGCTCTCGGACCCGCTGGCCATCGCGCTCGACGCGCGGGGCTATCTCTACGTGGCCAATCAGACCGAGGGGGTGGAGACCGCCAGCATCCTGGTGTTCGCGCCGGGGGCCAACGGCAACGTCGCGCCGGTGCGACAGATCACCGGGGCCGGCGAGGCCGTCAAGCTGGCGATCGACCGCGCCGGGGACCTCGTGGTCGCCGTCACCGGTGGATTGGGGCGCCCGTTGCCGAACAGGGTCCTAGTCTACGCGCCGGGGCCAACGGCGCCGCAACCCCCATCGGCGCCATCGTCGGTCCCCATACCAGACTGGGCTCGGCAACCGGCACCGACTCGTTCGCCGTCGCGGTGTTGCCCGGCGGGATGCGCGTGCGCGCCGCGACGTCGAGCGGCGCGTCGCCGCGCGTCAACGTGTACGCCGACGGGGCCAATGGCGATGTCGCGCCGCGGTGGAGCCTCGTCGGGCCCGCGACGCGGCTCGGCGAAACGGACGCGCTGGCGGTCGACCGGTCGGCGCGGTCCTACGTGGCCAGCGCCACGGCCAACACGATCAGGGTGTACCCCTCGAACGCGTCGGGCAACACCGCGCCGCTGCGGACGATCGCCGGTCCCGATACCGGCTTGAGCGACCCGCTCGGGCTGGCTATCGGCCCGCGCTAGTACAGCTTGGCGTCCATACGTTTGCATGCGGCGACGGCCTTTGACCCAAGTCGCATGGCAGGGACCGGACACTAAAGTGTCTCACCGGATGGCCAAGGGACGTGAGCCAACGTGTACTAGGACTTCCCTGGGTCGGGCGTGCTAAAATAGGAGCGTTATGTAGAGGGGACCAGGTGGTAGGTGTGGGCGGACGTGGATAATCTGACGGGCACGGTCGAGCGCATCGTCTACCAGAACGACGACAACCACTGGACCGTAGCGCGCATCAAGCTGGCCGAGGCGCCCGCCGCCACGCGCTACCGCGCCGCGCCGGACCTGACCACCGTGGTCGGCAACATGCCCGGCCTCAACGTGGGCGAGACGGTGCTGCTCAACGGCGAGTGGCAGATCAACCCGCAGCACGGTCGCCAGTTCAAGGTCGAGACCTTCGAGCCGCAACTGCCCAATACCGTCGACGGCATCCGCCGCTACCTCGGTTCCGGCCTGATCAAGGGCGTCGGCCCCAAGATCGCCGAGCGCATCGTGGAGCACTTCGGCGCGGACACTCTCGACACTATCGACCACGAGCCCGCGCGCCTGGCCGAGGTGCCGGGCATCTCGCACAAGAAGCTCGGCGCCATCATGCGCGCCTGGAGCGAGCAGAAGGACATTAAGAACTTGATGCTCTTCCTGCAGTCGCACGAGGTGCAGGCCTCGCTGGCCGCACGCATCTACAAGGCCTACGGCGCCGAGGCCGTCACCGTGATCCGCGACGACCCCTACCGCATGGCCAAGGATGTCTACGGCGTGGGCTTCATCACCGCCGATGGCCTAGCCCAGAAGCTGGGCCTGCCCGCGCAGTCGCCGCAACGGCATGTCGCCGGCCTGCGCTACGCCCTCTCCAAGGCCAGCGACGACGGCCACGTCTTCCTGCCCCGGCGCGAACTGATCGACAAAGCCGTCGAGCTGCTGGGGGCCACGCCTGAGGACATCGCGCAGGCCCTCGACGGGCTGACGGCGACGCAAACCGGGCAGAAGGGGCGGGACCCCGACCGCGACGTGGTGATCGAGCCGCCCGCCCCGGACGACCCGGACGGTGAGCCGCGCGTTTACCTTTCCGTCCTCTACTACAGCGAGCGCGGCGCGGCCCGCCGCCTGCGCATGCTGGCCGAGACGCCCTCGACGCTGCTCTTCGCGCGCAACATCGACTGGCAGCGCACCTTCGAGGGGCTGCAGGGCACGGGCCGCATCGAGTTAGCCGCGGGGCAGCGCGTTGCCGTACAGACCGCGCTGTCGCACAAGGTCAGCGTGCTGACCGGCGGCCCCGGCGTGGGCAAGACCACCACCCTGCGCGCGGTGCTGCACCTGTTGGAACGCTACGGCATCCGCTACTGCCTGGCCGCGCCGACCGGCCGCGCCGCCAAGCGCATGAGCGAGGCCACCGGCCGCGAGGCGCACACCATCCACCGGCTGCTGGAGTTCAGCCCCGGCCAGAACGGCTTCGCCCACAACGAGGAGAACCCGCTGCCCTACAGCTTCGTGGTGGTCGACGAGAGTTCCATGATCGACATCTTCCTGTTCTACGGCCTGCTCAAGGCCGTCGCCCCGACCGCGCACCTGCTGCTGGTGGGCGACGCCGACCAGTTGCCCTCGGTGGGACCCGGCAACGTGCTGCGCGACGTTATCTCCTCCGAGGCTTTGCCGGTCACGCGGCTGACCGAGCTGTTCCGGCAGGCGCAGGGCTCGCGCATCATCACCACCGCCCATGCGATCAACCAGGGCCGCACCCCGCGCATCGACAACCCGCCCGACACCGACCTGTTCTTTATCCGCGAGGACGACCCCGACCGCGTGATCGCGCTGCTGAGGACGGTGGTGTCCGAGCGCGCGCCAAAGGCCTTCGGGCTCGACCCGTTGGCCGACGTGCAAATCATCAGCCCCTCCAACAAGGGCCAGTTGGGCGTGCATACGCTCAACGAGTTGCTGCAAGAGTTGCTCAACCCCGAGCAGGCGGGCGAGTTGCACCAGGGCCAGCGCGTCTTCCGCGTGGGCGACAAGGTGATGCAGATCCGCAACAACTACAACAAGAACGTCTTCAATGGCGACATGGGCCGCGTGGCGCGCGTCGACCGCGAGGAGCAACTGCTGGTCATCCACTATCCCGCCGAGGGCCTGCCGGTGAAGCGCGAGCGCGACGACGACCTCGCCGCGCCTGCGCGCGGGCGCGGCCGGCCCGCCCCGCCCATCGTCCCCAAGCTCGGGGCGGGCGGCGGGCAGGTCATCGAGGTGGCCTACGAGTTCCACGAGACCGACGAGCTGACGCACGCCTACGCCGTCTCGGTGCATAAGAGCCAGGGCAGCGAGTTCCCCGCCGTGGTGATGCCGCTGAGCACCTCGCACTACCTCTTGTTGCAGCGCAACCTGATCTACACCGCCATCACGCGGGCGCGGCGGCTGTGCGTGCTGATCGGCTCGCAGCGCGCCCTGGACATCGCCGTGCATAATAACGCCGTGGACCGCCGCTACACCGCCCTGGCCGAGCGCCTACGCACCGCGCCGATCCGGTCTATCTCCTGACCAACCGGTCGTGGATTCTGGCAAGGCTCCGATCCTGATATCATGGCAGACCCTCATATCCCTGTGGGGAGTCACCACACATGAAAATAACGGTGCGACAGCTGAGTCGGGCGGTGTTCTTTCATGCCAGGGTCAATGTGTTAAGCGCAAACTAGGATGTCAGCTAGAATGTAGACAAAGAGGGGATCGTGGCAGGTTGGCTATTCGCCACTTGCGGCCCGTCGCTGCCCCCGACCGCGCCGCCCTGCACAGCGACCGCGTTGAGGTAGGCGCCGCGCCGGTCATGGGCATCAATCTCGTCCAGGGCCAGCGTCCGCCGGTCGGGGGCATCCGCGTGGTCATCCGGGCCGGCGCGCGCCGCTCGGCCGCGCGCAGGATCGCCGCGACCGTCTCCCGGCTGCCCCCCTGCCCGCTCGGTGTCCGCGGGCAGGGCGGGATGCCGCGCGTGCTGGCCTGCGCCGCGCTCCACCCTGGCAAGACGTGCGGCTCCAGGGGGGGCGTGATCGCCAGGACGGGAGCGACGGGCGTGCGCGTTCCCACCAGCGCCCGCCGCGCCTGCTCCCGCCACGCGTACAACGGGGCGCGCGGCCAATTGATGCGGCCAGCGCGCGGACAACAACGGACCGGCTGGGCGCGATGACACCGCCCGTTTTCCCGCACCCGGGCATTGATGTCACCTTTTGCCGCGACCTGATACAGTTCAAGCGTGAAAGCATGTACAAATAACGAGCGATCGTCATGCGCGTCCTGATCACGGGGGCGGGCGGCCAACTCGCCGCCGATCTGATCCGCGCCTTCGAGGATGCCGGGCACGAGACGATCGGCCTGCGCCGCGAGGATCTCGATGTGGCCGACGAGACTGCGGTGTCCGTCCGCCTGGCCAAGGCGCGACCTGACGTCATCCTCAACACCGCCGCCTATAATCGCGTCGACGACGCCGAGCGCGCTGTCGATGCGGCCTACGCCGCCAACGCCTTCGGGCCGCGCGCACTGGCCCGCGTCGCCGCCGACCTCGACGCCCTGCTGGTGCATTACAGCACCGACTACGTCGTGGAGGGGACGAAGCGGACGCCCTACGGTGAGGACGACGCGCCGCTGCCGCTCTCGGTCTACGCCGCCTCGAAGCTCGGCGGCGAGCACTTCGTCCGCGCGACCGCTCCCCATCACTACGTGCTGCGCGTCTGCGGCCTCTTCGGCCTCGCCGGCCGCGGCACCCGCCACGGCAACTTCGTGGAGACGATGCTGCGCGTGGCCGCCGCGGGCCGGCCCCTGCGCGTGGTGGCCGACCAGATGATGGCGCCCACGGCCACGGCGGATGTCGCGGCGGCCACCCTGGGCCTGTTCGACCACCGGGCGCCCTACGGGCTCTACCACTGCACCGCGGCGGGCGAGACCTCGTGGTACGAGTACGCGCGCGCCATCTTCGAGCTGGCCGGCGTCCCGGCCGACCTTACCCCGACCACCGCCGCGCAGTACGGCGCGGCGGCGCGCCGCCCCGACTACTCCGTGCTCGACAACGCGAAGCTGGAAGCGGCCGGTGTGGCGCGCCCGCGCCATTGGCGCGACGCCCTGGCGGCGTACCTCACCGTCCGCGCGACAGATGCGGCCGCCGCGGCGGGTGACGCCGCCCCGGCGGTGGAGCGGCAGCTCCCGGGGACCCAGGATCAGGGCCAAGGAGAAAGATGAAAGGATTGATCTTGAGCGGCGGCAAGGGCACGCGCCTGCGCCCCCTCACCTACACCGCGGCCAAACAGCTGGTGCCGGTGGCCAACAAGCCGGTGCTGTTCTACGCCATCGAGGATCTCGTCTCCGCCGGCATCACCGACATCGGCATCATCGTCGGCGACACTGCCGCCCAGATCCGGGCCGCCGTCGGCGACGGCTCGCGCTTCGGCGCGCGCGTCACCTACATCCCGCAGGATCGCCCCGGCGGTCTGGCCCACGCCGTGGGCGCGGCGCGCGCATTCCTGGACGGGGACCGCTTCGTGATGTACCTGGGCGACAACTTCATCCGCGAGGGCATCGCGCCGCTCGTCGCGGCCTTCGCCGCCGGCGACGCCAACGCCCGCATCCTGCTCTACCGCGTGCCCAACCCGCAAAACCTTGGCGTGGCCGTGCTGGACGGCGACCGCGTGGTGCGGCTGGTGGAAAAGCCCCAGGAGTTCGTCAGCGACCTCGCCATCGTCGGCGTCTATATGTTCGACCACCACATCTTCGAGGCCGTCGACGGCATCGTGCCCTCGGCGCGCGGCGAACTCGAGATCACCGACGCCATCCAGTGGCTGCTCGACCACGACTACCGGGTCGCGCCGCACGTGCTGGAGGGCCACTGGATCGACACCGGCAAGATGGAGGACATGCTCGAGGCCAATCGCCTGGTGCTGGAAGTGCTCAAGCCGCGCGTCGACGGCACGGTCGACGATCTGTCGCGGCTGACGGGCATGGTGGTGGTCGAGGAGGGCGCCGAGATCCGCAACTCCGTGCTGCGCGGGCCGCTGATCATCGGCGCGCATACACAGGTGATCGACTCGTACGTCGGCCCCTTCAGCGCGATCGACCACCACTGCCTGTTGGAGGGCATCGAGATCGCCAACAGCATCGTGCTGGAGTACAGCCGCATCACGGACATCGAGCATCGCATCGAGGATAGCCTGATTGGCCGCTACGCCGAGGTGCAGCGCTCGCCCGCCAAGCCGCGCGCCTATAAGTTGTTGCTGGGAGACCATAGTAAGGTGGTAGTGTTGTGAGTAGTTGCGGGTTGCCAGTTGCCAATTGCCAGTTGGTAGACGCCGATGCGGAGTCGGGTGGCGCACTGTACGACGCGTTCTTCAGCCGACCGCGGTCGGCCCATGGTTTACCATGCGACGGCAGTCGCAGGCCCTGTAGCCACAGTGAGGCGGTCGCGCAATGACCACGAATGCGACGTTGGATTCTTTTACGCCGCGCCACGTACTGGTCACTGGGGGCGCGGGCTTCATCGGCAGCGCCTTTGTACGCCACTGCCTGGACCGCTACCCCGACCTGCGCGTGACCGTGCTCGACAAGCTGACCTACGCCGGCAACCTGGCCAACCTCCTGCCCGCCGCCGCCGACCTGCGCTATCGCTTCATCCAGGGCGACATCGCGGTGCGCAACGACGTGCTGGAGGCCCTGCGCGACTGCGACGCGCTGGTCAATTTCGCCGCCGAGACGCACGTGGATCGCTCTATCCTCGACGCGGGCGCCTTTGTGACCACCGACGTCTACGGCAGCCTCGTGCTGCTCGAAGCGGTCAAGGAATTGGGCACGCCCCGCGCCTTGTTCGTCAGCACCGACGAGGTCTACGGCGACGTGGAGCAGGGCGCCTCGGTCGAAACCGACCCCTTCGCGCCGCGCAGCCCTTACGCCTCCAGCAAAGCCGGCGGCGAACTGATGGTGCGCGCCTATCATATCACGCACGGCCTGCCCACGCTGGTGACGCGCGGGTCCAACACCTTCGGCCCCCACCACTATCCCGAGAAGCTGATCCCGCTGATGATCACCAACGCGCTCGACGACCTGCCGCTGCCGGTCTACGGCGACGGCCGCCAGCAGCGCGATTGGCTCTACGTCGACGACCACGCCGCCGGCATCGACGCGGTGTTGCGACGCGGGACGGTGGGCGAGGCCTACAACCTCGGCGGCGGCAACGAGCGCGAGAACATCGACGTGGTCGAGCGCATCCTGGAGTTGACGGGGAAGCCCGCCAGCCTGATCCGCCACGTGCAAGACCGCCCCGGCCACGACCGCCGCTACGCCCTGGACTCCTCCAAAGCCCACTCGCTGGGCTGGCGACCCACCCACGCCTTCGAGGACGCCCTGGCCACGACTGTGCAGTGGTACAGGGAGAACGAATCCTGGTGGCGCCCCCTCAAGAGCGGCGAATTCGCCGACTACTACCGGCAGCAATACGCCACACGTTTGACGAAGTGACTAGTGGCTAGTGGTTAGTGACTAGAAAGACCTCTAGTCACTAACCACTAGTCACTCATGACTGGAGGCAGCATGATCGACGGCGTCGAGGTCAAAGACCTGCGCACGTTTCCCGATGAGCGCGGGTTCTTCCGCGAGGTAATCCGCGTCACCGACCCCTTCTTCGGCGAGGGCTTCGCCCAACTCAGCCACAGCTACATGCATCCGGGCGTGGCCAAGGCCTGGCACATCCACAAGACGCAGATCGACTGGTGGTACGTCCCGACCGGCGCGCTTAAGGTGGCGCTCTACGACACCCGTGACGGCTCACCCACCAAGGGCCAGATGCAAGAGGTGTTTTTGGGTGAACGCTACCCCGCCCAGGCGCTGAAGATTCCGCCCGGCGTGGCGCACGGCTGCCGCGCCCTGGAGGCGTCGCACCTGCTCTACGTCACCTCCAACACCTACAATCCCGACGAGGAGGGCCGCATCCCCCACGACGACCCCGCCATCGGCTACGACTGGACGGCCACCCCGCCCATTACGTAGCACCCCTCGCCGAGCCTGGTCCTCTGAAGGGCAGCGTAGGCTCCATGCCTGCTAACGGCGAATGACTTCTAAGGATGAGCTACCTGCTCAATCAGTCACCATGGCCGCGTCGCGCTCAGGATGCGTGGCCATGCCCCTAAAGTTTGCGGTCACGAGATGTGACGCTCCGTGCATCTCCAGCGCGTGGCGAACGTAGTCGGACTGCTGCTGTCCCCACACGACCTGGCAGTCGCGCAGCGTCATCCCGCGCGCCCTTGACGAAAAAGCCCCCCGTCAGTTGATCGATGAGACCCTCCTCCGGCCACGTCCACATGTCAAGGCATCCGCCTGCCCAATCACTGAGCCGTTTAAGCAAAAGACGCGGCGTCATCCATCTATTCTAGTCTACTACTTGGCCCAGCAACCGGTCCAACGAGGGTGGGCAAGGGCACCCCTGGGGCCACCACTTGACAATCTTGGGACAACGTTTCTATAATAGCTTAAACGATTTGCTTATGCGCTTCACAACAGATGTCGGCGCGGGATGAGCATTAGCATATTAGCGTTAGGATGCGCGAGTGGTAACCAAACGTGCCGTGACGATGCGCGACGTGGCAGCCCACGCGGGTGTCTCACCCGCGACCGTCTCGTACGTGATCAACAACCGTAACCGGGTGGGTGAGGCGGTGCGGCAGCGCGTCCTGGACGCTATGAAGGACCTGGCCTACTATCCTTCGGCCTCCGCCCGCAGCCTGGTCCGGCAACGCACCAACCTGATCGGCTTTTTGATCCCGCACCGGCCGGAGAGCGTCTTCCTCGATCCCTACTTCGCCGAACTGATGCGCGGCGTGGCCATTAGCGCCGACGCGCACGAGTGCAGCCCGGTTATGGTGACGGTCGAGGGTGACGACCATGCCCGGGTGGTGTCCGGCCGTCTGGTGCGCAACAACCTGGTGGACGGCATCATCGTCAGCTACCTGTCCGACCACGACTCGTATCTGCTCGCGGAGATGGAGCAGACGGCTATCCCGTTCGTCATCATCGGCTCGGCCAAAAAGCGGAGCTACACCACGGTCGATGTCGATAACCGCGATGGCGCTGAGCAGGCTATGGCCCATCTGCTGGCGCTCGGACACCACGCGCTCGGCTTTATCAACGGGCCCGACGACGCGCCCCACGCCAGGCAGCGCCTTTGGGGCGTGCGCAGCCTGCTGCTGGCGCACGAGCTGCCGCTCTCCTGCTGTCCCGTTGTCAACGGCGGCTTCTCGCGCGAGGGCGGCTACGCGGCGATGCAACAGTTGCTGACCTCCCGAGGCGGGGAGGGCGCGCCGACCGCCGTCTTTGCCGCCTCGGACCAGATGGCCGTGGGCGCGGTCCAGTGCCTGCACGAGCGCGGTGTGCGCGTCCCGGACGACATCTCGCTGGTGGGCTTCGACGACAACCTGCTGGCAACGGCCACCTATCCGACGTTGACGACGGTGCGCCAGCCAATTCGCCAACTCGGCGAGATGGCCGCCGATTTCCTGTTCAAGAAGATCAACGGCTTGCCGTTACCGCCGTCGATCACGCTCCCGACCGAGTTGGTCGTGCGCGACAGCACGATGGCGCGACGCGCACCGGCGGAGGGAGGGCCGCGATGACAGCCACGCCTATGCGCGCTCAATGGCTGCTGCCAACCGATCCGCCCGCGCCGATCTGTCCGCGCAACGGTATTGAGAGGCGAGCGACGAAGGGGGGTGGTTGGAAGGGAAGGTAGGGAAGCACGCGGAAAGCAGGCACGCATCGTAGGTCCGACGTCTCGCGGGAAGCGCCATCATCGTGACCCCGCCCGCGACGCGCAGTCCTTCAACGATAGAGATGCGCTGACATTGGTTGCATCGCTCAACGAGGAGTTAGGGAGGTCTCATGGCTTTTTCTCGATCGGTTAAAAAACGAGCCGCGCAAGTCGCCGCCGGCATCGCGCTTATCGCCGCCACGATCACGGTTCCCGCGCACGCGCCGCGCGCACAGGCCGCGTCGACGCAGCCCCTGGTGGTCGCCTACGGGCCCACGTCCAGCTTCGTGCGTAACTTCAACCCGTTCAACTACACCTCGGTTGATCCGTTTACCCAGGCCGGCGTCTTCGAGCCCCTCTATATCGTGACCGACGTTAACGGCAAGCAGACCCCCTGGTTGGCCACGAGCTACGCGTACAGCGATGGTCTCAAGACGCTCACGTTCACCGTGCGCCAGGGCGTCAAGTGGTCCGACGGGCAGCCCTTCACGGCCAGGGACGTCTACTTCACCATCATGCTGGGCAAGAAGTACAATGCTCTCGACAGGGTCGGCTTCAACACGGGTGACGTCACCAGCGTGACCATGCCCTCGTCGACCCAGGTCGCCATTCACTTCAAAACGGCGGATTCTACCCGCTTCGAAAACCTGGTCAACAACCTCTACATCGTGCCGGAGCATACCTGGTCGACGGTCAAGGATCCTGTTAACTTCCTCAACCCCAATCCGGTGGGCACCGGCCCCTTCACCCAGGTGCAGAACTTCTCCTCGCAAGGCTTCGACCTGGCCCGCAACCCGTATTACTGGCAAAAGGAGCAGGTCAGCGCCATACGCGTCCCGGCGTACAGCGGCAACGACGCGGCCGACGTGGCCATCGAGGCGGGCCAGGTCGATTGGGGGACGGTCTTCGTCCCTAACTACCAGAAGACGTTCGTGGCGCGTGATCCCCAGCATAACCACGTCAACACGCAGCCGTTCTCGACCGAGATGCTGATGATGAACAACAAGCAGTATCCGTTAAGCCTGCCCGCTTTCCGCAAAGCCTTGAGCCTGGACCTGTACCGGCAGGCCTTCAATGTCGCCGCCTGGTTCGGGCAAAATCCTCCCAGCGACATCACCGGCTTGAAGGGGGTATGGTCATCCTGGATCAATCCAGGCATCCCCAACACCCTGGCGCAGTACAATCCGGCGGCGGCGCGGGCGATGCTGCTTAAGGCCGGCTTTACCTACACTAACGGCCACTTGATGGACCCCAAGGGCAAGCCGGTGAGCCTGTCCATCATCGACAACCAGGGCTATACAGACTACATCGCCGTGTCCCAGATCATAGAGCAAACCTTTAAAGCTCTGGGCATCGACTTCAGCATCCGCCTGTTGCAGGGCTCGGCGGTCACCAGTGCCGAGCAGGAGGGCAACTTCCAACTCGCGCTGGATCTGGCGCCGTCGGGGGCGACTCCGTACTTCTTCTATCACGACCTGTTGAGTTCGGCGTCTAACAACTTCGCGCCCATTGGGACGGCGATCCCCGGCGGCAGCAACTGGGGACGCTATCAGAACCCCCAGATCGATCAACTCCTCGCGCAGTTCCGCCATACGAACGATCAGGCCCAGCAGAAGTCCATCATGGGGAACATCGAAAAGATCTTCACCAACGATCTGCCGTATATCCCGTTGAACGCGGGGACGGTCACCTACGAGTACAACACCCAGCACTACACCGGGTTCCCCACGGCATCCGACTCGTACGCCTCGGGGGCAAACTGGAGATCGCCCGACCGGCTCTTCGTGCTCACGCGGCTGACACCAGCGCAGTAGACCGGATCGGTCAGCGGTCAGGGGCAGGACGTGCCGCTAAACGGGGCGGCGGCTCCGTCTAGCGGTTGCTGGAAAGGGGAAGGGCGGCGCCGTGGTATGCTATTGCCTATCGGGCCGTCGCCCTTCCGCGGGGTCCCTGCGCGCATCACTCACCGTCTGCTAGAGGAAGCCGTTATGCGTTATATCTCACGCCGTCTCATGTTCTATCTCGTGGCTCTGTGGGTGGCCATCACGCTGAACTTCGCGATCCCCCGCCTGATTCCCGGCGATCCGGCCTCGGGCTTCCTGGCCACGCACCGCCAGCAGTTCGAGGGCGTGCCCAACGCCTTGCAGATCATCGAGGCCGAGTTGGGGGTCTCGCACGACCCCATGCTCGTGCAGTACTGGCACTACCTCGTCAATCTGGCGCACGGAGACCTCGGTATCTCCACCTCGTATTATCCGGCGTCCGTCGCGACGGTCATCGCGCAAAGCCTGCCCTGGACCATTTTTTTGGTCGGCCTCGCCGTGGTCATCGCCTTTGTCATCGGGACGGGGATCGGCGTGCTGGCGGCCTGGCGGCGCGGCGGGTTCCTTGACAACGTGCTGCCGCCGCTCACCCTGCTGACCAGCAGCTTCCCCTTCTTTTTTCTGGCGCTGCTGCTGCTGTACGTCCTGGGTTTCCAACTCAAATGGTTCCCGCTCGGTCATGCTTACGCCAGCGGAACCGCCCCCAATCTGAGCTTCTCGTTTATTGGCGATGCCCTCTACCACGCGATCCTGCCGGCGCTCTCTATCGTCATCGTCACCATCGGCGGCTGGCTCCTTGGCATGCGCAACACCATGATCAATACCTTGTCCGAGGACTACATCGCGATGGCACAGGCGCGTGGGCTGCACGATCGCCGTGTCATGCTGGCCTACGCCGCGCGCAACGCCATCCTGCCGCAGATTACCGGCTTCGCCTTGAGTCTGGGCTATCTGGTCGGCGGCCAGGTCCTGATCGAGTCGGTCTTCAGCTATCCGGGGGTTGGCTTTACGCTGTTCCAGGCCATTGGCAATCAGGATTATCCCTTGATCCAGACCCTGCTGCTGATCATTACCGTCTGTGTCCTGGTGGCCAATCTCGTCACCGATCTCTTATACACGCGCCTCGATCCGCGCGCGCGCGCCGCCTGACCCGGTCCAACGAGGAGGATTTGACGATGCAACTCCAGCCGCTATCCGAGAACGCTGGCGAGCTCGACGGACCGGGCGGCGGGGCGCCCGCCCCGGCGGCTCCGTTCCTGGTGCGCCGTACACTGCGCATCGGGCTACCCAACTGGCTGGCCCACCTTACGCGCAATCGCAAGGCGGCGGTTGGGCTGGGCCTGCTGGCCTTCTTTATCCTGGCCGCCATCGTTGCCCCCTTGATCTGGACCGGTGATCCGTCCGCCTCCGACTTCACGGCCCTGCCGATGCAGGAGCCCTCCAGCGCGCACTGGTTCGGGACCGACCACCTGAACCATGACATCTTTCTGCAAATGATCAATGGCGCGCGCCCCAGCCTCGCGCTCGGGTTCGCTATCGGCCTGGTGGCCACGGTCTTGAGCGTCATCGTTGGCATGTCCGCCGGCTACTTTGGCGGTTGGGTCGACGAGGCGCTGAGCCTCGTCATCAACATCTTCCTGGTGATTCCGGGGCTGCCGCTGATCATCGTGCTGGCGTCGTGGATACAGGTAAAGAACGACCTGCCCATTATCTTGATCATCAGCCTCACCGCCTGGGCCGGAGGCGCGCGTGTCTTGCGCGGCCAGACGCTTTCCTTGCGCAAGAGAGAGTATGTGATGGCCGCCGTCGTGCGCGGCGAGGCGGGCTGGCGTATCGTCCTGCGCGAGATTCTGCCCAACATGACCAGCCTCGTGGTCAGCGGGCTGATCGGCACAACCATCTATGCCATCGGCGCCGCCGCCGGCCTCGCCTTCCTGGGCCTGGGCAATATCTCGGAGGTGAGCTGGTTTACCATCCTCTACTGGGCGCAGAACAGCGGCGCCCTGGAGTCGGGCGCCTGGTGGACCTTCGTGATCCCGGGCGTGGCCATCGCCCTGATCGGCACCGCCCTTGCCCTGATCAACTATGGCATCGACGAGGTCAGCAACCCGCGCCTGCGCATTGAAAAGGTGAAGACGGCGCGCGGCGCCCTGACGCCCACGCCCACGGCATCCACGCCCGCGCGGGGGAAGGCGGTAGCCTCATGACGCTCCACGACACGCCGCTCCGCGCCGTCCCCACCTCGCCTCACGCGCGTGAGGCCAGCGCGGAGCCGGGCGCGCCGCTGCTCGACGTGCGGCATTTGCGGGTGGACTACGTGACGGGACGCGGCACCGTGCGCGCCGTCGACGACGTCTCCTTCGCGCTGCGGAAGGGCGAGGTGTTGGGCCTGGCGGGAGAGTCGGGCTGCGGCAAGAGCACCATCGCCAACGCCATCACGCGCCTGCTCAGACCGCCGGCGCGAATCGCCGGCGGCCAGATCCTCTTCGACGGGCAGGACGTCCTGGCCCTCGACGTCGACGCGCTGCGGCGCTTCCGCTGGAGCCGCGTCAGCATCGTCTCGCAGAGCGCCATGAACGCGCTCAACCCCGTCATGTCCATCGGCGCGCACATGGTCGACACCTTGCGGGCGCACACCGCCATGAGCAAACGTGAGGCCCTGGAGCGCGGGGCCGAGTTGTTGCGCGTCGTGGGCATCGAGAGGTCGCGCCTCAAGAGCTTCCCGCACGAGCTCTCCGGCGGCATGCGTCAGCGCGCCGTCATCGCGCTCGGACTGGCCCTCAATCCCGATCTTATCATTATGGACGAGCCGACGACCGCGCTCGACGTGGTGGTGCAGAAGGAGATCATGCAGCAGATCGAGGACTTGAAGGAGCGCTTCGGCTTCTCCATCCTCTTCATCACGCACGACATCTCGCTGCTGGTCGAGTTCAGCGACCGCATCGCCATCATGTACGCCGGCAAAATCGCCGAGGTGGCGCCGGCGCGCGAGTTGTTCCGCGCGCCCAGGCACCCCTATACGGTGGGCTTGATGAATTCGTTCCCCGTGCTCGACGCCGCGGATGACGTGGTGATGACTGGTATCCCGGGGACGCCGCCCGATCTGGCCGCTCCGCCCGCGGGCTGCCGCTTCCATCCGCGCTGCCCCCACGCCATGACGGTCTGCGCGAGCGATGAGCCCCTCCTGGCCGCGGTCAGTCCGGCGCATCCGGTGGCGTGCCACCTGTACCCGTCGAGCGGTCACGGGCTTGAGGAGAGATAGCCATGCAACGAGCGCAGGCCCCGGTCATGGATGTGCAGGGATTGACCAAGTGGTTCCGCGTCGGCGGCGGCCCCTTCGGTGTAGGGGGAGAGGCGCGCTACGTCCACGCCGTCGACGACGTCAGTTTCACGCTGGAGCAGGGGCGCATCCTGGCCCTCGTCGGCGAGAGCGGCAGCGGCAAGAGCACCATCGCCCGTCTGCTGGCCCGACTCTATCCGGTCACATCGGGGCGCGTGCTCTTGAAAGGCCGCGACGCCCTGTCGCACCAGAACCGCAAGGCGGTGCTCGCCTACCGCGGCGACGTGCAGATGATCTTCCAGGATCCTTTCGGGTCGCTCAACCCGGTGAAGACGGTGCGGTATCACCTCGAGCGCCCCCTGACGTTGCACACCGGGCTGCGCCGGGCCGCGCGCGCGCGGCGCATCGACGAGTTGCTGCGCACGGTGGGGCTGGCGCCGCCGGAGGAGTTCGCGCCCAAGTATCCGCACCAGCTCTCCGGCGGGCAGCGTCAGCGCGTGGCCATCGCCTGCGCGCTGGCCGTGAACCCGGAGGTGATCCTGGCCGACGAGCCGACGAGCATGCTCGACGTCTCCATCCGCATGGGCATCCTCAACCTGATGAAGCAGTTGCGGGACGAGCGCAACCTGGCCTATCTCTTCATCACGCACGACCTGGCCAGCGCGCGCTACATCGCCGACGAGACGATGGTGCTCTATGCAGGGCATATGATGGAGAAGGCGCCGAGCAAGGAGCTGATGCGCGCCCCCCAGCATCCCTACACGCGGCTGCTGCTGTCGGCGGCGCCGAATCCGCGTATGGAGAAGACGCGCGTGGAGGCGCGCGGCGAGATCCCCACGATCATCAACCCGCAACCGGGTTGCCGGTTTGCCGCGCGCTGTCCGCTGGTGATGGACATCTGTCGGCAGCGGACGCCCGAGGTCACAGCGGTGCGGCCCGGCCATCTCGTGCGTTGCTACGCGGCGCGGCCCGTGTCTGGCTCCGCCGTGCCAGTATAGTCGGACCATGCCCGTGTCACTACGCCCTGGAGGCGACGCACCTGCTCTACGTCACCTCCAACACCTACAACCCCGATGAGGAGGGTCGCATCCCCCACGACGACCCCGCCATCGGCTACGACTGGACGGCCACGCCGCCCATCACCTAAAGTTCTGCTATTCTCCCAACCACAGCGCTTGGGGAATTGGGGCGTCCTGGAGGGCGCGCAAAGCGGCCTCTACCGCACGCTTGTCCTCTGGATTGTGTGGATCGACGGGCCGGCGCTCCGTCTTGGTCTCGATGCTGATCGCGGTGATCAAACCCTCCGGATCGCGGGACGTCAGGAGATCCCACAGCAGATCGCTGGCGACATCGACAGCGACCCCATCGGGTACGCGCAGGGCGAAGAAGTACACGGTGTCGCTACTCCCCGTGACGCTACTATAGGGAAGCTCGCGTCCCATATAGGTGAGTTGGGCTCCGTGCGCGACCACAACGCCCCTCCCGCGTGTGACCTCGGCCTTGGCCTGACCCATGATGTGCGCCACGATGCTCCGCTCCGACGCATGGATCTGGAACTCGATATCCACCGGTACTGCCCCTTCTCCGCTATCATGCCGAGCCCACAGCGCACCACTTGATCACCGATGACAGACCACCCGGTCCACCGCGATTCGGCAATCCAAGTGGGTGTTGGTACGTTCCTGGGAGCGCCGGCTTCCAGCCGGCCCCGTGGTTTGCCGGCTGGCAGCGCAGCGAGAGACAGCGCTCCCAGGGGCGTCGTCTCCTGAATCATGCAAGCTAGAGATGCGGCCCACTGACGACGATTCAGGAACCGGGGGGAAAGAACGTATCGGTGGGCCGGGGCGGCTGGCGATCCCCAAGCACACCGCGGATGTATTCCGCCATGTCGCGCAGCCACGCCGTCGCGCCGTCGTCGCCGGGGTCCGCGAGGGCCCGATTCCCGTCCCAGGCCACGAGCCGCGCGAGCGTGCCCTCGCCGGGCGGGTGGGCCAGCAGCGCTTCGATGCCTTCTAGGGCGCGCACGATGCCGCGCGGGTTGACGACTGCCGCGCGGGCGATCTCATCGTGGATCTCCTCAATGCCATTCGCATCGGAGGCATAGCCGCGCAGAAAGGTCCGCGTGGCCTCCAACGGCGAGGGGGGCGGCTCTTTGAGCCTGGCCAGGAATCTGGCGGGAACGTCTTCACTCATGCGGCCTCCTAATAGCCGCGCCCCGCTGGGAAGGCGCGGACGACGAAGAATGACGGAGGGGGTCCTGGAATGAACTGCAATGTGAGGGGCACGGTACTGGTTTGGTGATACACCGCATTGCGCGAGCCAATACCCATCTGCCCCTCGTTGAAGAAACCCTCGCCGATCGCGTTGCCCGCATCGAACGTGGCCTCGAGCTTGCCCTCCAAGGCCAACTCCGAGCGGATCGTCTGCCAGTTGACCCTCAGATACGTGTTGATCGTGTCATTCATCGCCGACGGGCTGGTCCACTTATAGGGGATGTAAGCCCAAACCGCCGAAATTTTCGTGACATGCTGATCGGGGCGCGGACTAATGGAGAGAGCCGACGGTGTCGATGAGGCCATGCGGCCGGTAGCCAGGCTAGCGCACATCGCCGCTAGCGGGGGCGGCCGCTGGCCAGTTGGGCGCTCCCTCGCCCAAGGTGGGCCACCGCGCCCGCAGGGCCTCACTCAGGCGTCCCCCCAGGTCCGCCAGCGGCGTGAGCGCCGCGGCGGCGGCGCTCGTCTGATGGAGGCGCAGCGTGGTAGAAAGCAACGCGGCGCGGCCGGTCCACCCCGGCGCCCAGGCGCGGTCCTCCGCGAGGAGATCGGGGGGGAACCACGTGAGCATGGCGAGGGCGCGATACGCGCACAGCGTCGCCCACGCCTCCCGATACTGTCCGTCGTCGGCGAACGGGCCGCCCCGGGCGTCAGCGCCGAGCCCGCGCCGGAACACGCACTCCATCCCGGCGACCCACGCCCAGGGCAATGGGCACAGGATGGCCCACCCCGTGAGGTCGTAGAGCGCATGGCGGTAGCCCGCGTACTCGAAGTCGATCAGGCGAACCCGCCCGGGGCTGAGGTGATTGTTCGAGGGCGCAGGGTCCCCGTGGGAGAAGGCCAGGGACGGGCCCGGATCCGCATAGACCGCCGCGACGTGGGCATAGGCGGCGTCGAAGCCGCGCGGCAGGGGGATGGCGAGCAGGTCGGCCCAGCGCGCGACCCGCTCGCGCGCCTCCAGCCAGCGCGCGGCCTCCTGCTGCCGGCCCAGGCCCGCTCCACCGGGCAGCGTCGCCCGCAGTCGCACGAAGGTCTCCTCTCGACCGGCTGTTGCCGCAACGAGGCGCGCCATGGACGTCGCCAAGGCGGCGAGGGCCTCCACCGCCGCCGTCGCATCCGCCTGCTCGAGCAGATCGGCCAGGCTGCGCGATCCACCCAGATCCTCCATGACGACGAAGCGCTCCCGCGCGTCACCGCCGTAGAAGCGTGGGGCGACATCCGTGGCCTCCTCCAGGGCGGAGAGGAACGCCAGGCTCGCCCAGTCCGTGAAGCCGCGCGCGTCGTCGCCCTCGTTGCGCTTGAGCACCAGCGAGGCCACGTCGTCCCAGCCCGTCACGGCGCAGCGCACGACCAGGCTGCGCCCGCGCGCGGCGACCACCCGCGGAGCGTGTAGGCCGATTTTGCGCCCCCAGCGATCCCGCACGAGCGATTCGGCCTGCCGCACGAGCAGCCCCACGCGCTCCTGTTCGTCCATGTTTCCCCTCTGCGTTCCCCACGTCAGCACGGCGCGTGCCCGTCCCTCACACCGATCTGGAGGGCCGGGACGGCATCCCCCACCTCACACTCACCAGGGTGCCGACCCCTGCTTACCGGGGGGCCAGGGGGTGGCCGCGGCACGCCGTCCGGGGCGCTATGAGGTCACGCATCGAGCTGGGGCAACCCTTTCACTTGGTCGGTCCAAGAGTGTCGGGAAACACCCGTTTGGCGACAGGGCTGGGGCACAGGGCTGTCCGGCCCGCGCGGCGCGCCGGGATGTGTACGGGAAACCCTGCCGCTTTGGCGACCATGCGGAAACCACCCCCCAAGGGTTTCCCGTACGTGCGTGCTGGACCTGGATGTGGGTGACAGAATTTTCGGCGGTTTGGGCGTACACCCCCTTATAGGACCAGTTGGCCGCTTCGTCCCAGGGCGGATCGCCGTAGATACGGCCTTCAATGGTCCGAAGGCCGCGGGGCGCATCCGTACGATGCAGAGGGATATCCGGCCCGTGCCGCTCGGTCGTGTGCGCGCCGCTGGCGGCGTACTGGGCATCGTGCGCCCGCATGTCAAGGATGGGCGGCTCCTCGGCCAGCCCGTGATAGGTGCGCAGCGTCTGGCGGAGGTAAAGCGCCTGGGCCGCGTCTCGCGCGCGCGCCATGGCCTCGGGCGGCGTCTCGCCGGGCCGCGGAGTACGGTTCATGTCCTGAACCAACTCGTCGTCCGTGCGTCCTACAGGATCATATGGACTCGCGGGCACGGCTGGGGTTGGCTGCGGCGCGTGAGGGTCGGACGCGTGTACATGCCCAGCGGCGGGTGGCCCGGAGACAGCGGTTGTGACTGGCGCATCCGTGCCCGGCGGCCCCGTGCCCAGGCCTGGGCTGGAGGCCGGCGCCGGGCCCGATCCCGCTGCCGGTTCGGTGGGACGCACGAATACGGTCTCGATCCGCCGCTCTCCGGCAGGGACATAGGCCGGGGAGTGCGGTCCCTCGGCTGGCCCCAGTTCGCGCGTCGTCACGGAACAGCCATACTCGGACTCACCAACCATATCGAAGAGGCGCCTGAACTCCTCCGCGTTGGCCTCGGTGACGATCTCCAGCCGTCCGCCCGGCGCAAGGCGGCGGAACCGGGCCTGTACCGCCTCGAGCCCGACGAGGGTGCGGCCCAGCGGCTGAGGGAACTCCTCGCGGATGTAGTCGTATTGCAGGCCCTGCGGCAGGGTTTCGATCCCGCCCTCGTGGAAGTGCCCGCCCGTCGCCTGATAGCCTCTGGCCGCCTCTGTCGCCCGCGGGTTGACCACGGTCACGTCCCGCCCCTGGCCCGCCAGCGCCTCCGCCTGGGCGAACTCCTCGGCCCTCTCGGTGCCCACAATGAGCACTGAGGGACGCTGGGACGCTCCAGCGCCGCCAGGCGCCCCGGCCGCCGCGGGCCCTGTCCCCGCGGCGCCTGGCTCCGCGACGGGCGGCAGCCCCGTCTCCGGGTCGAGGGGAGCGGACGGCCCAGTACGCCCGTACGGCGCCTCGCTGCTCACTGGGCCGGCGTCGCCTGCCACCCCCATCTCGTGCCCGGTCATGGTCTTGTACCACTCGTGGTATGCCTTCAGCGATCGGAAATCCTGGGGCACGCGGAGACCGGCGGCGTCCGGGTAGTCGACCCAGTATGGACGCTCGGCGTGCGGGTCGCAGCCGTAGTGAATCTGCTCGGCGCCACGCTCCGTGACGATGTCGACGGACTCCGCATGCGGCTGACCGGAAGCGGCGGCGTCCTGCGCGGCGGCCGCCAGATCGCCACCGGCGCCGCTCGGAAAGCGCTGCTCGGGGGGCGTCACGCGCGTCAGGGGCTCGATAGGATGAGTGTGCCGGACGCCCCGCCAGCGTCCACCGCCCAAGCGTTCGCTCACAAACTCCTGCCACACGTCCGGCGGCGCGCCGACCATCACCTCGTTGCCCTGTACAACGATCTGCTCACCCGTCTGGACGTTCTCGTAGATGATCACCTCACGGTGCGGCGAGTCGGCGATCGCGTTCTCATACATCGTCCGCGCCTCGGCGGCGCTTAAGGGGCGGTCACCGCCGTACATGATGCTGCCCTCAGGCAGATCGATGAGTGGGATCTCCTCCGGAGTGCGCGGGGCGCGATCGGGAACGGACCCGCCGGCCCGCGTTGGCGCATCCCGGGAAGCTGGGGCGCCCGCGCCGGCAGGATGTTCCGACGCGACAGGGGTCCACTGGCTCCGCGGCGAACTTGCGCCTGTCGCGACGTTCCGCGCTCCGGGAGGTATTAGGGCGCCCTCACCGTGGCCTGACGCGTCGACGGCGGTCTCACCCGGGCCCGGCGCCGCCACTGGGGCAGCGGCGGAGACATCGTCGGTCGTCGTGGGCTGCGTGTGCTCTCCCCCGGCGGGCGCGGCTGCCGTCTCCACAATGCCTTCTCTCAGGCCGGCAATCTTCCCAAGCATGCTCATCAAGGCCCCCTGGGCGAGCCCTTCCACGGTGAAGCCGTTCTCACCCGTCGCAATAGTGGTTCCTGCCGCGCCGCCGACGAGGCCGCCGGCGTGTCGCGCCACCGCCAGGCCGACGCTGCCATGGCTGGCGAGCGCCGAGGCCTCCGCGGCCTGCCGCAACAGAGGTGTCGACAGGCCGGCGCGCTCCGCTGCCTCGACCGCCGACATGGCAGCGTCCCCGGCGACCCGGGAGGCAGCCGCCTCCACCACGAGCTCCTCGCCCAGCTTGCCCCCGGCGGCTCCCAGAAGACCACCAAGGACATCGTTCCGCAAGCTCGCCAGGGTGTACTGGTCGCCGTTGATCACCATATTCGAGGCGACCGTCGCGCCGATATTAAGCGCGGTGGTAGCGAGGAAGCCCTCGCCGATGCCGGGCAGGGCGACCGCGAGGGCGACCTGGACGGCGAAGGTGACGGCCGAGCGGATCTCGGCCACCAATCGGGCGTTGTCTTCCTCATAGGCCATGGCGTCGCCAGTGAGTGTCGCTCGCCAGCGCCGCATCTCGGCCAGGATCTCGTGGCGCGGACGTCCCGATCCCCAGGGGTCATGCTGTGTCCACTCGGTCTGGAGCGCGCGGAGCTGGGCTGCCGACTCGTTCATGAGCGCCTGCGTCTCCGGGTCGCCGCCGATCTCGCGGAGCGACCCGACGAAGCCGCTCCTGGCCTCGGTGACCGTGGCCTCGCGCTGGCCGTAGGACGCGAGCCACTCAACCTCGTCCGCGCCCCCGAGCTGCGCCGGCTTCCGCAGCGCCTCCTCGGCCAGCGCCGCATCACGCCCGGTGAGCAGCCCGCGACCGAGCACGGGGTTACCCACCATCGCCAACTCGGCGTCGCCGACGAGGCCGAACAGCGCCTGGCGGAGTTTTCCTGGCCCGTGACCGGGCAGCGCCTCGTACTGCCGGACAAGCTCGTCGACGGCGCGCTGCGTCGGCTGGTGCTGCAGGACTGCCCTGATCGCCTCGCCGTCCCCCTTGCGGATCGCATGGTCGAGTTCGAGGACCTCGGACATCTGTCCACCGCCCTGGGTGAGGGCCCGGAGCATGTCCGCGTTGTAGTCGCGCGCGCTCGCCAGGATCTGGTCGTATGACCGCCCCTCGCCGCGGAGGCGGTCATACGTTTCCTGGAACCACGCTGTGTAGTGCCTGGCCTGCGCGTCGACCGCGTCTTCCGGCTGGGCGGCGATCGCCTGCTTCTCCGACTCGGCGACAGAGGGGGCCAGGACCCGGCTGCGGACATCGTGCAGGGCCTGCGCCCTCAGCTCGTGGAGGAGTTCGGCGATCTTCTCCGTGGTGGTCATATGGCTTGCCTCCATCTCGAGAAGCCGCCGGGCGGCAACCTCCGCGACCGAGCCGCCCGCGGCCATCGTCGCGATGGCTCCGCCTGTGACCGGCCCGAGCGTCGTGGCGAGCGCGTCCCCCAGGCTCCGGCCTGCGTCGCCCGTCGGCGTGCCCAGGATCGCCGCAAGCCGCTCCTGCATTGCCTGGGCGACAGGCTTGCCCTGGTTGGCCGGGTCTTCGACAGCGTCCCGGCTATTCATCTCCACGATACCCTCGATGCCGCCGAGGAGTCGGGCGCGCTCCTTCTCGCGCGCGTCCGGGTGAAAGGGATCGAGCGGCTTTGAAGCTAGCTCATCAAGGGCCCGCCGCTTGTCCTCGATGGCGCAGGCGTCGGCCAGCACCGCGTTGCCGTTGCGTAACTCGGCCATGCGGTTGCGCTGCAGCCCGGTGAGGCGGTCGCCGAGCACCATGCTCAACTCGCGGCCGTACAAGCGGACATATTGATTGTCGAGGCCGGTGATCTCATCGACGGGACGGCGATGCAAGGCCATGAGCCGCTCCCGCTTCGCCTCGTCGAGGTCGCCCTGCAGGAGTCCGTGCAGCTCGATCGCATCGGCTTCCAGCCGCGCCTCGGGAAGCGCGATGCCTGGCTCCTGTCCCTCCGCGCGCGTCCCCTGCAGGAGCGCCCTGATTCTCCCACGCTGGTCAGAGGTGAGGGAACTCGGAACGCCGGACGCTCCCGTCTCGAAAAGATCCTGCTCGATCGGACGCCCTTCCTGCACGGCGTACAGCCTTTTCACCGTCGCCACCTGAGCGACCGTGAGGTTGTCGAGCACCCGGATCACGGCCGCCGCGTCGACCTTGCGGACCAGTGTGTACGGCGCCAGCGAGGGGAGATATTGGCCCGGCGCTGGCTTGACATCCAGGGTCGCCTGCGACTGGTCTATGAAGCGCCGCAAGTCGTGAACGATCGACTCGGGATTGAAGCGATCGTCGTCGGCGGCCGCCAGGTCGATCTGCCGCGCGACCACGGGCCCTGCCCCGAGGAGCAATGGTCCGACAGCGCGCGCCGCGGCGGGACGAACAGCGCGCTGGAGAGGGAGCCACCCGGCGGCAGGAGCCGGCGACGCGGCGAGCCGCGCGGCCTCAGGCAGCGTGACCGGAGGACGCACGGCCGCGTCCTCCTCCTTGGGCAGGTGGCCGGCGAGCGCTGCGGCCGGTGAGCCATGCCCGGCGGCCTGTTGCTGCCGCAGCAGAGCATTGACCGCCTGGTTGCCGGCGGTGCGCTGCAGGTGGAGCATCATCCCGCTCAGGTCCGGCCCCCGCAGCCTGTCCGTCACGGGCTCGGTCGCGCGCGACCGCACGGCGGGGCGTTCGGGATAGTAGGCGGGCTCGGCTTTGTCCCGCATCGCTCACCTCTCCCTTATTCCCTGATCCCAAACTCGCCCAAGGTCCACAAGACCGCTGCTGGCGCTGACTCTCACACAAGGCTAGCGCGGCATCGGCCGCTGGCTCGACCAGGCGCAACCCGCCGCGTCAACGTGGCGCGTGCGCACGATGCCGTTGGCCTTGCGCCGTCTCGTCCTGCTCGGGACCCGTCAGCCCTCCGCACATACGCTCGCCCTCTCCGATGATGTGCTCCAGGCTAGCGGCCACACACGGATCGCTTGTCAGGAGCGTCCGACACGTGTGACTCCTCCCATGCCGTTGTGACGAGCGCTGTTCCGCGTGCTAGGAGATCCATCCATCCCTGCTACCTAGTCTGCCACCCGATGAGCGGGTTGTCCATTCACAATTAAGATGTACAATAATCCTATACAATGGCCCCAGGGCCTCACACGTGACGTGCGGAACGGCCCCGGAGCGCCGTCTGCTCGCGGACGGGGGAGGAATCCGACCGATGGATGTGCTAACGTTCGGCGACCTGCTGCGCTCCCATCGCCTGACCGCCGGCCTCTCGCAGGAGGCGCTGGCCGAGCGGTCCGGCCTCTCGACGCTGGAGGTCAGTCATCTGGAGCGCGGTCAGCGGCGCGGTCCCCGCCGCGCCACGGTGGCTGCCCTTGTCGCGGCCCTGGGCCTCTCGACAGGCCAGGCGGCGGCACTGGAGGAGGCCGCACATCGCAGGCGTCAGCCCCGCCCGGCGCGCCCGGTCCGCCCGTCCGGCCTGCCACGCGCCGAGACGCCGCTCCTGGGGCGCGAGACCGACCTGGCGGTGCTCCCCTTCCTGTTGCGGCAGGCCGATGGGCGGCTGCTGACGCTGGTGGGCCCGGCGGGTGTGGGGAAGACGCGCCTGGCCCTGGAAGTGGCCGTGCGCCTCGCCGCGAGCGTCCCCGATGGCCTCACCTGGGTGGACCTGGCGCCCCTCCACGAGGCTGGGCTGGTGGCTCCGACCCTCGCCGCCCGGCTGGGCCTGCGAACGGACACCGCCACCGACACCGCGATCCTCGTCGCGCACCTGCAGAGTCGGGACGCCCTGCTCGTGCTGGACAATCTGGAGCATCTCTTGCCGGCCGGCGCCTTGCTCCAGCAGTTGCTCGATGCCTGCCCTCGGCTGCGCATCCTGGCGACCAGCCGCGTCAAGCTGGGGCTGCGTGGGGAGCGATCGTACGCGCTCAGCCCCCTGGCCTTGCCACCCCCCGGAGAAGACGATCCGCAGCGCGTCGAAGAGTACGCCGCCGTGGCCCTGTTCTTAGAGCGGGCCCGTATTGTGGCGCCGGGGCTGGCCCTCACCACCAGCACTGCTCCGGTAGTGGCGGCCGTGTGTTGCCGCCTGGATGGGCTGCCGCTGGCGATCGAGCTGGCCGCGGCGCTGGTCCGGCTGCTGCCGCCTCAGGCCATGCTGGCCCGCTTGAGCGCGGGCGCGCTGGACCCACCAGGAGCGGCGCCGGGGCTGGAAGCGGGTGCGCGGCCCGGGGGGGCAGGGGCCACCCTGGACCTGCTCGCGAGCGGCAGCTGGGATCGGCCAGACCGGCAGCAGACGATGCGTCATGCCGTCGCCTGGAGCTATGACCTCTTGACCCCCGAGGGGCAGGCGCTGTTCCGGCGCCTGGCGATCTTTGTCGGTGGCTGCACGCGGGAGGCAGCCGAGGCGGTCTGCCGCAGGAGTGGGGACCGCGACACGCGGGAAGGGGTGGGCGAGTTGGTGGAGCACAGCTTGCTGCGCGCCGAGGGCCTGCCCAACGGCGACACCCGCTTGCTGATGCTAGAGACAATCCGCGCCTACGGGTTGGAGCGCCTGGAGACCTACGGAGAGGCTGCGGCCGTGCAGCGCGCCCACGCTGAGTATTATCTGGCCCTGGCGGAGACCGCGGAGCCGGAGTTGACGGGACCGAAGCAGGCGCCGTGGATCGAGCGGATCGAGCGGGAGCATGATAACCTGCGGGCTGCGCTGCGCTGGGCGCGGGCGCAGGCACAGGGCGAGACAGGGTTGCGGCTCGCCGCGGCCCTCGGGCGGTTCTGGCTGATACGGGGCTATCTGCGCGAGGGACGCGCCTGGCTGGACGGCGCGCTAGGCACGCATCTACCGCCTTCGGGGACCACCGCTGTGCGGGCAGCGGCCCTCCACTGGGCGGGATCGCTCGCCTTACACCAAGCCGACTATGTGGTGGCCCGGGCGCACCTCGAGCAAGGCCTGGCGTTATGCCGGATGCTGGCGGACCAGCAGGCCATCGCGCGCGCCCTCAGCGCGCTCGGCGTCGTCGCCTACCGTCAGGGCGACTACACGGCCGCACGCGCGCTCCATGACGAGAGTCTGACGCGCAATCGGGAGCTAGCGAATAAGGCCCGCATCGCCGCGTCGCTCGGCAACCTCGGACTTGTCGTCGTGGAGCAGGGCGAGTATGCGTTGGCGCGCACGCTTCATGTCGAATGCCTGGCCCTGTGCCGCGAACTGGAGGACACGTGGGGCGTCGGCATTGCGCTCAGCAACGTGGGAGGGGTCGAGAATCACCTGGGCCACTACGCCACGGCGCGCGCACGGCACGAGGAGTGTCTGGCCCTGTGTCGCGCGTTGGGAGACCGGCAAGGCATCGCCGAATCCCTCACCAATCTGGCGGTGGCCGCGTGCGGTCAGCAGGAGTATGGGGAGGCGCGCTCCTTACTGGAGGAGAGTCTAGTGCTGGCCCGCGAGTTGGGCGATACGCGGGTGATCGCCAACGCCCTCAGTCACCTCGGCGTGGTCAGCGTCCAGCGAGGCGATTATGCGGCGGCGCGCTCACTCTATCAGGAGAGCGTGACGCTGCGGCGTGACGCGGGCTACCAGCAGGGCATCGCCTGGGCGTTGGAGCGCTACGCAGAACTGGTCGCGCTGCAGGGGCAGCCCGAGCAGGCCGTGCGACTGTGCGGCGCGGCCGAGCGCCTGCGCGCGGAGATCAGTGCGCCCCGGGCGCCGGCCGACCAAGCCAGCTACGAGCACACGCTGGAGGCCGCACGTGGCGCGCTGAAGGTGGGGTCCCCGGGCGGGGCGGGGGTCTGTGCAGCGGCCTGGGCCGCCGGTCAGGCGCTCTCGCTGGAGCAGGCCATGGCCGCCGTGCTCAGGGACGTTCATCCCGCCTGATCGGTTGAGGAGACCGGAGGCAGGACAAAACGGGGCTCTATCTTTGCACTTTTTGTTTGGCCACTACATCTGCGGCAGCCCGCTTCTGCTCTGCCCACGATGAACTGCGTGCCCACTTGCGCTCTCACCAGCGCCTGAATGAGACGGTGTCCTTGGCCGAGCAGCGCCGCTTGTTTCAGGACCGCTGGGGCGAGGTGTGTGCGGTGCTGCAGGCGGCATAGGCGACAACAGGCTGGGGCCGCCGCAAGCTGACGTGCGCCATAGCCCGATTGCGTTCCGAATCCTGACGCTTTCTACTCGTACCGCTCCTCAGCGCGTTCCTCGCGGCGCTCCTCGGCGCGTTCCTCGCGGCGCTCCTCGGCGCGTTCCTCGCGGCGCTCCTCGGCGCGCTCTTCGCGGCGATCCTCGGCCCCGAAACCGCCCAACCTCTCCGGCTCGTAGCGTTCCTCGCGGCGCTCTTCGGCGCGCTCCTCACGACGCTCTTCGGCGCGCTCTTCGCGTTCCTCACGGCCGCCGCCAAACACGTCGCCAAGTCGATCCATCATGACCTTCCCCCTTTTCTTATTCTTATGTGCTAACAGCCACCTAGACTCTACTATAGCAGGTCAGGACGACCCCGGCCCCTGGTACCCTGTCGCACGATACGGTCTGTGCAATTCTACACCTGCGCCGGTATCGTTGGGGCCTGCTGAGATCGGGTATGCTGTGGCCTGATGAGGGGATAGAGGGGGCGGTATGCAGTGTCGGCAGTGCGCGGGTGAGCAGTTCGTCAAGGCCGGGCGCGACCGATCAGGCCGGCAGGTCTACGAGTGCGCGACCTGTGACTGCCGTCAAACCGACCGCTCCAACTCGGCCTTTTGCGGCGATCGCTTCCCGATGACGTGATCGCACTCGCCGTGCGCTGGTATCTGCGTTTCCGTCTGCCCTATGCCGTATGTTTGCAGGGATCATGCCCGTAACGAGCCCCCATATGTAGGCCGGCCGCGGGCGCGGGTGTTTCCTCCGTGCCCACGTCCTCTCATCAGAGTGGACACCAAGACGCGAGAGGCGATCGCAT
>JAABUZ0100001261.1_pt1 | contig 49716 bp, 45 predicted proteins | sample 5562091 | NCBI WGS metagenome assembly JAABUZ01 (sample SAMN12813069, study PRJNA571459) | rock metagenome | isolation source: Antarctica rocks | place: Antarctica: Victoria Land, Linnaeus Terrace sud | collected 2015-12-21 | reverse complement strand
TTGAGCCTTCTGCAGCATGGGGTCTTAAACCGTTTCGCTTCGCCGTCGGTGATGTGGCGGCCGACGTCGATCGCGACGCGGACGAAGCCCCACTCGATTCCGCAGCTCCGGACGGCTTGGCTGCGGCCCTGGGGGGCCAGCCAACCGGTGGCCGGCGTGGACGATCAGGCACTCGTCAAAGGCAGCAGCGATGTCTTTGCCGTCCGCGTCGAACGCCATGAACAACGCGGTTGGTACTCCTATATGCGGGGGACGGCAGCCTCGCCTGTGACGGCCTCGAGCATGGTGTAGGCCCACAACCCGTCGTCGGTGCGGCGGCCCGCGATCCGGACGCGGGCCTGGGGTTCGGAGGCAAGACGCCCCAGAACCTGTGCGTAGTCGAGATCTGCACTCACCTGCCAGGTCTACAACGCCGCGCCGGCTGAGACGTGGCGTGCGAGTGCGTCGGCGCATTGCGCCCGCGCAGAGCCAACCGCATGTCGCACCACCCGTCCGCGGGTGGTGCCGGCGATCGAACTCGCATAGAACTTCCTTCTTCTTCGGCGCATCACTAAGCCCAGGAACGCGACCGCGTCGTCTGCACCGAGGCGGCGCTCCGAACTTTTGCACCGGCCCCACACTTCGGGGTCATCACCGACCCGGTCGCGGTGGGCGGGGCGGCTGCCGGTTGGGGCCAAGACGTGGTTCGTCGATGCTGGGCTGGGTCTGGACTGCGGCGGCCTCGGCGGCCAGGCGCCGGTCGGTGTTGCCTTGCGTCTCCGGGGAGATGCCGGTGTGGGCGTCGGGGCACTCGCGGATCACGCGGTACTGCAGGTCGTAGGCGGGGCTGTCGGTGGCGAGGGGTTGTTCGCCGGCCAGGCGCGCTCCAAGGCGACCGCGAGCGCAGGCCAGTACCGGTCGGTCACCAGGCGCGGGTCGACCGCGACCCCGACGTCGTGCCACGACCCGGCCGCCCACTCAGCGGTAATCATCGGGCGGGACGAGGTGACCTCGGGCTCTGCGGCCTGGCCCGTGGCGGGTGCGGTGCCGACCTGCACGGACGGCGCTGCGGGTGCGGGTGCTTCGTCGGCGCTCTGTTGGGGGCCGTGCGAGCTGGTGCGGGTGGGGCCGGTGCTGGGGGGGCTGGTGTTCGGTGCGGGGGTGCCGAACGGGTCCGGCTTGTTGTTGGCGGCCCAGGCCAGTGCGGCGTCGAGGACCTCCAGGCCGGTGATGCCGGGGGCGGCGTGGACGAGGGTGTCGAGGTGGGCGATGTGCGCGGCCCAGTGACCGGGCGGTAGGGCCGCGATGACTTTAGCGGCGGAGCGGATCGCGTGGACGGTGCCTTCAGCGGTGTGCAGGCGGTCGGCGTAGCTGGCGACCCGGTCGGTCACCAGGTGCCGGGCCAAGGTCGTGTCGCTGGTCCGGGCGGCGGTGAGGGCCTCGCGCAGAGCTTGGGGGTCGGCGGTGGTGAGCAGTTCGGCGGGGTCCAGCCCGTCGGGTAGCGCGAGGTGGCCGGGGTTGCCGCCGCGGGCGACGAGTTGCCAGTAGGCGTCTCCGGCGGCCTTGCGCCCTGCGGTGTCGGCGTCGGTCGCGACGACGACACCGGCCGCCGGGGGTGGCTGCTGGCCGGCGTCGTAGGTGGCCGCGGCCGGCAGGTACGGGCGCAGCGTGTCGGCCTGGGCGTCGGTGAACGCGGTCCCGAGCGGCGCGACGCCGACCGCGTCCCCGTCGGCGGCCAGGGTGACGGCGAGGGCGTCCAACGCTCCCTCGACCAGGACCGGGGTGGCGCCGGCGGCGAGCGCCTGGGCTGCTTCGGCCAGCCCGTACAGCTGGGCGCCTTTGCTGAACACCAGGTTGTCGGCCGTGTTCAGGTACTTCGGGCCGGCCGGGGACCCGTCCGGTCCATCGACGGCGTCGGGGTGACGGCGGCCCACGAACCCGATCACCTGCAAAACCGGAACAGCCGGCGCCGCCGCACCAACCTCCCCGGCGTCGGCGGGCCCGATGCCTGCTCCCCTGCTCCGCCCGGTGGTGGTGGTGGTGGTGGTGGTGGTGGTGGTGGTAGTGGTGTCGAGGGTTTGGATCGGCAGGATGAGGCGGTCCCGGAACCGGTCGATGAGCCGGCCGGTGCGGGCGCGGGTGGCGAGGCCGGCCTGGAGCAGTTCGGGGTCGGTGGTGCCGCGCGCGCGTAGGTGGTCGACCAGGTGGGTCCAGCCGGCGGGGACGTAGCCGGGGGTGAAGCGGGGGTCGGCGATCAGGTCGGTGCCCAGGCGCTGCTGTAGGTGCTGCTGCGCCCACGAACCGCGGTAGGCATCGCTGTAAAAGGCCAGGGCCTGCGCGTTGAGCTCGAGCAGCCGCTCGCGACAGACCAACGCCGCCGAACCGGCAGCGGCGGCCGCAGCCGCCGCAGGCGCTCCGGACGCCACGTCCGGGGCCCTGCCGGTCAGGCGCGGGGGCTGCCAGAGCTGCGTCTGCCCGGCGGTCTGTGCGGCGTCGGCAGTGCTCGGGAGCCAGGACGGGATCTGGTTCTGGTCGTCGACGTCATCCAGGTCCAGGTCCAGGTCCTCAAGGTCGTTGGGGGCTTCTGGTCGGTGAGGCCAGCCAGCCAGTGCTCGTCCTGGTCCGGCAGCGCCTCACCGGGCTCGCGTGCGTCGACGTGGGGCAGCAGCAGGTCGGCGAGGTCGGTGGCCTGGTGGTCCTGGCCGTCGAAATAGCTGTCGTCGAGTCCTTCGTAGAGGTCCTCCGGTGGGAGCAGCTCCAGCTCGTAGGGGTCCACCGGCGCCTGCTGGTAGGCGGACGGGTCGGTGTTGTGCCCGACGCCGGACGCGGGCGCCCAGCCTTCGTCGGGTAGGTCGGCGGGTGCGTGTTGGGGTTCGTCGCTGAGCATCGCGACCCGCCACACCAGGGCCGTGGTCAACTCCGACGGTCGGGGGCTGACCGTGCCCGTGCCCGTGCCCGGGCCGGGGCCGGCGCGGTCGTTGCTGGCGGGGTTGTGGCTGGTGCCGGACGGGAGCAGTCCGTGGGCGGTGGCCAGGACCTGCTCGGCGGTCCATCCCCGGTCGCTGGCGTGGCTGACGGCGGCGACCAGGGCCGGCCAGGCGGGGTCGGCGACGACGCGGGCGGCGAGCTCGTCACCGAGCAGCACATCAAGGTGACCCGTCCAGGCCGGTCGCAGGACGGGCGGGGCGGCGGGGCTGGCGCCGCCGAGGTCGCCGGCCTGCGCGGACAGAGCGGCCGGTGCGAGGTGCCGGGACAGTCGCCACCACAGGGCGGCGGCGGGCATCTCATCGGGCAGCGGGCGCGCCTGGTGCCCCGGCGCTGCGAGCCCCGGCTCAGGTTCTGGTACGGCGGCGGTGTCGGTGTGGCGCGGGTTGCGCACAAGGCTGGTGACCAGGGCGGTGATGTCGATGCCGGCGCGGTCGGCGGCAAGCTTGTCCGCGACGGCGGGCCAGTGCGGGTCGGCGAGCAGTCGCGGCTCGACCTGCCGGGCCAGGGTCCGCCACCGGTTCGCGGTGGTGGCGGGGTCGCCCAGGGCGCGGGTGACCCTGGCGTCCAGAGCCTGCTGCTCCCGCAGGTCCGGGGCGGGCAGCCGCTGCGGGCCGGTGAGGGTCAGGTCGTTGTCGCCGACGTGGTTCGCGGCCCGCCAGACCGCCAGGTCGGCCACCAGGTCGCCGGCGCCGTCCGCGCCGAGCAGCGGGGCGGCCCAGGCGGGGGCGCTGGTGGGGGTCCAGGTGCGGGCTCGGTCGGCGACCTGCTCGGCGAGGTAGCTGGTGTAGCCGTGCCGCGCCTGCAGGTAGATCCCCCACCTCTGATCTGTCTCCAGGACGAGTGGGATCGCCGGCAGCCACCCCAGCGGGCCAGGGGTCTGCTGGCTGGCCGGTGGCCGGTGGGGGTCGGTGAGGTCCAGGCGCCAGTCCAGAACCGCAGCAGGGTCGGCGGCGCTGTCGACCTGGCCGTGGCCGAGCGCGCGGTGCAGCACGCGGGCGGCGTCCGTCGCGGCCCGCAGCTGCCGGTCGCTGACACCGTCGGCACTCGGGTCGGGGCTCGGGTCGGGGCTCGGGTGGCGGCTGGGGTCGGTGGCGGCGTGCAGGGCCAGGCTGGCGCGCAGGGTGGTCCAAGCGGGGGCGTCGGTGAGCCCGGGCAGCACCTGCTCGGCGGCCCGGTCCAGCGCCGCGACACCGCCCGGTCCGACCGGGCGAGGGCGGCGGCGTGCAGGCTGTCGTGGTAGCGGTCCGCGGCGGCGCCGAGCCGGACCGCGGGGTCGGCGAGACGCCGCTGGGCGGTGGTCGCGGACACCTGGGCGCCGTCGCGGTCCACGATGCGGGTAAGCAGGTCGACCGCGGTAGGTGGCAGCAGCACGTCCGGGGTCAAGACGCTGTGCTCATCGCCGTCGCCGGCGGTGGCCAGGTACAGGTGGTTGCTGGTGCGGCCGCGGGTCATCGCGACATACAGCAGTTGGCGGTCCTCAGCGCCGGTCGCGACGGTGTGGCAGGTGTCGGCGGTGCTGCCCTGCGCGCCGTGCACGGTGCTGGCGTAACCCAGCGCGACGTGCCACCGGGCGTAGTCCGCCGGCAGGGTCAGGACCCGGCGGGTACCGTAGTGCTGCACCTGTAGCGCCCCGCCGGGCAGGACCTCCCGAACCGTCCAGCGGTCCCCGTTCTTCACCCAGTCCGACGCCGAGATAGCCAGGCGGCGGTTGTTGCGGCGGGTCACGACCGTGTCGCCGGCACTTGCAGCGCTGCCGTCGGCCAACCGGACTTCGGGGTCGGCGCTCGTTCCGGTGCGGCTGCTCGTCCCGGTGGGACTGCTCGTTCCGGTGGGACTGCTTGTTGCGGTGGGACTGCGGGTGGCGAGCCGGTCGGCGCGGGCGCGGGCGTTGAGTTCGGCGGTGACAGCCCGGGTGGGGGCGAGCATCAGGGCGTCCAGACCGTTCTTTCGGTCGGCGGCCCAGGCGGTGTAGGCGGCGTCCACACCGGTGGCCGGGTCACCGACGTGCACCCGGTCGTGGTCGAGGTAGAAGCCGATCGCGGCCCCCTGGCCGGCCCGCAGCGCCAGGCTCGCCGCGCCTTCGGCCGGGTCGGTGAACCGCACGACCTGGGACAGGGTGAGCGCCCCGGCGGTCTCGGCGATGTCCCGCAGCACCCCGCCCGCGCCGACGGCGCACAGTTGCGCGTCATCGCCGACCAGGCGCAGGACGGCGCCGCGGTCGGTGAGCCACTGGGCGGCCCGGGCTAGCTCGACCGTGCCAGCCATCCCGGCCTCGTCCAGGATCACCAGGGTGTCCGGGCCGATCCGGTGCACCCAATCCGGTACCGGCCCGCGCGGCATCAGCTCCGAGCCTGAGGTGCGGGGGCCGGGGCCGGCCTGCTGCTCGAGGGTGTCGAGGGAGAAGATCAGCTTGGCCAGGGTGTCGGTGGGCACGGTGCCGCCGGCGGTGTCACTGCTGATCTCCTGTCCGAGGACGGCGGCCGCCGCGGCGGACGGCGCGAGGCCTATGACGTGGCCGCCGTCGCCGCGCCACGCGGCGGCGAGCGCTGCCATGGCGGTGGTCTTGCCGGTCCCGGCCGGGGCCAGGGCGAGCTGAGTGAGCCGGCCGCTGCCCGCCAGCTCGCGGACCATCGCTGCCTGCCCGGGGTTCAGGGTGGTGCCGCGGGCGGCCGCCTCGAGCAGCGCCAGCTCGAGGGCTTCGGCGCTGACGACCCGCCCGCCGGTCCGTCCCGCCAGGGTGAGCAGCGCCTGTTCGGCGGCGACGACGGCGGGGCTGGTGAACAGCTGCGCGCCGGCGGTGGTGTAGACGCTGGTCCCGTCGGAGCGGCGCAACGCAGCCGGTTCGCTCACCGGCTCTTGCACCCCCAGCGGCAGTGAGCAGGCCGGGGACAGGGCCGCGGCGACGATCCGTTCCACGGCGGCATCAACCCGGGCCAGCGGCAGGTTCGCGGTCCGGACGGCCCGTTCGGCCTCGGCCCGGACGTGTGCCTGCTGCCAGGTCGCGCGGCTGCTCTGCACCGTGATCAGGACCTGCTCGGCGGTGTCGGCGACCCACCCCGGGGTGTCCAGGGTCCGGACCGCAGGGCGCCCTTGCCGGTCCGGGTGCTCGTGACGGCGGGCACGTCGGCCCTGCAGGACACTGCCGAGCATCGCGCCCAGGGCCTGCGGTGTGCCCAGGACGCGGAGCGCGTCGCCGCGCCACACCTGCCGCTGCTGCGCGTGGGAGCGCGGTCCGTGCTTGGCCTGCCTGGTCTCCAAGGTCGCCTGCTGGGCGAGTTTGAGGGCCTCGACCGGCCCGGGTGGGCGGCCGTGCCGGACCTGGAACTGCCCGGCGAGTTCACCGCGCCGGACGTCGATCATCAACCGGCGGGCGGACCAGGTCGTGAGCAGCCGCTCGTCGACGCCGACGATCTCCCGGACGGCTCGTTTGCCCGGCTCGCCGGCGCGTTCGGTGAACTCCACCCCGAGTGTGTCGCGTAGCAGCGCTTCCAGGCGGGTGTTGTACCGCTCGGAGGCGGCGACGGTGAGCTTGTGCAACGGCCGGCCGTCCAACGTCAACCACCGGCCGGCGTCGGCGCCCGCCACCGGGCTGTCGGCGACCTGGACCTTGTTGCTGACCGCGACGTGGGTGTGCAGGTTCGGGTCGCCGGCCCGGCTGTCGCGGTGGGTGAACGCAGCCGCGATCAGCCCGCGGGTCTGGACCTGGCGGACCGCCCCACGGCCCAGCCGGGTGTAGGCGGCGTTCTGCTCCAGCCAGGTCAGGGACAGCTCGACGGCCTCGGCGTGGGCTTGTTCGATGGCCTGCGCGACCTGCCGTGGTGCGAGCGCCCACAGCGCGCTGACGCTCTTCACCGGGGTGAAGGTGAGGTCGTAGCCGGCGACGGCGGTGCTCTGCTGCCGGCTGGCCCGGGCCAACAACCCCGACAGCTCCCGGGCGCCGGTCGGCGCCCGCCCGTACTGGGCGGTGAACATCTCCCGCCCGAGGGCGGTGCGGATCGCGGCCCGCTCGGTCTCCGGGACCGGCCAGTCCCGCGGCAACCCCGCATCGGCGTTGGCCTGCTCAAACCGGCGGGCGAGTTCGATGCGGAACCCGCCGGGGCCGTTCACGACCTTGTACGGCGACCCAAGACGGGTCGCCGCAAGCACCACCCGGGCGCTGTGGCCGCCGGCGATCAGGTGCTTCTCGATCGCCTCCGCGTCCGGGTGCCGACCCTCCCCAAACAGCGCCAGCATCTGCGTCTCGCTGACCTGCCGGCCGGCCAAGCCCGTCCCGCTCGCCACGTGCACCCCCGCGCGGGCGGCTGCTGCAGGCGGTGGTAACAGTGTTCCCCGCCCCGGCGGAGGCGTGGCGGGCATCGTCTCGGTGGGCGCAAGAAACTGTGACAGCCCGTCCGCCCCGTGTCCGAGCCAGACGCCAGGGCTCTCACCCTTCTCGGAGTAGTAGTCACTCAGGCCGTCCCGGCCGCGGTGCGTCGCATCGCAGGCGGCCACCTGCCGGGTCAGATAGGTGTAGCCGTCCCCCGCGGTGAGCTTGTGCAGCGACATCACCCGCTGACCGTGCCGCGTACCCCCGACGCAGACCCGACCCACGATCAGCCCCTGTGACCTGTTCGTGACCAAGTTGCAAGAGGTGTGTCGGGTCGGAGGTCTTCGATTTGGCTGTCGCGGGCGGGCCGGGGTCGGTGGTGGCGAAGTCGGTCGTGCCGGGGTCGGAGGCGGCGCTGCCGGGCGGACGTCGAGGGGTCGGCGCGGTCCGGGGGGCTGCGGGTGTCAGGAGGCGTTGGGTCTGAGTGGTTGTTGCGACCCGGGTCGCGTCGGAGGGCTCTGATGGTGTGCCGGGCGTGAGCGGCGGCCGCTGGGGTCGCTGCCGGACGCGTAGGAGTGGGCTGAGATGGCGTCGAAGGTGTCGAGCAGACAGCAGGCGATGGCGAAGGCGCGGGAGCGTCGGTCGGCGTTGGACCAGGACCGGGTGGCTCGGGACCGGCGGGTGGAGGAGGCAACGGCGCAGGTGCTGCTGCAGCTACAGGAGCGAGCGGCGGCCGAACAGGGTGTACAGGTCGCGAACGCGAAGATCGGGGCGGCGTTGCGGCGGCTGCTCGAGGACGAGGGGGTCGCGGCCGAGGGCGTCGGGTCGCTAGTCGACCTGACCGTGAGGGATGTGCGCCGGCTGGCCCGGGCGGCGCCGAGCGGGGCGGCGTCTCCGGCCGAAGCCTCGGTCGTCGCCGACGATACACAGGACCGGCCGGGGGTGAGCGGTCACCTGGCGGCAGTCCCGCCCCTCGAGCGCGAGCAGCACAGATCCGTCAGCCCGGGAGCAGCGGACCCGTCCGTACAAGCGATTGCTCACTGACTGTGCAGCGCGATCAGCCGGGCCAACCCCTACCGATGGCCGGCCCCGGCGGTCAGGTGCGGCTGGCCTCATCGAGCGCGGCCGCGCGCTGGACTCGGCGCGTTAGCGCGCTCGGGTCTGCTGGACTTCCTCGAGCTGGCTGCGAAGGCGTAGGCGAGCGGGGGTGCTCTTATGACGGACGAGTGGCTCACGTGGTCAAGAGGGCGGCGGCGGCGGATTCGCGCGGGCAGCGGCGGGTCGGTGGCCCGGGCGTTCCGGCGGATGACGTTGCGGACGGTGGCCTCGGTTATGCACCGGCCGAGCAGGACGTCGCGGCCAACGGCTGTGGACCAGAGGTTGTCGAGGTCTGCGGCCGCGGCGAGCTGTCGACCTTGGACGTTCATGAGGCCCGCGGTACAGGTCGGCGAGCAACTGGTGCAGGTCGAGCCGGTCGGGGGCGCCCAGGCAGGGGGTGGTCGGTTCGCTTCCTGGCAACCTTTGTCAAAGGTGCAGAGGTCGACGCCGACTCTAGGAAACAAGCGGTCCCTACGAGGACACGCGGAGCAGGAGAAAGATCTCCTCGTTCTGAAGCAACATTTTCGCTCTTTCCTGGCCACCTGAGACCTCCAACTCCACCTGCAGGCTGAGGCCCCGGCGACAGGCGTCGGTGGCCTCACGCAAGGAGGACGACATGGACAAGCTGCTGCTGACCCCGGAGGAGGCCGCGAACGCTCTCGGCATTGGCCGGTCAAAGGTCTACCAGCTGATGCGCGACGGGAAGGTCCGCTCCTTGCGGATCGGGACGTGCCGGCGGATTCCGGCGGCCGCGCTCCCGGAACTGATCGCCGGTCTGGAGGACGAAGCCGGGTAGTGGTCGGAGGTAGGGCGTACACGTAGAGCTCCCGGAGCCGACGGCGCGGTTTCATCGCAAGCACGAAGGGAGACAGCACATGTCACGGATCGAGGTCGAACTGCCGCCTGACCAGGGCGGCCTACCAACCGCAAGCCCCGCTAGCCTCGGGCTCGGCGCCAAGTGGAAGAGCGCCCAGTGACCCGGCGGGCACGGGGCGAGAGCAGCATCAGCAAGGGGGCGGACGGTCGCTGGCACGGCTACGTGTCGATGGGCCTGAAGGACGGCGGTCAGCGGGACCGGCGGCACGTGGCAGCCGACAAGCGCGCCGAGGTCGTGCGCCGGGTGCACGAGCTGGAGGAGCAACGCGAGGACGGGATCGTGCTCGCGGAAGGTCCCGCCCTCAGCGTCGAGCAGTGGATGACGCTCTGGCTGGACACGATCGCTGCTCGGCGGGTACGTCCGAGCACGCTGGTCGGCTACCGGACCTGCGGCAAGCGCATAGCCACCCAGCTGGGCCACCACCGCCTGGACCGTCTGCAGCCCGAGCACCTCGAGCGCTTCTACCGTCAGCTGGACCAGGAGGGGCTGTCACCCACGACCGTCCTGCTGCACCACCGTGTCCTGTCGCGGGCGCTGAAGGTGGCGATGCAACGGGGTCGCATAGCCCGCAACGTCGCGACGCGCGTGGACGCGCCCACACCTCGGCGCGACGAGGTCGAGCCGCTGACCAAGGCCGAGGCCCGCCTGCTCCTCGAGGCCGCCCGGCACCTGCCCAACGGTGCGCGCTGGTCGGTGGCTCTCGCACTCGGCCTACGTCAGGGGGAGGCGCTGGGGTTGCTGTGGGACGCGATCGACCTGGAGGCCGGGACGCTGACGGTGTGGTGGGCCCTGCAGCGCCAGACCGGGAAAGGTCTGGTCCTGGTGCCGCCCAAGAGCAAGGCGGGGCGGCGCACGATCAAGCTGCCGGACCCGCTACGGGACGCCCTGAGGCAGCACCGCGCCCAGCAGGCCGAACAGCGCCTTGCCGCAGGCAGCTTGTGGGAGGACGGCGGGTTCGTGTTCTGCCAGCCCAACGGTCGGCCGCTGGACGCCCGACGGGACTGGCAGGCGTGGAAGGACCTGCTGCGCTCAGCAGGCGTGCGGGACGCACGGTTGCACGACGCCCGGCACACCGCCGCGACCCTGCTGCTGCAGCAGGGAGTCCCCGCCCGGGTCGCGATGCAGATCCTGGGCCACTCCCAGATCCAGCTCACCTTGGGCACCTACTCGCACGTCGTACCGGAACTGGCGCAGGAAGCAGCGGACCGGATGGGAGCCGCGCTATGGAACTGACCGGCACCAACTGGCACAGAAATTGGCACAAACGGCGAGCTGCCAGGGCGACCCAGATGACAAGATACCAGGTCAGAGGTGCTCCCGCGCCTGGACTTGAACCAGGAACCCTGCGATTAACAGTCGCATGCTCTGCCAATTGAGCTACGCGGGACCGTGCCGGTCACCCGGCGCGACGACGATAGCGCAGCCGGCCCTGATAACCGGCTCTGCTTCGGGGTAGGGGCTCGGCGAGTGCGCCAACAACACAGGAGGATCGCATGATCAAGAAGTTGACCCTGCTCGTCGGCGTCGGAGCCGGCTACGTCCTGGGAGCCAAAGCCGGTACCCAGCGCTACGAACAGATCATGGGCAAGGTGAACGAGTTGATGGGCAAGCCCGCCGTGCAGAACGCGACCGACAGCCTGGCATCCTCTGCTGGTCAGTTCGCCGACAAGGCCAAGAGCACGGTGAACGACAAGGTCGAGTCCGTCACCGGCAGTTCAGCCTCGACACCGCCGCCTGTCTCGACGATTACGCCGCCGCCGACCAGGCCGACCACGCCGGCCCCGCCGAGAACGACGGCACCGCCCGCTCCCATCACCCCCGAGGGCCCGATCGCCGGCGCCGGCCCCTCGGTCACGGCCCTGGAAGACCCGACTCTCTAGCCCACGGGTTGCCGGTCTGTTCACCAGCCCGTAGAAAAAGGTCGAGGCCGCGCTCGAGACTTCCAGGTCGCTATCGAGCAGGCCTGCCGCCCGCCGGAACACCGTCGGGCATCCCTGGACCCGGCGCGGGCAGGCACCGCCCCGCAGGGGGACGGGGCCTGGCGCACGCCCTGCTGCAGCCGTAGGAGTACCGCTTGAGCGACATGACCCCCGAACCGTCGGCCATGGAGGCCGAGGGCATCCCCGACATCGCGAACCCGGACGCGCACGGACCGGACTCGGTCGTCGAGCCCCCGCACGACACCGCCGTGGCTGTAGAGGAGTTCGGGACGACGGCGGCGGAGCTGCACGAGGGCGAGTCCCTGGACGGCCGGCTGGCCCGGGAGGAGCCCGACGTACCCGACCAGGTCGATGCCGCGCCGGACGAGTCTGTCGGCACCAGTGGGGCCGGGCAGGGAGTCGGGCGCCTGGTGGGCAGCGACGAGGGCGCCCGCACCGACACCGAGGCCGAGACGACCGCAACGGACGTAGGCACCGATCTCGGCGGCTACACCGCCGAGGAGAGCGCCATGCACGTCGAGCCCGAGGTCTAGGAACCCGCAATGCCCCCCCTGCGCCGGGTCAGCCCCACCTCCCCGGGGATCACCCGCCTACGGCGGGGCAAGGGCTTCCGCTACGTGGACGCGGCCGGGGCGGACATCACCGACGAGGCGACGCTGGCCCGCATCGAGGCGCTGGTGCTGCCGCCTGCCTGGCAGGACGTCTGGATCTGCCGGGTGGCCGTCGGGCACATCCAGGCCACCGGCGTGGATGCTGCGGGCCGCCGCCAGTACCGCTATCACGATCAGTGGCGGGTCGTGCGTGATCTCGCCAAGCACGAGCGGGTGCTCGACTTCGGGGCGGTCCTGCCAGGGGTGCGCGAACGGGTCCACGCGGACCTGCACCGCGAGGGCCTGGACCGCGAGCGGGTGCTGTCGTGCGCCGTACGGCTGCTGGATCTCGGCTTCTTCCGCGTGGGCAGCGAGCAGTACGCCGCCCAGAACCAGACCTTCGGCCTGGCCACGATGCTGAAGGAGCACGTCACGGTGTCGCGCGGCGGGGTGGTCACCTTCGACTACATCGCCAAGAGCGGCAAGCACCGGGTGCAGTCGCTGGTGGAGCCCGAGGTCGGCGCCGTCGTGCAGGCCCTCAAGCGGCGACGGGGTGGCAGTGCGGAGCTGCTGGCCTACCGGGACGGGAGCCGCTGGGTGGACATCCGCAGCGGCGACATCAACAGCCACCTGCGCGCGTTGACCGGCGGAGAGTTCACCGCGAAGGACTTCCGCACCTGGTCGGCGACCGTGCTGGCGAGCGTCGGCCTGGCGGTGTCCACCGACGCCGACTCGGCCACGGCACGCAAGCGGGCCGTGACCCGCGTGGTGCAGGAGGTCGCCCACTACCTGGGCAACACCGCGGCGGTCTGCCGGGCCAGCTACATCGATCCCCGGATCATCGACCTGTACGACAGCGGGGTGACCATCTCGCGGGACCTGAGGCTGCTGGGTGAGGACGTCGGGTACGGCCAGCCCGCGACTCAGGGCGCCATCGAGTGCGCCGTTTTGCAGATGCTGCGTGCTCCCGCGCCCGCAACGGCCGTGGCGAGCTGACGTGCCCCTCAGGAGCCGCCGGCGGCGTCGCTGTTTCGATGCTGCGGCCCCCGGGCAGGCGCGGCTCGTGCTCCTCGCCGGCAGTGCACACGCATGAGCACCGTGCTGCTTGCTCGCCTCGACAGCGACGGCGACGTGCTGGTGAGCGGGCCAGCGGTCCGCGCCGTTGCCGCCGCGGGACACCGCGTGGTCCTGCTCTGCGGGCCCCAGGGCGCAGCCGCCGCCCGCCTGCTGCTCGGTGTCGACGAGGTGCTCGTCTGGCACTGCCCCTGGATCGACGCCGATCCGACCCCGGTCGATGCCGACGACATCGCCAGACTGGTCGAGGACCTGCGCAGCCGCAGCATCGACCGGGCACTCGTGCTCACCTCCTACCACCAGAGTCCATTGCCCCTCGCGCTCGTCCTGCGCCTTGCCGGCGTGCCCTGGGTCGGCGCGACGAGCGAGGACTTCCCGGGCAGCCTGCTGGACCTGCGGCACCGGCTGCCCGACACCGGCCTGCACGAGGTCGAGCGCGCCCTGTCGCTGGTCAGCGCGGCCGGTTACCGCTCCCCCGACACCGCCCTGGCCGTACGCCGGCCGCTGCCCGATACCGGTGCGCTGACCGGACCCGGGGCCTACGTCGTGGTGCACCCGGGCGCCAGCGTCCCGGCCCGCGCGGCCGGTCCGGCCCGGATGGCCCGACACGTCGAGGCGCTGGTGGCCGCCGGGCATCGCGTCGTCGTCACCGGAGGCCCGGACGAGACCGCGCTGACGGCGGCGGTCGCCGGCCAGGTCGCCCTCGACCTCGGCGGCCGCACCGATCTGGCGCAGCTGGCCGACGTCCTGGACCGGGCTCAATGCGTCGTGGTCGGCAACACCGGCCCGGCGCACCTGGCCGCAGCGGTCGGTACGCCCGTCGTGTCGTTGTTCGCCCCGGTAGTTCCTGCCGAACGATGGCGTCCGTGGGGTGTGGCACACGTCCTGCTCGGGGACCAGCAGGAGCAGTGCGCGTTCAGTCGCGCCCGTACGTGCCCCGTCCCCGGCCACCCGTGCCTCGACGGCATCGCCTCCACCGAGGTCGCCGCCGCCGTCGCCACGCTGTCCCCCGTCCTGGAGGTGCTCGCATGAGGGTCGCGATGGTGTCCGAGCACGCGAGCCCGCTCGCCGTCCTCGGCGGGGTGGACGCCGGTGGCCAGAACGTCCACGTGGCCGCGCTCGCCCAGGCCATGGCGCGGCGCGGCGCCGACGTCACCGTACACACGCGGCGCGACGCCGCTCGGCGGCCGCGACGGGTGCGCCTGGCTCCTGGTGTGACCGTCGACCACGTGCCGGCCGGCCCCCCCGTACCGATCAGCAAGGACGCGCTGCTGCCGTACATGGACCAGTTCGCAGCCGACCTGCATCGTCAGTGGTCGGCCCGCCGCCCCGACGTCGTGCACGCCCACTTCTGGATGAGCGGGTACGCCGCGGTGCGCGCCGCCGAGCCGCTCGGCATCCCGGTCGCCATGACCTTCCACGCCCTCGGAATCGTCAAGCAGCGTCACCAGCGCGAGCGGGACACCAGTCCGGTCGAGCGGCTGGCCATCGAGACCGACCTGCTGCACACGGTCGACCGGATCGTCGCGACGTGCAGCGACGAGCTGTTCGAGCTGCTGCGCCTGGGCGGCGACCGGCGCTCGATCAGCATCGTGCCGTGCGGGGTGGACCCCGATGTGTTCTCCACCGACGTCCTCGCTGAGCCCCGCCCGCCCGGGCGGCTCCGGCTGGTCTGCGTCGGGCGCCTGGTCGAGCGAAAGGGGGTCGGCAACGTCATCACCGCGCTCGGCCTGCTGCGAGCGGCCGGGGGCCCGGACATCGAGCTGGTCATCGCCGGCGGGCCCGACTCCGCGGACCTCGACGGCGACCCCGAGGTGCAGCGGCTGCGTACGGTCGCCGCCGGCGCGGGCGTCCTGGACCGGGTCGAGTTCCGGGGCCGCGTAGGCCGCGCCGAGCTCCCGGGCCTTCTTCGCTCGGCGGACGTCGTCGTGTGCGTGCCCTGGTACGAGCCGTTCGGCATCGTCCCGCTGGAGGCGATGTCCTGCGGCGTACCGGTCGTGGCGACGGCCGTCGGCGGCATCGTGGACAGCATTGTCGACGGGCAGTGCGGACTGCACGTGCCACCCCGGCGCCCGGACGTCCTGGCCGCCACGCTGTCGGCCCTGTTGGCGGACGCGCCGCGCCGGGCTGCACTCGGAGCCGCTGCCGCCCGCCGGGCCCGCTCCCGCTACTCCTGGGACCGCATCGCCGCCCAGACCCTTGCCGAGTACGACCAGCTGCTGCCCCTGGTCTCCCAGGAGGTGTCCTCGTGAGCCCGGCCCTGCTGTCCGGGCGGGCGCATGTGCAGGCCCTGCTGAGCGCCTTACCCGACCTGGACACCGACGTCCTGGACCGGTGGGGCGCCCAGCTGGCGTCCGTGCTCGTCGGCGGGGGCCGCCTGCTGGTCGCGGGCAACGGCGGCAGCGCAGCCCAGGCGCAGCACCTCACCGCGGAGCTGGTGGGGCGCTACCGCGACGACCGGCCGGCGCTGTCCGCCCTGGCCCTGCACGCCGAGACCAGCTCGCTGACCGCCATCGCGAATGACTACGGCTGGGAGCACGGCTTCGCCCGGCAGGTCCAGGCCCACGGGCGACCCGGGGACGTGCTGCTGGGGCTGTCGACCAGCGGGCGCAGCGCCAACGTGCTGGCGGCCATGGCTGCTGCGCGGGCTGGGGGCCTCACCGTGTGGGGCCTGACGGGTCCTCCCGGCAGCCCCGTCCAGGCGGCTGCCGACGAGTGCGTCCACGTCGACGCACCCGCCACCGCGACGGTGCAGGAGGTGCACCAGGTCGCGGTGCACCTGCTCTGCGCCGCCGTCGACCTGCAGGTCGGGGCCGACACCCCCTCCAGCGCGTACGAGCCGTACCCCGCATGACGGCGCCGGCCGACGTCGCGCTTCTGGGTGAGGGCGCATGAGCGCGCCCTTGGTGGTCGTGGGTGACGCCCTGCTCGACCGGGACCTCGTGGGCACGGTGGACCGGCTCTGCCCCGACGCCCCCGTGCCCGTCGTCGACGAGCCGGTCCAGAGCTCACGCCCCGGCGGGGCGGGTCTCGCCGCCCTGCTCGCCGCGGCTGATGGCCGCGAAGTCGTACTCGTGACCGCGTTGGCCGACGACGCTGCCGGGCACGAGCTCGCCGTGCTGCTCGACGCCGCCGGGGTGCAGGTCCTGGACCTCGGCCTGGACGGAGCGACCCCCGAGAAGGTGCGCGTCCGAAGTGCCGGCCGCTCGCTGCTGAGGCTGGACCGGGGCGGCTCGGCCGGCTGTCCCGGCGACCTCACCGGGCACCTGCCCGCCTCCTCTGTCGTCCTCGTCGCCGACTACGGCCGGGGGGTTGCCGCCCAACCGCTCCTGCGTGCGGCGCTGTGCGGACGCCGGGTGGTGTGGGACCCGCACCCGCTCGGCCCCGAGCCGGTGCCGGGCTGCCTGTTGGCGACCCCGAACAGCAGCGAGGCAATGCACTTCGCACCCGGCCACTCCGGCGGCGAGCTGGCGGCGACCACCGCTCGCGCCCGCGAGCTGGCCCTGCGTTGGTCGGCCACCGCGCTGGCGGTCACCCTGGGTCCGCGCGGCGCCCTGGTTGTCACCGGCGACGGGCCGCCGTCGGTCGTACCCGCCGGGCCGGTGCCGTGCTTCGACCCGTGCGGGGCGGGCGACCGGTTCGCCTCGGCAGCAGCGGGTCTGCTCGCGGACGGCGCGCTGCCCAGCGAGGCGGTGGCCGGCGCCGTCACCGCCTCCACCGCCTTCGTGGCGGCCGGTGGTGCTGCCGCCGTGCGGGTCGGCTCGCCCAGCCCGGACGTCGGCAGCGACGAGGTCCACGCCCCCGACGTGGTGGCGCGCACCCGGGCCGCCGGCGGGACCGTGGTCGCCACCGGCGGCTGCTTCGACCTGCTGCACGCCGGGCACGTCGCGGTGCTGCAGCAGGCGCGCGCCCTCGGGGACTGCCTCGTGGTATGCCTCAACTCCGACGCCTCGGTGCGCCGGCTCAAGGGGCCCACCCGGCCGCTGCAGTCCCATGCCGACCGCGCGGCCGTGCTGCTCGCCCTGGGCTGCGTCGACGCCGTTCTGGTGTTCGACGAGGACACCCCGACGCAGGTGCTGTCCCAGCTACGGCCACACGTGTGGGCCAAGGGCGGCGACTACGCACTCACCGCGATCCCCGAAGCCGCGGCCGTCGCGGAGTGGGGCGGCCAGGCGGTCGTCCTGCCCTATCTCGCCGGCCGTTCCACCAGCTCCCTGATCCGAGAGGCCCGAGTCCGTGGTTGAGATCGGCACCGTCCTTGTCACCGGAGCCGCCAGCGGCCTCGGCGCAGCCGTCGTCGAGGCCGTACGCGCGGCGGGAGGCCGACCGCTGGCGCTGGACCGCGTCCCGGTCCCGGGCACGCCGCACGAGATCGTCGACCTGGCCGACTCCCGCGCCGCCGAGGACGCCGTACGACGGCTGGTCGACGGTGCCGGCGGGACCCTCGACGCCGTGGTGACCGCGGCCGGTACCGACAAGTGCGGCGCTCTCGGGGACGTCGACGGGCCGGACTGGGACCGCGTCGTCCTGGTCAACCTGCTCGGTACGGTGGCGGTCGTGCGCGCGTCCCTGCCCTACCTACGGGCCTCGGGCAACCCGCGGGTCGTCACCGTGGCGAGCACCCTGGGGCACCGCGTCTTTCCCGACGCCACCGCGTACTGCGCCTCGAAGTTCGGTGTCGTGGGCTTCACCCGTGCGCTGCAGAGCGAGGTCAAGGGCGAGATCGGCGTCACGCTGCTCACCCCCGGAGGCATGCACACGGCCTTCTTCGACGACCGGGCCGAGCAGTACAAGCCACCGGTGGACGCCAAGCTCAACCGGCCCGAGGACACCGCGAGCAACGTGCTGCACGCGCTGTCCCAGCCGCGCGGCTGCGAGGTCAAGGAGCTCGTCGTGGCCTCCGCCTGGGAAGGCAGCTGGCCCTGACACCCGTCGGCACCGGCTGACCCGCTCGCCCTTCGCTGGCCCTGCTAGCCGAGGGAGCGGCGGACCTCGTCGAGCAGCTGCTCGGCCTGTGCGCGCACGAGTGGGTCAGCGGGGTCGCACGCGGCATCGAAGACAAGCTGCCACAGCAGCGCGTCCTGACCGGCGACCCGCCGCCCGACCAGGCGCACCGAACCCTGCGACAGGCGGCGGCGGTCCGACCAGCCGACGCTCGAGGTGACCCGGGCGCGTACGACGCCGGCAAGCTCGTGGTCCTGCGCGAGCCGCAGCACGTGCTGCGCGCCGCGGCCCTCCACCTCCGCCACCTCGGTGACGGTGAGGACCGGCGGGGCGTGCACGGCCTTCTCGACCTGCACCCAGGCGAGGAAGCTGCCGTCCGGCAGTACCAGGCCGGACGGGGTCGCGACGACAGGCGTCCCGTCCTCGGTCAGACCCCACGCCAGTCGGCGCTCACCGGTCGGCAGGCTCAGCGTGCTGACCGCGTCGGGGACCGGGGAGCGACGCAGCAGCCTCATGCGTCGAGCGTAGGCGGGTAGCCGGCCCGGGCAGTGCCGCGTGCTCCGCTCTCGGGTCGACTCACAGCTCGCTGATGCCCCGCTCCCGAAAGGCCCGCGCGGTCGCCTCGAGCTGGAACAGCTCGGCCATGGTCCGGGAGTACGCCGCCTCCTGCTCGACCGGGTTGAGCCGCTGGAGCCGCCCCTTGAGCTCGACCACCCGCCGGGTCGCGGCGAACAGCTGCAGGCGGTTCAACGTCGCCTCGCCGTACCGCTCGAGCTCCCACTCGGTCAAGGGCGCCTCGACCGCCAGCGACATGACCAGCGAGCGCACGGCATCGTCCGGGGCGTGCTCGAGCAGCCGGCCGACCCACGCCTCTCCGGCGACCGCTCCGGCCACCCCGCCGGCCTTGCGCACGGTCTCCTGCACCCGACGCAGCCCCGGCTCGGTGAACACTTCGTCGTGCAGCTCGTCGAAGATCGGCGCCACCGTTGTCGGTGACTGCACCGCCAGCTTGAGCGCCTCCCGCTCGAGCCGCAGGAGGGAGGCGTCCGCGTTCGCCGGCGCAACGGCGCGCCGCGCCGGTCCCCGGCCCGCCTGAGCGAGGCCGCCGACCCGCTCGCGCACCGCCGCCTCGTCCATGCCGAGCCAACCGGACAGCCGCCTGGCGTACTCCATCGCCAGGGCGCGATCGCGGATCTGCGCGACCAGCGGCGCCGTCGTCGTCAAGGCCTGGACCCTTCCCTCGGCGCTGTCCAGGTCGTAGCGGGCCAACGAGGCCTTCACCGCGAACTCCACCAGCGGCACGCGCGAGCTGACCAGGTCACGTACCGCCACGTCGCCGCGGGCCAGCCGCAGCTCACATGGGTCCATGCCGCCGGGCGACACCGCGATGTAGGTCTGGCCGACGAAGCGCTGGTCGTCCCCGAACGCCTTCAGCGCGGCCTTCTGACCGGCAGCGTCGCCGTCGAAGGTGAACACCACCTCGCCGCGGAACTCGTCCTGGTCCATCAGCAGCCGCCGGATGACCCCGATGTGGTCCGAGCCGAACGCCGTCCCGCACGTGGCCACCGCCGTCGGTACCCCGGCCAGGTGGCAGGCCATCACGTCGGTGTAGCCCTCGACGACGACGGCCTGGCGCCGCCGGGCGATCTCCTTCTTGGCCAGGTCGAGGCCGTAGAGCACCGTGGACTTCTTGTAGATGGGCGTCTCGGGGCTGTTGAGGTACTTCGGGCTGTCATCGCCCGCGTCGGTGGACAGCTTGCGCGCGCCGAAGCCGATCACGTCACCGGAGATGTCGCGGATCGGCCACACCAGCCGGTACCGGAACCGGTCTATTGGCCCCTGCCGCCCCTGCGAGGCCAGGCCGCCGGCCAGTACCTCCTCGGTGGAGAAGCCGCGCCCGCGCAAGTGCTTGACCAGGTTGTCCCAGCCCGCTGGCGCGAACCCCACGCCGTACGCCGACGCAGCGCCCTGGTCGAAGCCGCGCTCGGCCAGAAAGGCCCGACCCGGCGCCGCACCCGAAGTGCCGAGCTGCTCGGTGAAGTACTCGGCGGCGACCTTGTGCGCCTCGACCAGACGGCTGCGCTGGCTGCTGCTTCGCCCGGCAGCCGCACCGCCCTGCTCGTAGTGCAGCTCGATCATGAACCGTCGGGCCAGGTGCTCGACCGCCTCCGGAAAGCTGAGCTGATCGTGCTTGCGGACGAAGCTGATGACGTCGCCGGACTCGCCGCAGCCGAAGCACATGTAGTAGCCGACGGCGGGGTTCACGTTGAACGAGGGCGACTTCTCGTCGTGGAAGGGGCACAGACCCTTCAGCCGGCCGCCCCCGGCGCTGCGCAGCTGCACACCGGCCTCGGCGACGACGTCGCCGATCGCTGCGCGCTCGCGCACGGCGACGACGTCCTCGTCGCGGATGCGACCGGGCACCGGGCTCCCTCCGGACGACGTGGCGCCGGCCTGTCACGACCGGCCCTGGGGAAGGAGTGCCAGCGTAGTCGGGAGGTCGGACCCTACGCAGGACGACCTGTGGACGCCCGCACCCGACCGGCCAGCAGCCCTCAGCCGAGGGCCCGGTCGGCCCTCAGCCCGGTGGCGAACAGCAGCGTGTCGACCGCGTCGATGAGCTCCTCGGCCTCGCGGGCCAGCACCCGTCGGGCCAGGGACCCGCCGGCGGGAACGATCAGCCGCCGGCCCGCCGCCCGCAGGTCAGGTGGCGCAGTGTCGAGGCCACCGGAGCGCACCTGTTCCGCGCCGAGCAGCAGCGCGGCGTGGAGCTCGGCGGTGAACGGGGCCAGCTCGGCGGTCGTCGCGGGCTCGGGCACGCCTTCCACTGCCTGGGCGTGCAGGACGTGCAGGCTGCTTGCCACCCTCGCCGTCCCGGCCAGGACGTTTCGGGCGAGGGCGGCGTGGACCGGGCTCCCGGTGCGGACCGGTTCTGCCGCGGCCCGCCCGAGCGAGCTCTCGGCCGCCGCGCGGGCCTGGCGTACCTGCCGGGCTCGTCCGGCGATCACCTCCCGGGAGGCCGGCCGCTCGCCGTAGGCCGAGAGCAGCTCGATGGCGTACACGTCCTCGGCCTCGATGAGCCGTGCGACGGCCTCCCGCAGCGCGGGCCCCTCCCAGGCCGGCAGCACCAGGAAGCCGAGCAGAGCCAGGGCTCCGCCCAGCGGCGTGTCCACGGCACGGGCACCCGCGACCGAGGCCGCACCCGGTGTGACGACGTCCAGAAGGACCACCACAAGCGCAGCCAAGCAACCCGAGTACAGGGCGAAACCCGCCTGGAAGGAGGCGTACGCAGCCCAGGCGAGCACCCCGACGACGGCCACGAGGGGCAGCCCGCGAGGGTGCAGGGCCCCGACGAGCAGGGTCGCGGGCACGACCCCGAGCAGCGTGCCGATCACGCGTCCCAGGCTGCGCCGGCTGGAGGTCGCATAGTCCGGCTTGAGCACCACCACCGCGGTCAGCGCGACCCAGTAGCCACGTTGCACAGGCAGCAGCCGGGCCACCCCATCGGCCAGGGGCAGCAGGACCGCCAGGCGCACCGCGTGCCTCGCCGCCGAAGCCGAGGGGTGGCGCAGGGCCTGACCTGCCTGGACCAGCCGGTCGGCTCGGTGCGGCCGGGCGGCACGGAGCACCTCGCTCGGCGCCGGTCTGGCGCTGGCCCAGGAAGAGAGCGAGACGCGCGTGCCGCGCAGCTGGCCGGCCAGCGCTTCGGCGCGCCGAAGCGCAAGATCTCCGGAGCCAGTCGCGCCGCGCTCCTGGTCCTCCAGCACCGCCGCGGGCTCTGATCGCCCGGAGCCCCGCCTTCCCGACCTGTGCGGAGTACCTCGGCGAAGCGCCCGAGATCGACTGCTGCGGCGGCGAGCAGCCGTCCGATCCGGGCTTGCTGGTGCCCAGCGCTGCGCTCGTGTGCCACGCACAGCACGTTGACCTCCAGCTGGCTGCGGGCCAGACCGAGCAGCACGGACCGAAGCGGGGAGACGGCCGGTGCATCCGGCCGGCGTTGCAGCAGGGTCCGGGCGTCCTCAAGGCCGGACGCCGTACTGCTCGTCCATGAACCACCCGGATCGCGGCACCAGCGGGCGAGGTCGTCGGCCAGCCTTGCCAGCGCCCGCCGCTCGACGAGATGGCGGGCCGGGGCGCGCAGGAGCGCGCAGAGCAGGACCTGGCCTGCGCTGCCGAGCAGTACCTCCCCGGCCGCGACGGCCGCTCCCGCGGGCGTCAACGGGAACCGTCCGAGCACGACGAGCCCGACGACAGCCTGTACGCCGACCACCGTCGCGGCGGGTCCCGCGCCTGCGAGCAGGCCAGCTACGGCTCCCCAGATCGCCAGCGCGAGCACTGCCGCGGGCAGCACGTGCGCGGTCAGGCTGCCGACGGCGGTGCTCAACGCGGTTGCTGCACCCGCCACCGCCATGGTCGCGAGCGGTGTCCGCGCACCCTGCGTGAGGGAGACGGTGCCCGCGGTGAGCGCGCCCACGGCAGCAAGCACCCCGGCCGCGGGTTGCCCGATCGAGACCCCGATCCCGAGGGCGAGCCCGACGCCGACGGCCGCCCGCAGCCCGCGCAACGGCAGGAACGCTCCCCGGTCGACGGCGAGCGCGGCACGCAGGGCCGGCAGCGTCAACAGCACCCGCGCAGCGTCGCATCCGCTGCACCCCCGCTGCCGAGCAGCCGGCGGCGCGGGTTCAGGGCCGACGCGGGCTGTCCACTCCTCGCGGCAGGTCGCGCGGGTCCCAGTCGAGCTCGGCGATGGCCGTCCGGAAGGCGAACCGGTCCGTCATGCCACTCACCCACGTCACGGCGGCGCACACGGCCTCGTCGCTGCCGGGACTGGCCCGGACATCGTCGGGTATGGCATAGGGCCGATCCGCGTAGTGCTCGACCAGCGCGCGCAGGACGGCGACGACGGCCGCGCCCTGCGCGACGGACTCCGGCCGCGTGTAGATCCGCGCGTAGTTGAACGACCGCAGACCGGCGAGCGCAGCCGCTGGTCGAGGGCGCATCCCGACGACCCCCGTCTGCTCGACGCACTCCACGAGCGCCCCGATGAACGTCGCCAGCTGCTCTCGGCTGGTGTGCCCACAGACGGCCGCGACCTCGACCGGCAGGTCGAGCGGGTTGACGATGCCTGCGTGCGCAGCGTCCTCGAGGTCGTGCGCGCTGTACGCACAGCGGTCGGCCCAGCTGACGACCGCTGCCTCGGGGGTAGCCGGGACCGGCCGGGACCAGGAGTGGTTCCTGATCCCGTCGAGGGTCTGGGCCGTCAGGTTGAGCCGCTCGAGCACCACGTCGGCACCCCAGACAGCATGGTCGTACCCGCCGGGCAGAAAGCTGCTGAAGGCGTCCTCGCTCGCATGGCCGCCAGGGCCGTGACCGCAGTCGTGGCCCAGTGCGATGGCCTCGGTCAGCGCTACGTTCAACCCGGTCGCCCGGGCGACGCTCGTGGCGACCTGGGCGACTTCCAGCGCGTGGGTCAGGCGGGTGCGCTGGTGATCAGCCGGGAACACGAACACCTGAGTCTTGCCGGCCAGGCGGCGAAAGGCCGGGCTGTGCAGGATCCGGTCGCGATCCCGCTCGAAGCAGGTCCGCTCGGCATCCGGCTCCTCCTGCGCGGCCCGGTGCCCGGCACCTCGCGCCCGGGTGGCACCAGGTGCCAACCGGATCTCCTCGAGCTCCTCGCGGGCCGCCCGACCCCGCCGTACGACAGGGGTGATGCCGGGCGGCCGGCCGCTGTGTGCGGTGACCAGCTCGCCGGCCGAATCGCCGCTGGTCAACGTGCCGCCCATGGTGGCCGCCCAGGCACGCCCCCGGTCCGTCTGCGTCATGACCTCAGTCTGCGCGACCGGTCTGACAGAACGCGCCCGCGGCCGCGCTCGTACCCCGCCGATCAAGGCGAAGACAGAGCCCGTGCGTACGTGTGGGGGTGCGAGGTGCGGGCGGGTGCGGGTGCGGGCGCGGGCGGGAGGGAGCCCTTGGCGGCGCAGCTGGTCGGGGTCGCCCCGGGGCCCCTCAGGGGCGGTCTTCGCGGCCCGGTTGGCCCGGGAGAGGGCCTTCCACGTGCGACTCTCCTCCGCGCGCAGCCGCGCATCACCGCGCCGGGCCTGGAAGGCCAGCTCGCGCTGGAGCGCGCGCCAGGAGTCGACGCGGTCCTGTCCGAGGTCGCCTGCCGTGAGGCTGGCCAGTACCGCGCAGCCGGGTTCACCGACGTGTGCGCAATCGGCGAACCGGCACGCCGCTGCCAGGTCCTCAACATCGGAGAAGGCTCGCGACAACCCCTCCCCCGAACCAGAGCTCGAACCAGAGCTCGAGCCCGAGCGTGGGCCCGAGCCCGAGCCCGAGCGGGCGCCGGCGCCGGCGCCGGACAGTGCCACCCCCCGCAACCCCGGCGTGTCGATGACCACGCCGCCGGTCGGCAGGACGAGCAGCTCGCGGTGGGTGGTGGTGTGCCGGCCCTTGCCGTCAACCTGGCGCAGCTCACCGGTCGCCATGACCGATGCCCCGAGCAGGGCGTTGACGACGGTCGACTTGCCCGCACCGGACGCGCCGAGCAGGACCACGGTGGCGCCGTCCCCGACGTAGGGCATAAGGGTGTGTACGTCGCCGAGGGCAGCGCAGACGGTGACGACGTCGGCGCCGGGCGCGTGCGGCTGGACTGCGCGCACAGCCTGGTCGACGTCCGGGCACAGGTCGGCCTTGGTGAGCACGACCACCGGCGTGGCGCCGCTGTCCCAGGAGAGGGTCAGCAACCGCTCGAGCCGGCGCAGCGCCAGCGGGCCGGCCAGGCCCACGCAGATCAAGACGATGTCGATGTTGGCCGCCAGCGGCTGAGCGGTGCCGTGGCCACCCTTGGCGCCCCGGGACAGCAGGGACCGGCGGGGCAGCACACCGGCGACGGCGCAGCCGACGAGCTCGAGCCAGTCGCCGACGGTCGGGGCGTCGAGCGGGTCGGGGGGTGCGGGCAGCGCAGGCACCCGCGCCGGGCCGGTCGGGGTCAGGACGTCGTACGCCGAACGGTCGACCCTGGTCAGCAGCGCGGGGGTCTGGCCGTGGGACACAGCAGGGAACAGCAACGCAGAAGCCTTCCGGCAGGAGGGCGGCCCTGCGTCAGACGGAGGGCGCCCCTGAGGTGGAGCAGGGGTGCGCAACGGGGACGGTCATGGCGGACCTCCTCAGCAACCGGGCGGGATCCGTGCAGGCTAGGGGGATCGGCAGCTCCGGGCCACCGGTTTTCCGCGGTCGGTGGCCTCAGACGGCGCTGGGGCCGGCCTCGCTGCTGGCGTGAAACAGGCGGTAGTAGAGGTAGGCCGCGGTTTCGCGTGCGACGTAGCGGATCTCGACGCCGCGAGTGGCGTTGGCCGGGCCGCTGTGGTCCGGGCTCGTGACGGCGTCGAGGCCGAGGTCGCCTGCCATCCGCCGGGACCGCAGGCTGTGCCACGGGTCGGTCACCAGGACGGCGCTGTGCCAGTGCTGCTGTGCGTACTCCACCTGCAGGGCCCGCAGGCTCTGCAGGGTGTCGCGGCCCACCCCGACCTCGACGGTCCGCACGCCGCGCTCGGACAGGTAGCGCGCACGCGTGCGCCTCGGTGAAGCGGTCGCCGGGAGCGCCGCCGCCGAGGGTGACGACGCGTGGGGCGACGCCGGCGTCGTACAGCTGCTTGGCGTGGTCCAGCCGGGCCTGGAAGACCTTGCTCGGACGCCCGTCGAACTGCGAGGCGCCCAGGACGACGATCGCGTCGCTGCGCGGCCGGTCGTCCTGCCGCGCAACCCACCAGACCCGCGCTGCAGTGCCGAAGACGACGGCCAAAACCGTCAGGACGACAGCGGCGAGCAGGCGGCGCACCGTCTTGGAGAACAGCAGCAGCAACACCTACGCGGGGCCCAGCGCGGCCCTGCCGGCCTCGAGCCGAGCCACGGGCACCCGGAACGGCGAGCAGGAGACGTAGTTCAGGCCCACCTCGTGGAAGAAGTGCACGGACTCGGGGTCGCCGCCATGCTCGCCGCAGACCCCGACCTTGAGCTCGGGCTTGGCCTTTCGGCCCTCCTCGACGGCCAAGCGCACCAGTCGGCCGACGCCGTCCCGGTCGAGCGTCTCGAACGGGCTGACGCCGAAGATGCCGAGGTCGAGGTAGCGCGCGAAGAAGCTGGCCTCGACGTCGTCCCGGGAGAAGCCCCAGCTCATCTGGGTGAGGTCGTTGGTGCCGAAGGAGAAGAAGTCGGCCGACTCCGCGATCTGCCCGGAGGTCAGCGCCGCCCTGGGTACCTCGATCATCGTGCCGATCAGAGCCTGGACCCCGACGTCGGCCAGGATCTGCTCGGCCTCCTCGCGGACGACCTCGAGCTCCTGCACGGCGCCGACCAGCGGCACCATGACCTCCGGGCGGGGGTCGAGCCCGGCGTCGAGGAGCTCCTTGGCCGCCTGGGCCAGCGCACGGACCTGCATGCCGAACAGCCCGGGGATGACGAGCCCGAGGCGCACCCCGCGCAGGCCGATCATCGGGTTGCTCTCGTGCAGCCGGTGCACGGCGTCGTGCAGCGCCACCCGCTTCGCGTCGGGTGTCTCACCGCGCTCCTCGGCCACGGCCAGCTCGACGCTCAGCTCGACGATGTCGGGGAGGAACTCGTGCAGCGGCGGGTCGAGCAGCCGCACCGTGACGGGCAGCCCGTCCATAGCGCGCAGGATTGCCGAGAAGTCCTCGCGCTGCAGCGGAAGCAACGCATCCAGGGCGGCCGCCTGCTCGTCGTCGCCCTGCGCGAGGACGAGGTCCTCGACCAGCTGGCGGCGGTCCCCGAGGAACATGTGCTCGGTACGGCACAGCCCGATGCCCTCGGCCCCGAACCGGCGGGAGCGCTCGGCGTCCTCCTGCGTGTCGGCGTTGGCGCGGACCCCCAGACGACGGGCGGCATCGGCGTGGCCGATGACCCGGTGGATCGCCTGGACGAGGTCGTCGCCGTCCTCGGCCGCGAGGCTACCCTCGAAGTACTCCACCGCCGGGCTCGGCCGGACGGCCACCTCGCCGAGGTAGACGACGCCGCTGGTCCCGTCGATGGACAGCACGTCGCCCTCGCGCACCACGGTGCCGTCGGGAGCCGTGATCGTGCGCTCCACCAGGTCGACCGCGAGGTCCTCCGCCCCGCAGACGCACGTCTTGCCCATGCCCCGGGCAACGACCGCGGCATGGCTCGTCTTGCCGCCGCGGCTGGTGAGGATCCCCTGTGCGGCGATCATGCCGGACAGGTCGTCGGGCGTGGTCTCGCGCCGTACGAGCACGACGTCCTCGCCCCTGGCCGCCCAGGCCACTGCGGTCTCGCTGTCGAAGACCGCCTTACCGACGGCCGCGCCCGGTGAGGCGCCCATGCCCTTTCCGAGCAGCACCCGGTCGTCGTCCTGCTCATCGGCGGCCGCGAAGGCGGGGAACATCAGCCTCACCAGCTGCGCGCCCGTCACCCGCTGCAGCGCCTCATCCATGTCGATGAGGCCCTCGTCGACGAGCTGCGTCGCGATCCGGAACGCCGCCCCCGCCGTGCGCTTGCCCACCCGCGTCTGCAGCATCCACAGCTTGCTGCGCTCGATGGTGAACTCGATGTCACACAGGTCCAGGTAGTGCCCCTCCAGCGTGGCCATGATGGCCAGCAGCGCGTCGTACGACGCCTTGTCCAGGCCCTCGAGGTCCTCCAGCGGCAGCGTGTTACGGACGCCGGCGACCACGTCCTCGCCCTGGGCGTTCTGCAGGTAGTCGCCGTAGACGCCCTGGGCGCCGCTGCCCGGGTCGCGGGTGAAGGCGACCCCCGTCCCGGAGTCCATGCCGATGTTGCCGAAGACCATCGAGCAGACGTTGACCGCCGTACCGAGGTCGGCGGGGATGCGCTCCTGGCGCCGGTAGAGCTTGGCGCGGTCGCCGTTCCAGGAGTCGAACACCGCCTCGGTGGCCAGGTCCATCTGCGCGCGCGGCTCCTGCGGGAAGGGCGCCCCGGTGCTGTCCTGCACGATCTGCTGGAACTGCGCGACCAGCGCCTGCAGGTCGTGCTCGTCGAGCTCGAGGTCGGTCTTGGCGCCCTTGGCCTTCTTCGCCTCGTCCAGGGCGTGCTCGAACTGCTCGCCGCCCACGCCGAGCACGGTCTTGCCGAACATCTGCACCAGGCGCCGGTAGGAGTCCCAGGCGAAGCGGGCGCTGCCCGACTGCTTGGTCAGCCCGGCGACGCTCTCATCGTTGAGGCCGATGTTGAGGACCGTGTCCATCATCCCCGGCATGGAAAACTTCGCGCCGGACCGCACGCTGACCAGCAGCGGGTCGACGGCGTCACCGAGCCGCTTGCCCATCCGCGCCTCGAGCGCCTCGAGGTGGCCGCTGACCTCCTCGGCCAGCTCCGCGGGCACCGTGCCGCTGTCGAGGTAGGCCTGGCACGCCTGCGTGGTGATCGTGAACCCGGGCGGTACAGGCAGGCCGAGGTTGGTCATCTCGGCGAGGTTCGCGCCCTTGCCGCCCAGGAGGTCCTTCATGTCCCGCCCACCCTCGGCGAAGTCGTACACGTACTTCGTCATGGCGACTCCTTTGACGGGCCCGGGTCAGGGCTGCGCAACGCTACCGGGCCGGTTGCAGGTTCGCGACGCCCGGCAGCGGGTTGGCTCCGCCCGGTCTACAGGGGGCCGAGCGCCTCGACCAGCCGGCGCTCGACCTGCTCGAGCGGGATGCGCTCCTGCTCCATCGTGTCCCGGGAGCGGACCGTCACCGCGTCATCCTTGAGCGTCTCGAAGTCCACCGTGATGCAGTACGGGGTCCCGACCTCGTCCTGGCGCCGGTAGCGCCGGCCGATGGCGCCCGCATCGTCGAAGTCCGTGGGGAAGCGCTGGCGCAGCGCGGCCGCGAGGTTTCGGGCCACCGGTGACAGGTCGGCGTTGCGCGACAGCGGCAGCACAGCCGCCTTGAGCGGCGCCAGGCGAGGGTCGAGCTTGAGCACGACGCGCTTGTCCTTGCCGCCCTTGGCGTTCGGCGCCTCGTCCTCGCGGTAGGCGTCGAGCAGGAACACCAGCGTGGACCGGTCGACCCCGACCGCGGGCTCGATGACGTACGGCGTCCAGCGCTCGCCGGCCTCCTGGTCGAAGTAGGTCAGGTCGGTGCCGCTGGCCTTGCTGTGGACGGACAGGTCGTAGTCGAAGCGGTTCGCTATGCCCTCGAGCTCGCCCCACTCGGTGCCGACGAAGTCGAACTTGTACTCGATGTCGACCGTGCGCTTGGAGTAGTGGCTGAGCTTGTCCTTGGGATGCTCGAACAGCCGCAGGTGCTCCGGCTGCACCCCGAGGTCGGTGAACCAGCGCAGCCGCTCCTCGATCCAGTACTCGTGCCACTGCGCGTCCTCGCCCGGCTTGACGAAGAACTCCATCTCCATCTGCTCGAACTCGCGCGTCCGGAAGATGAAGTTGCCGGGCGTGATCTCGTTGCGGAAGCTCTTGCCGATCTGGCCGATCCCGAACGGCGGCTTGCGGCGCGAGCTCTGCTGCACGTTGAGGTAGTTGATGAATATGCCCTGCGCGGTCTCCGGCCGCAGGTAGGCCAGACCGCTGTCGTCCTCCACCACGCCGAGGTGGGTCCGGAGCAGGCCGTTGAACATGCGCGGTGGAGTGAACGTCCCCCGGTTGCCGCAGCTGGGGCAGGCCAGCTCGGCGAGCGCCTTGCCGGACTGCTCCTCGAGATGATCGGCCCGGAAGCGCTTGTGGCACGAGGTGCACTCGGTCAGCGGGTCGCTGAAGGTCGCGACGTGCCCGCTGGCCTCCCACACCTCGCGGGCGAGGATAACGCTGGAGTCGAGCCCCACGACGTCGTCGCGTCCCTGCACCATCGACAGCCACCACTGCCGCTTCACGTTGTTCTTCAGCTCCACACCCAGTGGGCCGTAGTCCCACGAGGCGCGCAGTCCGCCGTAGATCTCGCTGGAGGGAAAGACCAGACCCCGCCGCTTGCAGAGGTTGACGATCGTGTCCATGCGGTCGGGCTTCTTGGCGGCTTTGCCTGACATGTGGCGGTACTCCAGTCCAGCGGGCGAGCGGCCCAACCTACCGTTCCTGCCGGTACGCGATGCTGCGCCCATGGCTTCGACGCCGCCGCTCGGCGGACCCGCTCCCGACATCGACCTACCTGGGTGGGCGCACGACGCGACCTCGCGCTTCCGGCTCAGCGAGCAGCGTGGGCACGCCGTCGTACTGGCCTTCTACCCCGGAGACGACACCCCCGTGTGCACCCGCCAGATATGCTCCTACTCCGACGGTCTGGACCTACTCACCGGATTCGGTGCGGTGGTCTGGGGGATCAGCGCCCAAAGCCTGGACTCCCACGAGCGCTTCGCGACCAGGCGAGGGATCACCTTCCCGCTGTTGGCCGACACCGGGAAGACCGCCAGCACGGCGTACGGCGTCGGAGGCCGGCTGCTGGCCAAGCGCGCGGTGTTCGTGGTCGACGCACAGGGCATCCTTCGCTGGTCGCACGTCAGCACGCTCGGGCTGACCTACCAGGACAGCGACACCCTCGCCGAGGTGCTTCGGGGGCTGCAGGGCGCACCAGCCTGAGGGGTCACAGGTCCGTGGCGACAGCCGGTGCGCTCGACTCCCCCACACCCGCTCGCGCCGCGTCGGCGGCTCGGCGCGACGGGTTGCTCGCCTCATCGGAGTGCAGCACCTCGAACGCGCTCGGCTCGTCCCGGCCCAGCGAGAGCAGCGGGGCGGCCTCGACCTTCACCTCGTACGCCGACAGGCTGCGGCGGTAGGCCCCGACGCCCTCCCACTCGGTGGTCAGCACCCACGCCGTCGGGTCGTCGGCGGCGCGCCCCACGCGCCCGCGGACGTAGCCGGGGCAGGCGGCGAACGCGGCCAGGGCAGCCGCGGCCCGCGGCAGGAAGGCCGGGGCCTGCGCCTCCGGGACGTCGAACCGCGTGACCACCAGCACGGATGCAAAGGTAGTGGCCATGTCCGACCTGCGCCGCGCCGTCGAGCTGCGCAGCGGGCCGCTCCTGGTGATCATGGCGCGCCGCCCCGTCGTACCCGGTCTGGTCGTCGGCGTCCTGCTGCTGGCCGGCCTGCTGCTGCACGGGCCGGCCGGAGCGCTGCTCCTCATGGTGCTCGCCGCCCTCGTCGCCTGGCTGACCTACGTCGCGTGGCCCGCCCTGACCGCGCCGGCGCGGGTGCCTCGCCTGGCCGTCCTGGCCCTGCTGCTGGGGGCAGCCGTCACCCGCCTGCTCTGAGCGGACCCGGTCGACGTCACATCAGGCGAACGGACCGATGGCCTCGACGAGCTCCACCCCGTTGCCGACCGGGTCCGCGGTCATGCCGCGGCGCGCACCCAGCACCACCGACCCGGGCCGGAACGGATGGCCGGCTGCGGACAGGGTGCTCACCAGCGCGTCGAGGTCCTCGACCGACAGGGCGAAGTGCTGCTCGGGGTGCGGCTCCCCGGACTTCTCGCTCACGTGCAGCTGCTGGGTGCCGCCCGGGAAGTCGAACCAGGCGCCGGACCGGGCCACCCCCTCGGCGGGCTTGGGCACCCGCTGCAGCCCCAGCAGCTCGTAGAAGGGCACGACCTCGTCGGTGCGGCCGGCCGGGACCAGGACCTGGACGTGATGAAACCTCATGACGGCTCCTCGAGGTCGTTGGGCAGAGCTCCACCGTACCGGCGGTCGCGGGAAGCATAGGTCTGGCAGGCGCGCCAGAGCACGCGCCGGTCGACGTCGGGCCACAGCTCGGGGACGAAGACCAGCTCGGCGTACGCGGACTGCCACAGCAGGAAGTTGCTGGTGCGCTGCTCACCCGAGCTGCGCACGAACAGGTCGACGTCCGGCATGTCCGAGAGGTAGCGGGCGAGGACCCGCTCGTCGACCTTCGCCGGATCAAGGCGTCCCGCCGCCACATCGAGCGCGAGATGCTTGGCCGCATCGGCGATCTCGGCCCGGCCCCCGTAGTTGACGCACATCGTCAACGTGCACACGGTGTTGTCGCGCGTCAGCTCCTCGGCGGCCTCGAGCTCGGCGATGACGGACCGCCATAGGCGGGGGCGACGGCCGGCCCAGCGCACCCGGACCCCGAGCGCGTGCATCTCGTCGCGCCGGCGCCGGATCACGTCGCGGTTGAAGCCCATGAGGAAGCGCACCTCCTCGGGCGAGCGCTTCCAGTTCTCGGTCGAGAACGCGTACGCCGAGACCCAGCCGATACCGAGCTCGATGGCGCCCTCGACGACGTCGAACAGCGAGGACTCGCCGGCCTCGTGCCCGGCCGTACGCGGCTTCCCGCGGTCCGCCGCCCAGCGGCCGTTGCCGTCCATGACGATCGCGACGTGCCGCGGGACGAGCTCGGCCGGGATCGGCGGTAGCGTCGCCCCTGACGGGTGCGCGGTGGGCCGGCGTACGACGCGCGGCTCGGCGCCCGGGGCTCGGCGCCTCATGTGCGCTCGACCAGGGGGAGGCTGCGTAGGCCGCGCTCGAGATGCCACTGCAGGTGCGCCGCGACCAACCCGCTCGCGTCCCGCCGGGTGCGCGCATCGGCGGTCTCGGCCGCGGACCACTCCCCCGACAGCAGGTCGGCCATGAGGACCAGCGCGGCCGGGTTGGGCGACGCCGAGCCCGCCGGCCGGCAGGCCGCGCAGACAGCGCCACCCGCTGGGACCGAGAAGGCGCGATGCGGGCCTGCCAGCCCGCAGCGGGCGCAGTCGTGCAGGGCGGGGGCGTAGCCGGACACCGACATCGCGCGCAGCAGGAAGGCGTCGAGCACCAGGGACGGGTCGCGCTCGGACAGTGCGCGCAGCGCCCCGACCACCAGCAGGAACAGTCGCAGCGCCGGCTCGCGCTCCTCGGCGGTCAGCCGCTCGGCAGTCTCCAGGACCGCGGTCCCGGCGGTGTACCGCCCGTAGTGCGTGACCAGCTGCTCGCCGTACGCGGTGAGGCTCTCGGCCTGGGTGACGATGTCGAGCTCGCGGCCCCGGTAGAGCTGCAGGTCGACGTGGCTGAACGGCTCGACGGTCGCGCCGAACTTCGAGCGGGTCCGCCGCACTCCCTTGGCGACGGCGCGCACCCGCCCGTTGCGGCGGGTCAGCAGGGTGATGATCCGGTCGGCCTCACCGAGCTTCTGCACCCGCAGGACCACGCCCTCGTCCCGGTACAGCGACACGCTGTTCAGGGTAGTCCGCGAGGTCGCTTCAGAAGCCGAGCTTGCGCAGCTGCCGCGGGTCGCGCTGCCAGTCCTTCGCGACGGTCACCCGCAGGTCCAGGAAGACGGGCGTGCCGAGCAGCACCTCGATCTGCTTGCGTGCGGTGGTGCCGACCTCCTTCAGCCGGCTGCCCCTGGTCCCCAGCACGATGGCCTTCTGGCTGTCGCGCTCCACGTAGAGCGTCGCGTAGACGTCGAGCAGCGGGCGGTCCGGGTGCCGGTCGGCCCGGGGGCGCATCTCCTCGATCGTCACCGCGATCGAGTGCGGCAGCTCGTCGCGCACGCCTTCGAGCGCGGCCTCCCGGATCATCTCGGCCGCCAGGGTCTGCTCCGGCTCGTCGGTCAGCTCGCCGTCCGGGTAGAGCGCCGGACCCACCGGCAACCGCCCTACGAGCAGGTCGGCCAGCAGCTGCACCTGGAACCCGTCGACCGCGCTGACGGGGACGACGTCGGCCCAGTCCGCCAGCGCGCTGATCGCGAGCAGCTGCTCCCCGACCCGGTCCCTGCTGGCCAGGTCGGTCTTGGTGACCACCGCGACGACCGGCGTCTTGAGCGGCGCGAGCTCGGCGGCGATGAACCGGTCGCCCGGCCCGATCTTGTCGTCGGCCGTGACGCAGAAGCAGATGACGTCGACGCCGGCGTAGGTCTCGCGCACCAGGTCGTTGAGCCGCTGGCCGAGCAGGGTCCGCGGCTTGTGCAGCCCGGGGGTGTCCACAACGACGAGCTGGGCGTCCGGGCGGTGCACGACGCCGCGCACGGCGTGCCGCGTCGTCTGCGGACGGCTGCTCGTGATGGCGACCTTCTGCCCGATCAGGGCGTTGGTCAGCGTGGACTTCCCGGCGTTGGGCCGCCCGACGAAGCAGGCGAAGCCGGAACGGAAGTCAGCGGGCACGCGTCCAGTCTCCCAGACCCAGCCGCAGGCCCCGGCCCCGCGCACCGCCGCCCCGCGCGGCCCGTGGCAGGGGTCATCCAGCGCCTATCGCAACTGCCACGAGCCTTGTGGCAGTTGGGATAGCTGCCAGCACAGCCCTGGGTCAGGTGTGGCGGGTGTCGCGCAGCGTCCCGTCGGCACTGACGACCAAAAGCGGCGTACCGGGACCGAACTCCCGCAGCACCGCGAGGTCGGCGTCGGACACCAGCCCGTCGGTGACCACCGCCGCGGCCTCGAAGGTCCGCACCCCGCTGGAGGCGGCGGCGGCCACGGCGCCGCGTACCGCAGAGGTGGTCAGCCCAGGGTCGGCGTTCTCGACCGTCGCCGCGGCATAGGTCCGGCCGTCGGTGTCGCGCACCGCGGCTCCCTCGGCCAGCCCGGTGTGCGGTACGTGCGCCCGCAGGCGCGCCCCACGGGCCAGGGTCATGATCTTGGCGTCCTCGGCGTGCAGCTCGCTCATCCCGACGACTCCTCCGTACGACGGACCAGGACGGTCCCGATCCGGTTGCGCCGGCCCTTCGCGCTCTCGGCGAGCAGGACCAGTCCTTGCACCTCGACGGTCGCACCCGGGATGGGCACGCGTCCGAGCAGGGTGGCCAGCAGACCGCCGACGGTGTCGACGTCCTCGTGGGGCAGGTGCACGTCGTAGCGCTGCTCGAGGTCCTCCACGGGCAGTCGGGCGGTGACCCGGACGCTGCCGTCCTCGAGCTCTTCGACGGGCGGATCCTCACGGTCGTACTCGTCGGTGATCTCCCCGACGATCTCCTCCAGGACGTCCTCGATGGTGACGAGGCCGGCGGTCCCGCCGTACTCGTCGACGACCACCGCGATGTGGCCCAGGCTCGCCTGCATCTCGCGCAGCAGCTCGTCGACGGGCTTGCTCTCCGGTACGAACACCGGCTCGCGCATGGCGTCCTCGACCTTGAGCTGGCCGCCGCCCTCGGCCCGCTCCTTGCGCACCAGGTCCTTGAGGTACACCACGCCGACCACGTCGTCGGTGTTCTCCCCGACCACGGGGACGCGTGAGAAGCCGCTGCGCAGAAGCAGGTTGACGGCCTGGCGCACCGTCTTTCCGCGCTCGATGACGACGATGTCGGTGCGCGGGACCATGACACCGCGCACGATCGTGTCGCCGAGCTCGAAGACGGACTCGATCATGTCGCGCTCGGACTGCTCGACAACCCCCCGTTCCTGGGCCATCTCGACCAGGTCGCGCAGCTCGGCCTCGGAGGCGAACGGGCCCTCGCGAAAGCCCTTGCCGGGGGTCAGCGCGTTGCCGAGCAGGATCAGCAGCCGGGGCAACGGCCCGAACAGCCGCGCCAGCAAAAGGGTGGGGCCCGCGCTGAGCAGCGCGACCCGCTCGGCCTGCTGCCGACCGATGGTGCGCGGTGCCACCCCGATGACGACGTAGCTGATGAGCGTCATCACCAGGACGGCGAGCACGACCGCGAGTGAGCCGTCCACCCGGTCCAGGCAGTACGCCGTGACGATGCCGGCAGCGGACAGCTCGCAGACCAGTCGCAGCAGCAGCAGCAGGTTCAGCGAGCGCGGCGGGTCGGCGAGCACCTGCTGCAGGCGGGGAGCACCGCGGCGGTCCGCGCGGGCGAGCTCCTCCACCCGTACCCGGGAGACCCTGGACAGGCCCACCTCAGCGCACGCGAGTGCGGCTGCCACCGCGACAAAGACCGCCGCGACGACCAGCGGCACGACCGGGTTGCCCGGGCTCACGGGGTGCGCGCGGCCTTCCAGGCGGTCAGCAGCGTGCCCTGCAGGTCGAACATCTGCTGGTGCTCGCCGGGTTCCTCGTGGTCGAAGCCGAGCAGGTGCAGAACGCCATGCGTGCACAGCAGCTGCAGCTCGTCCTCGGTGCCATGCCCGGCTTCGACCGCCTGGGCCGCGGCGACCTCGGGGCACAGCACGACATCGCCGAGCAGCACCGGTGCCTGGTCGTCCCCGGCGCCCGCGGGCGCCCGGTCGACGCCCGGAGCGCCGCGCAGGTCCAGCTCGTCCATCCGGAAGGCCAGGACGTCGGTCGGCCCGGGCAGGTTCATCCAGTGCTCGTGCAGCTCGGCCATCTGCCGGGTGTCCACCAGCAGCAGGGACAGCTCGGCCAACGGCGAGACGCCCATGCGGTCCAGGACGAAGCGGGCGACCTGGACCAGCGCCGGCTCGTCGACCGAGGTTCCCGACTCGTTCGCGAGCTCAACGCTCACGAGCGGCGCCGGCTGTCGTCGCGCCGGCCGGGGGTGCGCTGCGGGCCGGTGCGGGCCAGCTCCTGCTCGGCGTCGTAGCTGTCGTAGGCGTCCACGATGCGCCCGACCAGCTTGTGCCGCACCACATCGGCCGAGGACAGCTGCGCGAAGTGCACGTCTTCGACGCCGGACAGGATGTCCCGTACGACGCGCAGGCCGCTCGTCGTACCGCCCGGCAGGTCGACCTGGGTGATGTCACCCGTCACGACGATCTTGCTGCCGAAGCCCAGCCGGGTGAGGAACATCTTCATCTGCTCGGCCGAGGTGTTCTGGGCCTCGTCCAGCAGGATGAACGCGTCGTTGAGCGTGCGCCCCCGCATGTACGCCAGCGGGGCGACCTCGATGGTTCCGGCGGCCATCAGCCGCGGGATCGACTCCGGGTCGAGCATGTCGTGCAGCGCGTCGTACAGGGGGCGCAGGTAGGGGTCGATCTTGTCGTAGAGGGTGCCCGGCAGAAAGCCCAGCTTCTCCCCCGCCTCGACCGCGGGCCGGGTCAGGATGAGCCGGTTGACCTGCTTGGCCTGCAGTGCCTGGACGGCCTTGGCCATGGCCAGGTAGGTCTTGCCGGTGCCGGCCGGCCCGATGCCGAACACGATCGTGTGCTCGTCGATCGCCTCCACGTAGCGCTTCTGGTTGACGGTCTTGGGCCGGATGGTCCGGCCGCGGTTGCTGACAATGTTGAGCGTCAGCACGTCCGCGGGCCGGTCCCGGCTCCCGCTGCGCAGCATGGTCAGCGTCTGCTCGACGACCTCGGACGAGAGCAGCTGGCCCCGGTCCAGCAGGGACAGCAGTTCCTCGAACAGCCGGGTCGCCAGCGCGTTGTCCGCGGCCGCACCGGTCAGGGTGATCTCGTTGCCCCGCACGTGCACGTCGCTGGCCAGGGCCTTCTCGATCACGGTGAGCAGCTCGTCCCGGCTGCCCAGCAGCGCCACCATCGAGTGCGTTCCCGGCACGATGATCTTCGTACTCACGCTGACGTTCGGGGGGGTGTCGGCCATGTGGTCGGCGAGCGCCGTTCGCCTGCTCTCTGCTCGGGTGCGGTGGCCCACCCATGTTAGACGGGGAAGGCAGCTAGCCGACGAGCGTCCCGAGGGGCCGTCCGCCGAGCACGTGCACGTGCACGTGGGGCACGGTCTGGCCGCTGTCCCGGCCGGTGTTGGTGATCATCCGGTGACCACCGGTGAGCCCCTCACGCCGCGCGACCTCGCTGGCCGCCTCGAACACCTCGCCCACGTACGACAGGTCGGCAGCGGCCAGCGCGGCGATGTCGTCGTAGTGGTCCTTGGGCAGGACGAGCACATGGGTCGGGGCAGCCGGCGACAGGTCGCGGATCGCCAGGGTGCGGGGCGTCTCGTGGACGACCGTCGAGGGCAGGTCGCCGGCGACGACGCGGCAGAACAGGCACTGCGTCATGAGCGACGGCTGGTCAGGTCGCGCAGAGGGGCGGTCGGCACCCGGCGATGCTATGCCGGTCCGCTGACGGACGGGCGCAGCCCCGCGTCGTACGGCCCGGTGGTCGGTTGCCGCTCGACTACCCTGCAGAGGTGAGAGCCGCGTGAGCGTCGTCGAGGACGCCCTCGCCACCGTGCCCTCCTGGGTTGTCTATGCCGCCGTGTTCGCGCTGCCGTTCCTGGAGGCATCGGTCTTCCTGGGGTTCGTCATCCCCGGGGAGACCGCCCTCGTGGTCGGCGGGATCCTCGCCGGGCAGGGCAGGGTGAGCCTCACCCTGGTCCTCGTGCTCGCCGTCGTCGGCGCCGTCACCGGTGACGGGGTCGGTTACGTCGTCGGCCGGCGCTACGGCCCGGGCCTGCAGGCCTCCCGGCTCGGCCAGAAGGTAGGAGAGGCGCGGTGGGCCACCACCGAGCAGTTCCTGCAGCGCCGCGGCGGCCCGGCGGTGTTCCTCGGCCGCTTCACCGCGCTGCTGCGCGCGCTGGTGCCGAGCGCGGCCGGGATGGCCAAGCTGCCGTACCGGACGTTCGCGATGTGGAACGCCATAGGCGGGGCGGTCTGGGCCGGCTTGTGCGTGATCGGCGGTTACCTGCTCGGTGACGTCATCGGTACCTACCTGTCCCAGGGCGGGTACGTCCTGGTCGGCCTGGCGCTGCTCGCCGTCGCCGTGCACGTGCTGCGCAAGCGGCGCGAGAAGAACCGCTCTACCAGCGACCTGTCCTCGCGCTGACCACTGCCGCGGCCGCCGCACCCGCCGTCGAGGTCCGCAGCACCGAGCGCCCCAGCCGTACGACGGCGGCGCCGGCCTCGACCAACGCGTCGAGCTCGTCCGAGGTGAGCCCACCCTCCGGACCGACGATCAGCACGACGTCGCCGTCGGCGGCCAGGTCGATGCCGGTCAACGGCTGTGCGGCGCTCGCGTGCAGCACCAGCAGCTGCCCGGGCAGCGCGGCGAGCCCGGCCAGTCGCTGCGGCTCGGAGACGACCGGCCACCAGGCGCGGCGGGACTGCTTGGCCGCCTCGCGGGCGGTCGAGCGCCACTTCTCCAGCGAACGCTCGCCCCGCTCGCCGTGCCACTGCTGCACGCACCGGGCCGCGGTCCACGGGACGATCTGGTCGACACCGACCTCGGTCGCCAGCTCGACGGCGAGCTCGCCGCGATCGCCCTTCGCCAGCGCCTGGGCCAGAACCAGGCGGGGCGCCGGTGCTTGCTCGCTCGAGCGGGCCGTCACGTCCAGCCGCACCAGGTCCTTGGCCACGCCGGTCACGACGCAGGTCGCCCGCGTACCGAGACCATCCACCACGTCGACGACCTCGCCGGTACGCAGCCGACGTACGGTCGCGGCGTGATGGCCTTCCGGGCCGGTCAGCAGCACGTGTGCCCCGCTGAGGTCGTCGGCCAGGAAGACCGGGTTGCTCACCGCCGGCGCTTGCCGAACAACTTGCCGCCGTGATGGGCCCCGGCCCGTGCGGTCACGCCCGGGCGTACCTCGTCCCGGGCGATGGCCAGGTCACCCAGCAGTCGCCGCTGCTCCTCGTCGAGCCGCGTCGGGACCGTCACGTCCAGGTGCACGTGCAGGTCACCGCGGCCCGTTCCACGCAGGTGTGGGACGCCGCGCGCCCGCAGGGTGAACACCTCGTCCGGCTGGGTGCCGGCCTGCACGTCGATCAGCTCGTCGCCGTCGAGGGTCTGTAGCGGGATCGAGGTGCCCAGCGCAGCTGCGGTCATCGGCAGGCTGACGGTGCAGTGCAGGTCGTCGCCGTCCCGGTGAAAGAACCCGTGCTGCTTCTCGTGCACCTCGACGAACAGGTCGCCGGAGGGGCCGCCCCCGGGGCCGACCTCCCCCTCGCCGGCCAACCGGATCCGCATGCCGTCCTCGACACCGGCCGGGACCTTGACGGTCAGGGTGCGCCGCGCCCGTACGCGGCCGTCGCCGGAGCACTCGCCACACGGGTGCGTGATGACCGTGCCGGTGCCGGCGCAGCGCGGGCACGCGTGCGTCGTCATGACCTGACCGAGGAACGAGCGCTGCACCTGCTGCACCTCGCCCCGGCCCCGGCAGGTGTCGCAGGTGCTCGGCAGCGTGCCGGGGGCTGTGCCGGCTCCCTCGCAGCTGGGGCAGCGCACCGCCGTCTCCAGGGTGAGCTCGCGGGTGGTGCCGAACGCGGTCTCCGCCAGGTCGCACTCGATGCGGATCAACGCATCCGCGCCCTGCCGGGCCCGGCTGCGCGGCCCACGGGTCTGCCCGCCGCCGAAGAAGGCGTCCATGATGTCGCCGAGGCCGCCGCTGAAGCCCGCACCCCCGAAGCCGCCCCCGTTGCCCCCACCCCCGGCCTGGAGCGGGTCGCCACCGAGGTCGACGATCTGCCGCTTCTGCGGGTCGGCCAGCACCTCATAAGCCGCCGTCACCGACTTGAAGCGCTCCTGCGCCGCCGGGTCGGGGTTGACGTCGGGGTGCAGCTCGCGGGCCAGCTTGCGGTAGGCCTTCTTCAGCTGCTCCTCGCTCGCGTCCTTGTCGACGCCGAGTTGGCGGTAGTAGTCGGTCGCCATCAGGTCGTGCCCGCGAGCAGCTCGCCGACGTAGCGGGCGACGGCCCGCACCTGCGTCATCGCGCCCGCGTAGTCCATGCGGGTCGGACCCACGACCCCAAGACCGGCGTACGCGCCTGCCTCCGGGCCGTAGCCGACCGTCACCACGGAGGTGGACCGCAGTCCCTCCACGTTGTTCTCCTCGCCGATCTTGACGTGCACGGTGGTGGGGTCGTTGACCTCACCGATGAGCTTGAGCAGCACGACCTGCTCCTCGAGCGCCTCGAGGACCGGTCGCAGGGTGAGCGGGAAGTCCAGGGCGTGCCGGGTGAGGTTGGCGGTACCCGCCAGGGCCACCCGTTCCTCGGGCTTTTCCACCAGCGTCTCGAGCACGACGGCCATGAGGCTGGTCAGCACCGGGCGGATGCCGGCGGGAGCGGCGTCCGGCAGGTCCGACAGCGCACTCGGGACGTCGACGAGCTTGGCGCCGTGCAGCCGCTGGCCGAACGCCTGCCGCAGCTGCCCGACCTCGGCCTCGCTGAGCGCCAGCGGCAGCTCGAGCACCCGCTGCTCGACCCGTCCGGTGTCGGTGATGAGCACCAGCAGCAGCCGGGTCGGCGCCAGGTGCACGATCTCCAGGTGCCGGACCGACGAGCGGGACAGGCTGGGGTACTGCACGACGGCGACCTGATGGGTCAGCTGGCTCAGCAGCCGCACCGTGCGCCGTACGACGTCGTCGAGGTCGACGGCGCCCTCGAGAAAGGACTGGATGGCCCGCCGCTCCGGGCTCGACAGCGCCTTGACCGCGCTGAGTCGGTCCACGAACAACCGGTAGCCGCGGTCGGTCGGGATGCGGCCCGCGCTGGTGTGCGGGTGGGTGATGTAGCCCTCGTCCTCCAGCGCCGCCATGTCGTTGCGCACCGTCGCCGGGCTGACCCCGAGGCCGTGCCGCTCAGCCAGGCTCTTGGAACCGACGGGCTCGTTGGTCGAGACGAAGTCCTCGACGATCGCGCGCAGCACCTCCAGCTTGCGGTCGTCCAGCACTCCTGCGCACCTCCTGGCACTCGCTCCCGATGAGTGCCAAGTGTACGGCGGAGCGCCGCCGCCGACCGCCTGGCCGGCTGCGGCCAGCCCATGATCGACGGGCCGCATCAGGCCCGGTCCCCAGCACAACCGTGCACGCCGACCTTGGCCAGACCCGGAAGGCACGTTGAGCAGGCCTGCGGTCGGCGGGGGAGTGAGCAAGGCCACGGCCGGACAAGGGTGCAGGCGGTCCCCCGGGTGGCACGGTAAAAGCATGCCGACCGCCAACGAGCAGCCCCCCACCGATCCGCAGCGCGAGTTCCCCGTCCCCGTCGCCAACCCCCGGCGTACGCAGCGCTGAGCGCAGTTCCCGGCCCGTCGCGTAGCACCGGCTGGCAGCATGGTCGGGTGAGCACCGCGCCGTACGCCGGACGGGTTCGCCGGCTGGTGGGTCACAGCCACCCCCGCAGACGTCGTCCGGTCGTGCAGGTCCTGGTCCTGCTGCTCGCGGCCGCGCTGGGGGTGCTCGTCGGGCTCGGGCTGCTGGCTGCCGACCGCTCGAGCTGGGCCGGGGCCCGCGTGCTGCCAGGGACGGTCACCGGTCGCTCGGACAAGGGTGTGCTCGCGCTGGCGGTCGACCGGCCGATCGTGCTCCACCTGGCGCGCGTACCCCACCCCGGTACCCGCCTGGCGGTCGAGGTGAGCCCAGACGGACGCGCTCGCCCACTGGCGTACAAGCAGACGCTCGCTCGCTCGCTGCGCTCAGGCGTACTGCTCGTGGTGGGACTCGCACTGCTGGTGCAGCTCTACCGCCTGCTGGTCACCGCGTCCAACTGACGTCGCACTCAGGACGTCGCACTCAGCTGGCGGCCCGCTCAGGACGTCGCACTCAGCTGGCGGCCCGGCGGGTCGAGGAGGCCTGGCTCGGCGTGGCGTACGTGGGGCGTCCGGAGGGACCGGCCGCCGCCGCGGGTCGGGGACGGCCGCCGCTGCGGGGAGGTCCGCTGCGGGTGCGGGGGGCCGCGGCACGCTCGGTGAACGTCCTCGGCGAGATGACAACGGCGTCACCCGAGGTCGCGAGAGCCCGCACGGCCTCGTGACCGGGTACGACCGACATCGCGCTCGCCTCGACGCCGGCCCGCTCGCGCAGGCGCTGGTGCTCGCGGACCTGGTCGCTGAGCAGCAGCGACAGGACCGTGCCACGGGCACCTGCACGGGCCGTGCGCCCGGACCGGTGCAGGTAGTCCTTGTGGTCGGCCGGCGGGTCGAAGTGCACGACCAGGTCGACGTCGTCGACGTGGATGCCCCGGGCCGCGACATCGGTCGCGACGAGCACCCTTGCGTGCCCGGTCGCGAAGCCGTCGAGCGCCTTGCGACGGGCGTTCTGGGTGAGGTTGCCGTGGATGGCGGCGGCCTCGACGCCGGCCTTGCGCAACTGCGTGGCCAAGCGGTCCGCGCCGTGCTTGGTGCGGACGAAGATCAGGGTCCGCGCGGGGCGCCCGGCGATCTCGGCCGCCACGTCGACCTTCGCGTCTGAGCTCACCGCGAACACGAGGTGGTCCATCGTGTCGACCGTCGACGCCGCCGCGGCAACCGCGTGCAGGGCCGGGTCGACGAGGTAGCTGCGGACGAGCTTGTCGACGCCGCGGTCCAGGGTGGCCGAGAACAGCATCCGCTGGCCGCCGCGGGGGGTGAGGTCGAGCAGCGCGGTGACGGCCGGCATGAAGCCGAGATCTGCCATGTGGTCGGCTTCGTCGAGCACGGTGACCTCGATCTGGGACAGGTCGCACTCCCGTTGGTCGACGAGGTCCTGCAGCCGCCCGGGAGTGGCCACGACGAGGTCGGTGCCGCGCCGGAGCTGGTCGATCTGCCGGCCCATCGAGGCACCGCCGTAGACCGGCACGACCTTGAGGTCCAGCGATTGGCCCAGCGGCGCCAGGGCGTCCTGCACCTGCTGCGCGAGCTCGCGGGTCGGGACCAGCACCAGGGCGCGCGGGCGTCCGGGCATGCGGGTACCGCCGGCCAGACGAGCCAGCAGGGGCAGGCCGAAGGCCAGCGTCTTGCCCGAGCCGGTCTGCCCACGGCCCAGCACGTCCCGGCCCGCCAGCGCGTCGGGCAGAGCCCGCGCCTGGATGGCGAAGGGCTCGGTCATCCCGCGGCGCTCGAGTGCGGTGACGAGCTTGTCGGGCAGCCCGAGGGCCGCGAAGCTGGGCACCGCGCCGGCGTCGGCGGCCGCGGCGTCCGCCGCCGCATCGAGACCGATCTCGAGGTCGCTCCTGACCGCGGGGGCAGCGGAGCGCGAACCACCGCGGCTGAGCCCGCGGTTGCGGCCGGCGGAGCCGCCCCGGGACGGCGAGGACGAACGCGACGGCGAGGACGCCGTACGGGGGGAACGGGTGTAGCCGGGCATGAACGTGCTCCTGGTGATCCGGGGCCGCGAGACTGCTGTTGCGACGCGGACCGGTCCGGCGGGCACACAACCGGGGGACGTAGCACGACACACGAGCGACCATGCGGGCAGCTCGCCCGCAGGAGGCGGTCGCGACAGCGCGACCGGAACCAAACCCTACCGGGCGGTGCGCGCCTACCCCCGGTTCCCGTCTGTGCGCTTGCTCACCAGGAGGGCTGGTCAGGGGCGGTCCAGGTGCTTAGCCTGCGCTTGTGGCCATGCCGCCGGATCCGTTCGACGCCCGCCCCCAGCCCTACGGGCAGGTGCCGGCGCCCCCGCCGAGCCAGCCCGCCCCCGGCTACCAGCCCTACAACCAGCCCGGGTACGGCCCGTACGGCCAGCCGCCTACCGGCTACTACGGCCAACCGCCCCCCGGCTACGGGCCCTACAACCAGCCCGGGTACGGCCCGTACGGCTCGTCGTCGCAGAGCGAGGCGACGACGCTCGCCGTCCTGGTGCACCTGTCGCTGTTCGCCTTCGGGCTGGTCGGACCGTTGGTGCTCTACCTGGTGAAGAAGGACTCCTCGCCGTTCCTGCGCCACCACGCCGCCCAGGCGCTGAACTTCCACATCACGGTCGCGATCGCGGTGTTCGCCTCGTTCGCCATGGTCTTCGTCCTCATCGGCTTCGTGCTCCTGCCGGCAGTGGCCATCGCCAGCTCGATCCTCGCCATCGTGGCGGCGGTCCGGGCCAGCCGCGGCGAGCCGTACCGGTACCCGTTGACGATCCCGTTCGTCAGCTGACCCGGTCAGTCGACGAGGTCTCGGACCACCGCGTCGGCGAGCAGCCGGCCGCGCAGGGTCAGCACGGCCCGGCCGGCGCCGTACGCCTCGGACTGCAGGAGGCCGTCGGCAACCTGGTGGCCGGCGGCGGCCCGGCCGGCCGGGTGGAGCACGTCCAGTGGCAGCCCTTCGCGCAACCGGATCTCGAGCAGGATGCGCTCGAGCCGAGCATCCTGCTCGGTCAAGACCTCGCGGGCCAGCGCCGGTGACACCCCAGCGGCGAGCCGCTGCGCGTAGTCCGCCGGGTGCTTGGCGTTCCACCAGCGCACCCCCCCGACGTGGCTGTGCGCGCCCGGGCCCGCCCCCCACCAGGCGTCGCCGCGCCAGTAGCCGAGGTTGTGCCGGCAGGGCTCGCCCCAGTTGCTGACCTCGTACCAGCCCAGCGGCGCCAGGGCCTGCTCGGCCATGAGGTAGCGGTCGGCCAGCGCGTCGTCGTACGGCGCCGGCACCTCGCCCCTGGCCACCTGCCGACCCAGCCGCGTCCCCGCCTCCACGATCAGTGCGTACGCCGAGACGTGCGTCGGTTGCGCCTCGAGGGCGGCGTCGAGCGAGACCTGCCAGTCGGCATCGGACTCCCCCGGTGCGCCGTAGATGAGGTCGAGGGAGACCTGCTCGAAGCCGGCCGCGAAGGCCTCGGCCACGGCGGCCTGTGGACGTCCCGGCGTGTGCGTCCGGTCGAGCGCGGCCAGGACATGCGGTACCGCGGACTGCATGCCGAAGCTGATGCGGGTGAACCCCGACTCCCGCAGCGCGACAAGCGATCTGGCGTCGACCGAGTCAGGGTTGGCCTCGGTCGTGACCTCGGCTCCGGGCGCCAGGCCCAGCTCGTCCCGGATGCCGTCCAGGATGCGCGCGAGCTCGCGCGGCGGCAGCAGGGTCGGGGTGCCACCGCCGACGAAGACGGTCTCGGTCGGCGGCGTCGGGCCGAGGACCCGGCGGGCGAGCCGCAGCTCGGTGAGCACGCTGTCGGCGTACGTGCTCTGCAGGCCGTCGAGGTCGGTGTAGGTGTTGAAGTCGCAGTAGCCGCAGCGGGTGCGGCAGAACGGCACGTGGACGTACACGCCCAGCGGCGCGCATACCCGGACGCCCTCGGGCAGCTCGCCCGAGGCGGGGACCGGCTTGCCGTCGGGCAGGGAACTGGGCACCGGTCCAGGCTAGGTGCGCCGCCGGCCGGCGCTAGTCACCCGACGCGCGCAGCAGCGGTGGCAGGAGCACTGCGCCCGGACCGCGCTGAGCAACCAGGTCGCCCGGGTTGTAGAGCAGGCAGCGGCGCAGCGACAGGCAGCCGCAGCCGATGCAGGAGTCCAGCCCGTCGCGCAGCGCGGTCAGCGCGTCGATCTGCTCGTCGAGGCGACGCCGCCAGCTGCGGCTCAGGCGGGTCCAGTCGGCCCTCGTGGGCGCCCGTCCACCCGGCAGGGTCGCGAGGGCAGCCGCGACCTCGTCCAGGCTCAGACCGACGTTGCGCGCCGCACGGATGAACGCCAGCCGGCGCAGGACGCTGCGCTCGTAGCGGCGCTGCCCGCCGCCGGTCCGGGTGGCGCTGAGCAGGCCTTGCCGCTCGTAGTAGCGCAGGGCGGACGTGGCGAAGCCGCTGCGCGCCGCAACCTCCCCGACGGTGAGCAGATCGGTGGGTCGCATGGTGCTCCTTGACGTGACGCGACTTGACTTGAAGTGGACTTCAACTGCCAGTGTTGCCCGTGACATCGTCGACCGCAAGGAGCACGTCATGCCAGTCGCTCTCATCACCGGAGCCAGCAAGGGGTTCGGCCTGGCCGTGGCCAGCGCCCTCGCCGAGCGCGGGTGGTCGCTCGTGCTCGACGCCCGCGGCGGTGCACAGCTCGAACAGGCCGCGGGAGGTCTCGGCGCGACCCTGGTCACCGGGGACGTCGCGGACCCGGGGCACCGCGCCGAGCTCGTCGCGGCCGTACGCGTTCATGGAAAGTTGGACCTGCTGCTCAACAGCGCGAGCACCTTGGGGCCAGGTCTGCAGCCGCTGGCGACCTACGACCTGGCTGAGCTGCGGCGGGTCTTCGAGGTCGACGTGCTCGCCCCGCTCGCCCTCGTCCAGGAGCTGCTTGCGCTGCTCGAGGGCGGGACGGTCGTCAACGTCAGCTCGGACGCCGCGGTGGAGGCCTACGAGGGCTGGGGCGGCTACGGCTCGGCCAAGTCCGCGCTCGACCAGCTCACCGCCGTGCTGGCGGCCGAGCAACCGGGCGTACGGGTGCACGCCCTGGACCCGGGTGACATGCGCACCGACCTGCACCAGCAGGCCTTCCCGGGGCAGGACATCTCCGACCGGCCCGAGCCGGCCACCGTCGTACCGGCGCTGCTGTGGCTACTGGACAGCCGTCCGGCCAGCGGCAGGTACCGCGCCGGCGACCTGCTGACGGCCGCGCGATGAGGGCCGGGCTGCTCGACGCCACGGAGCCGCCGGAAGCCCGGGGCCTGGCGCGGGACGAGGTGCGCCTGATGGTCGCGAGCCCGGACCGGCTGGTGCACAGCCGGTTCCGCTCCTTCGCGTCCTTCCTGTCGCCCGGGGACCTGCTGGTGGTCAACACCAGCGCGACGCTGCCCGCCGCGCTGGACTGTCGACGCGCGGACGGGAGCGGCGTCGTCGTACACGTGTCCACCTCCTACGACGACGGCACCTGGGTCGTCGAGCTGCGGCCTCCCGGGGCCGCCAAGGGCCCGGTGACCGACGCCCGGGCCGGTGAGCGCATCGACCTGCCCGGTGGCGGGCAACTGGTCCTGCTGCAGCGCCACCTCGGCGGCCACCGACTGTGGCGCGCCTCCAGCGAGCTCTGCCTCACCGGGGTCCTGGCCCGCCACGGCCGGCCCATCACCTACTCCTACATCCAGGGCCGGTGGCCGCTGGCCAGCTACCAGACGGTGTTCGGCGTCGAGCCGGGCAGCGCCGAGATGGCCAGTGCCGCAAGGCCATTCTCACCGCAGGTCGTCACCGACCTCGCCACGCGCGGCATCACCGTCGCGCCCGTGCTGCTGCACACCGGGGTCTCCTCCCCGGAGGTCGGCGAGCCGCCGCAGCCCGAGCGGTTCGCGGTGCCCGCGTCGACGGCGGCGCTCGTCCGGCACACCCGTGACCAGGGGGGTCGCGTAGTGGCCGTCGGGACCACCGTCACCCGCGCCCTGGAGACCGCCGCGGACGCCCGCGGTCAGGTCTGGGCCGGGCACGGCTGGACCGACCTCGTCCTCGGTCGTACGCGGCCGGCCCGGGTCGTCAACGGCCTGGTCACCGGTTGGCACCCGCCGGGCGCGTCCCACCTGCAGCTGCTCGAGGCGGTCGCCGGCCCGGACCTGGTCCACACCGCGTACGCCGCGGCCGCCGGCTACCGCTGGCACGAGTTCGGCGACAGCTGCCTGCTGCTGCCGTGACCGGTTGGGCCGTCGCATCCGTACTGTGGCGGTGTGGAGATCGTGCTCGTGCGTCATGCCCTTCCCGAGCGGGTCGACGCGACTCCGGACGGGCGACCAGCCGATCCAGGGCTCACGGCTCGCGGCCGCGAACAGGCGGCGCGGGTCGTGGCGGCGTTGGCCCTGGACGAGGTGACCGGCGTGTTCAGCTCACCGTTGGCCCGGGCTGGGGAGACGGCGACGCCGCTGGCCGCGGCGCTCGGGCTCGAGCCCGTCGTCGTTGGGGACCTGGCGGAGTTCGATGCCGGCGACGGCTCGTACGTGCCCGTTGAGGAGCTGCGCGCGGCCCGGGACCCGCGCTGGGAGCTGCTGCGTCGCGGCGACCTGTACTCGGCCGGGATCGACCCGGTCGCCTTCCGGGCGCGGGTGGTCGCTGCCGTCGAAGGGGTGGTGGCCGCCCACCCCGGTGGTCGGGCCGTGCTGTTCAGCCACGCAGGCGTCCTCAACGCCTACGCCGGGCACGTGCTTTCCCAGGACCGGCCGCTGTGGTTCGCCCCGGCGTACTGCTCCATCACCCGCATCGCCGCGGCCCGCGACGGGCGCCGCGGCCTGGTCAGCCTGAACGAGACGGGGCATGTACGCGACCTGCTGCACGGCGGGACTCGCTGAGCAGTACGGGTGAGCGCGAGGGACCCAGGGCGCGAGCGACCCGGGGCGCGACGGCGGCGACTACTTGCCGGCGGTCTCCTGGCCGGTGGACAGCGCGGCGATGAAGGCCTCCTGCGGCACCTCGACCCGGCCGACCATCTTCATCCGCTTCTTGCCCTCCTTCTGCTTCTCCAGCAGCTTGCGCTTACGGGTGATGTCCCCGCCGTAGCACTTGGCTAGCACGTCCTTGCGGATCGCGCGGATGTTCTCGCGGGCGATGACGCGTGCGCCGATCGCGGCCTGGATCGGCACCTCGAACTGCTGGCGGGGGATCAGCTCGCGCAGCTTGGTCGCCATGGCGGTGCCGTAGGAGTACGCCTTGTCCTTGTGCACGATGGCGCTGAAGGCGTCGACCGGCTCGCCCTGCAGCAGGATGTCGACCTTGACCAGCTCGGAGTCCTGCTCCCCGGCCAGCTCGTAGTCCAGCGAGGCATAACCCTTGGTCCGCGACTTCAGCTGGTCGAAGAAGTCGAAGATGATCTCCCCGAGCGGCAGGGTGTAGCGCAGCTCGACGCGGTCCTCGGACAGGTAGTCCATGCCCTGCAGCTGGCCGCGCCGCCCCTGGCACAGCTCCATGACGGCGCCGACGTAGTCGCTGGGCAACAGCAGCATGGCCTTGACGATGGGCTCGTGGACCGAGGCGATCTTGCCGCTCGGCCAGTCGCTCGGGTTGGTGACGACCAGCTCCTCAGCGGTCTCGAGCACCACCCGGTACACGACGTTCGGGGCGGTCGAGATGAGCGCCAGGCCGTGCTCGCGGTCGAGGCGCTCACGCACGATCTCCAGGTGCAGCAGCCCCAGGAAGCCGACGCGGAAGCCGAAGCCCAGCGCCGCCGAGGTCTCCGGCTCGTACACCAGCGCGGCGTCGTTGAGGCGCAGCTTGTCCAGGGCCTCGCGCAGCGCCGGGTACTCGCTGCCGTCCAGCGGGTAGAGCCCCGAGAACACCATCGGGCGCGGGTCGCGGTAGCCCCCGAGGGAGGACGTCGCCGGGTTGCGGACCGTGGTGAGCGTGTCCCCGACGCGCGCCTGCCGCACGTTCTTCACGCCCGGGATGACGTAGCCGACCTCGCCGGCCGACAGCACCTCGACCGGCTTCATCTCCGGGCTGACGACGCCCACCTCGAGGATCTCGTGCGCGTTCTGACTGCTCATCATCAGCCCCCGGTCCCGGGTGGACAGCTGCCCGTCGAACACCCGCACGTAGGTGATGACACCGCGATAGGCGTCGTACACGCTGTCGAAGA
>JAABUZ0100001259.1_pt1 | contig 49799 bp, 52 predicted proteins | sample 5562091 | NCBI WGS metagenome assembly JAABUZ01 (sample SAMN12813069, study PRJNA571459) | rock metagenome | isolation source: Antarctica rocks | place: Antarctica: Victoria Land, Linnaeus Terrace sud | collected 2015-12-21 | reverse complement strand
CGGCGGGAAGCGCGCCGGAGGTTATCGCGGAGATCGGACGCCGGAAGGGGCGGGGCCAGGGCTTCGAGATCGCCTGCCGCGAGTTCGGCTCGTCGGTGCAGCGGCTTGAGCGCAGCGTCTACGACCTCGACGAGGCGGAGGTCGGCAGGTTCGACCTCATCTATCTCGGCAGCCTCCTGATCCACCTTCGCGACCCCGTACGGGCGCTCGAGCGCCTGCGAGCAGTCTGCGCCGGGACGATGATCGTCATGGACGGCATCGACCTCCTCCTGTCGCTGCTCCTGCCCCGGCGGCCCGTCGCCACGCTCGATGCCCGTGGCCGCCCGTGGTGGTGGTACTCGAACCAGGCGGGCCTGCGCAGGCTGATCGAGGCCGCCGGGTTCCACGTGCTCGAAGGCCCGCGCCGCATGTTCATGCCGCCCGGGGCGGGCCAGCCGCTCGCCTCGTTTGACCCCAAGCTGCTGACGACGCGCCACGGCCGTAATGCGCTGGTGATCGCTCGTCTGGGCGACCCGCACGCGGTGGCCGTCGCGCGGCCGACGGGCACAGTCCGCCAGTGATCGGTGTGCAGCGCCTAGCGCCGGCGCAAGAATCCGCGTGGGTTGTACGTGAGCAGGAACCGCTCCCGCTTCGTGTCAAGCGCGAAGTCCGAAGACTCCCGCAGGAACCTGTTCACGGCTGTCACCGGCCCCGGCTGTCCCCCGATCGTGTCCGTCACCCCGTCCTCCACGATCAGGTAGCTACCCGACGCGACGAGCGGCGAGTAGTTCCGCAGATCATCAAGTACGACCGCTGCCTCGTGGCTCGCGTCGTGGATCAGCAGGACGCGCCGGTCGCCGCACAGGTCGCGGACCCGGGCGATGACCTTTGGGTCACGAGTGTCGCCGGTGATGGTCGTGATGCGTTCGTGCTCGGCGTCGAACACGTCGTGCGACAGGTCAACCGAGATCACGGGCGCGTCAAGACCAAGTAGATCGAGCATGTGGCACAGGAAGAGCGTCCCGCCCCCGTGTGCGCTCCCCAGCTCCACGACAGCGCCGGGCCGGACTTCGTGCAGTATCTCCTGGTATACCCACGAGTCGAGCGGGTTCTTCAGCGCTCTGACGCCCATCCAGTGCGATTCGCGCTCCATGATCTCGTCGTAGAGATGCAGCAGCCAGCGGCGCCCTCGCATGCGGTAGTGACGACGAACGGCAGCGGGAGTGGTCCGGTAGCGGTGCCTTGCCCGTCTTGCCCAGCTACGCACGCGCGGCAGCGTACCCGCTCGGATGCTGACTAGCGTCGCAGCCGTCCGGCCGCGAGCCGGGCCAGATTCTGCAGGCGCCGCGCCGTTCCGACCTGCTCCGGTCCGTAGAGCACCAGGTGAGAGCTGCCGTGGAGGACGCGGTAGAGCTCTAGCCTCCTGCGCGCCGTGTAGCGAAGCATGTCGCGGATCGGCAGCTCGTAGTGAAGCTCCTGCTCGTTCTCGTCGAACTCGAGCAGGTTGACCTCGACGAGGGCGGCACGGCGCTCCATCTCGCGCAGGAGGGCGTACGGGTCGGGCACGTGCTCGATCACGTCGAACGCGTACGCGGCGTCGAAGCCGCCGGGCACCTCGCCGTCGAGGTCGTGGATCGGCGCCTCGAGCGATCGTTGTTCGAGGCGCCAGCGAAGGTACGCCGTCGACGGGTTCGCGAAGTCGGCGAACTCGACGCGGTAGCCCGCCTCCAGGAGCATCAAGCCGTCGGAGCCGATCCCGCAGCCGTAGTCCAGCAGACGCGAGCCGGGGAGGACCCGGCTCGTCAGCGCGTCGAGGTAGGGAAGCTTCGTGCCGCTCATCGCGAACACGGTCAGGTTGTAGAGGTAGGCCTGCGAGGTCCGGTAGAGCTCCCCCTCGTCTCCGACGGTGGCTACCTCCTCGTCGAGCAACTCCTGATAGCGCTCGAGGCGCCCGCGGTCGTAGGCGTTTCCGAGATAGTCGCGGAGATCCGCCTCCTCGCGCTCGGGGCGAAAATCAAGCGGGACATGACCGGGCATCGGTCGCAGCCTAGCCACGAGCCGCTGATAGCTTGACGGCGTGCCGGCGGCAGGGAATCGCCCGATGAATCCGCAGCTCAGCGTGGTCATCTCGACGCTCGGCAACCACGCGGCGCTCGAGCGAGTACTCGACGGGTACTCAGCCCAGAACACCTCCGAGGGCAGCTTCGAGGTGGTGGTCGTCTTGGACGCGGCCGACCCCGAGCCCGACGCCGTCGAGCGGGCGATCGGCACGCGTCGCTTTTCCGTGCGCCGCATCACCGGACCGGTGCCGGGCCTCTCCGCCAACCGCAACGCCGGGTGGCGCGCCGCGGAGGCTCCGCTGGTCATGTTCACCGACAACGACACGATCCCCGTGCCGTGCCTCGTCTCGGAGCACATCAAGTGGCACCGGCGCTACCCCGAGGAGGAGACGGGGGTGCTCGGGCACGTGCGCTGGGCCAGGGAGCTGGAGGTCTCGACCTTCATGCGGTGGCTCGACATGGGCACCCAATTCGACTTCGCCAACATCGACGAAGTCGAGGCCGGATGGGGACGGTTCGCCGGAGCGAACGCCTCGCTCAAGCGCACGTTTATCGAGCGTGTGGGGGACTTCGACCAGGAGCACTTTCCCTACGGCTACGAGGACACCGACTGGGCCTACCGCGCGAGCAAGGTGGGGTTCCGCCTGATGTATAACCGCCGGGGGATCGTCGATCACCTACGCCCGATGACGCTCGAGTTCTGGAAGAAGCGCGCGCGTCGTGTCGCGGCGGCAGAGTACGCGTTCACGCAACTCCATCCCGAGCTTCCCCCGTGGTTTCACCGCATCTTCAGCGCCGCCTCGAAGATGCCGCCGGCACGCGGGCGCGGGATCCGGCTCGCGCCCTACGTTCCGCGCCGGCTGCCGTGGATGGGGCCTCGCGTCTGGGCGAGCGTCGACATCGCCTACAAGCAGGCGCTGGCGCCGCATTTCCTCGCGGCCTGGGACGAGGCCGCCGCGGGCGGCGGCGGTGCCGCTCAGCCCGACCTGTCCGAGTTCGCCTCCGAGACACCAGTCGAAGAGGGGCCGTCGGGCCCGAAGTAGTCGACGGGTCGCGCGGGCACGCCGGCGGCCACCGTGTACGCGGGCACCGGACGCGTGACGACGGCGTTCGCGCCGACAAAGGCGCGCGTACCGATGTCGGCGATGATCGTGCACTTCGTGGTGATGGTCGCGTCGTCCTCGATCCGGATGGCTCTGAAGTCGTAACCCTGCTCGAGCATCGGACGATCGAGCTCCCGGAAGCGGTGATTCCCGTCGATCACGATCGTGGCCTGGCCGAACATGCACCGCTCGCCGATGTCGATCGTGGTGCCGCATTGCATCAGCACGTCGTAGGTGCAGACCGACCTTGTCCCGATCCGGATGCTCGAATCCGGCCCGCCCAGCTCTGCCCGAAAGTTTCGCCTGAACTCGACGCCTTCGCCGGTGACGAAGGTGCCGCCGAAGGGCATATGCAGGCTGAAGCCCGGCCCGAGGTACGTACCCGAGCCGAACTGGATGTTCGCGTGCGGGTTGCGGGCGAGCACCCACCGCTTGCGCAGCCGCGACATCAGCAACGGCCCGCGGAAGTAGCCGATCGCCACCGGCGCCCGGCGCGCGCGAGAGAGAAGATCCCAGACCCTCACCAAGGCTCGGCAGCCTCCATAGAGTCCTACGCTAACGCAGGCGGCACGTCGGGCTAAGGTCGGGCGGTGGCCGGCGCCCCTGTGACCGTAGCCGTCGTCTCGTGGAACACCCGCGAGCTGCTGGCCCGCTGCCTCGAGTCGCTCTCTGCCGAGGTCGCGCGCGGGCGCGCCGAGGTGTGGGTGGTGGACAACGCCTCGAGCGACGGCTCGCCCGAGCTCGTCGCCGAGCGCTTCGAGTGGGTGCGGCTGATCGCCTCGAAGGAGAACCTCGGCTTCGGGCGCGCGATCAACCTCGTCGTGCGGCAGAGCTCATCCGACTGGCTCGCGTGCGCCAACGCCGACATCGCCCTGCGCCCGGGGGCGCTCGAGGCGCTCCTCGAGGCCGGCGCCCGCGACCCCGGCGCCGGCGCCGTCGCACCCCGGCTGATGCTGCCCGACGGCAGCACGCAGCACTCCGTCTTCGCCTTTCCGACGATCCCCTATTCGGTACTGCTGGCCACGGGCGCCTTTCGCCTTAGCTCCCCGATCGCCGATCGGCTCGCGTTCGTCGGTCACTGGGACACCGAGCGCGCACGGCGCGTTCCGTGGTCGATCGCCGCGTTCCTGCTCGTGCGAAGGTCGGCGTGGGAGGAGGTCGGTGGCTTCGACGAGCGCCAGTGGATGTACGCGGAGGATCTCGACCTCGGCTGGCGGTTACGGCAGGCGGGGTGGGCGACCCGCTACGAGCCGCGTGCCGCGGTCGAGCACGAGAGCAGCGCCTCCACGAGCCAGCTCTTCGGCCCCGAGCTCGCCCCGCACTGGCAGCGGAGCACCTACGGCTTCATCGCGCGACGCCGCGGCGTCGCGCGTGCCCGTGCGGTCGCGCTGCTGAACCTCGTCGGGGCGAGCTGGAGATGGGCGCGGCTCGCGCTCCGCTCGGCGAGCCGTCCGGAGCTCGTCGAGCTCCGCCGCGCCCACGCCCGCTGGATCGGCGTGCACCTCGACGCGCTCCGAGCCGAAGCCGCCACCCTCCGGGGGTTGCGCTGAGTCCAGGCTCAGACGAAGCCGCGCACGACGCCGCGGAGCCCGCGCCAGGGGCCGCCGCCCGTGTACGGGAGCTCGAACGGCTCGGCGACCTCGACGCGCGCGAACCCCGCGGCGCGCACGATGCGCTCGAGGCCGGCGAGGTTCGTGGTCCACCACTCGAAGTGATCGATCCCGTCGAGCTCGGCGAGCGCCCGCTTCTCCCCGAAGCGGAAGCGCTTGATGACGCTGGTGATGAGCGCGCTGCCGGTGCAGACGCTGCGGATGCGCTCCACGGGGGTGATCGGATCCTTGAGGTGCAGCAGCAGGTCGCCGCAGAAGACGAAGTCGAAGGTGCCGAGCTGCGGGCTGAGCTCGTAGGCGGAGAGAACCATCCGCTCGACGCTCGAGCCCAGGGCGCGCTTAACGAGCGTGAAGCGCTCCGCCTTGGTCTCGTCCAGGCTCTTGTCATGTCCAGTCCGCAGGGAGGCCGGCCAGTCGAGGTCTTCCGGGTCCTCCAAGTCGATCGCCGTGACCGACTGCGCCCCCCGACGCTCCATCTCGAAGGCCCAGAAGCCGTCCATGGTGGCGACATCGAGGCAGCGCAGACCGCTCAGGTCATCGGGCAGGCCGTAGCGGTCGAGGACCGGGCGGTGATCGAACATTCCCGGCGTGAGCACCCCGCCGCCGAGCTCGAGCGTGTGGTACCAGGGGTAGCGCTCGACTTCGGTGCGTAGCGCCGCGGCTCCGGTGGACGATGAGCTCATGGACCGGATCGTACCCGGCGATCGGCCGTGTTCGTCACACTGACGGCGATGAGCCCCTACGAAGACGACATCGCGCAGCGGCCGACGGTCACCCTCGTCTTCCTCGTCTACAACCGCCGCGAGGAGCTGCGCACGAGCCTGCAGAAGATGCTCGCCGATTCCGACTACGAGCCCGACCGGGTCGACGTGATTGTCGTCGACAACGCGTCGACCGACGGCTCGGGCGACATGGTCCGCAAGGAGTACCCGCAGGTCCAGCTCATCGCCCGAGAGAAGAACATCGGCGTGAGCGGGTGGAACGACGGCTTCGCCGCCGCTCGTGGCGAGTTCGTGCTGGCGCTCGACGACGACTGCTACCTGCCGCCCGACGGCCTCAGGCGCGCGATCGACGCAGCGAGGGAGCACCACGCGGATCTCGTCTCCTTCAAGGTCATCAGCACCTACGACCCGGAGCGGGTCTTCACCGACGAGTACCGGACCGGCCTCTTCATGTTCTGGGGGTGCGCGATCCTGATGCGTCGTGAGGTGCTAGAGGCCCTGGGGGGCTACGACCCCGAAATCTTCGTGTGGGCGAACGAGCTGGAGTTCACCATCCGCTTCTTCGACCACGGATTCCGCCACCTGCACTTCCCCGAGGTCGTCGCCCAGCACATGAAGGAGGTCGTCAAGGACGAGAACGTGCCGGTGAACTGGCGCCCTTACCTGCTGAACGCTCGGCACTGGGGCTACATCTCGGCCAAGCTGCTGCGACCGCGGGACGCGGTGGAGGCCCTCGTGGCGCTGCTGACCGGGTACGTCCGCGACGGAGTAAACGGCAATTCGCCGGTGCTCGAGTCGGTGAAGAACGCCTGTGCAGGCTTCGTTCACGGGCTCCGACACCGAGCGCCCGTCCGTAACCCGGAGGTGTCTAGCTTCTACCGGCACAACTTCGAGACCTTCGCGAGTCCGTGGTGGCTCTCCCGGCCGATGGGGGAGGTGATCCGCGCGCTGCCGCGCGAGCTCTCGCGCGGCGGGCGTGTGCGCGAGACCCGCCCGGACGGGCTCGGCCGCCGCGAGCAGTATTTCGCGGACCGGGCACGCTACTACCCGAACGAGCCGACTGTGCTCCAGTTTGCAGCAAGCGCACCCCCGACTCCGAGTAGACCGTGACCGGAGCCGAGTGGCTCTCCGCAGCCCGACCACGTCCGGTCACAATCGCTTGAGTACGGCGCACGGCGCCGGTGCGGGTGACCCTTGGCGACGGCCCGCCGGTGCGCTGCGGGCTGTGCTGGCATCTGCCGTGCTCGGCGGTGCTTGCTACGTCGCCTTCGGGCCGGGATACGTGAACCACGACGCTGCGTACTCGCTTCTGTGGGGTCGAGACATCGCACACGCCGTCATGCCGCACTACCGCCTCGTGGGCGCGCCGACTCCGCACCCGCTAAGCAACCTCGTCGGGGCCGTCCTCACACCCCTGCGAGGTCACGCGCAGGCCGGCCTCAGCCTCCTGGGCTGGCTTGCCCTCGGTGCGCTTGGGTACGCCACATATCTGGTCGGGTCAAGGGCGCTGGGGTCGCTGGTCGGTTCTTTGGGGGTGGTGATCACGCTCACGCGCGACACGGTGCTGTTCCACGCCGGGCTGGCCTATCTCGACATTCCTTACGCCGCCCTGGTCGTCGGCGCCGTCGCGATGGAGCTTCGTGAGCGACGCCGCGGAGTGCCCGTGCTCCTGCTTCTCGCTGCTGCGGGCCTGCTGCGTCCGGACGCGTGGTTGCTGGCGCTTGGGTATGTGGCCTATCTTGGGCAGGAGGAAACAACGCAGCGGCGCGTGACGCTGCTTGTCCTTGCCCTCTCCGCGCCTGTCGCCTGGGCTCTGGCAGACCTCGTCGTGACTGGCGATCCGCTGTACTCGTTCGTGACCGCGCAGGAGGGGACTCGCCTGCTGGGACGACCGGCGGGGGCTGAGCGTTTCGTCCTCGAGGGACCCCGCAGCCTGGGCCAGGCGCTTCGCCCGGCGATCGCCGGCGCGGCCGCCGCAGGTGTCGTGCTGAGCCTCGTCCTGCTCCGACGGCGCGTGCTGATCCTGTGCGCTGCGGTCGCGGTTCTGCTCGCCAGCTCGGGCCTCCTCGCCGCCGGCGGAACCCCTATCGGCGCCCGCTACATGCTCCCCACGATCGCCCTGCTGTCGGTCGCTGCCGCCGGAGCCCTGCTCGGATGGCGTGGGCTGCGTCCGGGTCGTGGGCGGTCGGTCTGGATGGCCGTGGCTGTGGCGCTGACCTCGGCCACGGTCGTGCTCGCACCGTCGCAGTTCCGTCGCCTTCGCTCTGCGCACGCACAGGTGGCGAGCGAACGCACTCTGCGCAACGAGTTGCGCCGTCTTCTGGCTCAGAGCCCCCTATCCCCCAGATGCGGACCGGTCACCGCGGCCAGCCCGGCCATTATTCCACTCATCGGGTTGGCCACCGACGTTCCCTACGCCGCAATACGAACGGGCCCCGAATTGCGTACGTCAGGGGCCGGATACTTCGTCGAGGGATCCGAGCGAGCGCAGGAGGAGATCTTCAGCCGCCCGCTGCCGTCAGGTCGGCGCACCTTTGCGCTGCCCCTACTCACCCGCCCACCGGGGGTTCGCCTCCTCTCGGAGTCGGAGAACTGGCGCGTGCTGGCGCGGTGCTCGGGACCGTAGCCGCTGTGCGTGGCTTCAGTCGGTCGGATGCACGTCGGAGCCGCTCGCGCTCACTACGCGCTCGGGTCGCAACCGCGCCGCCGGCGTCCCGAGGCCGCGGACTGTCGCGCGCAGGAGCAACCACGCCACCGCTGGCGAGAGGCCTTTCCCGCTAACGTACCGCCGGATGTCACGGAGGAGCGCGTGCAGCAGGCGTACCTTCTCGAGAGCGCTCAACGCCGGGCTTCGCATCAGGAACAGTCGATTGCGCACCGAGAAGTAAAACCGCCCGCCGGTGCCCTCCACGGTGGCGTAGGCGGTACGCGTTACGTGGCGCACGACGCTCGCGGGCACGTAGGCGCCCACCTCGTCCTTCAGGATCCGCGAGGTGAACTCGATGTCGTCAAACCAGATGAAGTACTCCCGCAGCGGCAACCCGTGCCTCAGAACCGCGTCGCGCCTGATGAGCACGGAGACGAACGACGCGGAGCGGAGCGGGAGCACCTCGAGCTCGGCGCCCTCGAGGAGATCGCTCCACCGGCGCACGTCGACCCCGGGGATGTTCATGGGGTGCAGGCGACCGTCGCCCCATACCACCTTGCTTGCGAGCACCTGAACCTCGCCGAACGAGCGGCTGCGCTCCCGCCCGTCGAGGAGCGCCTGCAAGGCGTCCGGGTCGGGCTGCGTGTCGTCGTCCATCAACCAGAGCCACTCGAAGTCCCGTACCGCGGCCCACTTGACGCCCTCGTGGAAGCCGCCCGCGCCTCCCACGTTCTTACTCAGCTCGAGTAGCTGGACGTCGGGACGGGTGCTCCTCACCCAGGCTGCTGTGCCATCGCCGCTCGCATTGTCGACGACGAGTACGGTCTCGACGCGTCGGCTCTGGCGGCCGATGGCGTGCAGGCACTGCTCGAGCAGGGAGCGGCGGTCGCGCGTGACCACTACCGCGCAGATCCGCTCACCGTCGCGTGAATCGGGAGCCGGCGCGTCGTCCCGTCGAGCGCCTGACACTCGGCAAGTCTAGGTAACGGCCCGGCGTCGTGCCAAGATCATGCCTGTTCGCCATGGCCCTTCCCGTCACCGTCGTCATCCCCACCTACAACCGTGCTGAGCTGCTCCGTTCGGCGCTGGAGAGCACCCGCGCGCAGCGTCCCGAGCCGCCCGCGGAGGTGATCGTCGTCGACGATCACTCCACCGAGGACGTGCGCTCGACCGCCGAGGCCTATAGCGCTCGCGTGATCCGCCACGGGGTCAACCGCGGCGAGACACACGCCGACAATACGGGTATCCGCGAGGCGACCCAACCCTGGATTGCCTTCCTCGATTCCGACGACGAGTGGCTGCCGGGCTGCCTGGAGAGCCTGTGGCGCGGCCGCGGGGACCACGTGCTCGTTTCGGGCAAGTCCGTCGCCATCGGCACCGGCCCGAGCGCGGGTCGCGTCGGGCTCCCCGCCTCCGACAACCCCTTCGTGCTGGACTCGCCGGCCGACGTCGTGTTCCCCGAGAACCTCGTCGCAGCCAGCGGCGTGATGGTCAGGCGCGACGTGATGGTCGAAGCGGGATGCTTCGACACCCGGCTCAAGGATGCTGTGGACCTCGACCTCTGGCTGCGCGTTCTGGAACGCGGCACCGGGGTCATCCTTCCGGACGTTGTGGTCCGCTACCGGCTGCACGCCGGGCAGGCGACCGCGAATCGAGCCCGCACAATGGAGAAGCACGAGGCTATTTTGCTGAGCTACCGCGACCGGCCGTGGTGGACTCCCCAGCTCGTCGACTCGTGGCGAGCGGTCATGCACTGGGACGACATCCGCTCTGGCATCCGCGACCGCGATCCGGCCGCCGTCCGGCAGTCGGCCGCGTGGCTCGCGTCGCACCCTCACCAGTGGCCGAAGCTCGGGCGACTGATGACCGAGAGACGCAAGCAGCGACGCCTGAGCGCGCCGCGTGGCGCCTCCAGCGCTCCCGGGCTGTGATGCGTCGCGAGACCGTCAGGCGCGCGGTCGCGGTGCTGCGTCACCCCGTCGCCCAGAACGCGATGGCCCTGAGCTGGGTGCAGCTCGCCACCTTCGTGCTGCCCCTCGTCACGTTGCCCTACCTCGCCCGCATGCTCGGCCCTCATGCGCTTGGCGTCCTGGTGTTCGCCCAGGCGTTCTCGGGATTCGTGTACCTCCTCTCGGAGTATGGATTCGGGCTGTCCTCCGGTCGCGACATTGCGACGCGTCGCGGAGAGGGCCGGGGGGTCGACGACATCGTCGCCGCAGTGCAGGGAGCCAAGCTCGTGCTGATCGCGGTAGCACTTGTGCTCGGAGCCGCCGCGGTGGTCCTCGTGCCGACCTTCCGCCGAGCGCCCGAGTACCTCGTACTCGCCGTCGCGGACGCGATCGCACTGGGAATTAGTCCCCTGTGGTACTTCCGGGGCCTCGAGCGGCTGCGAGTCGCCGCAGCGTTGAATCTCCTTGCCCGCCTGGTGGCCACCGTCGGCGTCCTGTTACTCGTCCAGGCGCGCGGGGAGGGCTGGGTCGTACTGGGCATCTCAGCGGTCACCGACCTCGCCGCGAGCGTGGGCTGCCTCTGGCTGATGTATCGCGACGTGCGGCTCCTGCGGCCGACCTGGGAGGGAGCGCGCCGCGCGCTCGGTCAGGGCTGGCACCTCTTCCTCTACAACGCGTCGCTCGTCCTCTACACGACCGCCAACGCGTTTGTCCTCGGGCTGCTGGCTCCCGCCGCTCAAGTCGCGTTCTTCGGCGGCGCCGAGCGCATGAGTCGTGCCGCCACGCGGATGGTCGGACCGGTGTCCGAGGCCCTCTTTCCGCGTGTCACATACCTGCTCGCTCAGGGCGCCCGCGAGCGTGCACGGTTCGTCGCCGGGCGCAGCCTCGTGCTGCTGACGGGGCTCGGGCTCCTGGCCGGAGCCGGCCTCGCCGTGCTTGCGCCCTGGATCGTGTCCCTCGTGCTCGGAGAGGGCTACGGCGCGGCGGTGCCTGTGCTGAGGGTGCTCGCCCTGCTGATCCCGCTGATCGCGGCGAGCAACGTGCTCGGGATCCAGTGGATGATCCCGCTCGGATTCGACCGGCAGTTCACGCGGGTGATCCTGATCGCCGGCCCGCTGAATGTGGCGATGCTCGGCACTCTGGTGCCGCTCCTACAGGCGCTCGGCGCCGCACTCGCTGTTGTTATCACCGAAGCCTTCGTGGTGGCCGGGCTGGCCTTCTCGCTGTTTACTCGGCGCGAGCTGCCCCTCGCGATTCACGGCTCCCGCCGCGAGCGAGCGACGGAGGCATGAGCGCCCGCGGCCGCCCGCATGCGCTGGGCGGCGTTGCCCGTGAGGCGCTTCAGCGTCGCTCCAAGCGGCGGCGCTTCGCCGGCGAGTACCGCTTCGAGGACCGCCAGACGGGCTCGCAAGCGCTCATCATCGTCCTCGCCGGCTACAAGGAGTACCTTTGGCCGTGGGTGTTCGAGCGGCTGCGTCGCGCAATGCCCTCGGACGCCGACGTGTGCATCGCCTCCTCGGGTCGCAACGATGCTGCCCTCGCGCGGATGGCCTCCGAAGCGGGCTGGTCCTACCTGTCGAGCGCGGAGAATCAAGTACCGGTCGTGCAGAACCTCGCCATCCGCGAGCACCCGAACGCGCGAATGGTGGTCAAGGTCGACGAGGACATCATCGTTCCCACCGGGTTCTTCTCCGATCTGCTGGCCGGCTACGAGCGCGTCAAGCAGGAGCGCCGCTTTACGCCGGGCATCTGCTCGCCGGTGCTCAACGTCAACGGATATTCCTATGTGAACTTCCTCGAGACTCTCGGCCTGCTCGACGAGTACCGCGAGCGCTTCGGCGAGCTGACCCGCCGGTCGGGCCTCATCAAGGCCACCGACAGGGGCGAGGGCGCGCTGTGGCTCTGGGAGCGCTCCCTGCCGTTCGACGAGGTCGCCGCGCGGTTTGCCGCCCTGCCCTTCGCCTACTCTGCGGTGCCGCACCGCTTCTCCATCGGGGCGATCGCTTACGAGCGGGACCTGTGGGAGGAGATGGGCGGCTTCTGGCTCGGCGCAGAGGCGCCGGGGCTGGGCGCCGACGAGGAGCAGATCTGCCGCACCTGCATGTCACTCTCGCGCGTGATCGTCGTGCTGCACAACCTGTTCGCCGGGCATTTCGCCTTCGGGCCGCAGGAGCCAACGATGCGCGGCGCCCTCGAGCGGCTTGCTCCGGGGCTCGCACCGGCGTGAGCGCCGATCGACTGCGTTCTTCGCGCTGGCTCTTTCCCTTGGCCGGGATACTCGCGGCGCTCGCGCTCGCCGCGGGCATTGCCCTGGTGCTGGCGCTTCGACACGAGCGGCCGGCCCGGGCCGGCCCGGCGCGAGCAGGAGTACTTCCTCGGCCGGTGCTTCTGACCCCCCGGCCCTTCGCCGCGAACTCCGTGTGGAGCGCCCGGGTGTCCGCTGCGGCGACGGTCGCTGCGCAGTCGCCGCAGTACGTCGGCGAGCTCCTGCGCCAGCTTCGTGTGGCGGGCCCCTACATCAACACCGATCAGTACTCGACCCCCGTATACACGGTGCCCCAAAGTCAGCCGAGGGTGCGGGTCACGCTCGACCAGCCCAACCTTCGCTTGCAGAGCGCGCTCGATGCGGTGCCGATCCCGCCGGACGCACGGCCCGCCGCGGGCACAGACGGGCACATGACCGTGTGGCAACCGTCGACCGACACGATCTGGGAGTTCTGGGTCGCTCGCCGTCCCGCCGAGGGCTGGCACGCGCGATACGGAGGGCGCATCGCCCCCGCCTCCCGCAACCCGGGCTACTTCACCGATCCCTCCGACTGGGGGGCGACCGGCACGAGCCTCCCGCTCCTCGGAGGTCTCATGCGGATAACCGAGCTCCAGCGGGGACAGATCGATCACGCCCTGGCCCTGTCCATCCCGCAGACGCGCGCCGGCTCGTTCGTGCCTCCCGCTCAGCGCTCGGACGGCAACCAGGATTCGCCGGATGCCATCCCCGAAGGCACGCGCTTCCGCATTGACCCGCGGCTGGAGTTGACGACGCTGCATCTGCCGCCGCTCACGCTGGCGATAGCCCGCGCTGCCCAGCGCCACGGGCTCATCGTGCGCGACCAGTCCGGGTGCGTGTGCCTCTACGGGGAGGACCCGCGCGGGAACGGCAAGCCCTACGACCAGATCTTCGCCGGGACCAATCCGCGCGCTGTGCTCGAAGCCTTCCCGTGGCGAAGCCTGCAAGCGCTCGCGCCGCCTCACTCTTGAGCGGCGCGCTCGAAACTCGTCCGAGCGTCCAATCACCTTGAGCCGCCCGCATCGCGGGCCGATGAGTGCAGGGCAGGCCATGAAGGCCTGCCGAGACTTGCACGGATGCACTCATGGCCCCTGCGCGGACAACGCTCCTCACTCTCGCGGCGATCCTGGTCGCCCTCGCCGGCGCGCTCGTGCCGGCGTCGCGGGCACACGCCGCTGGCGCCGGCGGCCGCGTGCTCGACGCGAGCGCGCCCATCCACCGCTTCGAGCGCGCAAGTCGCGTCTTCGTGGCCTTCGCCTTTCGCCGCGACGATCGCAGCCAAGTCCTCGTTCGCCTGGTTGCGAACCAGCTCGCGCTGACCGAGGATCACGGGCGCTTGCTGGTGCGCCTTCGGGGGAGACGGGTGGCGATCCGCTCGGGGCTTATGCCGCGCCGGCGCTGGGTCAGCGTCGGCTTCACGGTGAGCTCCCAGCATGGCAGCGTGAGCCTCGTGGTCGGAAAGCGGCGGCGCTCGGCGCGTCACCTGCGCATCGCGCTCGAGCACGCCGTGCAGGTGGGTGCCAACTGCCGCCGCTCCGGCGGTCCCTGCCGCTTCTCATCGCTGCCCGTCTCGAGCCGGACGCCGCGTGCTCGGCCCGGGCCGCCCGGCGCCTCCACACCTCCCCTGCCCACCGACGCCCCGCCCGCCGCCTCCATACCTCCCATGCCCACCGACCCGCGACCGTTCGCCCCGACCTCCTTCTGGAATGCGCCGCTCGGGGCTCAGCCGCCTCTCGACCCGAAGTCCTCGACCTATGTAAGCGAGCTGGCCGCGGCCGCGCGCCAGAACCCCTGGCTGAACTACGACCGCTACAGCACGCCGGTCTACACCGTTCCGCGCAGCCAGCCGCGAGTTCTCGTGACGCTCGACACGTCAGCCTCAGCGCTGCAGGCGGCCTGGCAGTCCGTTCCGATTCCGGCGAACGCCCAGCCGGCCGCGGGGACCGACCAGCACATGGTCGTATGGCAGCCCTCGACGGACACGATGTGGGAGTTCTGGCTCGCCGCCCGCAAGGCCGACGGTTGGCACGCGCGTTGGGGCGGCGTCATCAACAACGTCTCGCAGAATCCGGGCTTCTACCAGAACCCCTCCGACTGGGGCGCCACGGCAACGAGCCTGCCCCTGCTCGGCGGCCTCATGCGGATCTCGGAGCTCCGCACCGGCCACATCGACCACGCACTCGCGATCGCCATCCCGGCTGCGCGCGCCGAGTACTTCTCATCCCCCGCTCAGCGCACCGACGGGTACGTGCACGATGCGAACGCGATTCCCGAGGGGGCCCGCTTCCGCCTCGACCCGAACCTCGACATCCCCAGCCTGCACCTGCCCCCGTTGACACGGATGATTGCCGAGGCTGCCCAGCGCTACGGAATCGTCGTGCGCGACCAGTCAGGCTGCGTGTGCTTCTACGGGGAGGATCCGACGCCGACGGGCACCGACCCGTACGCCGCGCCCAACGGCTTCTTCGGCTCCGAGCGGTGGGTCAACAACCTGCTCCAGAGGTTCCCGTGGGAGCGGCTGCAGGCCCTGAAGACCGACCAGAGCTGTTGCTGGAAGCGCTGAGCGCTACGGCGGCGGACGCTCGGCGTCCTCCGGCGCCGAGGCGAGCGCTACCGGCGTGATTCCCAGCGCCTTGAGTGCAGGGCGAAGCGGCCGCGGGCATCCGATCGCCTCGCCGGTCGGACGCCTGGCGAGCGTCAGCCACGTGCGGACGTCGTAGGCCCGCAGCTCGCGCCGAACCCGCCGGGAGGTCGCCTCCAGCGCCCTATCGCGGCGAGCCGGGGAGGTGGCCATGATCGCGACCGTAGGGCTTCCGTCACGCGCGAGAGCCGAACCGCGCCGACGGCTCCGCCAGCGCCACGCGAGGACGCCGATCACCCCCGAGATCCGTGTCCAGCTGCTCACCATGCGGGCGGTCTCCCGAGCCGCCTCGCCGGAGGACCGCGCTCTGAGCGCCGCACGCAGCGCGTCCCACGACTGCGCGCCACGCCAGCGCTCCAGCGTGTGCGGCCGCCACCAAGGGCGATCGGCGTAGCTGCGGGCGACAAGCTCGTGGCCCCGCCACATTGCGCGCGCATTCTGGGTGACCTGTCCCGGATGCACATGGTAGAGGGAGACGACCTCTGGAGAGGCGATCCCCGTGCCGCGCTCGAGCACCCGGATCCACAGGTCCATGTCGGCCGCCTGGCGCAGGCCGCTCCGATAGCCGCCCGCCTCCAGGCCCGCAGTGCGCCGGACCATCGCGCCGCTCGCCGCGATGAAATTTCCGGGATAGATCAACGGGCACGGCGACTCGAGCACGAGCGGGCATGAGGCGACGACCCCCTGGAAACGGTGCCACTCCTCGCCTTCGGGGCAGGCCAGGCAGGCGGCGGCGACCAGGAGGTGCCCTTCGCGCAGTTTCCACAGGGTGCTCAGGCAATGGGGCAGCCATTCGTCGTCGGAGTCGAGCAGAGCGACCCATTCCTGGGTGGCCGCCGCCAAGCCGGTGTTCCGGGCCGCCGCCTCGCCTTGGTTGACCTCGTGGCGGAGTACCCGCGCTCCCCACCGTCGAGCGACCTCGCCCGTGTCGTCGGTCGAGCAGTCGTCCACCACGATCACCTCGACCGGTCGCCGAGGCCGCTGTGCGTGCACGCTCGCGAGGGCACGCGCGACCATATCGGCGCGGTTGTAGGCGGGGATCACGACCGAGACGGGCAGCCGTCGTTCACTGAGCGCATGCGGCTTCGTCGCTGGCAAGCCGCAAACCTTACGGCGGCCGGTGCCGAAGGCTTCTCGAACGGCCCGCGCAAACCGACGGCGTGCGGGCGGGTGCGATACTCGGCCGGTGCCCGAACCGCCTCGAGCGGTCTACCTGATCATGTCTCACGCGCGGCCGTCTCAGGTCACCCGGCTCGTGCGGACGTTGCGACGCGGAAGTCCGCGTTGCTACGTGCTCGTGCACCACGATTACCGGAAGTCGTATCTCGACCCGGAACCGCTCGAGGAACCCGGAGCGGTCACCATCATGCGCGCGGCCGACCCGATCGAGTGGGGCGACTTCTCGATCGTCGCCGCTGCGCTGCGGGCACTCGAATGGGTGCACCGGCACGTCGAGTACGACTGGATCGTCTTGCTCTCGGGCCAGGACTATCCCGTACGGCCATTGGCGGAGATAGAGGCGCAGCTCGCGGCGAGCGGACACGATGCCTTCGTCGAAGTGGACGCGGTCGTCGCCCCACCGCGGGGAATGTCACACGCGGACGCCGACGGCGGTGGCCTCGCTCGGCGCTACTACTTCCGCTACGCACGTCTCCCCGCCCCGACGCTGCGCGCCCCGGCTCTGATGCGACGCGTCGCTCGGCGCATCGCCCTGGGGCTGAGCGACCACCAGCCTTTCGTGGCGGTGCATCCGATGCCCCCCGGCGTCCCGTGGCGAGTCGGAGTCCGGCGACGCAGGACTCCGTTCTCCTCTGATCGCCCCTGCGTCAAGGGCTCGTTCTGGATGACGCTGTCCAGGCGCGCCGTGGCCAAGACGCTTGCGACAATCGAGCGCGAGCCGGCGTTGTTGCGCCACTACCGGCGCGCCATTCTTCCCGACGAATCGCTGCTCCAAACGATCGTTCTGGCAGGGAACGGGCTCGACGTATCGTCGACTGCGGTGCGTTACGTCAGCTGGCCGAGCAGCTCATCCCCGAACCCCCGCACGCTGACGGCCGCCGACCTGGGTGTCATCGTCGGCTCGCCCGCTCATTTCGCGCGCAAGTTCGACGAACAGGTCGACGTCACCGCGCTCGACCGGCTCGATCGCGGCGAAACGTGAGGCGGCCCGACACGCACGCTAGGCTCGTTTGCGTACGCTGCTCTAGTCTTCGGCGCGCTGTCGCCGGACACCTACTCGACGCTATCCCTTGAGCGAGCGCTTCGACATCCTCGTAGTGGGCGCCGGCTTCGCCGGCTCGGTGATGGCTGAGCGCCTGGCCTCGCAGTGCGATCAGCGCGTGCTGGTCGTCGATCGTCGTCCTCACATCGCGGGCAACGCCTACGACGAGTACGACGAATCCGGCGTCCTCGTGCACCGCTACGGGCCGCACCTCTTCCACGCCAACGCCGCACACATAGTTGAATATCTCTCGCGATTCACCGACTGGTGGCCGTACGAGCACCGCGTCAAGGCGAGCGTCGACGGAAAGCTCGTGCCGCTTCCGATCAACCGGACCACCCTCAACGAGCTCTACGGACTCGACCTCCTCACCGACGAGGAGGTCGAGCGCTTCTACGCGGAGCGGGCCGAGCCGGTGGAGCGGATCCGCACGAGCGAGGACGTGGTCGTCGCCAAGGTCGGGCGGGACCTCTACGAGAAGTTCTTCCGCGGCTACACCCGCAAGCAGTGGCAGCGGGACCCGTCGGAGCTACATGCCTCGGTCTGCGGACGAATCCCCACACGCACGAACACCGACGACCGCTACTTCAACGACTCACACCAGGCGATGCCGGCGCACGGCTACACCGCGATGTTCGCCCGGATCCTCGACCACCCCAACATCGAGGTCCGCGTGGGTACCGAGTGGAACGACGTGCGCGACGATGTCGAGGCTGGCCACCTCGTGTTCACGGGACCGATCGACGAGTACTTCGACCATCGCTTGGGGAGGCTGCCCTACCGCTCGCTGGAATGGGAGCTGCGGACCGAGCCAACCCCCGACGGCGGAAGGGTCCTGCCCGTAGCCTCGATCAACTATCCGAGTGAGGAAGTCGCGTACACGCGCGTAACCGAATTTAGACACCTGACCGGGCAGGTGCGTCACACTCACTCGACTCTCGCTCTGGAGTTTCCCCGCGCCGATGGCGACCCGTACTACCCGATTCCCAGCGACGAAGCTCGTGCGCTCTACCGGAGCTACGCCGCTCTGGCCGCGGAGCGTCGCGACGTGACGTTTGTCGGTCGGCTGGCCCGCTACCAGTACTTGAACATGGATCAGGTGGTGGGGCAGGCGCTCTCGACGTTTGAGAAGCTCGGGGCCTCCGGGACGCTCGACGTTCGCCCGGAGCGCGTTACCCGCAGCGTCGGCTCGGCAAGCTCTTGAGCGGACAAGGCACGAGCACTGCTTTTCAAAGCCGCCCGTCCGGCGTGCGCGCTCCTGTCGATCCGCAGTCGAGCGTCACGCTGATGGGCGTCGAGCTCGACGCCATCACCGAGCAACAGCTGCTCGACCGCATCGCTCTGGCGCTTCAGCGCGGCGAGGGTGGATGGGTCGTCACGCCCAACCTGGACATCTTGCGCCAGCTTCACGGCCAGTCTGAGCACCGCGAGATGATTCGCGGGGCGTCCGCCGTAGTGGCCGATGGGATGCCGCTCATCTGGGCGAGTCGGCTGCAGGGCACCCCTCTACCCGAGCGCGTTGCCGGCTCTGACCTCGTGTGGTCGGTCTCGGCCCTCGCGGCCGAGCTGGCGGCGCCGGTGTTCCTGCTCGGAGGAGACGAGCGCGTGGGCGAGCAGGCTGCGGCACGGCTCGCGGGCGACCTCTCCCACGTCCACGTTGCGGGTACCCTGGCCCCCGCACTCGGCTTCGAGCGGGATCCGCGCGCTGTGCGCGACATCGTCGACGTCGTCGCCGGGAGCGGCGCGCGGATCGTCCTCGTCGGACTGGGCTTTCCGAAGCAGGAGCGGCTCATCCGCGAGCTTCGTCGCGCGTGCCCCGATGTGTGGTTCTTCGGCGTGGGTATCTCGCTCTCGTTCGTGGCCGGACGCGTGAGGCGCGCCCCCGAATGGATTCAACGCTTGGGCTTGGAGTGGGTGCATCGGCTGATCCAGGAACCACGGCGACTGGCCGAGCGATATCTCGTCCACGGGATCCCGTTCGGCGTGCGGCTGTTAGCCGCCGCGGCCCTGGCGCGGCCACGTCGCGCCTGAATGGACCGGCTAACGCCTTCGAGTCGTCCTCACCCAGGTGCTCGGCCCGCGGCCGCGGACAAGACGCCCGAGGAGCGCGACACGGCGTGCGACGAGCGCCGGTGCGAGCACAAGCGAGCGATAGACGCTCGGCGGCGCGTTGACGAGGCGCAGCGCCACTCCGACGCATGCCACCTGGACGGCAAGGTTCCCGGCGGCCCAGGGGATCAGCCGCCGATGGCCCGACAGGACGCCGAGAGCGATGCTCGTCCCGTTCAACGCGGCGAGAACGGCTTGGGAGGGCATGAGGGGCTCAAGCGCCGCGTCGAGCGCGACGAGGTCGCGCTCGACCCACCACCGGCGCACGAGCCGCGACGAGGCACGGCGGGCGAGCGTGAGCCGTCCGCTCTCCCAGCGCGCCTGCTGCTGCTCGGCCTCGGCGAGAGAGACCGGCATAGGCGAGCTGACCCAGCCGTCGGCGGCAAAGGCCACGCGCTCTCCGGCGAGGACGAGCGCGAGGTGCTGCTCTCGGTCTTCGGCGTAGGAGAAGGCCCGCCAAGGATGCCGCTCGAGGAGCTCGCGGCGAAAGGCCATTCCCGTGCCGAGCAGGCCGGCCGAGAGCCCGAGCGACGAGCGCCCGCGTGGGCGCATGGTGTTCGTGACGGCGAAGCCTGCGGCGCGTACGGCGGCCGCGGCGCCATCGTCCGGGTTGGCCACGAGATACGCACACTGGGCGGCGCCTCCCTCCGCGAGCGCGCGGGCCAGCGCGCCCAACAGGTTCTCCGATACGCGGCAGTCGGCGTCCACGACCGCGACGGCGTCGAGCTCATCATCGCGCAGGACTCGTTCGAACCCCCAAGCGAGGGCGTACCCCTTGCCACGCCGCGCGGGGTCGTAGCGGACGAGCACCTCCGCTCCGGCCTCGGCCGCCCGGCGCGCCGTCGAGTCGGTGCAGTTGTCCGCGATCACGACGATCCTCGGCGGACGCTCGCCATGGCGCATCCGGCGCAGCGACGTGACCGTGTCTGCGATCCCAACCTCCTCGTCGTGGGCGGGGACGAGCACCGCGAAGCGCAGCGACACCGGCCGTGTGCCGCTGGTCACCCGGCGCATGGCGCCCATGGCGAGCAGGGCCAGGTGCGCTCCGGCCGCGCTTCCGGCAGCCGCGAACGCCCGCGCCGCGAGCAAGATCAGGTTGCAGAGTAGAGAGGCGATCGGTTCGATGATGACGCCCCGCTACGGCTCGGGGCGTGTGGCCCGCGCAGGCGTCGGCGACGCCCGGCCCCTGAACTCTGGGCGGCTGCGCGTCGCTGTCCTGCTGAGCACGCGCTTCTTCGAGGACTTCTACGGGCGCGAGGTCGGGATCACCGGCGCCGACTATCTGGAGAGCTACCGCAACGACTGGTCATGGGACTGGTGCGCGCTGCTGCACGAGCAGGGGATCGACGCAAGGATCTACGTGGCGTCGCTGGACGAGTCGGGTGCGACGCGAACCGCCGACGGGTTCGGCGTGCGCTTCCTCTCCGTAGGTCGCAGCTACTGGCCGTGGGTGCGCTTTCCGGTGCTCGAGCGCTCGCCGCTCGGTCGCTTCGTGGGGCAGGCGGCGAACGCGGCTGCGTTCCTGAGGCCGCTCCAGGCCGCGCTGGCGGACGACCGGATCGACGTCCTCTGCGTGCAGGAGTATTGGACAGCGCGGTTCGACGTGCTCGCCAGGGCGTTGTCCGTGCCGATCGTGGCAGTCGATCAGGGCCTTCCCGATCGTCATGAGGTGAAGCTGCTCAAGCGGGGGTCCTTCGCCCGAGCATCGCGCGTGATCGTGCAGACCGCCGCCGAGGCCGTGAAGGTCGCGACGCGCGGGGGGAGCGCGGTGCAGATCCCGAACGCCGTCGACGCGGAGTTGTTCTCGCCCGCACCCGCGCGCGTCTCCGCCGTCCCCCCCAGCGTGCTCTGTACCGGGCGCCTGCACGACGCGCAGAAACGAACCTCTGATCTCATCAAGGCGCTCGTGCTGCTTCCGCCTGACTGGTCGCTCGACGTGGTGGGCACCGGCCCCGACCAGCAGGCGCTGCAGAGCCTCGCCCGCCAGGCCGGGGTGGTCGAGCGCGTTCGCTTCCATGGGTTCGTCGGCTCGAAGCAGCGTCTGCGCGACCTCTACCGAACGTGCGGAGTCTTCGCACTGCCCTCGGCGTACGAGGGCCTGCCCATGGGGCTGCTGGAGGCGATGGCGTGCGGCGCCGCCGTCGTGGGCAGCGACATCGCGGCGATCGCCTCAGTGGTCGACCCCCGCGTCAACGGCCTGCTCACGCCGGTCGGCCGCCCCGATCGTCTCGCCGCCGCGCTGCTCGAGGCGTTCACGCGCCGAGATGAGCTGGGCGCCGGGGCGCGTGCCGTCGTCGAGAGCCGGTTCTCGCGCGCGGCAGTCGGCCCGACACTCGCGAGCTGCTTTCGAGAGGCGGCGCATGGAGGCCCCGGCTCGTAAGCCGAGCGCCGCAAGCCGACTCGGTCACAGGCCCGTGAGCCGGCGCCTGCACGCTCAGCCGCGAGATGCCGCGAGCGCGGGCCGTGGCCCCAGCTCGCGTCGCGCGGGGCGCTGCTCGGCGCGCACGGCCGCCGGCCTAAGGCCGACGGAGGCCACCCCGGCCCACAGCCATAGGATCGAGTTCGGAAACGCGTAGGTAAGGGGCGTGAAGTTGGCCTGCACCACCCACGCCACCGCCACGGCGAGCAGCCCGACGCGCCAGAGCGCCAGCTCGGGCGGGGCGCGGCCAAGCAGCGGCCTGAGCATGACGACGAGCATCGCTCCAAGCCAGAGGAGCGCACCGAGCAGCCCGAGCTCGGCCGCGTTGGACAGGAACACGTTGTGCACGACCTGCACGCCGGTGAGCGGGTAGTTGCCGGCGAGACGGTAGTAGTTGGTGCTCTCGGCTTGGAAGCGGCCCCAGCCGAAGCCGAGGAGAGGACGCGTCTCGATCATCCGCAGGGCCGCTCGGTCCGAATTCAGCCGGTCCCACACCGGAGACTTCTCGCCGGCGCGCTCGTCCGCCTTCTTGCTCACGCTGGGTACGAAGAAGAGGGTGCCGAGGGCGACGCTTGCTAGGCCGGCGACCGCCAGGGGCAGGTAGCGACGCAGGGCAGGCGCGAAAGCCAGCCCCACGACCGTGCCGGCCACAGCGGCCAGCCAAACCTGCCGGGTCACGGTCAGCACGATTCCGATACCGCACAGCAGCAACACTCCGCCGCAGGTCTGCTGCACCCACCGTCGCTGGAACGTGCGCATGCCCTGGGCCGCAGCGACGCCGCATATGAAGAGCGCCAGACCGTTGGCGCCGGCTTCCACGAAAGGTCCGCGCGCGCGGTTGGCGTGGATACCGACATTGGGGTCGGTGATGTAGTGGGGAAACACCAGCGACTTCGGGCCCGTCACCTCGAGCAAGGAGGTAACGCCGAGGTACAGGCCGAGCGCCACGAGCGTGCCGAGCAGGTACAGCCGCTGACGCTCCGTGCGAAACGCGACGGGCGCCACGACGAAGAGGGCGAAGGGCACCAGCCCAAGCCGGTCGGCCAGCGCGAAGAACGACGTGTGGTCGAGCAGGGTGCCCACCCACAGCGCCGAGCCGATCGCGTAGAGCGAGAGCACGGCGAGGGCAAGATGCACCGGCCTCACCTCCACGGACAACTCGTCCGGGCGGCGGATGGCCCCGACGAGCACCGCGAGAATCCCGGCCGTGAGCACGACGTGATCTATCCCGCCCGGCACTCCCAGGCGCTGCCAGTTGCCCGAGAACACCGACAGGGCGATCCCGGCCGAGAGGATGAGCGCCGGGTCGACCCGAAGGACGGCGACGGCGGAAACTACGACGGCGGCCGCCAGCCCCACGAACACGACGAAGGTCGAGCTCGTCCAGACGTTGGCCAGGGCATAGGCCGAGGCAGCGGCCAGGGCAATGGCCGCGACGGCCGCGGCCACCGCGACCGCTGTGCGGCCGGGCCGCCTCACGCTGCGCGGCGCTCGCGCGCGTGGCGGCGGCTATAGAGCAGGATCGCAAGCCCCACTCCGATGACCAGTCCGCCGAAGAACCCGATGAACGCGAGCCGCTGCAAGACCGACTGACGATCGCTTGCCGCGGTCGTTGCAGGGTTGAGAACGGTGATCACGACGCCGCGCGAATTCTGGCGGCTGTTCGCGTACTCGCCTCCAAGCGTCTGTACCTGCAGGTCTGCGGTCTGCGAATCGACCTGAGCCGCATCGAGTCGGGTGCTGCTCACCGGCGCGAAAACCCCCTTCCGTGCGGCGCGAAGTCGGCCGACCCGGGCGTGCAGACGATTGGCCCTGACCGCCGCCGAGCGATAACGGGCGAGTATCGCGTCGCTCCCCCCGGTCACGCTCCCTGCCTTCAGCGCAAAGGCACCGATCTCGCTCGTCGTCCCCTGGGTGAGCTCGACGGCGAGAGCGGCCGAGGAGGCGTCGGCCGAGATCCGGAATACGGGCGACTCGGGGATCGGCGTGGCGACGACGTGGCCCACAAGATTCGAGTACGAGGTACGTAGGCGCCCCGCCGTGGGCACGAGGACTTGAGGACTCTCGGCAATCCGGCTGTAGGCCGACGCGAGTGTCGTCGCCGCGGTCACGTATCCCGGAATGGCCTGCGAAGCGACGTCTAGCCGGCCGACGTACAGGGTCGCCGTCGAGGTGTAGGTCGGCGCCCGCGTCAAGCCGAGGGCGATCGCACTGCCCAGGAGGAGTAAGGCGGGTAGCGCAACGACGAGCGGATAGCGCCGCACGGCGCGCCCGGCCGAGAACCCCGCGTTGGCCGAGCCCACGGCTGAGGCGCGCCGCGCGTCCTTGCCCATCCTGTCGTCCCGCGGGTCGGGCTCTCGCTCCGCTTCCACCTCGGCCCGCGAGAGCTCGTCCGAGGCAGAGGCGTCGGCGGTGCTCGTGTCGGCCTCGGCGACCGTCGTCCCGTCGCCTTCCGGCTCCTCCGAGCTCGGTGGGTGATCGATGTGGCCCTCGCCGGGCTGCTCGTGATCGCCGTCCGGCTGAGCCGACTCCACTGCCGGCGCGCCCACGAAGGAGGCGCCGGTTAGGGGCGGGTCTTCGGGTCCCCGAACGGGCCGGCGGCGGAATGGGCGGAATGGGCGGATTGACCTCGCCATGGGGATGTCCTAAGGGAAGCGGAGTGTTCGAGTGAGCGAACAGGGCGCACGGACGGTGCCGTCGGTGCGCGACACCCTCTTCATCCTGACACAGGCATCCGATTCGTCGACGTGAGCCGTCGCGCGAAGAGCCGATGTAGCTCGGCGGCGGAGCGGTTCTGCTCGAAGTCAGCCACCACGCGAGCGCGCCCACAGGCCCCCATCGCGCGCCGCCGCGCCAGCGCCCGGGCCAGTTCCTCGAGCGCGTCCGCCAGAGGCTCGGCCGCCCCAGGAGAGACCAGCCGGCCGGTCACGCCCTCCTCCACCAGCTCGGGAATGCCCATCACACGGCTTGCGACGACCGGTAGGCCGCTGGCCATGGCCTCCATGAGGACTACCGGTACCCCTTCGGCGAAGCTCGGTAGGCAGAAGACGTCGGCGCGAGCCATCTCCGCCCTCACGGTGTCGTGTCCCAATGCCCCGAGGAAGTGCGTGGAGGTGGACAGGCCGAGGTCCGCGGCGAGCTCCGAGAGCCGGGCGGCCTCGGGTCCGGAACCCCCGATCCGGAGCTCCACATCCACCCCGCGGTTGCGCAAATCGGCCGCGGCATGCAGCAGCACCGCCTGGCCCTTGACGGGCACGAGCCGCCCGACGTTGAGCACACGCACTGCTCCGGCCTGGGCGGCCTCATCGGCAGAGCAACTCGGGGCGAAGCGCACAGTGTCGATCCCGCAGTGCACGACTTGCAACTTCGACCAGTTGGCCGCCGCGGTCAGACCCATGAGCTGGCTGCGAGCAAAGTCACTGATGCAAACCACCATGGCGGCCCTCGACACCTTCTCGGGGAGCCGATGGCCGACGACGTCGTAGAACTCGGTGGGCCCGTGCATGGTGAAGCTCCAGGACCATCCCTGCTCGTGGCCGCCGAGCTCAGCGGCCAGGAGAGCGAGATCGCTCGATACGTTCGCGAAGTGGGCGTGCACGTGCCGGATGTGGCGCCGGCGGCATTCGTTCCAGAGGACCACCGCCTGCACGAAGTAGAAGACATGCCACAGGCTGTCCCGGGGTGCGCTACCGCCCATGGCCAGTGCGACGCGGAGGGTGTGCCCGTAGCGACCAGGAGAGCCGACGAGCGCCCTCGCGTGCGCGCGAACAAAGTGCCACAGCCTCGGGGGGCGAATGGCGTAGGTTGTCTCGAACGCCGTTCGATCGGCCTCCGACCGGACCTCTGAGCGTTTCGAGCGCTGCACCGTGAAGGTCTCGACCTCGGCGCCGAGCCGCCGCAGCCCCTCGACCTCGTTGCGGATGAAGGTGTGCGAGGCGTACGGGTAGCCGGTGGCGATGTAGGCCAGGCGCATCAAAGGGTGACGCTAGCCGCTCGCCGAGGCTGCCTGCCCGCTTCCGGTGTCGAGCGAGGCGGGAAGCGGTGCGTAACGCCGTCCACGGCGAACGCTCCACAGGGCAAGCGCGTAGCGCATCAGCCGCTTGAGCGGATGCGACAACCATGCGACTCCGGCATGCCCGGGGTGCGCCGACACGGGATTGTCGTGAGCGAAGGCCGACCGCGAGGGAAGCAAGTCGCGACGCACGAACGCGCGAAGCCCGCCACGTGGGGTGAGCAGGCCGTCGATGACGCTCACGTTTGCCGCCGCCTGATCGAGGTCTCCGCTCAAGGTCCAGTTGGCCAGCCGAATCGCAAGCCCGGCGCGCCGCGCACTCCCGGCACCGTCCACGAGGCGCCATGCGGGCACTCCGACGAGCACTTGGGCCGTCTTGGCGGCCGCCGTCCAGGCGGTGCGCAGTTGAGGATGCTCGGCGACCAGCGGCTCGAGCGCAGGCGACCGAAGCTCACCCTGGTGTCGATCCACGCAGGCGGCCAGATCGGCCGCGAGGCGCAGGCCGGCGAACCCGTCTCGCGCGAAGAAGAGCAGCAACATCGCGATTTCGTCGACCGGTCGCGGCCCGAGCCGGCGGCCCAGGCGCATGCTCCGTTCGAGCACCCGTCGCGAGAAATCCTCCTCCAGCCAGTGGACGCGCCAGTGCAGCTCCAGGATCGGGAGTCCTCCGCCGTGGGGCAGCACGAAGTGCAGCGCGGGTAGCCCGCCGCGATCCCGGGGGCCGACGGGAGGCCCGTACCCCAGCGTGCGTGCCGTCATGATCGCCGCCGAGAGCTCCTCGCGCCGAACCAGCACGTCGATGTCGGCTGACGAGCGCAGCGCCGGATCGCCATAGAGCGTCCGGGCCAGGGGCGCTCCCTTCAGCGCAAGCGCGGGCAGCCCGGCGCTGGCCAGAGCGTCGAGAACGTGCTCCCCGGCCGCCTCGAAGGCGAGCGCGAGTGGGCGATCGCGTTCGCGCGCGACGCTCGACTCGTGCGCGAGCCTCGGTGGCAGGCCGGCAGCGCAGACCTCCCCCAAGCGATGAAGCGCAAGTGCACTGAGGCGCTGGCCGACGGCCACCTCGAGGAAGCGCTCCGGGCTGATGAGTCGCGCGAGGGCTCGTATGCGTTCGGCGTTGAGCGTCCGCCGCGCCGACGTGCCGCAAAGCAGCAAGAGCAGCTCTTCCTCCTCCGAGGCACGCCGGCCTGGGGGCGGGCTGCCCATCGTCTCGCCCGCGTCAGAGCGAGACGAGCGTCTCATACCCAGCGTCGGCGGGTGGGAGCAGGGGCTCACCCAGATGCTCGAGCCACGCATGGGCGCCAAAGGTCTCCCCGGGTCGAACGGCGATGACCAGCGAGCTCTCGAGGCCGCGGCGGGCAAGCAAGGCCGTAAGGGTGAGTGAGCGGTGAAGGCAGCGCGTATTGCCGGGAATGACCGACAGGGTGCGCGCGGTCACCCGCCCCAGGCGGCGGCCGACCTGTACTGGATCCGTCGACTCGCACGGGACGCGCGCTGACGGGGTGCCCCGCAGCGCCTGGAGCACCGCCGGAAGGCTCGTCCGGCTCGTCAGCCGGCGCACGCGGATGTACGCGAGGATGACCTCCGCCGCCAGAGCCGCCTTGTCCACGAGTCGTAACGGGGTGTGAGCCGCGGCCTGGTCGCCGAGCACACGGCTCACGGGGACCCTTGCAGGACGTGGCGTGCGAGCGCCTCAGCCGTCGCTTCGGGCTCCTCTCGGGCACGCAGCAACGAAAAGTGCCGCGCGCTGCGTGCCAGTGCGGCACAGACGTCGAGCTGGCGCCGCAGGCGCTCGGCACTGCGGATCTCGTGCATCAGCGTGCTCGAGAGAAATAGGCGTGGGTCCGGCCGAGTCAGCTCGTCGATGACGGGCCCGGCGGCCTCGCCTGCGACGAAGTAGACCGCATCGACCGGCAGCCGGCGTTCCGGTCGCGGCGCCGCGAGGTGCGACTTCCCCGACCATCCGAGTACCGTCGCCGGCCCGCCAGGGCCGGCCGCCGCGCTCACGACCTCGTCCTCGGACTCCCGCAGGCTGATCACGCCCGGCCCGGGATATCCGTGTACCCGATCACGGTCGCGCGCGAGGGCGAGCACGTCGTCGGTCAGCAGAGGGGCTCCGCGCAGCGCGAGATGAAGCGCGAGGGTTGACTTGCCCGAACCGGACGGCCCGACGATTGCCACCATTCGTTCGTCGAAGGCGACGGCGCTCGCGTGCAGCAACTCGTAGCCACGGAGCAGCGCGGCCAGTGGCAGAGCCCGCCCGACGAGGAATCGTTGCCAGCGCCACGGCGTCACGGCGGGGGGTGCGCACAGCACCTCCTCGCCCGTCTGACTCACGAGAGCTAGCCCGAAGTAGCGCGCGTAGAGGCGGTAGCCAGCGAGAGGATGATGGTCGACCGTGCGATCGGCTGGCCGATCGTCGGAGAAGCGCTCCTCGCTCAGCCGCGTGCCCTCCCGCGCCGGGAAGCGGCGATCGATCTCGGCCGGTGCCACCTGTCGCACCTGAACGGAAGGCAGCGCCGCGGGCGGCGCGGACTGAAGCCCTGGTATCTCGAAGTCCGCGCTGATATCGAGACCGTACGCGTGCGCACGGGTCGGTGCCGGTAGTGGACGGCGCGCCGGTTTCAGTTGGCGCCATCCTGCGAGGCACAGACCTCAACCAGCCTTCGGTCGATCAGCATGCCGCAGAGCGCGACGAGATCGCGTCTGAGCTCGTCGCGAGGCGTGTCGTAGCGTGCCGCCAGCCCGTCGAGCGCGATTTCCAGCGATGAACTCGCCGTCATGACGTCGAGCATCGTGTACGCCGTATGGTTGAGGCCGTGGTAGGCGCCCGTGCGGAGGTTGAGCACTACCGCCCGGTCGCCGAACGTCCTGTGCACGACGTCCGTGCCGAGTCGCGCCCGGACCCCGGACAGTTCGTCGTTCAGCCAGTCGGCGTCTGATCTCGAGCTCACGACCGAGCGTCTGCACTCTCGACTGTGGCGCCCCTCCCGTACGCGCGACGGCGAGCAACCTCAGGGCTGAGGGGCACCACCGGACGCCGCTGCGTCGCGACGGCGCGTGAAGCGACGAAAGGCCAGACCGACCGAGACCGTCACGAGACCGACGATGCCCTCGGCCGCGACCGCAAACCCCGTGAAAGGCAACTTGCCCTGGTTACCCGACGAATGCACGGCGAGGCCAGCGCCCGGGTTCCCAGAACCCGACGAGCTCGCGCCGCCCGACGGGCTCGCGCCCCCAACCGGGCTCGCGCCCCCAGCCGGACCGCTCGACCCCGCGAAGCCCTGCACCGCGTGGCCCGGTGTCGATCCCGGCGATCCTCCGCCGTGGAAGCCCGCGGTGCCGCCGCTGCCCGGTGCACTACCCGAGAAACTCAACAGCCCGACAGCACCCTGGACGCCTTGAAAGGCGGCGACGTGATGGGAGGACGTGATCGCTACGAGGTCTCCGTAGTCCTCGACTACGGGTGGTGCATAGCCAACACCGCGTGGGTGCTGCGTGGTCAGCCTTCCTAGCATCTCAGCAAACACTAGCGGGGGAGAAGCGCCAGGTCCACAGGGAAGCGCCGAACGCCCGGGACCTTGACTCTCACAAACCTTGCCGCTGGAAGACGTGAGCCACCGTGCGCAGCAGGATCTTGATGTCCATCCAAAGTGACCAGTTCGCCCCGTAGAGATAATCAATGTTCACCATGTCGCCCAGAGGCACCCGGGTCGGACCGAGCAGCTGCCAAGCTCCCGTCATGCCTGGCGTGAGCTGCAGGCGATGCCGGTGTCGTCCCTCCACCTGACCGTCCTCGTCGGGCACGAGGGGGCGCGGACCCACGAGACTCATCTCGCCTCGGAGCACGTTGACGAGCTGCGGGAGCTCATCAAGCGAGCTGCGGCGTAGAAGCCGTCCGACGCGCGTTACTCGGGGGTCGGACGCGATCTTGAATAGGCCGTCGGACTCGTTGAGCGCCTCGAGAGAGTCCCGGTCCCTGTCCGCACCCTCGACCATGGACCGAAACTTGAGCATCTCGAACCTTTCGCTGCCGAGACCGACTCGCGGCTGGCGAAAGAGGACCGGCCCCGACGAGTCGAGCTTGATCCCGAGCGCGATGACGCCAAGCAGCGGAGAGAGCAGGACGAGTCCCACGCTCGAGCAGGTAACGTCGAGGACGCGCTTGATGAAACACGAGGAGCGGCTGAGCCCGAAGCGGCGCACGCCGAGAACGGTGATGCCCTCGAGGTCGTCGAACTCCACCGAGGAGCCGATGACCTCGAACATGCGGGGCAGGATGGAGACCTTGACCCCCGCCGCCTTGGCGCGAGTGATGGTGTCTAGCATCGTCTCCGAGTCGGCATTTCCCGGGATCACCACCACGCGGTGCACGTCGAGGCGCTCCACGAGCCGCTCGAGGTCTGCCACGGAGTAGTCCGCGCGCCGGCGCTCGAAGCTCACCCCGGCCGCCTCCGGCTCCAGTTCGCGCGTTCGGCGTTCGTCGGCCAGCGGCAGGTAGCCGGCGACCTCCGTCCCTCGCTGGGCGCGCGCGAGCTTGCCGGCGAAGCGCGCGCGAGCGCCCGAGGGACCGACGACAAGGCAGCGCTCGACCGGTGACGCCGCGCGAGCAACGTTTCGGGCCAACGTGCGACCGATCAGCGTCAGCACGAAGAAGGTGATCCAAAGCGCGAGTGTCTGCCCCCGGCTGAGCGGGCCTTCGACGAGGACGTCGTGCAGAAGCCAGCAGACCAGCGCAAACAGCGAGGCGAGGTAGAAGAGCGACGGCGCCTCGTCGAGCGTCGACTTGTGGAAGACGAGCTCGTCGCGGTCGTAGAGGCCGAGCAGCTTTGCGATCAGCACGACGAGCGGCAGGACACCGAGGCTTGCCCAGGTCAGGGCGCCGGCACCCCCCGCGCCTAACGTCAAGGCCGAGGCCAAGGCGACGAGTGCGGCGGCGGCGTCGGCGAGGATCAGCAGCCGCCGGAACATCGCGTCGCGTCGCAGCGTTGCGCTCGGACCCTCGGCCGGGTCGAGAGCCGATCGGAACAGACTCGAAGGCGGCAGCCCGAGCATACGGCGGGACGGCCGAGGACCCGACGGCGGCGGAAGCGTCGCCTGGGATCCCACGTCTTGCTTCGATCGGTCGTCCATGCCCCAGTTCACCGCTTCCGGTCCGAGTCCTGATCGTGCGGTTGCGCGCGGCCTTCGGGCCGGCGTTCCTTTCTCACCTAACGCCCCAGGGCGAAGATCCTTGCGGTCGCGCTCCGCCCTTCCACAGAATTGCGTCTACCCGATGAAGAATAGAGAGAGAGGCCCGGGAGCCGGTGTGACCTTTTCGTAACTGACGGCTCCTCAGCGGCGACCGCGGGGGCCCGCTTTGGACTCCGGTGGGGCCGCCGGCGAAGCGCCTTCGCTGATCAGCGCATCACCGCGCGCCGCGGCGACGCACATACCCAGGACCGCGAGCAGGCAAGACAGCCAGCAGGCGATCAGCACCACGAGCATCAGAGCCATCTTGCACTCCCTCCTCTTAACCGCAGGCTAGGAACCTGGCGGCTGTTCGGGTGTGCCCGCATGTTGGGCGACGAACCGGACAACCAAGCGGTTCGCCCTTTAGGCCCGGAATCCTTCGCTACACCTCCTCGTTGGCTCTACGGCTCCGGCGAGGCCCCCCGGACTCAGCGGGCCGCCGCTTCTCGCTCGCGCAGCTCCACCCGCCGGATCTTGCCCGTCAGCGTCTTGGGGAGGTCCTCGACGAACTCCACCAGCCGGGGGTAGGCGTAGGCGGAGAGGTGCTCGCGCACGAAGGTCTTGATCTCCTGGGCGAGCTCGTCGCTCGGCTCGTAGCCCTCGGCGAGCACCACGAACGCCTTCACGACGCTCCCCCGCTTCTCATCGGGTGAGGCGACCGCCGCCGCCTCGCGCACCGCCGGGTGCTCGATGCACGCCGACTCCACCTCGAAGGGCCCGATGCGATAGCCCGCGGAGATGATCACGTCATCGGCGCGGCCCGCGTACCAGTAGTAGCCGTCCTCGTCCTCCTGCGCGGCGTCCTTGGTGTGGAACCACTCGCCGCCGAAGGTCTCGCGGGCGTCCTCCTCGTTGTTCCAGTAGCCAAGCGGGTAGTGCGGGTTCGACCGGGCCCGCAGGCAGATCTCGCCCCGCGAGCCGCGCTCCACCGGGCGCTCGTCCTCGTCGAGGATCCGCACCTCCCAGCCGGGCATGGGCTTGCCCATCGAGCCCTCGCGAACGTCCATAAACGGGTAGTTCGCGCACAGCGGATATGACTCCGTCAGCCCGTAGTAGTCGAGCACCGTGAGGCCGTACTGCTCGCGGAACCAGCGGATCGCCTCGGGGTTGAGCGGCTCCCCGGCCGAGCACACGATCCGGAACTTCTGCGGCAAGCGCTTGCCCGCGTCCTTGACGCCCATCATCGCGCGCATCGCGGTCGGGGTCGTGAAGACGTTGGAGACCTCGTGCTTGGCGAGCACCGCGAGCTGCTGCTCGGGATCGAAGCCGCCCTTGCGCGCGAAGACCATCTGCACGGCTCCGAGGCGCCACGGGCCGAGCAACGGCGCGATGCCCGCCGCCCACGCCCACTCGCCCATCCCGTGGAAGAGCTCTCCGTCCTGCACGTCATGGCAGTAGGAGAACTCCTCGTGCGCGAGCAGGTAGCGGTGGGCGTGGAGGATGCCCTTGGCCAGCCCGGTGGTTCCGGAGGAGTAGTAGAGCTGGGCGGGGTCCTCGGCGGAGGTGTCGACCCGCTCGAACTCCGGCTCCCCCTGGGCGAGCAGCTCGTCGTCGAGCACCAGGACCTCGTCGACCAGGGAGGCCTCGACGCGGTCGGCGTTCTCGGCGTTGGTGACGAGCACCTTGGCCTGCGAGTCGCGCAGGCGGTGGCGGATGCCCTCGTCGCCGTAGAGCACCGACATGGCCAGGAGGATCCCTCCCACCTTCCAGGTCCCGAAGAACGCCGCCGCGGTCTCCGGCGTGGCGGGAAGGAGCATCGCCACGCGGTCGCCGCGCTCCACGCCGTGGGCGCGCAGGACGTTCGCGAAGCGGTTCGAGAGATCCTGGAGCTCGCCCCAGTCGACGCGACGCTCGTGGCCCTGCCAGTCCTCCCACACCATCGCGAGCTTCTCGCGCGGGTGCTTGTCGCACACGTCCTCCGCGATGTTGTAGCGCTCGGGCACGCTCCAGGAGTGCTCGGCGCGCGCCTCCTCGTAGGTCACGTTCTCGAGCGCGGCGAGCGTCATGGCGGATCTCCTCGGGTGACGGGTCGGGGCCGGCATCGGTGGTGTACCCGGATCGCCCCACCGCGAGCCCCTGAGATGGCCGAGTGGCGAATTGACGTCGACTGTCGCGGGCAACTCGACACTCGGCCGCGCCGCGCTCGCGCACGCCTGGGCCAACCGGGACGTCCGGCGGCGCCCCGCTCGGCACCGTTAGCTGAGCATCTTGCTAATCTGCTAGCAGCAGGATCACCGTCTCGCGCGAAGGAGTCGAACATGGCCCGCCAGACCAAGACCCGCACCGGCACCGGCACCGGCGCCCGCGTCGAGGAGGCCGCCGAGCGCATCCGCGACCTGAACGAGCGGATCATCTCCTCGGGCAAGCAGGCGGGCCACGCCTTCCTCGACACCTACGAGAAGTCGCTGAAGAGCGTCGCGGACTTCCAGGACAAGGCGGCGGACGCCAGCCAGGTCGAGTGGCTCGCGGCGATCGGCCACTCCCAGGCGCAGTTCACGCGCGACCTCGCCCACTCCTACACCTCGGCCGCCCGCGGGCTGCTCAGGTAGCCCGCGGAGTCACCGCGCGGTCCAGCCGAGGTCCATCGTGACCGGGGCGCCGGAGAACGAGCGGCCGCTCGGGCCGAGCAGGAAGGCGACGACGTCGGCGACCTCCTCCGGCTCGATCAGGCGCTTGACCGCGTGCGGAGCGAGGATGACCTCCTCGAGCACGCGGTCCTCGTCCATGCCGTGGGCCTTGGCCTGTGAGGCGATCTGCGCCTCGACCAGCGGCGTGCGGACGAATGCGGGACAGACGGCGGCGGTGGTGATCCCGCGAGCGGCGCCCTCGAGCGCCAGCGTCTTCACGAGCCCGAGCACGCCGTGCTTGGCCGAGACGTACGCGGACTTGAACGGCGAGGCCACCAGGCCGTGGGCGGAGGCGATGGCGACGAAGCGTCCCGCGCCGCCGGCCGCGAGCGCCTCCCACGCGTACCGGGCGAGCAGGAACGGGCTGGTGAGGAGGATCGCGATGATCGCGTCCCAGCGATCCTCGGAGAACTCCGCCACGGGGGCGACGTGCTGGAAGCCGGCGTTGGGGATCACCGCGTCGAGGCGGCCGAAGCGCTGGAGCGCGGCATCCACGGCGGCCCGGTTACCCTCGCGAGTGGTGAGGTCGGCGGCGAAGGGCTCGCCCGGCCCGCCGGCGGCGGCCTCCTTGTCGACGGCGAGCACGCGGAAGCCGTCGGCCTCGAGCCGCGCGGCGATCGCGCGGCCGATCCCACTGGCCGTACCGGTGACGAGGGCGGCGCGCTGCTTCGAGGCGCTGGCCATCGCGCCAGCCTACCTGCCCGACCCCCGCTTACACTCCGTCAGTAGAGGATAGGATCCAGGCCATGCTCTCCCCCACCACCTGCCCACCCACCGTCTCACAGCCCGCGCTCACGAGCGGCTTCGAGCTCTGGAGCGCCGTGGTGCAGGGCGCCACCGACTACTGGACGGGCGCCCTCGGTCGCGGCGCCATCCCGCTCGACGTGGCCCAGGACCTCACGAGGTGGTGGGCGGAGATGACCCGCCGCCGCAGGCCGAGCTGGGGCTCGCCGAACGAGATCGTCTTCGAGACGTCGGTGGCCCGCCTGCGCGACTTCTCGAACGGCGCGAGCGAGCGCGTGTTGCCCACCCTCGTCCTGCCTCCCCAGGCGGGGCACGACTCGTGCATCGTCGACTACTCCGAGCACCAGAGCCAGATGCAGACGGTCCGCGCGGCCGGGCTCACGCGCGCCTACTCGCTCGACTGGGTGGGCGCCACGCAGGCCACCAAGCACTCGACGGTCGAGGACTACCTGGCCGGCGTCCACCGCGCGGTGGAGGAGATCGGCGCTCCGGTCAATCTCGTCGGCGACTGCCAGGGAGGCTGGCTGGCGACGATCTACGCCGCGCTGCACCCCGAGAAGATTCACACGCTGACGATCGCCGGCGCGCCCATCGACTTCCACGCCGGCGACGCGGTGATCCACGGCTACGTGCAGCTCTTCGACCAGAGCCTCGACATGGCCTTCTACCGCGCGGTGGTGGCGATGGGTAACGGGCTGATGAAGGGCGAGCTCATGCTAGGCGGCTTCATCACCATCAAGCCCCAGGACGAGGTGGCCAAGCAGCTCGAGCTCCTCACCCACCTCGACGATGCCGAGCACCTCGAGCGCTACGCGCCCTTCGAGGACTGGTTCAAGCACACGCAGGACATCTCGGGCGACTTCTACCTGTGGATCGTCGAGCACCTCTTCCGCGACAACGCGCTGATCAAGGGCGAGCTCGAGATCGGCGGGGAGCGGGTCGACCTGGGCCGCATCTCCTGCCCGCTCAACCTCCTGGCCGGGGCGACCGACCACATCACCCCGCCATCGCAGGTCTTCCGCGCCGCGGACTTCGTCTCCACCCCGGCGGCGCAGATCACGCAGCGAACGACCAGCGGCGGACACCTCGGGCTGTTCATGGGCCGCGAGGCGCTGCGCGACTACTGGCCGCCGATCCTCGCCGACGTGGCCGTGCGCTCGGAGAAGAGCGTCAAGCGCGCGCCGGCGCGGCGCCGGGCCAAGGCGGCGACGCCGCTCGGACGGGGGCCGGCGATCCCGGTGCCGTAGCGCTCTCACTCGCGGTCGGGGTCGACCTCTCGGGCGCGGGTCGAGTGCTCGTCCTGGGCGCTGCGATGGCGCTCGGCCTCCTCGCGGCGGCGGCGCGCCTCCTCCTCGGCCTCACGCGCTCGAGCCTCCTCGATCTCGGCTGCCTCCCCGCGGCGGTCGGCCTCGGCGTCGCGCGCTCGGCCTTCCACGCGCCCCTGTTCCTGGCGCTTGAGTCGCTGGCGCTGACCGATCGCCAGGCCACTCGCGAGCAGCAGGACCACGACGACGGCGATCACGATGATGAGAGTCGTGCTCATGGAACTTCCCCTTGCCTAGACGAGACGGGGACCATAGACCTCCCTCCGGCGACCGTGCGCCGGCGCCTTCGTTTGCGTCTGCCCGGAGCGCGGGTACCCAGAGGACGGGGGAAGGCGAGCCGCTCGGCCGCTCGTCGTCCGACATCGCTTCGGAAGGAGTCGGGATGCAGCACGACATCGGCAGGGTCGCGGAGTGGCGCAAGCGCAAGGTCATCGACCGCGACGGCGAGAAGATCGGTCGCTTCGAGGAGATCTATCTGAGCGGAGGGAATCAGCGACCCGAATGGGCGGCCGTCAGTACGGGGCTGTTCGGCCTCAAGCATTCCATCGTGCCGCTGCACGAGGCGCAGGAGGTCGGCGACGAGATCCAGGTCCCGCTCGAGGCGGCCCAGGTCAAGGACGCGCCGAGGATCGATCCCGACGGCGAACTTTCGCCCGAGGAGGAGGAACGCCTCTACTCGCACTACGGGCTCCAGCGCTCGGGCTCGGGCTCGGGCTCGGGCTCGGCGGGCGGCGGAGGTGTCGCCGCCGGCGGTGGTGCGGGCGCGGGCTCCGGCGCGCGCGAGACCGGCTCCGAGCGCGGTGCCGGCGCGGGCGATGACGACGCCGACCGGCACTCCGAGGAGGGCGAGGCGGACCGCGGCGGGGACCGAGAAGAGGGCGGCGGTCGGACGCGGCGCCACGTCGTCACCGAAGAGGTACACCGAAACGTCCGCACCGAAGAGGTCGACTCCGACCGGTAGGCGCCGAGGGGTGGGCCCGGACCTGCATCGATTGCATGCACGCAGGGCCCATCCCTCGTCGCGGGCCGATAGGGAGCGTCCCGCCCGTCGGCTGACGAGCCGCGCTACGGACGAGCGGCGGAGCGCTTCGCCGTTCCGCCGCCTTGGCCGACGAACGCCGCGTAGACCTCCTCGAGCGCCCTGCGCTGGCGCGCACTGAGCCGCTGATCGGCACGGATCGCCGCCAGCGTGGCGCTCTCCTGCGCCTCGGCGCCATCCTCCTCCGACGCGATGCCCGCCTGCTCGTAGAGCGCCTCGGCCGAGGTACGCAGGTTGCGCGCGATCGACTCCAGCACGCGCTCGGAGGGCGCGCGCAGACCGCGCTCGATCTGCGAGAGGTAGGGGTTCGAGATGCCCGCCAGCGAGGCGAACTGGCGCATCGAGAGCTCGCTCAGCTCGCGCTGACGGCGGATGATCTCGCCGAGCGCACCCGTGGGATCGTCGCGCCGCGCCATCGTGGTTCAGGTTAGTGGTCGGGCGGGAACACGAGAGCGAGGGATGGCGGAGCAGAGGCCCACAGCGGAGCAGCAGGCGAGGCGCCTCTACGAGGACGCCGAGGCGCGGACTGCGGCCGCGATGGAGCAGCTCGTGGGACGCGACGCGTTCGGCGAGCTCCTCGCCAAGGTGACGGAGAACGTCGTCGCGCTCACCAAGATCGGCAATGACGTGGTGGACCTGGCGGTGCGCAACCTGCGGGTGGCCAGCCGGCGCGACATCGCCCGGCTCGGGCAGCAGCTCGCGCGGACCGAGGACAAGCTCGAGCTCGTGCTCCAGGAGGTCGAGGCGCTTCGCGGCGAGCGCGAGGCGCGGCCGCCGGCGCGCCGGCGCGGGGCGAGCACGAGCGGCAACGGCGCCTCCGCCTCGAGCCGCCCTCGCCGCGCGCGGAGCACGGGCGCCAAGTCGTAGATGAGCGCGCTCGGCCAGCTTGCGCGCGCCCCGGTGGCGGCCATCGAGTTCGCCAACATCCTCCTCACCCAGGCCGACGCGAACATCGGCGCCACCCCGCGCGAGGTGGTCTGGACGCACCGCACGACGACGCTCTACCGCTACCGGAGCGCCGAACGGCGCCACCCGGTGCCCCTGCTGCTCGTCTTCGCGTTGATCAACCGGCCCGACATCTTCGACCTGCGACCCGGCAAGTCGTTCGTCGAGCACCTGCTCGAGGAGGGCTTTGACGTCTTCCTCCTCGACTGGGGCGAGCCGGGCGAGGAGGACGCCGACGTGGGGCTCGAGCACCTCATCCTGGACGAGCTCCACTCCGGGGTCCGCGAAACGCTTCGCGCCGCCGGCGCGGAGGAGGTCTCGCTGCTCGGGTGGTGCATCGGGGGCACCCTCGGCGCGGCCTACGCCGCCCTGCACCCCGACGGGGCGGTCCGCAACCTCGTGCTGCTCACCACGCCGATCGACACCAGCGGCTCGCTCTACGCGAGCTGGGTGGCGCGCGACTCCTTCGACGTGGACCTCGTCGCCGAGGCCTACCCCGTCGTCCCCGGCGCGATGATCGACTGGGCCAACAAGCTCATGAAGCCGGTGACGAACTGGTGGACGACCTACCGCCGGCTCTGGGAGGGCGTGCTCGACGGCCAGCCGCGTCGCGAGGCCTATCAGGCGATGGCCAAGTGGGTGGCCGACAACCCGCCGTTCCCGGGTCGCGCCTATCGAGACTGGATCACCTGGATGTACAAGGAGAACCTGCTCGTGCGCGGGCGCCTGCGGCTGCGCGGCCGCCGGGTGGATCTCGGGGCGATCGAGCAGAACCTGCTCGTCGTGACCGCGGGCGCCGACCACATCGCCCCGCCGCCCGGGACGTTGCCGATCCTCGAGCTCGCGGGCTCGGCCGACGTGACGCACATCGACCGCCCCGGCGGTCACATCGGACTGATGGCCGGCTCCAAGGCGCGGGAGGAGATCTGGCCGGACATCGCGGACTGGCTCCGGGACCGTTCGGGCCGCTAGACCATGAGATCGAGAGAGGGAGACCCAGCACCATGTCGACGACCACCTCGCAGGCGCAGGAGCAGGGCACGCAGCACAGCGACAAGCTGAAGGGGCGCGTCGCGCTCGTCACCGGAGGCACGCGCGGCATCGGTGCAGCGATCTGTCGCAGCCTGGCCCAGCAGGGCGCGACGGTCGCCGCCGGCTACTCGAGCAACAAGGACAAGGCCGAAGCGCTCGCGGAGGAGCTGCGCGAGACGGGAGTGGAGGCCAGCTGCCACCAGGGCAACATCGGCGTGCCCGACGACTGCCGGCGCACCGTCAAGGAGGCGCTCGAGGCGCACGGGCGCCTGGACATCGTCGTCAACAACGCCGGGATCACCGCCGACCACTCGGTGCTGAAGATGGCCGACGAGGAGTGGCAGAAGGTGCTCGACGTCAACCTCTCCGGCGCGTTCTTCATGTCCAAGGCGGCGCTCGAGCACATGCTCGAGCGGGGCAGCGGGCGGATCGTGAACATCTCCTCGATCATCGGCCAGATGGGCAACATCGGCCAGGCGAACTACGCGGCTTCCAAGTCCGGGCTCTTCGGGCTGACGATGACGCTCGCGCGCGAGGCCGCCCAGACCCTGCAGAAGCAGGAGAAGCTCGAGCCGGACGGCCTGGGGATCACGGTGAACACGGTGGCCCCCGGGTTCATCGAGACCGACATGACCGACGCGGTGCCCGAGAAGGTGCGCGAGCAGCTCATGAAGCAGATCCCGCTCGGCCGGCTCGGGCGCCCCGACGAGGTCGCCCGGGTGGTGCACTTCCTGTGCGCCGACGCCTCCTCCTACATCACGGGCCAGGTCTGGGCGGTCAACGGGGGGATGGAGATGTCGGGGGCCTGACCGCACGGGGTTCCCCGAGGCCCGCCGCGGCGCCCGGCGCCACCAGAAAGGCCTCGGGCGGCGGCGCCACCCCGGGTGGGAAGAGCGCGAGCACGGAGCCTCCGAAGCCGCCGCCCATCATCCGCGCTCCCTCGGCGCCGGCGGAGCGCAGGGCGGCGACCGTCCGCTCGACCGGCGACGCCGAGCACTCGTAGAGCTCGCGCAGGCTCGCGTGGGAGGCGTCGAGGAGGCGGGCGACGGTCAGGAGGTCCCCGGTTCCGAGCGCGGCGATCACCCGCTCGACCCGGGCGTTCTCCCCGATGACGTGGGCCACCCGCCGCCCGAGCGGCCCGGGGAGCCGCTCCGCGTCCTCCGCCGTCGCGTCGCGCAGGGAGGAGAGGCCGAGAGCCGCGCACGCCGCGCGGCACTCCCGCCGCCGAGCGCCGTAGCCCGAGGCGGCGAGGGCGCGGGGCGCGCCCGAGTCGAGCACGGCGAGCGTCCAGCCGTCGAGCACGAGCGGCACCCGGTCGACCGAGAGCGTGGAGAAGTCGATGCGCAGCGCGCATCCGGGGCTCGCCAGCAGCGAGGCGAGCTGGTCGAGCAGTCCGGTCTGCGCGCCGACCCAATCGTTCTCGACCCGCGAGCAGAGCCTGGCGAGCGCGATCCGGTCGAGCCCGGACTCACCGGCCAGCGCGAGGAGGGCCAGCCCGAGCCCGACCGACAGGGCGGCGGAGGAGGAGACTCCGACGCCGGCCGGAAGGTCGCTCGCGATCTCGATCCGGCAGCCCGGGACGGCGACTCCCAGTGCGGGGAGCTCCCCCACGACCCCGCGGGCGAACGCGCGCCAACCGGTCACCGGCGGCGGCGCGATCGGCGCGAAGCGGTCACGTTCGCCGAGGAGCTCCGAGAGCACCTCGACCTGCTCGACGCCGCTCGTCTCGGCGGTCACGGTGACCCCACGCTCGATCGCGAAAGGGAGCGCCAGCCCGTCGTTGTAGTCGGTGTGCTCGCCGATCAGGTTCACGCGTCCGGGCGCGAACGCCGTGACGCGCCGCGACTCAGCCCCCACGCGCGATCGCCCCGCGCAGCGTCGCGGCGGTGTCCTCGGGCAGCGTGTCGTTGAGGAACGTGCCCGCGCCGAGCTCACACCCGGCGAGGAACTTCAGCCGCTCGGCCGAGCGCATCGGCGAGTACAGCTCCACGTGCACGTGGCCACCGTCCCCGTGCATGCACAGCACGTAGGGGAACGGCCGGTCGAACAGCGCGTCGTAGCCGGCCGTGACCGCCTGCAGCGCAGCCGCCAGGTCACGCAGCTCGGGAGCCGCGCATTCGAGCAGCGAGCGGCGATGACCACGCAGCGCCACGTGGACCTCGTAGGGCCAGCGCGCCGCGTGGGGGACGTAGGCGACGGTCGCGGGCGTCTCGTGGACGACACGCCGCCCGTCGGCGAGCTCGCGCTCGAGCAGGACGCAGGGGGCGCATCCGCCGTGGCGGGCGTCGGCGGCTCGCTCGGCGGCGATCACGGGCGGCACGAACGGGAAGCCATAGACCTGTCCGTGGGGATGGTCCAGCGTCACGCCGACCTCGACGCCCCGGTTCTCGAACGGCATGACGTACTCGACGTCGGCGCGCGTGCCGAGCTCGGCGCAGCGCTCGCGCCAGACCCACATGAGCGCCTCGGCCCGGGCGGCGGTCAGCGTCGCGAAGGAGCCCTCGTGCGCGTCGCCGTAGACCACGACCTCGGCGGCGCCCCTCGGCGCCGAGAACGAGGGGAAGCGGTTCTCGAAGACGGCGATCTCGAACGCCGCGCGCGGGATCTCGGTGACCGGCCCGGCGGGTCGCGTCGGGCACAACGGGCAGTCGGCCGCGGCGGGCAGGAACGTCCGTTCCTGGCGGTGTGCCGCGTAGACGACCTCCTCCCCGCGGAGCTCGTCGAAGCGCAGCTCCACCGGCGCGGCCACGAGGGCCGCGATCGGCGAGCCGGTCGCCTCACCACTGCGTCCGTACAGCAGCAGCCGACGCCCGTCGGACGTACGCGCCTCCTCGCGGGGCGGCGGACCACCGGGCATGCGCTCGTCGACCGGCCTGCCGCTAGTCCTCTTCCTTCTGGCGCTCCTTGATCTTGCCCTCGAGCTGGGACATGACGTCCGGGTCGCGCAGCGTGGTGACGTCGCCGAGCTCGCGACCCTCCGCGATGTCTCGCAGCAGCCTCCGCATGATCTTGCCCGAGCGGGTCTTGGGCAGGTCGTCGGCCCAGATGATGCGCTTGGGTCGCGCGAACTTCCCGATCTTCGTGCCGACGTGCTCGCGGATCTGGGTCACCGTGTCGTCGTCGCCCTCGCGATTGCCGCCGAGCGTGACGAACGCGGCGATGGCCTGCCCCGAGTCCTCGTCGGCCTGGCCGATCACCGCGGCCTCGGCCACGGACTCGTGCGAGACGATCGCCGACTCGATCTCCGCGGTCGACAGGCGGTGGCCCGAGACGTTCACCACGTCGTCGATGCGCCCGATGATCCAGTAGTAGCCGTCCTTGTCCTTGCGCGCGGCGTCGCCCACCAGGTAGGTCTCGGAGCCGAACTTCTCGAAGTAGGTCTCCTTGAAGCGCTCGTCGTCTCCGTAGAGCGTGCGCAGCATCCCCGGCCACGGGCGAGTGAGCACGAGCAGCCCCTGCCCCTCCTCCACCGGCTCGCCGTCGCTCTCCCCCCACACCTCTGCCTTGATCCCGGGGAAGGGCTGTGTCGCCGAGCCCGGCTTGGTGGAGGTGATGCCCGGCAGCGGGGAGATCATGATCCCGCCGGTCTCCGTCTGCCACCACGTGTCGACGACCGGGCAGCGCTCTCCCCCGATCACCTTGTGGTACCAGAGCCACGCCTTGGGGTTGATCGGCTCTCCGACCGAGCCGAGCAGACGGAGCTTGGAGAGGTCGTGCTTGTTGGGCTCCTCGGCTCCCCACTTCATGCAGGCGCGGATCGCCGTGGGCGCCGTGTAGAAGATGCTCACGCCGTAGCGCTCGCAGAGCTCCCACCAGATGTCCTTGGCCGGGTAGTCCGGCGCGCCCTCGTACATGACGCTCGTCGCCCCGTTGGCCAGCGGCCCGTAGACGATGTAGGAGTGCCCGGTGACCCAGCCCACGTCGGCCGAGCACCAGAAGACGTCCTCCTCGGGCTTCAGGTCGAAGACGTACTTCGTCGTGCACGCCACCTGGGTCAGGTAGCCGCCGGTGGTGTGGAGGATCCCCTTCGGCGCGGCGGTCGAGCCCGAGGAGTAGAGGATGAACAGCGGGTGCTCGGCGTCGAGCGCCTCGGGAGGGCACTCGGCGTCGGCCTTCTCGCACACCTCGTGGTACCAGTGGTCACGGCCCTCGGTCATCGGCGCGTCGTTCTCGGCGTGGCGGACCACGACGATCGTCTTCAGCGAGTCGAGCGAATCCATCTCCGCGTCGACCTGCTCCTTGATCGGCGCGGTCTTGCCCTTGCGCCGGGCCCCGTCGACGGTGATGAGCGCCTTCGCCTTCGAGACCTCCATCCGCTCCTTGACCGACCCGGCCGAGAAGCCGCCGAACACGACGTTGTGGGGAGCGCCGATGCGCGCACAGGCGAGCATCGCCACCACCACCTCGGGGATCATCGGCAGGAAGATCCCGACCACGTCGCCCTTCTCCACGCCCAGGTCCTTGAGGGCGTTGGCGAAGCGCTGCACGTCACGGTACAGGTCCGCGTAGGTGATCTCGCGCTCCTCGCCCTCCTCCCCGCGCCAGTGGAAGGCCACGCGCTCGCCGTTGCCCGCCTCCACGTGCCGGTCGAGGCAGTTGTCGGAGACGTTCAGCTTGCCGTCGGCGAACCACTTCACGAACGGGGCGTTCGAGGAGTCGCAGCCCTCGGTGGGCTTCTCGAGCCAGCGCAGCTCCTCGGCCTGCTTCTTCCACCACCCCTCCCAGTCCTTCTCCGCCTCCTCGTAGATCGAGGGGTCGTTGAGGAGCGCGTGCTGCTTGAACTCCTCGGGAGGATCGAAGAACTCGACTTCGAGCATGTGCTCCAGCTCGTGCTCGAGCTCCTCCCCGGCCGGCTTGGTTCGGGTCTCTGCCATGGTCCTGCCTTCCTGATCTGTCTCAGTCGCGCTTGAGCGCGATGACGGGCGCGATGATGCGGCCGAACGTGGAGTTGGCCACTCCGGCGAACGAGGCGTACCAGGCGGCGATCGCGGTGGCGATGCCGAGGTACCCACCGATCTTCACGGTGTCCATGCTCCCGCCGTAGTTGCCGAAGCCGAGCACGAAGAACGTCACGGCCAGCAGGAGGAACACCAGCGCGATCGCTCCCGTGGTGCGCAGCGAGGCGATGAACATGTAGGCGGTGAAGATGCCCCACGCGATCAGGTAGAGCCCGATGGCGTGGCCCTCGACCGTCTTGCCCTGCATCGTGAGCTCCTTGAGATAGCCGAACTGCCCGAGGGCGAAGAACGACAGCCAGAAGGCCCCGAACGACGTGAAGGCGACGGCACCGAACGTGTTCCCGGTACGGAACTCCCACATGCCGGCCAGGAGCTGGGCGAGACCGCCGAAGGCGAAGGCGAGGCTGAGAACGACCGGCAGCGTGTTGGGCTTCATTCCCCCCTGACCGAACAGGCCGGCGTTGGCGCAGCTGAGCATGAAGGTCGTCGTGGCGAATCCGGCCAGACCGAGCGGACCGGGATCGGCCGGGGTCCAGCCCCCGCCGACGTGGCCGCCCCCCCCGCCGCCACCCGGCGTGTTGGCGACGTCGCGCGCTCCGCGCGGCGCGATGTCGTCGTCGTCGTGAGCGCGCGAGCCTGCACCTTCGCGAGCGGCTCCTGGACGGTCTGCTGCAGACATGCTCTCTCCCTCCGTCGATGAGCGTCCCTGCTGACGCCTTACCCGCTTAGCGGACGGGTAACGCGTATCGAAGCACGAGCGCTCAGCGGCGCTTCTTGCGCTTGCGCCGCGCGGCGCCCGGACGGGCCGGCGCGCCCGGGCGGGGCGACTCGGAGGAGGGCACCGCCGGAGCGGACGCCGGGACCGCGGCGCCACGGCCGCGGGAGGCGTCCTCGCCGCTCGTGCTCGCCCCGCGTCCCGCGGCCTCGCGCTGCTGCTGGAGGGTCGGCCAGGGCTCGGCCTGTCCCGTGCGCCACGCCGGCGGGAGCCCCCCCGGCCAGCGACCGGAGAAGAGATAGGCGAGGGCCAGGAGCCAGAACGCGGGGAGGATCGGGACCCCGCTGGCGAGCGGCAGCAGCACCAGGATCCCGATCAGGACTCCCACGTAGCCCATGATCTTCGGCAAGAGGCCGACGCGCATCGCGTTCAGCGACAGGAAGGTGATCGACACGAGCAGCGCGAAGGTCACGCCGAGCTGTATGAACCCGACGGTTCGCAGCGACCCCGATCCGACGAGGTCCGCCGCCTGCTGATAGGTCTGATCACCGGAGGAGAAGAACTTGCCGAGCTGGGCCGCGAACAGCCCCTGGAAGACGAGCCCGAAGGGAGGCACGACCGCCTGCACGGCGGTTCCGACGAGCGCCGCGCCGATGGCGCCGACCATGAGGATGTAGCGGAAGGCCGCCGGCAGCTCGGGCCGGCGCCCGCGTGTGGCTCGGTAGAGGTGGTAGAGCGTGGCCACCAGCGCCAGGTCGCCGAGCGCCTGGAGGATCGAGGCGATGGTGAGGACGGCGCCGTGGCTTTCGAGGACGACGAACTTCGAGAGCTGGTTGCGCGCCACGGTCCCCAGGCCGAAGACGATGGTGAGCGACGCGGCGAGCGGCAGGAGCGCCGCGGCGACGGTCAGTGGAACCGCCCACCGGCGCGCCCCCGCCTCGTAGCGCAGCTCCTCGGCGGGGCTCACCGACGGCGCGCGACCGCCGCTCGACGCAGAGACCCCCACGCTAGGCCCGTTGGCGCGGCGGCGTGTTCGGGCGCACCGGGCGGCGACTCAGCGGCGTCGACTCGCCCGGCGGGCGGGCGGGGACGTAATCCGTGTCCTCGGGCTCGATCAGGCGCGCGAGCCGTTCGCCGACGCCGAGCAGGAGGTCCAGCCCTGGCTCCATGACGCGGATGAGCGCCTCGAAGCGGCCGCGGATCTTGACCTGGCGGGGGGTGGGCGGAGCCATCGCGCGCCAGTCTACGCGTGCGCAGGTCGCGGTCTCGTCCCTTACACTCGCCTCCGGCATGCTTATCCGCGACGTCATGACGGTGTCGGTCGTCTCGGCCGATCCGGGCACCGCGGTGCGCGAGGTGGCCGAGCTCATGCGCGAGCGCAACGTCGGCTCGGTCGTCCTCGTCCGCGACGGAGCGCCCGTCGGCTTCCTCACCGATCGCGACCTGGTGCTCAGCGTGCTCGCCGACGCCCGCGATCCCGCCGAGCGGGCCGAGGATCACGCGTCCTCCCCGGTCATCACCGTCGAGCCCGGGATGGAAGTCGAGGAGGCGGCCGAGCTCATGGTGCGCCACGGCATCCGGCGGCTTCCCGTGGTCGACGCGAGCCGGGTGACGGGGATCGTCACCCTCGACGACCTCGCGGCGCGGACCGGCGACCTCGAGCTCGCCCACCACATGACGAGCCAGGTGACGCGCGCAGCGCTTCCAGGCTTCTATTTCCACCAGCGCGGGGAGTAGGCGGGCGCCAGCGCGCCGTCGCTACGCGGTGCGCGCGAGCAGGCGCCGCACCGCGGCGAGTGGCTCTCCGGTGACCTCGGGCGCGAGCGCCCCGGGCAGCAGGCCGGCGAGGGCGGCCGCGGTGGCGCGCACGTGCGGCGCGGGCGCCTCACCGGCGAGCACCGCGACCGGCGCGGCGATCGCGCGGAGCTCGCGGCGGGTGACCGGCCAGCTCGCCAGCCCGCCGTAGTCGGCGAAGAACGCCCGGTGCGCCGCCCGGGCGCGCGCGAGCCTCGCGGGCGAGGCGGCGGGCAACCGGCCGGCGAGCCAGCGCTCGACCGCCGCCTCGGGGCCGTGCTCGCGGAGCGCGTCCTCGAGGGCGAGCCGCTCCTCGGCCAGAGGCTCGGTCGCCTCGGGTCGCAGGGCGAAGAGCGGCGGCGCGACGAGCACCGCGCCGCGCACGAGCGAGGCGTGGCGCCCGAGCAGGTCGAGGGCGACGAGGGCTCCGAAGTCCTCCGCCCAGAGCACGGCCGGCGCCGCGTCGAGCGCGCGGAGCAGCGCGGCGGCATCCTCGGCCTGCTCGTTGACGGTCGTGCGCTCGTAGGGCTCGGGCGCTCCGCTCTCCCCGTAGCCCCGGCGGTCGTAGGCGATCGCCCGCGCCTCGGCGGCGAGGGCGTCGAGCGCCGAGTCCCACCCCGCGGCGTCGGCCGCCATCCCGTGCACGAGCAGCACCGGCGGCCCCGCTCCGCGCTCCCGGTAGGCCAGCTCGACGCCGGCCCCCTCGACTCTCGACCCCATCGGCGGGCAGCGTAGTGGCGCCCGGTAGCATCCTCGGCATGGAAGGATTCGGAGGCCTGTTCGGCGACCCGGAGGAGCTGCAGCGCCGCATGGCCGAGATGGCCGAGCAGATGCAGGGCGCCCAGCGCCTCGCCTGGGCCGACAACGCGATCAAGCTGGCGGTCGACCTGACCGTCGCCGCCGTCAACCGGGTGAACATCCAGGGCACCACCGAGCAGCAGGCCGACCAGATCCGCGGGGTCATGGCGGTCGTCTTCCCCGAGGCGGTCACGCTCGTGCGCGAAGCGCGCGAGGGCCTGCAGTAGCGACCGCTCCGGGCGCGCTACGCGGCGCCGCGTGCCGCCGCGCGATCGGCCGCGTGCTCCTCGCGCCCGCGGCGCATGACCTCCCGGAACGAGCGGAAGCGGAACACGAGCGCCAGCGCCCCGAAGGCGATGAGGAGCGAGGAGGCGGCGATGGCGACCTCCTGCCCCACGGAGTAGGCCGCCACCGTGGCGGCCGGGGCCTTGGCGGCGAAGACCTTGAGCAGGATCGCCTGCTGCACCCCCGCCCCGCCGGGGGTAAGGGGGAGGGCGGTGGCGATCGTGTTGGTGGCCTGGACGAGCAGCACCCCCCGCACCGAGCCGCCGACGTGGAAGGCCTCGAGCAGCGACCAGTAGGCGGCGAGGCGGAAGAGGGCGCCGAGGCCCTGCACGGCGGCCATCTCGCGCAGCCAGCGTCGCCGGTCGGTGAGGATCGTGAAGCCCTGCTTGACCCGCGCCCAGAACGCGCGGACGCGCGCGGAGAGGAGGGCGAAGCCGACGAGCCCGAGCACGCCGATCGCGGTGATCAGGAAGAGCGTGAAGCGCGGGTGCGCCGCGAGGTAGGAGAGGTCGAACGCCCCGAGCTTGGAGAAGTCGGGCGGCTTGGGGAACACTCCCTGGGTGAAGGCGAAGCCGAGCGTGATCACCGCCAGCAGGGCGTCGAAGACGTGCTCGCACAGAAAGCTCGAGGTGATCGCGGGGTAGCTCGAGCGGGGCACCGAGGTCTTGGTCAGGAAGACCTTCATGGCCTCGCCCCCGCGGAAGGGGATCACGTGGTTCACCCCGTAGGCGGTGACGTAGGCGCCCCAGATGCGCCGCCACGGGAAGGGCTCGGCGGGGTAGGCGGCACGCAGGGCGTTGAAGTAGGCCCGCGTGCGCAGCGCGATGTAGACGTGGAAGCAGGCGAGGCCGGCGAGCAGCCATCCCCACCTGAGGTCGGCCAGGTTCTGAAAGAACTGGCCGGCGCCGTGGAGGAAGGAGCCGATGTCGGCGAGCGGGAGCACGGCTCCCGGAGCCTACGCGGCCACTGGGCGAGCAATAGAGTCATCGGTGTGATCACCGACCCGGAGGTCGAGCGCTACGTCGAGGAGCACACCTCGCCGCCGGCCGAGCACCTGGCGGCGCTCGCCGCCGAGACCCGCGCGACGCTGCGCGCCCCGCAGATGCTCACCGGCGCGGTCGAGGGTCGCTTCCTCGAGATGCTCGTGTGGTGCAGCGGCGCGCGGCGCGTGCTGGAGATCGGGACCTACAGCGGCTACTCCGCGCTCTCGATGGCCGCCGCCCTGCCGCCCGGGGGGCACATCCTCACCTGCGAGATCGATCCCGACCACGCCGAGTTCGCCCGCCGCCACATCGCCGCGAGCCCCTTCGCCGAGGCGATCGAGGTCCGGCTCGGTCCGGCGCTCGAGACGATCGCGACGCTCTCCGGCCCCTTCGACCTCGTCTTCGTCGACGCGGACAAGGAGGGCTACCCGGACTACTACGAGGCCGCGGTCCCCAAGCTCTCCGAGCGCGGGCTGCTCGTGATCGACAACACGCTTCGCGGAGGCGGGGTGCTCGCCCCGGATGACGCCGACCAGCGCACGCGGGGCATGGCGGAGTTCAACGAGCGCGTGCTCGCCGACCCGCGGGTGGCGAGCGTGATCCTCACCGTGCGCGACGGGGTCACGCTCGTGCGCCGGGCAGGCTGAGTTCCGCGCTCGAAGGCCTCAGCGGATCACGCGGATCTCGACGCCGATGTCGACCCCGCTCCACGCGGGATCCGCAGTGACTGCGCGGCCGCCGACGGCTGCGGCGAGTGCCAGGCACGCTCGGTCGCCGAGCGAGAGTCCGGCGTGGCGCGTCGCCGGCAGGAGGCGCGCCGCCGCGTCTGCGTGGTCCGCACTGAAGACGACGATGGAGAGCCCTAGAGCCCTGACCTGTTCCTGGCGCCCCTCGACGGTCAGTCCGAGCGTCACGTATCGCTGCATCACCTCCGTCCAGTTCACCGACGATATGAGCCCACCGTCGATTAGCGGCGAGACGGCGTCCGCGCCGGGCTCGTCGCCGAGGAGAGCGAGAAGCGCGGAGGCGTCGAGGACGTCGAGCCCACGCGCGGTCATTCGCGCGAGTCGTCGCGCCCCTCCAGTCGACGCTCGGCGATGAGCTGCTCGACCAGGCTGTCGCTCCCTCTGGCGGCCCGCAGCTCTGCTTGCAACCGCTTCAGCTCCTCTGCTCGCGGTTGAAGGACCAGCGTCTGCCCTTCAGCCCGAGCGACGAGCTCGTCGCCCTCCGAGAGGTCGAGCGCGCGCCGGAGTGGCGCTGGGATGACGACGCGCCCTTGTGCGCCAAGCCGGATGTACATCGACCGCTCTGGCATCGCAAAGTCAGTATGCGTCATGCCCGCTATGTCATGAGACTCCCGTATCAGGAACAGCGCGCGGCTCCGTAGGGACGTGCTCTGCGCCGCTCGCGCCAAGAGCCGCGAGCACCTTCGCGTCGTGGGTCTTAGCCGAGACCCTGGGAAGCACGTGCGCGACCTTCCCGTCGGCGTCGACGATCACGGTCGAGCGCTCTACGCCCATGAAGCGCCGCCCGTACATCGACCGCTCGACCCAGGCGCCGTAAGCCTCG